>ERZ1034882.81-NODE-81-length-55310-cov-11.039435_pt1 | contig 55310 bp, 53 predicted proteins | sample MGYA00520606_ERZ1034882 | MGnify/ENA primary metagenome ERZ1034882 (study PRJEB33766, sample SAMN09781726) | gut metagenome | biome: gut microbiome | host: Homo sapiens | place: Madagascar | study: EMG produced TPA metagenomics assembly of the PRJNA485056 data set...
CCGTCCTTCTTCCGTTATCATGGAAAAACGCATCAGTGCCTCTGCTCCAATGATCTGTTCCGTCTGGCAATCCACGATCGGCTGATAATTGACTTCAAAGCCTTCATAATTGTTTACAATAGCATTACGAAGTGCTGCTATGATTCTTCCTTTTTGTAAACAGTCCTCATAGTCATTCTGGTCAAAAACATAGAATCCGTTTTTGCCCATGCTTTTTGCCTGTTTCAAAGCAAATTCAAACTTTTTACGGCATTCTTCAGTTCCTTCACAAAATGTTGCTGCATCTATAACACCGATAGAAATGGAAAATACAGCTTCATATTTTTCGGCTACTATGAAATTATGAAGTTTATCTGTGATCTTTTCTTTCAGTGCCACAGCGTCTTCCGCAGAAGAAGCGTCCAGATCCACGATCACATACTGATCCGCTACCAGATGGTAAATTCTCTGCTTGTCTGAAAGGCATTCCTTCATGCAGCCGGCTACGCTTTTCAGGATATAATTACCATAATCCGCTCCCCTGGAGCTATTGATTGCTCCGAAATCATCGATTCCTACATGCATCAAAAAACCCCTGGAAATAGGTGCTTTTTGTGAACACAGGTAAGCGAGGAATTCCGGCCCGCCAAGCAGTCCTGTAACATTATCGGCTCTTCTCTTGTTGCCGGTCTCGTTCAGACATCCGATCAGATACTCTGCCTTTCCCTGCTGATCATTGATCACGATACCACGGCAGTTGATCCAGACCGGCATACCTTCTTTATCAAGCCACCTGTAATGAAGATTATGTACCTTTTCTCTTCCTTCGCATAGGTCCGCGAGATGCTTTGTAAGCATCTCGCGGTCTTCCTCATACACTACCTTCATAACTTCATTTGCAGCATCTGTCAGGACATTTTTCGACATATTAAACCGTTCCACAGCTGACCGTGAAATCTCAAAGGAATTATTCTGCAGATCAAATATATACAGATAATCATCCATACATTCTGTAATGATCTCAAATAAGATTTCTGCTGTCTGCTCTCCAAACACTGTAAATATATCATTAATCACAACAAGAACCTTCCTTCCGACAACTTCACTCTATTCCTGCCATTTTTCTAGAACAACTTAAAGATATTCACGTGGTCATGCATCTTGGCTGCTCCCTCTGCCAGATTAATACTGATCGCAGTATTCTCTTGTGAGGATGCCGCATTGCCCTGTACCACGCCGGACAGCTGTTCAATTCCCTGGCCGATCTGCTCCAGGGACTCTGCCTGGGAGTTGGCTTTCTCCATGGTATTCTGTGCAAGCTCTGCAAAGGACTCCATATCTGCAATGATCTGATTGAATGCTTCTGCTGTTGTTCTTGTAATCGTATTGCCCTTTTCGATTTCCACTAAGGTCTTATCGATCAGATCTCTTGTATTTACAGCAGATTTTGCACTGTCTGCTGCCAGCTTGCCGATCTGATCTGCCACTACTGCAAAGCCTCTTCCTGCTTCTCCTGCTCTGGCAGCTTCAATGGAAGCATTCAGGGATAACAGGTTGGTCTGGGATGCAATATCCTCGATATCTGTGATAATATTACCGATCTCTTTGGAGATTTCTGTAATGTGCTCCATTTCCGTGAGGAGCTCATTCATTTTTTCTTTTTCTTCGTTCGCTTTGTTTGCAGAGGCTTTTACACGTGCTGATGCGCTCTGCGTTTCTTTCGCTGTATCTGCAGCCAGATCCACGACAGTGTCAATGGTGGCATTCAATTCCTCGATGACTCCTGCCTGCTCTGTTGCACCGTCCGCCAGGGATTTTGATGCATTTTCCACCTCGGATGAATTCGATGATACCTGTTCTGCCAGATTGCTGATCTCGGTCAGGGTACTGTTAAACTGCTTCAGAATATACAGCAGTGATGCCTTCAATTCTGAGAAATCTCCCAGGAAATCTGTAATGTCATCACCGTTTCTGGTCAGGTCACCCTGTGCGATTGCCTTTACCTCCACAGAGATCTCACGGACATAATCTGCCAGAATTCCCATGGCTTCTTTGAGATTCCTGATGGTATCGCCAAGCTCATCCTCAGACTCATAGGTAAGCATTTCTACATTAGACAGTTCACCCTTACGCAGGCTGGCAACCGCTGCTTGTATCTGTTCTACCGGCTCTGTAATGGAATTGGTAATGATCTTTCCGATCAGTGTCGTCACTACAATAATCGCAAGACCCGCTGCCACGATCACAACAAATATGATTATGGTGCATACATTGGCCATGGTCTTGGCCCGATCTAATTCTACCTGGAACTTATCACGCAATGTAGTTAATTTCTCAGCAAAAGACGTATATTCTTTATACACCTCTCCGATCATCAGCTTCGCTGCTTCCTGCTGCTTCCCATCACGGCTCAACTGCAAAATTTCATCGGAAGCAGCCCTATATTTTTCCCATGCAGCACTTGCTACCTCATAATCATCCCGTCCTTTTTGGGCATCGCTGTTAGAAGACATTATTGCATCCAGATTCGCACAGGTATCCTGGATCTGATTCTCCAGCTTCTGAATTTCTTCTTCGCAGGAGTTCATGACTGCTGCATCTGATTCTACCAGATGCTGATACTGTTTGATTCTGTATTTCGCAGTCATTGTCTCTAAATCCTGCAGATATTCCAATGACGGAGACCAGACCTCCGTGATCTTCTCTATATTTGAACGGATCACTAATGTCGAGATCAGTGCCACCAACACTAAAAATAATGTCATAACAAGCACTGTCATTCGATATACTTTTAATTTCCCTGCAACCTTTAAGTTAGCTATACGCTTTTTGATCTTTTCCATGGTAGCTTTCCCTTCCTTTGTAAATTATTGATCTTTTATAGCATTTTTTGTCCATAAATGTCTAAAAGATATCATACTTTATTGGAAAAATCAATTAAAAACATCTTAATTTTTTTCTGCAAAATGTATTTTTTCTATCCTCTGTATTACTACATATTCTCTGAAATATGACTATTTCTTCGCCAATGCTTCTTCCGGATTCTCAACCACGATGCGCAAAGCTTTCAATCTCGCATAATGCTTATCATTATATCCATTATGCAGTACAAATACTTTGTTTTACATCAATTCGACTAAAAACATTTCGTACAGATCATCTTCTCCCTGCAGAAGCGGCGAATTCTCGCCTCCACCATTCGTCGAGCGACGCATCGCTGCGTAAGAATCCTCTCCCGCAGTAACCAGGTCAAATGCCGAAAACGTACACCCATGCTCCTGCGCGATCCTGCAAAAAGCAGACACCGGATTCTTCATCTCACGCGTTGCAAGTAATGCCTGTGCCAGCTCCGGATTGGAGCGAGCCTCCGCTTTTAAATTTTCTAATTCGTCGTAGATGTTCATAATATAGCCTCCTTCAATCCTTCGATTTTATCCCCTCAGCTTATACTATTAAATGTTAGTGTAGATATTCATCCACGGTCTGTCAAGCGAATTAGTTTTCATAACTATTTTACCGCATAAGAAAATAGATAGGTGTCTTTTCCTTTCGTCTTATTTCCCGTCCACCAGACTTTTCCATTCGAATATACCGGCATCCGGCAAGGATTCAGATATGCAGTAGCGGAAACTTTTGTTGCTTTCTGCGTCACATTTCCTTTTGCATCAACAACAATCGCATATACCCCCTGATAATTGTATTTTTTGTAGCGTTCAAACAAAACAACATAATTTCCAGCGTCTGTGACGGTGACCTGCGGATTATCAATCGAATAGGTCTTGCTATAATTTGTAAGCCACTTTACTCCATAATCTGTGACCTGCTCGTCTCCATTGTTCCCGCCTAAGCCGCTTCGCGTACCAGATGTAACATATGCTCCCGGCGTATTCAGATCTGCACTCGGATTAAAAATCTGAATAAACAACTGCTGATTTTCATTTTTTGCTTTACTGCTCAGAGACGGAACTGATCTTGCCACAAGCGCTGCATTCTGCTCGCTTCCCACAGCAATTCCACCCATGCGGGCAAAATTCTCATTCACTTCATACATGTCGTAACGGTCAAATGCGCCCTTACTGATCCAGAAAGAGAAAATATTCTGCGAATCACAATTCCAATTTCCCACATTCTTTACCTCCGATACGGTAAAAGCGCGATCGTAACAATCACCCTCGCTCGCTAAAAGGAATCCATCGCCCCACGCAACAACACGCTGCGCAAATGAATGTGAATTATAGTAACTGCTTACACTTTCTTTCTGCATCGTCTTGCGATTCACTAACAAAAGCGAATTGCTCTGATGTTCACTGTACATTTTACGCGCATAATTTACGGCAACATAATCACCATTCACTTCAATATCGCAGTTTCCTCCATCAAAAGGAATTTTTGTATAAAAACGTTCTCCATAATAATATGCCAAGCTCGATGAGCCATTATCTCCCACCGTTGCAACAAGCTTTCCTGTCGCATCATACTTTGAAACAAAAACGGTTTCCTTCGTGGTATCACTGGTATTATTCGTCTTTCCGGTAACCACATAATAATTTCCGTCCTGATCACAGGTAACCGCACCGAATATAGGTGCTGCCTTTTTCAAGGTAATCGTCTTCTTTAACGGTTTTCCATTTCTGGTCTTAACAATTACAACCGTGTTTTTCTTATTGTATGCGGCGCAAACATTTCCCTGCGCATCCAGAAATTGAGCGCCATCCGACACTCCATCCCAATTGGAATACCATCCGGTTGCCGATGTAATATCCTGTTTTATCCCTGTCTTCTGCGCCTGAAACGTTGCTGCCTGCGTGTTCACCACAGACGTCAGTAAAACGCCACAGAATGCCAGACTCCATAAACATTTCTTCCAGATTTTATTGTTCATTTTCATACTTTCCTCCCTGCATCCCGCTAATTGCCCTCTCCAAATCCGCGATTCAAAAACTCGTTCCACTCCGCATTCGTATCCTCCAGCTCATGCTTCTTCATGATCCGGTTACGGTCACTGAGAATCGCTAACATCTCGTCAACGATCTCCGCCATCGGCAGCTTCTTGTAGTGCGACAAATACCCCATCATCCGCTGCGCCGTCCAATCCGTGCTCATCCAGCCACTTCCCTGCCTTCTGGCAGGTAGAACATTTCGGGTAACAAATAAAAAGCATAGTCTCTCCTCCTTACTCAATCGCATATAAAACATCCGCTATACCTTACACCCAGTATAGCGGATATCCATCAAAAACGCATCCCACACTTCGGGCAAAATTCAAAATCTTCCGCCGTCTCATATCCACAATTGCTGCAACGCTTCACGCCCCTGCTATAACCGCCCCGGTTCACCAGTCGCAGATGTTGCGGCAATATCTCAATCTGCTCACCGCGCGCGATTGCCTTGCCAATCTCCGGATCCAATTCATACAACGTACCACAACAGCTCGTCTGCACATAATAACGCCTGTTCCATTTAAAGCACGGAATCAAGAAAAGCGACAATACTGTATAAGTCATAAACACCTGATATCTGCCGTACTTCCCGCATACGTCACAGATCACCGTCTGCACGAAATCGAAATCTTTTCGTCCGTCTGTAATTCCCATCATAAAAAACATGTTCTTACCCTGCTATTTTCGCCCACTCTGCTTCCTTAAATCCAACCAATACAGTATCGCCCGTTACCAAAAGGGGGCGCTTCACAAGCATGCCGTTTGTCGCAAGAAGCTGCAACTGCTCATCCTCACTCATCGCCGGAAGCTTGTCCTTTAACTGCATCTCCTTGTATAACATTCCACTTGTGTTAAAAAACTTCTTTAACGCAAGCCCGCTCATCTCATACCATTTCGTCAATTCGTCATATGTTGGATTTTCTTCCACGATATGACGCTCCGTGTATTCCACTCCATGTTCCTCCAGCCACTTTCTTGCCTTCTGGCAGGTAGAACACTTCGGATAACAAATAAAAAGCATAATTTTTCCTCCTTATCTTCACTTACTCAGCCACATGCAAAATATCCGCTATACTTCATTCGTATAGCGGATCGTATTTCTATTACACGCTCACGGGTTTCTCCATCGCTTCCTTAAATTCTTCCGGCGTCATATTCACTCTTGACGCAGCATCATCAAGCGTCAAAATGCCATCTTCCACTAAAGAGAAAAGTGTGATCATAGTTCCCTGTTGCATTCCCTCTTCTCTTCCTTTTCGCATCATTTCCTGATCTCTCATAAGCAGCGTCATGTACTCTGTCCTCCATTCCTTATGATCCTTCACTTTTTGAACGGCATCCTCCAGTTCACCAACCAATCGGCTTCTTCCTTGTCTTCCGCTCAACCAGTCCAGAAAATCTTTCATATCCGACGATACATCGTCAGCATCGCCACTTGCACACAGAAAAATCTTGGTAGCTTCATCACCTAGCTTGATCTGTGGTGATTCCTTGCAAATACTCTCAAAAGTATATTTATGTAATCCAGCTCCGAACGCATCAAACGGACATATAAAAATCACATAACTCTTTTTCAATTCACTGTAGTCCGCGCCACGTTCAATCAGATTCAAGTCGATCATCCCTTGATAGTACCTGGATCGTTTCGGAAGATTCCGGTTCTCCGTCGTCTGCATCTCGCAATCAAAAACCGTCCCGGTATCATCCTCACTGTAGACATCAAATCTGACACCCTTGCCATCTGCTGTAAGTTCGATTGGCTGTTGTTGGTCCAAGCGTGTAAACTGGCCAACCTTTCTCCCTATGATCAGCTCCAATAACTCACGGCATAAGTTTGGGTTCGTTGTAAGCACTTTGCAGAACATAAAATCATCCGCAAAAGTCAGCTCTTCGTATTTTTTCATTCAAAATCCTTTCTACTCTCCCAGATAGAAATGAATTCTAAACATCTAAATGTAAAAACCATGCCCCCTTTCCCCATTACTATTTAATGCTGTATGCTAAAATATATTATATCGTATGTAACAATTGGTATGCAATGCAGAAATCAATTTGCTCGTTTCAAAAAAACTAAGTGTTTGGACTACATTGTTGTCTTCTATATACACAATATATCCTACTAAGATATAATTCTAACTTACCATACTATCAAGTAGCCTCTGAAAATCATTAAAGCAATTTTCTAACTCCTCAAAAGTTTTATCTCTTAACGGAAATAGGAATTTTATTAATGTGTGAATTATATTTATATCCTCATGATTTAACTCTTCTCTTATTTGATCTTCTGTGCAATATTTTTGGCAATATGCGCAATAATATCCCACATATTTCACTGAATGATAATAATACGCCTCCAAATTTTGATCTGTAATTGTGCGCTCTTGATTTTTTTCAAATTCTCTTGTTTCAAATATTATTCTCTGCTTCAAATCTTCTTTCGATAATAATGCCCCTCTATAGAATGCCCTAAACTCTGACAACAAGTGCACACCAATAAACTCTTTGCGTTTTAAGCTATCTATATAATTTAAGTCAGGATAATCATGCCTCTGTAAATAACTATAATAATCACTAACATGTGTTAGTTCATGTAATATTGTATCGTCTCTCCATCGGAACGCATTTACTATTACCTTAGGCGGAGCATTAAAATTGTATTCAAAAATTGTTAATGCAACCGTAGATTCCCAATGACACTTCCTCTCTACCATAGCAATATATGTATCAGGATAATGACATTCTTTATATGTATTAATGACATCCTCTTTAAAATTGTGGGAAATCAAAATTTCAGGCATTTCAAATTTTTCGTTTGAATATAACAATTTATACCTCTCTATCTCCAATTTTACTCTTTCTTGCAAAACCATTTGATATTCCGCCTTTAACTTTTCAACATTCTCCATTTAATTTCCCCCTATTTATCACTCATATATCATTGATAATATCTATTGCCTCATTGCATACCATCATTTCTAATATTCTCAAGCACCTAACAAATTTTGCAATTCCATCAAACTGTCCTCTATATTTGCAACATCAACAAAAAACACCCTTACCGTGGTTTCTATCACATTATTTACCGGATTTACACTTTCAAATCGAATCGAATCATGTCCTCTCATCTCTTCATTCATCGGATATAATAGCCAAATGTCTGGGGTTCCATATTTCTTTGAATATGCAAACATCTGATACATATCAGCCTGAGAAATACCGTAATTATTTCTCTCATTGTCGATCAGGTTTTTCCACTTGGTATCCATGATAACTTTGCGCCCGTTTTTCTCCAGGACAAGATCTGGGCGAAGCGCAAACTGCTTTCTTGGTTCATTGAATAAATAATGCCCCTTATCCTGACTGCTAACCAACCACCCTGCCGGTCCCATAATCTTTTTCATTTTTTGCGCAACATAACTCTCGTATACGGATTCCATCGGAAAAAGCAACGCTCTTGATACCGTCGATCCAGAAAAAGTTATAAAACTTTTATTCAGAAGAAACACCCTCGACCACTGCATCAGCATCTCGTAATCCTTCATGTTACGATCTAACTTAACCCTTGAAAAATCCTTTTGATAATTTGTCGCGGCATCTACCAATTCAAAAGCCATCAACAACTGAGAAATCTCTTTTGCATTCTCGGCACTGGACGAAAGTTTTTGCAATTTCTGTAATGTCGCCTTAATCAGACGATTTTCCGGACGATTGGGATAAAATTCATCATACAAAACATAAAATCGTTCCTTGTGTCCTGCATTCAACCTGATTTGCCGTCCGACCTGAAGTTTTCCCTTAAAATACTTCAGATTATCCTCCTGTGCCACATAATCCGATTTCATTCCACGCTTTACAAGACGACGAACCTCCTGAAGATACATGTTGATGAATAGCTCGTACAGATTCATTTGATCAACTTTTAATGCAGCATCATTAAACATCTTACTCGGGAAATCTCTCATAGAACGAAGCATTCGAAGAAATATTTTCTTCGTTTCTTTATTCTGATCTTCTTCAACGCCAAGAGAAATTTTAGGCAAAACCTGAATCTGCATGCCATTGTTCGTCTGAATCAAACCGACATAATTCTTCATTGATACGACTTCGCCAATGTTTCTCTTATATCCAATCTTCATAAAGTCCAATGCATCCGCATTTTCCTCATTCCCGGAAAACTCATGAATAAATGCAACTAAATTTTCAAAGTTCTTCTTATCTAGATATTTATATTTCTTATCGTCTGCATAATCTTTATTACAGATAATTGTGTCAAATTCTTTTAACTCTAGCGGCTTATTCATATCATCTCCACATTTTAAAGCTCCGGAGCAATTGTCTTGTAACTATCAATGTTATAAAACGCGTCTCTATTAATCACATAACGCTTTTCTGGAAGATCAATCACATCCTCAACGTTTCCTGCAAAAATATTCCTGGCAACTACCTTAACATCTTTGATAAATTTAGTATCTGCATCGTCTTCTGTCTTTGCATTGTCACCTAGCACAAGCTGAATCTTCTGATAATCCTCATAGAAATATTCTTGCAAAAGCGGAACAACAGATTTTTCAAAAATCGCTCCCAAATTCTCAATGGTCGGCTTCTCCCTAAGACTCATGAAAAAGGCATGTCCTATCGTATGCTCCCGGTCATATAAAAACTCAATTCTCGTATTAATCACCTCAAGCATTTTTGCCACATTCAATCCCTCGACCAAAAGCCCCTCAAGAGCCCCTGTGTCTGGCATCATTTCAACAAATCGAAAACGTCTGCGAAGCGCCGTATCCATTAATGCAATTGAACGATCCGCCGTATTCATTGTTCCCAAAATATGTACGTTGGCGGGCACACTGAACACTTCCCCGGAATACGGAAGTATTACCGATGCAGCTTCCGGCATGTCCTTTCTTTTAGTGCCCTCAATCAAGGTAATCAATTCACCCAAAATCTTGGAAATATTTCCTCGATTAATTTCATCAATGATAAATACCCGGTTCTTTTGCTCCGCATCTGCATTTTCTATCATATTGTACTTTTTAACAAGCAGATCAATTATGGCATAGCAGACATCAAATACCCATCTTGATCCTCCGTTCGGAATATCCAAACGATGCTCATAATCATATGTTTCATATACTTCTTTTAGCTTGCTTTTCGATATATCGCTATGCGCCGGTGTTTCTCCGTCAAACATCACGCTAATGACATCCTCTTTTGTAAACTGTGCCTCTCTGCGTGATCCAGTTCGTCGGGTAACTGTGAACTTTCCACCTGTAGCTTTCGCATCCTCATACAGCTGTCCCCATGCCTCATCAAGTGAAATTCCTTCTCCGGACTTACAAAAGCGTTTAAATATACCATCCTCTATCGTATACTTAACATCTCCACTTTCTTCTGAATCCATTACAGGCTTAATACCCTCAATAAATTCTTCATATCCATAGGACTGATGAAACGTTGTAAAAGCAATTCTTCCTTCGCTTTTTAACGCATTATACCGTGCCAGGATATCCTCATAATCCTGTTTCTTTACTTCTTCGTATGGTTTGCCCTCACAAATTGCCACCGCATAAATGACTGTATTATAGGTCTTTCCGGTTCCTGGAGGTCCGTACAATATCATATTTTTGTCAAATTCAATACAATCTTTTTGTCCCTGCAATGTGCTATATTCCTCTCTCACGAAATCTATTAATTGTCCGATTGTAACCTGACCTGCGGAAGACTCGATCTCAATCCTCTCATCAATATCGCTTGGGATCTCTTTTCCACCAAACTCTCCCGGAAACGCCAACCTACGATTAGCATTTGCCGTCTCCTTCAAATAAGGATGTGTATGATTTATGTGACTGCCACAACACCATTGACTGGTTCTTGCAGCCTCAACATTTCTCCCGGTAATATTAATCGCCCGCCGGCGTATCGCAGATTGTGTCAAACTGAACTCCGTAATATCTCTGCATCCGTCTTCATGATATTTTTCATAACTGATAACAGTCGCTGCAACCCATACGGAATCATTTGGGCTAATCACATCACTTTGTGAGATTCTCTCTTTACTAGAATCTGGCACAGTTACCTTTTCTATAAGATTGAAAGTCGAAAGTTCAATGCCCTCTGCAACTTGTTCATGCTTATATGTAAGGGCTTGCGTTCCTTTAACCAGACTTCTCTTAAATACACCTAAAAATCGAAAGCCGTCATGAAAACGTCCAAATACCAATCTCAACTTATCATATTTTTGATTTTCATCTGCCGGAGGTTCTTTCTTCTCGTGATGAACTTCAATAATTGTTTTCCCTTCATCCAATAATAAATTGCTAAACTTCTGTGCATTTTCAGGCACATCATAGGCATCTGTAATCATCGGAAACCAAGCCCCAAATTTGTCGTTAATATCGTACCAGGCTTTCATCCATCCCGTATAATTCTTCCCAAAATACTTATTTATGATCTCATATATTTTCAGATGCGAGACATCATCATGAATTGTTAAATCTGCCATCATTTATCCCCCATTATTCCTGCCCGTTTTCCTCAAATCCCCGATTCAAAAAATCATTCCATTTCGCATTCGTATCTTCCAACTCATGCTTCTGCATAATTCGGTTCCGGTCACTGAGAATCGCCAGCATCTCATCCACAATCTCCGCCATCGGAAGCTTCTTATAATGTGATAAATATCCCATCATCCGCTGCGCCGTCCAATCCGTATTCAGATTTAGCGAAATCTGCTCGCAGAACTCCTGCGGATAGCCTCGATTGAGGAGCGTGTTATATAGTTCTATTGATTTTGGTGTTCTGGGTTTCATACTTCTTCCTTCTCCCGATATCTCCTCTGATAATAGTCCATCGCGCGATACTCGATTGCATCCCGCATATGCTCCGCAAACATCGGATCACCGACTACCTCACGCAGATTCTCATTTAACGCAAGCGCCGCACCGTCCTTCTCCACAAAGAATCCATTTCCCGATTTCAACAGAAAATGCACCGGCATCTGCATAATTTTCTTCACATGCTCCTTGTCTGAAATCGCAAGATAATCCTGATATGTAATCGCTTTATCCAAATCCTTCCAATTCGTGCTTGTGTTGAAAAACTCCTTCCAACTTACCAGAAGTTCCGCTTCCGACACTTCCATCCGAATATCTCCATGATTGTAGAAAGCCATCAGCACAGGCATTTTGTATACCTTTGACATGTTTGTATTCTCAATTAAGCCGATAAATTCCCGTCCGATTCCGCCATACAAAGCATCCTCTTCCGGCATTAATTCATCCAGTTCCTTCAAGAAGTTCAAATATCTCTTAAATGGATTATCTGCCGCATGCTTTATCGCCATCTGATACACATCATCATCCATATAAGTGAACAAATCCATTCTGGACGGACGCTTTCCAAGCAGTTCCTTCACACGGAAAAATTCATTCCGAATCTGATCCCGAATGCGCAGATGCTTCTTATCCATTTCCGCAAACAGATCAATCAGGCGCATATCAAAATCAATCATGCAGTCATCCGGGTAGCCGGAACGATCCGCCGGATCATATGCTCCGTCACCGGATAAAGCCTTGCCCGTGAGCAGATAACGAACTCTGCCTGCCTTCAGATAATTACCGATAAAATCCAACACATTTAAGTATTCTTTTCCATTACTTTTTCGCAAACCGCGTCCAAGCTGCTGTAAAAATACGGTCGGAGATTCCGTCGGTCGCAGAAACATTACCATATCCACTGACGGCACATCAACACCCTCGTTGAACATGTCCACCGAGAAAATCACACGGATCTCTCCGCTTTTTAACTTTTCAATTGCAACATCCCGTTCTTCCGAGAATTCCCCATGCGCATCACTGTACACTGCCACCGACGGGATGCCACGCTTGCAGAATTCCTTCGCCATCTCCTCCGCATGTTCCCTCGTACAGCAGAAGCCCAACGCACGCTTTGAGCCATATTTGCAGTAATATTTATAGATCAAATCGTGTCGATGCACATTTCCGATATAAGTCTCATTCAGTTCTGCCGAATCATATCTGCCTTTTACCACATGCAGCTTGGAATAATCCGTATCATCGTAGATGCCATAATAGTGAAACGGCACCAGCATTCCCTTATTGATCGCGTCCGCGAGCGGCAGTTCATAAGGCACATTATAATCGCAGATCTCGTAGATATTCCTGCCGTCCATTCGTTCCGGCGTCGCCGTCAGACCGAGTAGAAACTTCGGCTGAAAATAATCCACGATCTTACGATACGGATTGTTGACCGCATGATGGAACTCATCAATCACAATGTAGTCAAAATAATCCCGCGCAAAATAATTCTCATTCAAATATTCCGACTTTCCGAGCGTCATGACCGACGCAAAAATTACCGACTTGTCCGTACATTTATCCGCCCCTCGGAAAAAGCCATAGTCATCGGAATTCCTGATATTATGAAACGTCGTTGCCGCCTGATTTAGGATTTCCTCGCGATGCGCAACAAACAAAACTCTCGCATACGGTTTCGAGTCAAAAGCCGCAATACAGGTCTTTCCCACACCGGTTGCAGCCTGTACCAACGCACGTTTCGCACCTTCCGCACGCGTCGCTTCCAGCGCACAAAGCACCTCGATCTGCGCTCCGCGCGGCTCGTAGATCATGCGCACATTTGTATCCTGCGCATCTTCCTGATCGTACTTATCCAGGTCTTTCGCCACCGCCGGACGATGCCAATTTTTGGAATATCGTTTGAGTTCCGCCTCATCAATCACGGTCGAATGATGTTCAAAAAGATCCTCAAACGTCTCGTAAAACTTCTGATAACTCTCAGGATCCGTCTTACTGTTAAAGCGATAATTCCACTCGATTCCCGAAGTTAATGCACTTCTGGAAACATTGGAAGAACCGATGTACATCTCGCTGTAAGTAGCATAATGAAACATATAAGCCTTCGGGTGAAACGACCGCTTCGGATCATTATAAAAACGTAAATCAACCTGATCTCCGAGCTTCCTTTTGATCAGATACAAAGCAGACGGCTGCGTAATGCCGAGATAATTCCCCGTAAGAATCCGAATCTTCGCGCCCCTCTGCAACGCCTGATCCAAATCCTTCAAGATCATCTTCACACCGGACTCCATCAGAAACGACACAATGATATCGACTCCATCCGCTTTCTTCATGCTGCCGGACAAACGGAAATACAAAAACATTCTCTCATCCAATCCGCCCGTCATCACATCCATCGAAAGGTTCTCCGCCAAATTCATATTCAAATTTTCCGCAGAATTAAATTCAGCCATCTTTCATCTCCTCGACCCGGTCTGACATCTCCGGTAATCCACATTTCCTCAATCCGAATTCCATCCACATCCGCTACAAATTCCCGGAACGTTTCTTCCGTAAAATCCGTAAAAAATCGTCCGTTCCGCTCCCCCTCAAACATTCCGTACTTGAACGAAGTATAAATAATTCCATTCTCCTTTAGCGCTGCAATCATCTTCCTTAAGACATCCTTTAACGACTCCTTCGAAAGATGAAGAATCGACGAACAGGCCCAGATACCATCGTACTGCGCCTTCGCATCCAATTCCTCAAACAGCATCTGCCGCACCGGAATTCCCGTATATTCACTTGCTAACCTGCACAACTCTTCCGATCCATCCGTCGCATCAACCTGCATTCCCGCATCCAGAAAATACTTCGTATCTCGCCCCGAGCCACATCCAAAATCAAGAATAGATGCGGTTGATGGAAGAAGATGCAGAAACATGTCCTGCGTTTGCGTAAAGTCGACCGAGCGAGTGGCGGAGGCGAAAGAGGTGGCGTTGGTGTTGTAATAATTTAAAGTTTCACTATCCATAAAGAATCTCAATCTATTTTACTAATTATATATTCCAATATCTTCGACTTTAATATAATTCAATATTACAGGCGCTGCATCAAAACTTCCATTATATTTCATGTCCTGATCATAAACACAATTACTAATAACATTTTTTAATTCTTCAATACTATCAACTCCAAATAGTATCAACATTTTTTCACAAAATCTTTTCGAACTCATTTTTGACCAATTTAAAGTGTTCCCTGGTGCATATATATATAAATTTGGGAACCAATATCCACCACTACGTACACTATACTCTGTATATGCAAGATCCAATCCATTACGTATTTGATACAAGAAAAGATCGGCATCTGCAATAGCATTTTTTGAATAAATTGGTAATTTTTCGCGTTGATTGCAAATCACATCGCCTAATAATGTAAATTTGTTTGTCTGACCAATTATATTTTTATAATCATATTCTATCATTCTACTATGATGTCTAAATGATGTGTAATTGGTTGCTTGTTGTGTTCCTCCCAAAACGCGTCTGTTCAAATAATATGTATAGGAAATTAAAATATTTAAACCCTTATAATCTTCAATATGCCTCATATATGCAACCACACATATAAATAGTTCCCAAATATGTATCTTATACAAATCAATATCTTCTTCATAGCCTACTATTTTTGTAGGATCAAACGTCTTCACGTTGGTTAATGCATTATATAACCTTTCAAATATCTCTGCCAACAATACTGCATAATCATCTTCAACTTCTGCAACTGTCTCTGCAAAATCCAAAAACAAATCTCTTAAAGGTTTTGTTTCCATAAATAGTTCAAATTCCTTTTCGCAAGTCACATTTTCAACCCAAAACGCTTTCATAGCTTCAATATACAAGGTTTGAAATTTAATTATACAAGCTCTTCTTCTATTATCGGTACAACTTCCTTTTATCTGTTTTATAATATCTTTTAATGGAAATAAATCCGTCTTTTCTTCGTCTAACCATTTTGGTTTTTTCCCCAATCGAGGTTTTCTATATAAAGGCTTTTCATAAATATTTCTCAACAGCTTTTCATATTCTGCTTCAAATTGCTCTTCCTCGGCTAAATCTATATATATTCTATTTTTTATATATGTTGGGACATATGGCTTTCCACTTTCATCCTTTTCAGCAATAACCGGAATAAACTTTTCTTGTTGCACATTTCCATAGACTTCTGCCGAAATAATCGCAGTTTCATCACCAACTCCACCTATGCGAGCATTAGCTTTTTCCGAATATTTTTTATCGCAAATGATAAGAACCTTTGTAATATCTGGATCGTTTACACATCGTTCCATAAAAACATACTTGTCTTGTCCTTCTTTCAAATTCCATTTATCGATAACTACATCAACTCCATGTGACACAAGCCTTTTTGCCAAATCAACTGCCATAGTATCACTACTCCAAGAGTATGAAATAAAAACTTTTGGGATTCTATCTTCTTGCATTTTTCACCTCATTACCTTTCTTCATACATCTTCGGTTTCACCTGCATCTAATAACATTTCACAACGTAGTCCGTATCAAACTAAAAATTGCATTTTCATGACAAATATTTTTTATTGTTGCGCAAATTATAGGTTGTCCGTTTTCATTCTCAGCTTTTATGACAGTAGCTATCACTCATACTATTTTCATCTTATACCTCACTTACTATGCATTCATAGATGTTTTCCCGCATCTAGAAAATACTTTGTGTCTCTGCCGAAACCGCAACCAAAATCAAGAATGGCTGCGGCTGGCGGAAGCAGACGCAGGAACTTGCCCTGAGTCTGCTTCCGCGAAGTCGACCGAGCGAGTGGAGGAGACGAAAGAAACGACATTTGAAAATGATTTAGTTCATTAACTTAACAGTGATATAATTCCAATAGCACAACTAATCAATCCTAATATACATGCAGAATACGCATATATTCTTTCACTATTTGTTTCTTCGCCAAAAGAATTACCAGAAATTGTTATAATACTACCTAATACCATCATAAGAAAAGAAATTGCTAATAGCGAAAACATATTATATATTTCATCGAATCTTATTCCTTGATATAACGCATAAACAGCTCCTACTATTCCCACAACCCATACCACTGTACCAATTAACTGCATAATTGCAGAAACAAAAAAGACGAGTACTCCATCATATAAGTGCTTATTTAGGCGAAATCGTTTGTTTATGACCCATGGGAAGAAAAACACGTTCAAAAAATATAATAAATTCTCATACCATTTATATTTCTCTGCATTGGGTTCAATGTTATTTTCTTTCTCCTCTTCTTTGATCCGTTTTATAGCCCTATAATATGCTTCCGCCTGAATCTCTATCATTTTATTTTCCGAAATATTTTTCTCCTTTTGAGAATTCATTTTATTGTGTTTTTTCTTCATGATATTTATTTCTCCCCTTGGAGTAATCTACATCTTATAGCATTTGTGTTAGTATAAATTTATTTTACGTTATAATTTTGACGTTCTATAAAACCACTTGTTTCACATACTTTCCCATTGGAGAAATACTATCTCTCACCATAAAAGTCCCCTTTAAATGCTCATATTGCATACCTGCTTTCTTAACAAATTCAATAGGTTGTGTTCCGCTCGCCGACAATATAACTTCTATTGCACATTTTCCATATAAATTATTACCGTTTCCCAATGGGACTGATTCGAAACGATGATTTTGGCAAATTACAGTACAAGAAGGTCCCCACACTTGTCCCTTTGGAATAATGTGTATCGTAAGCTTTGCTTCATCAAATAAATTGGTCTTTCCTAATACAATAAATTGTCCATCCTTATTTTTCACGTATTTAATTTCCATACTAACATTTATGGCATCATCACACATTGGAATTGTTTGAATAAATGAACACATCCTCTCCTCATCCGACTCCTCTAAATTACGTTTATAAAAATCAGACATAATCGTTGATCCTGCGTTATTTTTCCAAGAATAATTACCATCAATTTCTTCTAACGGGTATATCGTTTTATTTTTCCAAGACGGATTTATCCATCTTCCCATAAGCCTCCAATTCTTGGTTTCCATATCTAACGCAGAATACCCAACATATATCCATATAACATCTGATTTATTTTCATATTCCTTGCAAACATAACGTACTATTTCCTTTACATGCTTAATAGACAAATTTGTATTCAAAATTTTAATACGTAAATCTGTATTCCTTCTGTTTGATATCTTACACTCAATTTCGCATATTTCATAATCGTCAGCGTTTATTTTATAACTATCTTTTTTATATTTTTCTTTTAAATATACACCACTAGATGACAATTCCGGATACACAGATCTTACACTAATACCTTTCTCCTCTAATTCTTGACGTATTCCTTCTTTATACGTTGCTGGCACTCGAAAAACACATACCGGCGGCACTGAATCTAATGTAATAAGTTCTCCCTGATCATCATCTGCACATATAAAAAAGCTTCCCTCTTGAGCCACAATTCTTTCATTTCCAACATTTAAATCTACCGATTCTTTCAAAAAGACCGGCGTATGTATAAAACTATTAATCTGCTCTTCAGTATAAGTTTCATTGTATTTTCGTTTAATTTTTTTAATAAGCTCTTTCTCAGGCAAATCTGGAAAACATGCATGAAGTGATAACGCATATACATTTGGGGAATTAACTGTTTTTCCATTCCTTATATACATAAAAACATATCCGTCTTCGTCGTCAGCCATCCCCTGTTTTTCACAAGCAAAGTATAATGCAATAAGTGGATTTACCGTTATGTCCAATAATCTTGTTGGTACGCCGTAGTGTTGAAGTAACGCAAGCTGTCCTATATAGCCATGTGCACGCTTCATTTGTTCACTATACATATCCATCATATCTCGGTATATGTTTCCTTCATTTTCATAATACCCTGTATCGCGCAAAATGCCGGGTTCTCTTTTAGGAAATTCTTTTACTTCTCCACGGAAATATATTTCGTCATAACATTGTCGATAACGATCTAATCTCTTTTCAAAATCGGATACACAAATTATTTCATCCTGCGCATGCATATATTCCCTTGCTCCCACGGTGTTGCTCTATAAATTGCACAAAACTATATTGCAAAATGTAATCAATGAAACTTAAATTTTTCTTACTAAATTATTCAATTCTTCTCTTTCTATTTCGGATTCTTCATTTGCTACTTCCTGCGTAAATTCTTGCTTTTCTGTGAGTAACAAATTTATAATAATACTTATAAATCTATATGAATTACACAAGAAGAAAAGTAAACACCATAACCATATACAAATAATACTATTTGTAATTGCACATGAAAAAATATCCCTGAGAAACAATATGCACGTCAAGAAAGTATCAATCAATCCAATTGCCACGATATTCTTTAGATTTACAGCAAATACTTTCATGTTTGCATATTTCATAAAATATTTAATCGCAGTAGATTCCCCTTTACTACCTATAAAAGATGGAATCAAAAAACCAAACACACTTAATATTATTGACATAAATGTAACTAAAACTTCTAACATACTACCAAAGTTTTCGCTATCCTGTATTGTTGGATAGTCTTTATGGCAACAAAGACTCCCTACTAAATATGTAATATATCCAATCGTCAACGCTGTAGGAATAAGATATGAATATATTTGCTGCCTTCTATCTTTTTTCATATCTTTCAAAAATCACCAACCCCTTATGCTCGTAACGCATTCAATACTCGCTCCTTAGCCCCTTGGAAAGAATATATATCATTCATTTTCCTTGACAACTTTTCAAACTTAATTCCACCTTTATCTTCTGCCCTAATTGTAATACTTATCTCATCTTTACAAAAGTTTTCAAACAAATCGTAAATACCACTAATATGATCTTCTTGAATTCTAACTTTTGCAGATGAGACGCATTCTCTATTATTTCGCAAGTCAGAAATAATCCCATGCATTTTGTCCGTATTCAATCTTGCTTGATTACCTCTGCCAAGCGTTATCTCCACATGAGCATTCACGCCTTCAACCTCGTTCATTCCACGTATTATTTGCTCAAAACTAGATCCTATTTGTGGTCTAAAATCTCTTATATTTGCTAATCTTACATCTAATTTCAAATATTCTGCATTATCACCCAAGAAATCTATATTCTCAATAATAGGAACTATACTACATTCCTTCGTCTCCAAAAATTCATTTATGTAGCTTTCAATTGATGATTCTGTATACCCACCTCGATTTCCCTGAATCATTAGTATATGATTTTCTGAATCGTATAGGCACACCGTATTTTTAGCAATATATTCCCCTGTTTCTATATCAACGTGTGCCGCAGGGGTGTCTTTCCTCAATTTGTATGACGTACTTACATCTTCCATTCTCATAAAATTAAGAGAATATATATGAGTCCCCGCTATTTGCACTATATCTTCTAATCTTCCAGCTATTCCATTTACTTCTCTATACCTACTTTGCAAATTTAACGTACACATACGCGCCAACCATGTAATCAAACTGTAGGTATTTTCAGTTACGTTTCCATCTCTATATTCTCTAACTTGGTAATATTTACATGATATTTTAACGTTTGTAGCCATAGATTTTCCCTCCTGATAATTAATACAATTCTGTTGTTGTACTCAATGTAAACACCAACTATCTTCTTTTAACAAACGCTTACTCCTTTTGTTTTGACTAGTTTCTCTCACATTCAGATAGCCATTTTTCTGTTACAACCTTTGGCGAATGCGAACTGAATGTATCATTTCCATTTATCCCATTCACTTCACCAATCCTACAATTAATTTTAGCTTTATTGGAGCTTATTATCTCCACCTTAAAAACATAATAAAAATCTGCGGATCTTTCTTTGCTATCATTACAACCACTTTCAGCCAACATTTCATCAAGTTGTTTTTTAGAAACAAGTTCTCTAGATTTTATAATTCCTTCAAATGGCTCGATCTCATAGGTACCCGTAACACTGATATCATTCTGATAAAATCGAAAGTACTTTGCTTTTCCTATATCTCCATGATGCGAATATACATACTCTGATCTAATTGCATAATAATAGAATACAAAATTCTTTCCTAATGATAACAAACTCTTTCTGTTCAATAACTCATAATAATCAGGTCGTAAATATCCTATTACACACAAATCGTCGTGAATATTTTTATTATCTTTTTCTCTTCCTGAAGTTCTTTTGTCCAGCATACTTATTGACGGCTCGCTAAGTACTAAGTTACTATATGACAGCATTCGGCTAAGCCTACTATATTTTCTACTACTCGCAACAAGAATTTCGCTTATAAAATTTTTTAGCACATTTTCACTGTCCACCTGAATACTAGGCTTGATTGCAAATGCACCCACTCCAGGAAGCACCTCTTCAAAAAGTCTATAATTCTTTGTTTGACGATCAAAATCCCCTGGATACAAAACATAACTTCCTACCGTTCTTCTTATTGCATCATTATAAGTATGCATTTTCAAAAGATCGCCTCGCTTATATGTATTTGTGATACTATCCTGCTTATCATCCTCAACCTCTTCTTTTATCTGTTCTTCAGTCATTTCACTTATATCAGATCCGATAAAAGCTCTAAGGTCAGTTATTCGATATTTTGCATCAAAATGAATATAACTTACAACGCCTTCTCTGATTGCATCCTCAGATTTGATATACTCTAAAGGATATATTTCAAGCGTATAATCCGGTCTAAATGGTCTCGAATATGAGCCTGCATACCTTGTATTTGAAAACTCCTCCCTAGAAAATGTTTTATTATAATAAAGGTTCACCCTAGAATCCAAATTCGGAAGAAGAAACGCTTGACAAGAAGTCTGTCCTTCTCTCAATGACATTGTCAAACCTTTGTCCGTATTAATAAACGGTTTTTCCGTCGCTTGTATACATTTACAATCATCAATAGAACTAATTATTTTCCTAAGTTCAAAAAACAACCAGTACTCATAAAGCAATGCCGTATTTTTAGATTCTCCACTATAAACATCCTGCTCACCTTCCCAATTTAATTGCAATGCAAGATCTACCATAGCGGCTGCGTTAAAAATCTGCCTGTACCCTTCTCTTTTCTCAAGAACTTGATTATTCTGAGGCATAATTGTAAGTTTGTCTACGTCATCAAAAAAATGATCTCTCAATATATCATCCGTAACTCTTTGGATTTCAACAGCTTCTCGATAACACTCGATATACATGTTTTGATCCGCTCGTTTTCCTTTTGTAGCATTCAAACTCGAACACAGTTCTTTACATATCCGATTAAATTTTTGCAAAGCGTACTTTATAAAACGATTTGCCACGGTATCAAAACTATCATACTTTCTTGTTACTGCAAACTCCTGAGGCATCGACTTTCCATTTACCAATTTCCAACCTCTACTATGAGAAAAAGGGCTAGAGTAGAAATTGACACTTGGGGCGCCTTGTCCTATCGGTTTAAATACTTCATCTTTTACAAGTATCCTGTCCGGATTACGCTTTATGTATCCGAAAAGAGCTTGTAAATTATTAGAATAACAAAACTCACGAAGAAAAATAAACTGTTCTAACAGAGTCTCTGAACTATCAATATCAGATGAAGTAAATCTATTTGATGTAACTCCCGAATACTCCAATAAAATCTCCGCACATTCTTCTGCCAACTTTTTTGTCAGCTCAATATAATCCTCTTCATAATTCATTTTTTGAGGCACTATCTCAAAATCTGCAATCGTTTCTTTCGCCAAATTTTTTAAATGCGTTCTTCCCAAATAATTTATAAATCTAAAAGACAACGTATCTTTATCTTTTGTTACATCAAGAAATTTACTATCCTTCTCATTTTGAAAAGACAACTCACTGCATAACTGATCTTTTTCAGCCACACTACCACATCTTTGCCTACAAGTATAGGTAACGGTTTCACGAAGCCTTAATATTTTCGTGCCATCCACTGAAGTTGCGATCTCAAGTTTTGAAATTGCAACGTCGATAGTATCTACCTTCATTTGATAAACAATCATATTGGTATCTTCTTCAAATGTAAACCTATCAAAATCAATAGCATCCCATTCACCTTGCGGATATATTACTATTTCCACTCCGTTTTCAATTTTAAAAGAAACTGCTGCTATCCCCATAAAACACCTTCTTACATAAAACTTGCATATTGATAGTTATCCAGTTTTTTCTTCATTTGTTCAAGCTTCCTTAATGACAATGTCATTTCTTCCGGGGCTTCCCCTATTCCTTCACGACATTTTTCTTCAAGAGTGCTTAATAGATTTCCAATCTGTTTTCTATCCCCATATATCTTTGGAAGAATCTTTTGAACAATTTGTTCATCCATCGTTCTTGTAAGATTAAAATTATCTTTTTGTAACTCATACGCTGCAGCAAAATACTGACGTATTTCCTTAACTGTACGATATGCAAATTCAAATCCACATTCTTGTAAATTTTCATAAATGCCATCCAAGAATTCTCGAACTTGTTCAAGTACTTCCGGATCAACATCACAAACACCGTTCCTAATTGCGGATGCAAGAGAAACAAATCCTTCTGCCACTCCGAAACTTGCAGCCTCAGGACTACTCGTATCACTTATGCCTACCATTAACCCAAGAATATCATCCTTTTCCGGCTTAAATTCTACAACATTGGAACGATCAAGTACTTTAGGACTAAACATATATGTCGTCTCATCAATATTTACCGTTCCTGTTACAAACAAATTCTTAGGCAGTCTTATTTCCTCAGGGATGTTCTCCGCCTGCTCTTCATCACCTTCGTTTTTCTTTGATAACTTATAAAGCGGTATTTCTTCATCTGATTCCATTGCACTTAAAAAATCTGAGAAATATCTTTCCACATGAGAAAGATTCATTTCATCAAGAATAAGAAAATAAGGCAATCTTGGATTCTTACAAGCTTGAAGTATAAAATCCAATGTGGGCGTTGACACATATTTTTCCTCTAGAGGATTATAAAATCCAAGCATTTTCGTATTATCTGTCCAATCTGCGCCTACTGGAACTATTAACCAATTCTTTTTTCCGTCAATTGTTCTCTCCAAATACTGAGAAAATTGTTTCGCAATTCTTGTTTTACCTGTGCCACTGTTACCAGTAAGAATCACAAACGGTTTCGCAATAAGTGAGTTAATATAACGTTGTGCAAAATTACCATCAATGCAACTCGGGATCTCATCCATCTTAAATTCTTGCTGCAAATATTCTAAATACCACTTTCCATTCTCTTCATAAATTTTTACAACATCCGAATAATTAATGTTAATAATACTTATTAGCGCCTTCAGAAAAAGTCCACTTGTTGTGCCATCAACAAGATCCGAACTCACCCATTGATTTGATAATCTACAAATCTCTGATATATTATCAATTGATATTTCATAGCTCTTATCGGTAAATACACGTGTAGCATTTTCATACAAATCAGACGATGGTTTGGCAAACATATATCTAAGATAATTGCCACCTAGATCATCTGTAACTATCTTGATATTTTTATCATTGTTTTTCAAAAGCCCTGACAATCTGTCAAATCCATCTATGCTGTAAATACAATCTACTAATTGGCGTGCGCATTCCTTACTTTGATAAAAGGGAATTTCTTCTCTTGTGGTTTCGACTAATTCGACTTCTTCCCCATCCTTGATATTCAAATCCATAGCTTCATCATAAAATTTACAAAAATTTCGATAAGAATATCTCTCAAAGAAATCATGTTCCGACTTTGATTCTCCTATTGGAAAATTAATTTTTATAAAAGATATTTCTCTCTTCACAGAAGCAATGTCATTTTCCTCAATATACAAAATATCTTTATTTTCATTTTTTCTATACTTAATAGGTTCTGCATATGCCTTTATAGCATTAAGCAAAATATCATCACTTTTCCCACCAATATTCTTTTCTACAAATTCCTCAAAACTTACTGCATGATTTTCATTCTGTAAAATATCTTCACAAAGTCGGCAATATAAGAGAAATGCTTCATCATCTGATTGAACATGTGGATTTGGTGCAAAATATGTCTTAAACCAAAACACCAAGTATCTAGAAAGATTATCATCATCAAACGCATATAAATAATTATGTATTCTAAAACTTTTAGCTGACCTATCTTCCAGTCCAAGCTGACACGCTTGCTGATAAGCAGTCCTTTTATATCCCTTCAAATTTTCCTCAGAAAAATCTTTAGCCTCATCCCACGGAATATTTCTAGCCATATCGGGATATATTTCTAGCAAAGATTTAAGATTTGCCAATGTAAAATTTCTGTATCTTGCAAATGGTGTAAATGACATACTGTATAACCTCCCATATTGTTAAATTAATTATTAAGTTTCGGATAGCTCTTTAATATTTGCTCCATAATATGGATTAAGACATCAACAACAATACTATTTCCAGCCTGCTGATACATAGCCGTATCTGAAACAACAATCTTAAAGCTATCAGAGAACCCCATTAGTCTCAGACACTCTCTTGGAGTAAGTTTTCTCAGTCTACCTTCCGTCGTCACATAATTGTCAACGCCTGCTCTGTGCATCTTATGCATTGTAGTGAGCAACGGGCGAGCAATTTCAAGATCCGTCTTCGGTTTACTATAAAAATTTTTTGTCCCAGTAGACAAAACGTACTTCCTTACTTTTTCAGATAAATAATACTTTTCCAAATCGGGAATATGATTTTTCTCTGCATCCGCTTCACTTTGAAAGACAAAATCTCCATGCCAATTAAATTGTTGGTTTTTCTTTTGACATAGCTGTACTTCTCCATCAATTTGAGTAAATCTCTTTGAAAGATTTTTCTCACTGATTACGAAATCAACACCTTTTTCTGGTAAAAAATAACCTCCTGGAGCATTTTCTAACAAAAAGTCCTGCATTTTCTTTTCAAGTTCAATTGCCTCAGGAAATCTAAACTCAAAGTCAAGATCGAGATCGTTTCTAAATCCCACAACAAACAATCTTTCTCTATTCTGAGGGACTCCATAATCTCTAGCATTAAGGACCTTCCAACTAAAACTATAATCCAATTCTCTAAATACCTGTTGCATCTTCTCCCATGTTTTTCCTCCATCATGAGAAGTTACAGCTCGTACATTTTCGTATATAAATACCTTTGGTCTCATCTCATTAATCAAACGTGCATATTCATAAAACAAAGTTCCACGAGTATCATCTAAACCTCTCTGCTTTCCAACAAAGCTAAAAGATTGACATGGACTTCCACCAACAAAAAGATCTACTTTTCCTGCATACTGTCTTCCATCCAAGAAAGCGATATTCCAATGAAAATCCTCTTCCTTGATATGGTAATTTGCAGTATAACTTGCTTTTACTTTATTTCTTTTTTCAAGACCTTTATATAATGAGTCAACATAATCCTTTCGAGCTTTCCAATCCTCGCCAAATGAGTTAAGTTGCTTTTGCACACGAAGATAATTAAGCTTCTCGTGGAGCATACTTGTTCTCTGAGCCAAATCAATAACTCTACGAATTAGTTTTCTTCCATTATCATTTTCAAATCGATTCAACAGTTCTGTAACATTTTGTGTAAGATTCGCTTTTTCTAGTAAATCATTGTTATCACGAAAATCATTTGAGAAGACCAACAAAAGCAAAAATTCTTCAAGCCGTTGATTGGCATAAGACCCTTTTCCAAGGTTTTCCAATCTTCTGCAATATTCCTTCTTCCTATTTGTCTTCAATACGCTTGAATCTATTAATAATGTGGTAGTTTCTTTAAGCAGCTTATTATTTTTTTCTTCAACATTCTTCAACTGTTTATTTACTTCATAAAATTCAGCTGTAGACGCCTTTAACATACCTTCTAATTGACTTTTATAAAGGTCTTCTACCTTGTCATTAAAATCAATTTCTTCAATTAGCTCAGTAAGCGATTCTAATTCCATTTCGATTTCATCAATATCCGTATCAACATCCTTGGTAAGAATGTTTACATCGCCATTGTCGCATGCAAATACAATCTCATTTTCAAGTCCCATTCGATTTAACGCATGTTCGATTGCTCCGATGCCACTAAATGCTGTTGCAAGTCTAATCATAATTTCCTCACTCTATTATATATTTTCGTTCTCTCCCCAATCATCTAGTCAAAAATATTCAAATTTCCCCAGAGACCATACATTTACCTATAAAAACCTCTTATTCATTTTTAATTAAAACAACACTGACTTCCTTTCTAAATACTCTATAAGATTCATCATTTTATATCTTTGTATTCAGTAATTAATCCACCTGTTTTCTTTAATTCTAGATCACATTATATAGCTTTCTTTTAATTCACTTTGCATATTTTATATTATTTTACGATCGTTTTTGTTTTGAATCAACCTATTCCTGCTACGCTTTACAAGAAAAGTTGAAGCCGCTCAGACTTCCTCTACTGGCTTCTCCACCCCAAAATACATAAACGGCATAAACAATTCCGTCAATGACTCCGACTTTGCCCAATCAATTTTAGAAATAAACGTACCGAATGATCTCATTGCATTTTTCGGATCTCGAACACTGAAAAATGTTCCGACAGTTGCTTTGTTTGCTCTATTTATCTTGTTTAATTCCGGCACTAATCCTTCTTTCAACGACTCAACAAACTGAATCACTTCCTGTATCAGTTCGGTTTCTTCCGGTATATCCTCCAAGGCATTGATGATTACCCGTTCTAACGCTCCCTCTTCCGTTGCCGGAACAATCAATAGATATGTATCCACTTTCTTCGGCTGCCCAAATGAATCCGTAATAACATTTTCTTTCCATTGTCCTGCTCCAAGTGTTGCGTCTTTTAAAGAACGCTGTATTGACCGTTCAATCTTGGAATTGGAAGCTTCATCTCGATCTGTAACAACCATAATAGAAGATATCTCTTGTTCTACCAGCATTTCATTTATACGATGTTGCTCTACAAAATGTGCAAACTTTCCATTGCCTCCTACTCCGCACAGAACAAGATAATCTCCATCTTTAGATAGATACTCTATATGCTCATTCTCATCCATTGGATCGATGCCAAGCGGATTGTTTTTCTCATGTTTCCATCCATACACGTTTTGCAGGAAATAGCTGATTAATTGTACATCCGATACGCCCTCGACTAGCATTAACTCTGTCATCATAAACGCACCTCAAAATCAAATACTTTCCGGTTATCATACACATATTTCCCGGTAACATTTCGCGCAACAATATTGCTACCATGATCGGTTTCAGAATTTACCTTTTTTAGTGTGATTACCTTGATCGGATCGTGATCGCTGACATGATTCTCATAATTGCCATATTCCAATATTGCTTCTATGGCTTCCATACTGTGTGTTGCAATAAACAACTGAACATTTAGCTTCTTTGCCAATGCAAACACCACCGGAAACAGCGTACTATAATATTTTTTATGCAGTCCGGTCTCGATTTCATCAATCATCAATATGGAGTCCGTGGCATCAAATAGTTTATTTAAAATATACAATATCTTTTTGATTCCATCTCCATATACGGAGAAAGGCATATTTACACCATTTTTTGTGATAATAGACTCCAAATAGGTGCCATCATCCGCTTTTGTATAACAAATATCGGCTATCAAATCATCAAATTGCTTTAATATGCTGATTGCAAGGTTCTTATATTCCGGATTATCCACAATATTCTGCAGCAAGTCATAACGCAGATGCCCGAAAGATGATATATAAAACACTTCTTTTTTTACAATGGGTCCCGGAATTCCATTATCCAAAGAGGTACAACTTATTTTCTTTTCTGTCGTTTTCTTTCCACACTGTGTAACAATTTTACCTTCAAACAGCTTTGCCGTCTCTGGGATAAAACCTGATGATCCTTTATATTGTTCCTTTTGTCGATTTGACATCTTGGATAACTGAATTGCATCCTCACCTGCGACTGCTTTTTCCGCACCGATTAATTCAACTCGCCGCATTCCATCGTTGCATTTTGCACTTATTTCCAAATCTAAATCTTCTTTATCCTGTTCCACATTAAACATCTTGATAAAGGAAGTATAAAAACTGTTATTAGAATGAATCGCTGTCCTCTGATTCGTAATGCTTTTTATGGAACTCAGCTGCGGTTTCGCAAATAATAATTGTATTGCTTCTAAGAATGTCGTTTTTCCACTATTATTATCACCTACTATGAGATTGATATCTGAGAAACCGGAAATTGACAATTCCTGGATTCCTCTAAATTGATTGATTTCAATTGACTTCAGATGTGCCATAATCAGTCCTCTCCCTCTACATTCTCAAAGCTAATCACCAGTCTTGTGTGTGTGGCCTTCGCGATCTTCTGTAATGTCTCGATTCTCGGAACAACTTTACCATTTTGTATTTTGCTAATGTTCGATTGTGACATATTCGTAATTCGGCACAGATCTTCCTGTGTAAAATTATTCTCATCCAACACGCGCTGAATTTCATCGGACACTCCGTTTAATACTTCGCGCAAAGCATCCTTTTCGTTCTCTAACGACTTTTCTTGTGGTTCAGAATTTGGTTTCTTTAAATTATTTATTTGCTCAAATATGGAACTCATGTCCTTGTCATTCATGATGATCGCCTCCTTTTATGTCAAGTATAACATATTTTAGGCAAAATATATACCAATTTGTTATTCATGACATATTTTGATTTTTGGACAATTTTATTGTCATGAATGACATATTTAATTTTTTATACACGTTCTTTGATTAACAAACTACTACCTATAGTGTAGCCTTTCCGTCTACCAATCGCAACGCTTTTTCATCTATTTCCCATTGTTTTCGACACTTTTCGTTCCCGCAGAATCCTCCATCTTCTCAAGTCCATCATCCGTAACTCTGCACACTGCCGTTCCCCCAACGACAAACACAATCTTCCCTTTCGCCTTATCGCCAATCTTGTCATAAAGTCTTCCTGCGCTCATCGATTCGCCCTGCACGGTGTATGGGCTGTTGGCAACATAACCGACTTTGCCGAGCCCCTTGATCTTGACCTGGATTGCTTCTTTGTCGTATTCGTTGTCGGGTTCTTTGACTAATTTGACTTTCATGCCTTTTTCCATGAATTCGGTTCCATAGTAATGATTGCAGCCTGCAATTGTAAAATACATTTCTTCCATGATGAATTCCTCCTTTGCGCTTTCTGAACACTTGTTATAATCCGATCTTCTCTACTACGGCTGCTGCGAGTGCAGATAAGAACACCCACAGGATGAGCAGGATGACTGCCGGGACATCCTTGACATCAATCCCAAATACGGTATAGATGAAAGCCTGCAGCACTATTCCGCATATCATGCTGAATACGGCGCCGAATGTTGAGATGCCGCCACTGCTTTGTGTGTGGTGCGGTCTGTCATTGTCTGATTTGCAGTTGTGGTAAATCTGGTATTCCAGATAGTCGTCTACCGGATCGTTTTTTCCGTTGTGGTTCCAATCATACATTGCCATAATGATTCCTCCTTCTCTTGCTTTTCGTTGCATTTGATTTTCTATTGAAGTTTGCTTTTTTAGGTTGATTCCATCCTAATTCTTTTGCTGTACCATAATCCGGTCAGTTTGTTTTCCCCACGAAAAAAGGAACCCTCTCGGATTCCTTCCTCTCTACCTAAATTCCCCAATCACCCGGAACACCTGCTCCGCAGTATACTCTATATTCTCATACGCGGCTTCCTCATGCATCGCCTCCTCAAGTGTCATCGCACCCGGCAGAATCGGGAATACGGCATCGATGAGCGGTGGATTCTGCTGAGTGGCGCGTGCACCGGCATGTTCGACGCTTCCGGCAAGCACGATGACTTTGCAGCTGCAGGCTTTGGCACGGCGGGCGATACCGATCGGAGCCTTGCCCATCGCGGTCTGTCCATCGAATCGTCCCTCTCCGGTGACGACAATATCAGCGGCGCGAAGCTCTGCTTCCGGAAGGACGGCATCAAGTACGATATCTACGCCCTGTCGAAGCGTGCCCTGCAGGTAGGATGCGAAAGCGAACCCGAGTCCTCCTGCGGCTCCGGCTCCCGGCTGATTGCGAAGATCGCGCCCCAGTGTGGATGCCGTGACGTCCGCAAAATGCGCGAGCGCGGCATCTAGTTCCGGAATCATGGAAGGGATTGCGCCTTTTTGCGGAGCGAAGATTGCGCTTGCGCCGTTCGCCCCACAAAGTGGATTCGTCACGTCGCAGGCGATGGAGATCCGGCATTCCGCAAGCCGTGGATTGAGTTTCGATGTGTCAATTGTCGTAATTTCCGAGAGTTCACACGCTCCCGGCGCAATATCAGTTCCGTCCGCTTTCTGAAAGCGGCAGCCCAAGGCGCGCAGCATTCCGGTTCCACCATCGTTGGTCGCGCTGCCTCCGATCCCGATGATGAAGTTGCGGCAGCCATTGTCTAACGCATGCAGAATCATCTCTCCCACACCATATGTTGTTGTGTTCAGCGGATTACGCGCCTCCACCGGCACGAGCGGAAGTCCGGCGGCTTCTGCCATCTCAATGACCGCGGTGTGATCCGGCAGGATGCCGTAGGTTGCCTGTACGGTTTCGCCCAGCGGTCCGGTAACGGGTATTGTGACACTTCTGCCGGAAAGTCCTGATACGAGCGCTTCGACCGTGCCCTCACCACCATCCGCAACCGGTTTGACCGCTATATGTGCATCCGGAATTGCGCGACGGATGCCAGCCTCAGCTGCCGCTCCCGCCTGCAGAGAACTCAGGCTTCCCTTCAGAGAATCAATTGCTACTATGATATTCATATATTTTCTCCTATACAATCTATCAATATAACAAAAGATTCACCCGCTTCAACATGATAACACCACTCAGCCCACGCTATAGAAAAAAGTGTCATGTGAAAGCCCGAAGGCCGCATTTCTGCACGGATGAACCTTATATATTTTACCACAATTATATCGGTTCGCTACCATATATTTAACATAGGGCACCTCCATATTCCTACTTAAACTTTCATTTTCAAAAAAGAGCCATGCTATTATTTTAAATATACCATGACTCTTTTCTTTTGCAATTATTAAATTATTTTAGTACAGCTTTGCACCAGCAGGAATATGGTTATCCACCATAAGAAGATGAAGCTCTTCATCCTCGGAATCCTTGAGATTGTTTACTGCTGAAAGTAACATACCGCAGGATTCAATTCCCATCATCTTTCTTGGCGGAAGGTTTGTGATAGCGATCAATGTCTTACCAACTAACTCTTCCGGCTCATAATATGCATGAATTCCGCTAAGGATTGTACGGTCTGTGCCTGTTCCATCGTCAAGTGTGAACTGTAACAACTTCTTGGACTTCGGTACAGCAACGCACTCCTTAACCTTAACTGCACGGAAATCCGACTTGCTGAATGTATCGAAGTCTACTGCTTCCTCGAATAAAGGCTCAACCTTTACATTTGAAAAATCAATCTTCTCATTTGCTGTAAAGAATCCGTTGTTATCGTTTGTAGCTTCTGCTGCATCTCCCTCGGAAGACTTGGAAGCCTTCTTGTCGGAGTCGAGTGACTTCATTGTTGGGAACAGAAGTACATCACGGATTGCCTGACTGTCTGTCAGCAACATAACAAGACGATCAATTCCGTATCCGATACCACCTGTTGGCGGCATACCGATCTCCAGTGCGTTCAGGAAATCTTCGTCTGTGTGCTCTGCCTCGTCATCACCGGCTGCTGCGTTGGCATCCTGTGCAGCGAAACGCTCACGCTGATCGATCGGATCGTTTAACTCAGAGTATGCGTTACACATCTCCCATGTATTACAGAATAACTCGAAACGCTCTACCTTTGTAGGGTCGCTTGGCTTTTTCTTGGTAAGCGGAGAGATCTCGATCGGATGATCCATGATGAATGTCGGCTGGATCAGCTCCTTCTCGCAGTATTCCTCAAAGAAGAGGTTGATGATATCACCCTTCTTGTGGCGTTCCTCATAAGCGATATGATGCTCATCCGCAAGCTTCTTGGCCGCTGCATCGTCCGGAACCTGATCGAAATCGATTCCTGTATATTTCTTGATGGCATCGTTCATGGTCAGACGTGCGAATGGCTTTCCAAGGTCGATCTCCACGCCGTTGTAGCTGATCTTGGTGCTTCCGCAAACCTTCTCTGCGAGGTAACGGAACATGGACTCGGTCAGCTCCATCATGCCTTCGTAGTCTGTGTATGCCTGGTATAACTCCATAAGTGTGAACTCAGGATTGTGACGGGTATCCACACCCTCATTACGGAAAACACGTCCGATCTCGTATACACGCTCAAGTCCGCCAACGATCAGTCTCTTTAAGTAAAGTTCAAGAGAGATACGAAGCTTAACATCCTCGTTCAATGCGTTGTAATGTGTCTCAAACGGTCTTGCTGCCGCACCACCCGCATTTGCAACGAGCATCGGCGTCTCAACTTCCATAAAGTCACGATCTGCTAAGAAGTTACGGATCTCCTTGATGATCTTGGATCTCTTAATGAATACTTCCTTGCTCTCCTGATTCATGATCAGGTCGATATATCTCTGACGGTAACGCATGTCCGTATCGGTCAGTCCGTGGAACTTCTCCGGAAGGATCTGTAAAGACTTGGAAAGAAGCGTCATCTCCTCCGCGTGGATGGAAATCTCTCCTGTCTTTGTGCGGAATGCATAACCTTTCACACCCCAGATATCACCGATATCGGATTTCTTAAAGGTTGCATATAAGTCTTCGCCGATGGAATCACGGGCAACATAGATCTGGATGCTTCCCTTGAGATCCTGAATGTTGGCGAATGAAGCTTTACCCATAACACGCTTGAACATCATACGTCCTGCGATCGATACCTCGATCGGCGATGCGTCCATGATTGCGCGTCTTGCTTCATATTCCTGCTTTATAACTTCTCTTGCATCCGCCTCTTCTAAGCCCTCTGTGCTTGGTGCGACTCTTCCTGCAAGAAGCTTCTCCTCGTGTGCGGTATAAACTTCCTTCACATCGGAGGTGTGGTGTGTTACGTCATATTTTGTAATCTGAAATGGATCCTGTCCTGCGGCCTGCAGATTCGCTAACTTCTCGCGACGAACCTGAAGCAGCTGATTGACATCCTGTTGTCCCTGATTTGCGTTATTATTTCCCGCCATCTTCTATTCCTCTCTTAATCTTCTACTGTTGATCTCTGAATCTCGAGTACCTTGTAAGATAACTCTCCAGCTTCTGTCTCTACGGTAATTGTCTCGCCAACCTTCTTGCCGAGCAAAGCGCGACCTACCGGCGACTCGTTACTGATCTTGCCTTTTAGGCTGTTGGCCTCTGTCGAACCAACGATCTTGTACTCTAATTCCTCATCGAATTCGCAATCAAGGATCTTGACTTTACATCCGATGCTGATCTTCTCTAAGTCAACTTCTTCCTCAACAACGACTTCTGCATTCTTAAGGATCTTCTCGATCTCCTCGATACGAGCCTCGATGTCTCTCTGCTCGTCCTTGGCAGCATCGTACTCAGCGTTCTCTGATAAGTCACCCTGCTCGCGGGCTTCCTTGATCTTCTGCGCGATCTCTCTACGCTTTACAACCTTCAGATCCTGTAACTCGTCCTCGAGTCTTTTGAGTCCTTCGTAAGTTAAGATATTTTTCTTATCCATTTCCTTTACCCCGCTTTAATATATTTTGAAAAACCTATTTATTGCTATAAATTAACTAAGGTATTATACCCAATGAACCGTATAATGTCAAGATTTATCAACGTTTCCGGTCATTTCCGTAGTTTTATCCACACGCTTCCTCTTATAACCGCTCATCCAGATTGTTCATAAGCAATTCTTCCAATGCTTCAAACGATTCCACATTGTTGATTGCGACGCGAAGGCGTGCCGAATTCGGATACCCTGCGGTATACCACGCCGCGTGTTTGCGGATCTCACGGATGCCGATATATTCACCTTTAAATTCGAGCATCATACGCGCATGCCGCAGGATCATCTGTGTGACTTCTTCGAGTGTCGGCTTCGCCAGATGCTCGCCGGTCTCAAAGTAATGCAGGATTTGCCGGAAAATCCATGGATTCCCCTGTGCGCCGCGCGCGATCATGAATCCGTCGCATCCAGTCTGCTGCTCCATCGCGATCACATCCTCCGCCGTCAGCAGATCCCCGTTGCCGATTACCGGAATCGAGACCGCCTCCTTCACCTGACGGATGATATCCCAGTCTGCTTTGCCAGAATAAAACTGTTCTCTCGTTCTTCCATGTACCGCAACTGCTGCCGCACCTGCGTCTTCCGCAATTTTCGCCATCTCTACTGCATTCACATGCTCATCATCAAAACCCTTGCGGATCTTGACCGTGACCGGCTTGTCGATTGCCTTTACCGTTTCACGAATGATTTCTCCTGCCAGCTTCGGATTCTTCATGAGCGCAGATCCCTCTCCATTGTTTACGATTTTCGGAACCGGGCAGCCCATATTCAGATCCAAGATATCGAACGGGCGATCCTCAATCTGATGCGCGATCTTTGAAATAATTTCCGGGTCGGAGCCAAAGAGCTGCAGCGACACCGGATTCTCCCGCGGATCGATTTCAAGCAGGCTCTCCGTATTGCGGTTCTTGTACAGGATCGCTTTGGCACTCACCATCTCCATGCACAGAAGTCCCGCCCCCTGCTCCTTGCATAACAAGCGAAATGGCAGGTCTGTTACGCCTGCCATAGGAGCCAGTATTAAGTTATTCGGCAGCGTCACACTGCCTATCTTAAGTGGTTTGATCATTGTTATTTTATTTTCCGATTCTGCTTTTTATACACACGATAAATGCCTTTTAACGTAAGATTCGGATCGTAGATATCGATCGCATCGGTCTCATTGGCGATAATTCTTCCAAGTCCTCCGGTCACAACCGTCTTGACATTGTCGATTCCAACCTCTTTCTTTACCTTGTTGATGATATATTCCGTCTGACCGATCTGTCCGTAGACAATTCCGGCCTGCATGCTCGAGATGGTATCCTTGCCGAGAATGCAATCCGGCTTCTTGATCTCGATCGCCGGAAGTTTCGCAGCGTCTTCTGACAAGGCCTTCGCCGAAATGCGGATTCCCGGAGCTGTAATTCCCCCCAGGAAAGCGCCTGACTCATCAACATAATCATACGTTGTCGCCGTACCAAAATCAATGACAAGCACCGGTCCGCCATAGATCTCATAGGCACCCACGGCATCTACAATTCGGTCCGCACCGATCTGCTGCGGATTCGGGGTCACGATACGGATTCCTGTCTTGATGCCCGCTTCGACAACAATCGGGTTAATATGAAAATACTTCGCAAAGGCGCCATGCAGCGAATGCATCACATTCGGCACAACCGAGCAGATGATCGTATCTTTGATATCCGAAGGTTTGATCTCATTCTGCTCCAAAAGGTTGTAGAGAATCATGCCGTACTCATCGGACGTACGTGGCATCTTGGTCGTGATACGGAAAGTCGCCACAATCTCATCACCTTTAAATACACCACATGTTATATTGGTATTGCCTACATCTATCGTAAGTATCATATATTAATCCTCCTCGTCGAAGCCTTCTCCAAGATATATAATTTTATAGAACATCTCCAATGCCTCGAGTAAGTCTCTCTTCTCATTCTGGTACTGCTTGATCTTGAGCACACTGCCAATCTCGTCGTACAGGAAATCATTCTCCTCGCAGCTTGTCTTAAATTCAAGTGTTCCATCCTCATCAAATACAAGCTCAAGGATTCCGCCCACCTCCTCCGTGTAGAGAACACACATAATCTTGAGTTCCTCGCGTATCGACTGCGGAAGCTGATTAAAATTCTCGTTTAAATAAAATTTCTTCTGGTATGCGTTGGACACGCAGAGCGTTACTTCGCCCGGGTTCTTCGCCTCATTAGACATAGCCGTATATTCCTCTCACAGAGACCTCTCCGGACGACACGAGCTTGCGTGACTCCCATGTGTCGACGATCAGTTCTCCCTTTTTTGTAATTCCCATTGCCTTTCCCTCAAAAGGCTCCTTCGGATCCAGCACACGCACCTGTCGGCCGCGGTTCACGAGCATGGTGTCATACTCTTTCTGCAGTCCTTCCATGTCCTCGGTCTTTAGGTATTCGGCGTACACATCCTCGAATTCCTCGAGAAATGCCTCGATCAGCGATGCACGGTGAATATGCTGTCCACTCTCTAAGAAAAGCGAACTTGCCGTCTCCTTGATCTCTTCCGGAAATTCTTCATTGTGCACGTTGATGCCGATTCCGATCACAATATGGTTGATGTAATCAAACTGTGCGCTCATTTCGGTTAAAATGCCACACACTTTCTTTCCGTTCATCACAATATCGTTCGGCCACTTGATCATCGCCGACACGCCGGTCACTCTGCGAATGGCACGTGTCGTTGCCATCGCCGCCACAAGGGTGAGCATCGATGCATTGTTCGGATTGATCTCCGGCTTTAACATCAATGTCATAAAGATGCCTGTTCCCGTCGGCGACTCCCACGAACGGCCTCTGCGTCCCTTGCCGGCGGTCTGCTGGTCCGCAACGACTAAGGTTCCGCTCGGATGCCCATCCTCCGCCAGTTCCTTCGCCTTGGTATTCGTGGAATCAATACTGTCGTAATAATAGAGTTCACATCCTGCCCATTCGGTCGAATGAATACTCTCTAATTCCGCAACATCCATGACATCCGGTGCGGACAGAAGATGATAGCCCTTATTCTGCACCGCTTCGATCTCGTATCCATTCTCTTTCAGCTGGTTGATTGCTTTCCACACTGCCGTCCTGGACACGCCAAATTTATTGCAAAGCTCCTGACCGGACACATAACTGTCCGTCTCACGGAGCATCTTAAGTATTTCTGCTTTCATCGGCTTTTCCTGCTTAACATTTTCTTATCTCATTAAACAAACATCCTGCTTTTGGGCAAAATCTGCGAAATGAGTTCTCGTCCATTAGTCGGATAACGTTGCTTTCATGATTGCCTTAATCGAATGCATACGGTTCTCTGCCTCATCAAAGACTACGGAGCGCGGTCCCTCAAACACTTCGTCCGTCACTTCAAGCTCAGATAGACCGAATTTCTCATATACCTGCTTTCCAATTGTTGTCTTAAGATCATGGAACGCCGGTAAGCAATGCATAAAGATTGCAGTATCTTTTGCATTTTCAAATGCGGCTGCATTTACCTGATAAGGTTTCAGATCATTGATACGCTCGGTCCATACTTCGTCCGGCTCACCCATAGATACCCATACGTCCGTATAGATGACGTCTGCATCCTTGGTTGCTTCTGCCACATTGTCTGTCAATGTGATGCTTGCACCTGTGCCGGATGCAACATCTACGCAGTAATCCACAAGCTTCTTATCCGGGAAATATTTCGGATTGGTACATGCAACAAAATTCATACCAAGCTTCGCGCAGGTTACCATCAGGGAGTTACCCATGTTATAACGGGCATCGCCCATATATACAAACTTCACGCCCTTGAGATGTCCAAGATGCTCACGGATCGTCAGCATGTCTGCGATCATCTGTGTCGGATGGAATTCATTCGTCAAGCCATTCCAAACCGGAACACCTGCATATTTCGCAAGTTCTTCTACAATCTCCTGTCCGTATCCACGGTACTCGATTCCGTCAAACATTCTGCCGAGCACACGCGCGGTATCTGCGATGCTCTCTTTCTTCCCGATCTGTGATCCGCTCGGATCCAGATAAGTTACATGCATGCCAAGATCATGTGCCGCTACTTCAAAGGAACAGCGCGTTCTGGTACTCGTTTTCTCAAAGATCAATGCGATGTTCTTGCCAACCAGACTGTCATGCATAATTCCCTGATGCTTCTTCTCCTTAAGCTCAGCGGACAAATCGATCAGATAGTTGATCTCGTCCGGTGTATAATCCATTAACTTCAAAAAATTGCGTCCCTTTAATGTCATTGCGCTTCCTCCTCTTTTCGGAACATCAGCCCATGCAAAATTTGCCTTTGGCAAATGGACTGACGCTACAGGTCAAGCTTTCTACGAAATCTTGACACAGTTTACAATGAAGATATTTTACTCCATTTGTCAAGTGATTACAACTAAATCTGTGTTTTGTTTCTCAAGTTATCGTGATAATCGCCAAAGCTATATGCAAGCACGATCCTGACTTGTTTCTTCACATAATTCAAAAAAGAGAAAGCTGCCTTTACATGCGTGCATGTTAAAAACAGTTTTCCCTTTCTTATTGCATTTCAAATATTCACTTCATTTTAGTAGAACACGATCGGTCCGATCACTACACCCGCATGACCACTGGATGCAAGTTTAAAGCTCTTCGCTCCACCTGTCGGATCGCTGCCGCTTAATGCTGCGCGAGCCGCCTGTCTTGCACTGGAGCTTACACCGCTTGCAAGTCTTGACTCAAGTCTTCCGGATGATGCCGGTCCGAACTGCCCCCTCTGATAGATGACATTGTAGATGGAACTTGGATAGCTTCCGCTGCGAACACGGTTTACTACAACAGCGCCTACCGCTGTCATACACTGCACACCCTGACCACCAGCCTCACACTGAACCAATGCCGCAAGAAGCGTCTCCTCGTCAGCCGATGCCGCAAGTGACGTATTCTGTGTTGTGGAAGTTGTGGTCGTCTGTCCGTTCGATGAAGACGAAGAACTTGAAGCCGTCTGTGCTGCCGCTGCTTTCTTCTCTTCTTCTGCCTTCTGTGCAGCAGCTTCTTCCTCAAGTGTTACCGCTTTACCGGTATCAAGAGAAAGTGTTACATAATCCGCACTCACATAACAGGTATCGGAATCTACCTTGATGGCTACCCATCCGTCCGTCTTGTTTGCTTTCTTGTTCACTTTAAACTTGTCTCCGGTAACGACCGTCTTAACAACACCTGCATCCTCGGCTGGTGATTTGCGGACACGAAGTCCATCGATCGTAACCTTCGCTACAGTATCGCAATGTTTCTTTGCATATGCATATGCTTCCTGACCAAATACGCAATATTCATTCTTTACGTATCCATTCACACTGCCGGATGCAATCTTCGTCCACTCGCTGCCCTGTTTCTTGATCAAAGCGCGGTCTCCCTTGTAAAGCTTTCCGACAATATCAGAATCGGCATCCGCCTTGGCACGAACATAAAGGAAATCCTTTACATCTGCCATCAACTTATCCTGCCACTCCTGCTCCTCTGCGCTAAGAGTTGTTTCTGTCGCATCTGCCGCTTCAACATCAACTGTCTCTACATCAACATCGGCCTCACCTTCTGCCTGTCCCTCAGCGGAAACATCTTCTGCAGATGCTGCAACCATGTTTGATGCTTCCTTCTCAACAGAAATCAGGCTATCAAGATAATCCGCAGACTCAACCTCATATTCATTCATTGCTACAGCAAAACCTGCAAGACCATTTTCCTCTAATTGTGTATTCTCTGCTGTCTGCGTATCGCTTACAGCATATACTCCGTTACTAGTAACTGCTGTGATCACCATTGCCAATGCCAGTGCAAGAACTGTGGCACTCTCGATCACTCTCTTACTTATTTGCATTATGAACCTCCGTATCGTATTGTGCGCAACGCTTTGTGTTACTATCCTATGCAGTAAGTATTACACTTATGTTGCGTTTTTAAACACTTTATTTCAAATGTTACAAGTTTGTTACGTGAGGTATTGTAGCATACAGATATGCATTTGTCAAATTTTTGGCAAAATATGGGGTACGTGCTCCACTTCCCCGTTTATTTCGAGTCAAATTTGGGAGTGTCTCACACGGTCATTAAAATATGCGAAATAAGATGTTACATTTTTCATCTCTTTATGTAATTTTTCTTTATGGCAACAGCTTCTCTTACGGAAAAATTTCCTGCAAAACCGTTGATATTATCCGGTTTTCTTCCTCGTCGCGTTTTGCTCTTACGGTTGCGTCAGTATCCGATTCCGGAGTCTCATCCTCATCATTTTCCAACACATAATCCAGGTAATTTTTTACCTGTTCACAAGTCTTGTCCATCTCCTTTTTCATCCTTCGGACACGCATCGCTGTCACAAGTAGAATTACCAGCATAAGAACCTGCCCAAAAGCAAATCCCATCGTCACAAGCAAGTTCTGATATTCCACCATCCAAAGCCATATTTCTCTCATAAATTCTGCCATCCTTTCATATGATATAAAGGTTACTTTCAACCATCTTTCTTCTATATTATAGTAAAACCTGACAGGCTTCGGAATATCCTTTCGGTCGCAAGTTTCGACAAGCTTCACGCTGTCTTTCATTCACGTACATATAACTGTTTATGTACTACATTCTGCGGACACGGCTTGACATTTACACGCGAAAGTATAATATGGGTAGAGAGTCGCACAAATCACGTCTGCATTTTTCACACAGACTTATGTTTATCCGGTGCGCTTTCACAAAAATTATTTTGATCACACAAAACAAACGGAGGATATCGATCCCATGGGAAAAAGTAAAAAAATCGTGATGACCGGAGGCGGTACTGCTGGTCACGTAACACCTAATATTGCATTAATGCCAGCATTACAACAGGCCGGTTATGAAATTACATACATCGGTTCCTACAACGGAATGGAAAAAGAACTGATCGAAGCGCAGAACATTCCATACATCGGAATCTCTTCCGGTAAGCTTCGACGCTACTTTGACTGGAAAAACTTTTCGGACCCATTCAAGGTATTAAAAGGATATGGTCAGGCAATTTCTTTATTAAAGAAGATCAAACCGGATGTCGTATTTTCCAAAGGTGGATTTGTTTCTGTACCGGTTGTTCTCGCCGCTAAACATTGCCATATCCCGGCAATCATTCATGAATCAGACATTACACCGGGTCTTGCCAACCGCATCGCAATCCGAGGTGCCAAGAAAGTCTGCTGCAATTTCCCGGAAACCATGAAGTATCTGCCTTCTGACAAGGCAATTCTGACAGGTTCTCCAATCCGCCGCGAGCTTTTCTCCGGCGATGCCGATGCTGCAGTCCGTTACTGCGGATTCCCGGATCGCAATAAGCCGGTACTTCTTATCGTTGGTGGCAGCTCAGGTTCCAAAGTAATCAACGATGCTGTACGCAAGGTTCTTCCAGAATTATTGGAGAAATTCTACATCATTCATTTATGCGGCAAGGGAAATCTTGATGAACATTTGAAGGGACTAATTGGCTATGCACAGTTTGAATACGCCAGTGCAGAACTGACAGATATGTTTGCTCTTGCAGATATGGCGATCTCCCGTGCCGGAGCAAATGCAATCTGCGAGTTACTCGCACTGCACAAGCCGAACATTCTGATTCCACTCTCTGCAGCTGCAAGCCGCGGCGATCAGATTTTAAATGCAAAATCCTTCGAAAAACAGGGATTCTCCTATGTCCTTGAAGAAGAGCAGCTGACGGAACAGACGCTTCTTTCTGCAGTGGATGAAGTATTCAATAATCGTGACAAATATGTGAATGCTATGGCCGAAAGCGGTCAGATGGACTCGATTGGAACAATTGTAAAACTGATCGAGAGTCAGACAAAATAAAGCAGATGTATAAGTTGGGGAATGCGTTTTTCGCATTCCCCTTTCTTGTCTACATTTTCATCTTATCGCAAATTTCTTTGAACTCATCATCAGAAAGTGTCAAATGTGTGTGCTCTGGAAGTGCCGGATCCGATGCATATCTTGGGATCAGATGCATATGGAAATGGAAAACGGTCTGTCCTGCAACCTCTCCATTATTCTGAACCAGATTATATCCATCACATCCAAGAACTTCTGTCTCATGCGCGATCACTTTCTTGGCGAGTTTCGCTGCTTTACCAAGAATTTCTTCATCAATCTCATAAATGTTTGCGTAATGCTGCTTTGGCAGAATTAAGGCATGTCCCTTCGACTCCGGTGCTGCATCCAGAATCACTCGGAAATCCTCGTCCTCAAATACTGTATTCGTTGGGATATCTCCATTTGCCAGTTTACAGAAAATACAATTGTCGTCTCTCATTTTATCTTACCTCCTTAAAATACAAATACCTGATCCAGCATGCGAAGTGTTTTAAAATTACCTTTTGCCGTCATCTCTCCGGTCATAAATGCCCGCTGAAACGTCATACGGCCATCTATAATGGACTGCATTACTTCATTGCTCATCTTTGCAACCACATCCGCGTCCTCTTCCGTTCCGGAATGGATCTCCAGATTCTTATGATCTACCGATACATACAATGGCTTACGGGTTCCTTCTATAATAAATGAATAAGTTGCCTGGAAATCATCCACTGGAATAAAATGACTTTTCAACTCTTTCGCAAACGGAATTTCATCCTGACTTTGTGCCTGTCCAAGCATATCCTTGAACATAGAGGCTAATTCCTCAATATCCTCTTTCTGCTGCTTTACATATGTATCATCTGATACATACTTGGAAAGCTGCTCACTCTCCTGTGGTGTCAGATTCAATTGCTGCGTGCGAAGCACACTGCGTTTGACCGCCTGATTACTTGTCGGAAGACTCTTGATCTTCTGCGAAATTGTGCGATACAGATTTTCCGCCTTCTTCTCAATGATCAGATTGTATTCCTGGCTCATCTGAAATGTTGCAAGATCTTCCACGTATCCACATAATCCTGCGCATGGCGGACCTCCTAAGATTTCCCATGCATTGGACAGCGTCAGTTCTCCTTCTCTCTCCCCGTATGTCGTTGACATCACGATTGGCTGCATATAGGTTGTACTGATCTTCTCCTTATCACCGTACAGCCAGCAGGCATCCAGAAACTGCTGCATATATCCACCAATTCCAAGCCATTCCACAGTCGTTGCAAGAATAATTCCGTCCGCATCTTTAAAGGTCTGTGGCAATGTCGCAATCTCATTCTTATGTTCATATATATTGTAACGCTCAATGGATACACGAAGTTCGCGCAACACATCCTCAATCCGGCTTAATACATAAAGTGTCGGATCATCCAGCAGGCCTCTTCCGCCATAGTATATATTGATCTTCATCTGTCATTCTCCTTACCCATCAACTACTAATTAGTATAGGGATTTTCATCCTCAAAATCAACATATTTAGTCTTTTCCCCAGAGTTTATCTTCTTTCGATAAAGAAGGATTCCCATCAGAAATCCCATGATCAGACCGCCAATATGTCCCCAGTTATCAACGCCTCCGCTACTGATTCCATAATAGAGACTGATCACGATCATAAACAGAAGGCCTTTGCCTGTCAATGTCTCATATCTTCCCTTATGTAATATCACAATCCAAAGCAACGCTCCAATAATGCCAAAGATTGCGCCGGACGCACCTGCTGCAACCGCATAATCCCCACTGTGCAGCATCTGTAAATAGGACAATGTGCTTCCTCCGATTCCCGCAATCAGATATAAAAGCAGATACTTTACATGCCCGAGTGCCCCTTCAAGAATAATTCCGGCACAAATCAAGATCAGCATATTATTCAATATATGATCAAATCCAAAATGCATAAAGGTGGCTGTCAGGAGTCTCCAATATTCACCTTTTCCCTGAATATACGGTGGCCATACCGCACCCACACTTGCCATAAATTCCGAACTCTCAGTATCTCCCATAATCTCAAGAATCACAAACACAATACAATTAATCGCCACTAATATATATGTAATGTATGCCTCATTTACCCATTTCTTTTTCATAAGAGTCACCGCCCTTCTTAGGCGATATTATAGCATAGTTTCCTAACAGAATCGATATCGAATATCTGCGAACTGAACAATATCATTATATGCCAGCTTTCTCTGTTCCTTGTATACAAGAAGCTCCTCATTGACAAATGTACCATTTGTTGAATTTAAATCTTCTATATAAAAACCGTCCTCTTCTTTATGAATTCGCGCATGAAACTGACTGATTGTTTCCCGATTAATGCTAATATCTGCTTCTTTTCCATATCCGATCCGAATGGAGTCATCTTTAAGCATAATATCTGCAAATCCTTCATTCCCCATATAGCGCAGTTCACCTCTCGGTTGTCCGTTAAAACTGGTCAGGCACACGGTCGGATGAATCTCCGGTACTGGTTCCGGCTCCATCTCTTCTTCAAAGTCTGGATAAACAACCTCCGATTCGCGTTTCTTACTACGCTTTTCTTCCACAAGCTTTGTATTATTAATACTCTGCGTATGCTCCGATTCCTGCAGAATTCCCCACGCAACAAGTTTTGCTTTCATTGCCTGCCAAACACTTGTGCCATTTTGCGTTTTATGCACACAATCGGTTCTGATTCCTTTTTTAAAATCCTTTTTCGCTTTTTGAGCTCCTTGATTTTTTATGGTCTTTTCATGTATTTCCGACAAACGCAGCTCTGCATCCTCATATCGATCTACCTCACCTTTCAAATTTGCAGGGTTATTTTTTCCCATCGATTGTTTTCCGTTCTCGCTCACAAACGAACGATTCCATTCCTCATCCTGCTTTAATCCACTCTTCTCGCGAAAAAGCAGGCTTCGAATATCCGTAATCTGATAACCTTCATCTAAAGTATGTTCATAGATCTGGTACACTGCACGAACAGCTTCCGCATCCTTATGATCAACTTTCTTCATCAGATATTCCATCAGCATCTGAAATTCCTGCTCAACCTTCTGCGTTCCTCCCGGATATATCGTAAAAACAAATTCCCGACTCGCATTGTTCACAAACACAAGCTCCGGATCAAGCATCAGACAATCTGTGCGTATTAAGCTCCATTCCATACGTTCCAATAAGCTACAGACACTGATAATCAATTGCTCTACAAATTCCATGCGTATTTCTTTCACTCTACAATAGGTATCCAAGGACTGCTTTCCAGAAATGTTATACCAATACTGTCCTCCGCCATTCACATAAGCCTTCTCAACAGGCAAAATGCCCGGCAATTTTCGACGTAGCAGAAAGCGCTCATCCACACCAGCCTCTACTGGTGCCGCAATCCTCATAAAGCAGCCTGTTACATTTCTCTCATATACAATTTCCCGATTAATCATCACCTATCTCCTTTAAAGTCTGATACCGATAGAATTCCTTTACTTCCCACATAGCACAAACCTTCTCTTGCTCCTTCTGTAACCGAATTTCTTCATAACAACCGATTCCCATGCGCATTGCAATTACCATAGCACCGATCAGGATAGGTACCATAAACGATGCTTCTACTGTATAACTTGCCTTCTGGCTCCCTGTCAGCCATTGAACCAGGTAATTTCGCATCATATTATGCATTTTCTTCCCGCATTCATCGTAATCTTTATTCATGTTCCTCCCTGCCGGATGCCTAAAATCCTAAACGATTTTCTTCACACGCTTAAACACAAAACAGCCATACCATCCGTCCCAGAAACACAAATGGAATGAATGGCAATTCATATTTTTTTGATTTCTTTGCTACTGTCATTAAAAAAAGTGAAACAATTCCGACCAATATCAATGCAAACATACACACATTGATCAACTCTGTTACATTACAATACAAACCCATAATGAAAATCAGGAATGCGTCCCCAAAACCGATCTGTTCCCCTGTAACCCATGCCACCAAAAAGCATACGATACCAGGCACTAACCGAAACAGGTACTGTGCCCCATCGATATCTCCTGCCACGATTGCGATCACAATTCCCACCATCCCCAATCCTATCAGCCATATCCTACGAATTTCTTTCCTTCGAATATCTTCTATACTCATAATAGTTAACCCGACAACTAATACAATCTCTTTTATAATCATCCACATTTCGAACATGGACCTTTACCCCCTACTTCCGATATCGGAATCAGATACACCGTTCTCTTCAATCCACTGCACGAGAGACTCGTATGATACACTTCTCCATAATCCGTAATATACACCTGCCCTTTCTTTTTATTTTTTGCCGCGCATTGGCTACACGCATAGTATTTATGTTCGTTTTTATTCCGCAAAGCACCAATTTCTACATATTCTACTGCCCGGATAGACAAATCCAAATATCGACAATTTCGACTGCGATGATACACGGTTCCATGCTCTGTCACATACACATAATCCGTTTCCGTCCACGCTTCACGATCCCCCGTCCACTTGCGATTCACACTACTTTGTGTCATATGCACACCTTTTATTTTAAAAATAGTGATCGGAAGCTTAATATAGTAATCTGCTCTAAGCGTAATCTCTGGTCCTTCGAAATCTGATAAAAGAAGGGATACTCCACCAGAACTCTCTGATACATAATGTCTATATTCTTTATGCTGCTGCAATTCTTTACGGAATTGCATTTCAGCAGACGCAAAAAGTGCCGCAGACGAATCCCCTATACTTGCCTGTGCTGCGGTCTGCCGACTTGCATATACTAAAGCTTCCTGCACTTGCGTCTGAACTTGAAGAACACGAAAGAAAAACAGTATGGAAACCATAAAAGCCGTGACAAGCGGCAACACCACCGCCATCTCTAGTGTATATGAGCCCTTACTACGGATGTGCAAAAATGCCTTTTTGCAACAGTTTGCTTTTCGATACTTCGGGAGAGATTTGTTTTGGTTGAAATAAATTAACCGACTGCAAAAAGACATTTTCACACATCCTCCTTTCCTCTAAAATAACTGTAATGTGCACATTCAATGAGCCGATATACATCCTTAGCATCCGTTACCATAGGGACAAACATCATAAAAATCGGCTTCCACTCATAAGTTTCCTGTATCTCCATCTCACAGACAGCATGATCCATTCGAAATGATTGATACCCCTCTATTGTACGAACCGTTGCCTCTTCCACGTCCATTGCTCGCATTGCCATAGTTTTTCCACTCTCAAATAATAACAAAGAGGTAATATACTGTTTATAGTCCAATCCTCCTGCATCACATGACTTCGCCTTACTCCATCCAGATAGTAACGTAGGGAAATTGTCAATCGTTGATGTCCAGGTTGCCTCACTTTTAATTAAAGATATTTTGTCCCCATCCAACAATGCCCGAATATCCAACACACTTTCCACATAAGCCCATGCTGCCAATATTCCATATTTCACTGCCTCAATAATAGCAGGATTCACAGAAGCTCCTGCCATCGCAATAGCTAGAGCTTCTGCCTCCGCCAGCTTGTCCGGCATCGACACAATACTTGCCATATTCAGACCTTCCCGAATCAGCAGTAAACGATCTACCGTCACACGTAGATTGTCCACATCATTGTCCTTTCCACCAACCAAATACTCCATCTCATATTGCAACGCATGGTTTGAAAACGATTCCGTATAGGATGACATATAATTACATATATATTGTGTGAAAAGCGTTTTATCGTACCAGTCTTCTTCCTTTGGAATGGCTGCATTTCCCTGTGCAAGTGTCCTTTTTGAAACACACATCTCAGATTGAATCACCGCCCCGGACAAATGTGCCTTCTCCGGTAAAACCATTCCCAGAATTCCTTTTTTCTGTGCCTCTGTCACCGTTGTAAGTGGATTGTCTTCTTGTGATTTTTTACTACCGGAGCTATCTTCTTGATAAACTTTTTTTGTCTGTTCACTTGTTGCAGCCTGCACCCTAATCCTTTGACCTGCACCTTTAAAATTCCGTCGCTGCACACTTTGTTCTGATGGTTTCGTTCCCTCACTTTTTGCTTCTTCTAACGCATCTAATGCGCCACTAATCTTATCGCTTCCATCACCATATTGATCCTGCGATTCCTTTATACTCTCATAATTATTATAAATACCTTTGGCCAACTCATATGCCAAATTTTCCTTCATATAAGCACTGACCGCCTGCTCAAATACAGTCCCCCTACCATCCGTCATAAGAAGATACGAACAGATATCAACGTCATTCACATTCGCCCGAAGCAGATTCGTTCCCTCTGAGAGTAAATCTTTTTCTCTTAATCCTCCTAGATTAGCAAGAGAGAGTTTCCGCATCTGAGCCGCCCGATTATTAAACGATAACTCGCCATTCATATTGTCAGTTGTCATTCCAAGAATATGATATTCTTCCCATAGCGGACTGCAATAATCTGCAAATACCGATTCAAGTACAGATTCCGTATTCATTTGACTTGCTTTATGAAGTTCCAACCATCTGGCACCTTCAATTAATGTAAACAACAGTTGAGCAACCAACATTATAGAAAGCGCAGCAAAAACGGTGATACTTCCACGATATCTTCTCTGCTTCACTTCTTACAATCATACCTTTCCAGATTCACTCTGAATCTTGTCAAATATATCGTTCACAGTAGATGTCAAGCGGTTCTTAAAAATCAAAACAAGTGCAATCAGTACCACCACGATCAATACCATTTCCACAACTCCAACACCATCTTCATCCAACAAAAAGTTTTTAAATCCTAACATAATTTTTCCTCCTTATATTGCAAATGACTGCATTGCCGGAACCATAATAATTGCAATCACAATTCCAAGCATCATGATCAGCGGAAGCAGCATCTTCGTTCCAGCCTCTTCTCCCAGTTTTCTTGCAAGCGCTTTGCGCTCCTCCAAAGCAACTGCCGCTTCCTGCCCTAATAACTCACAAATTCCCCGGCTTCCGGTTCTCAAATTCTGAATCAATATACGAATCAACCGGTTATAACAGTTCAATCCGATTCTCTCGCCAAATTTCTGATATGCGAGGCGTTCACTTTCCCCATCCTCGATCTCATGATTTGTTATTAGCAGTTCTTCATACAGATACCTTTCCTTTGTCTGGCTTTTCTGCCTCTTATCAAAGTATCTCGCGGAAATTCGATTCAATGATTGTTTCAACGACATCCCGGATCCCAGTAAAATCAATAATTTATTGACAAATTCAGCATAATCCAGGTGCATCTGGTCCTGCCGCTCCTTTTCCTTTGTCTTCTTCTTTTCCTGTTCCACAAAATAAAGCAAAACCGCAATAACAATTTCAAAAAACAACACTTTAACCAAAAGATGCTGCTTAGGTTCCTCCCACTTAAGCGAGACCCCATCCACCTTTTGTGGCAATTGAAAATAAGTCTCTCCCTGTCTGTTTCCCTCCGCAGTAACCGCACTCTCAATATCATTCAAAAGTTGCTCCTCTTTGGTAAACTCCGGTGGCACTATCATAAAAGAAAAAACATATTCCTGCTCATACGCTCCGCAAGTAAGTAATACTGTTGCCTGCACGATCGCATTATCCTTCAAATTATTTTCACGAAGCTTTCCATCGATATCGATGTATTGATAACTGTCGAAAGTCCATTCCGCCGAAACCATACGATCTACATATCGGTTTTCCATTCTCACCGCATGGCTGACATGCTCCGCACAATCTCCCTGCTCAAAGAATCTCTCATCAATCTCCTGCCTCGCCTTTTCAAAATATTGCTCCGCCTCCGCTTGTGTAACAACCTGTGCCGGAATCTCAACTTTGTAATGATATCCATCAAAAAAATCCTCTGCCTCCAGTTGTAATTCCAGACTCTGTCCTCGCTCACCGGGACTCGCACGGATTACCCGATTGTTTTCATCTACGCTGTGCTCTGTCGCTTCCACGTATACCGCCAATACTATGAACAACACACAGATGATCCCAATTTGAACAAGCTTTTTCTTGTTTTGTAACATTCTCTTCTTCCTTTCACATCTGAATATCCAATATCTTATCAGCTAAAAGTATCGTCACTCCATACGTGCCAAGGCATCCGGTCATAAAACATATTCCGAATAAATTCCCATATAAAGGTGATAGAAAATCTCCAGATGTAAGCTTCAAATACGCTAATATGAATATAGGAATCACATTCATAACACGTTGTTCCAATTTTCGGGATGCTATAAGCACCTGAATCTCTCGCTCCGTGTCATGACGCGCCCGCATATGTTCCGATGTCTCCTCAATAATGGCTGCAAAATTGCCCCCACTTCTTTTCGCAAATGCAAACACTTCCGCAAAACTCATAATATCTGCATTACCTGACCGGTCAGCAAATTGATCCAACAATTTTTCAATCGGTATATTCAACGCTACCGCTCTGTTAATCTCCTCAAGTTCCCGCAGCAGAATAGCATCCTTTCCATATAGATTTTCAACTTCACGGGCTGCTTCTCTCCATGCATTCTCCATCGAATAACCAGCAAGAAGTGAAGCACTTACCGTGCGAAGCGCATCCAAAAACTGTGTTGCAATCTGCTCCTGCCGCGCAGCCTGTCTCTCCCTGATTGTTCTCTTTCGTATTAAAATATAAAGAATCGGTGTCAGAATAAGTCCCATCCAATGCTGATAAAATAAATAGGCAATCACAACGGAAAATCCTGCTGCTTTTGCAAGGCAGACTACTTTCTCCTGCATACACAAGCGATAAAATCTGTAATCCATTCTGCCTGTCTCTCCTTTCTATCTTCCTGGAATAGCCGATACTGGCAGCCTTACATCATCCTGCATATGCACCTGATCATCTACACAATATTGTTTTCCCGCCATCTTGAGTTTTCCTATATGCTTCAGACTGCCAACACTACATAACTTCCAATCACCCTCACATTCCTTTAACTGATAAAGTGGTGAAAGCATAATCTCTCCATCGCAGATACCATCCAGCTCCACAATCTCAAGAACGCGTCTGCTTTTATCCGGAAGCCTTCCAAGATGCACAATTACGTCAATCCCTGACGCAATCTGCTGCCGGATCGCACTAAGAGGCAAATCCATTCCCATCAGTACCATCATTTCCAGTCTTCCCAATATGTCTCTGCTGGAATTGCCATGCGCTGTACTGAGTCCGCCATCATGCCCGGTATTCAATGCCTTTATATGGACTCCCTATGTTCCCATCATGCAGAAATACAATATCTGCACTTAATATACACTGTATATAACGTTATTATCTTGCCATTCCACAGTTGCAAAAAGAAAAGAGAGCCTTTCACAGCCCTCTTTCATATTGACTTTCTCATTCATTTGTCATACTTAACAGTTTGGCAACCAATGTCTCTAAACTTTTTCCCAAAAATGGGACAAAGTCTGGTATTGCACCAAATGCCATCCCAATTATTATCATTCGCCCACATTCTCTTGCAGATTCCAATGCAAATCCATAACTCAAAACACCTGTCAGAATAAATATAATTGATAAAAAGTAAAGCAAAATATTTCCCAACATCATCGGAATTTTTAATAACCAGCGAATCAATGTCATTACTGCAAGAATTAAATATAAAAACACTTTTATTATGTACTTAACCAACATTTTTAATCCCTCACTTTTTTGTCTTTCCGGACAGCAAGAATCTTGCCATCCGGACTTCCTTTTTTTTGCTATCCGGACTTCCACTTTTTTGCTATCCGGGCTGCAAAATTCTTGCTATCCAATGCAGTTCATTATCCTTTTGTATATATCATTTCCGTCAAAATCATCTCTTCTGCATCATGACAAATGGCATTCATCCTCCTTGTCCATTCCATGTTGTCCTGCCTTTTTAATTTCTCTGTAATTCCTTGTTTCTCCATCATCTGTTTTACTAATTGTTCTTCCCTATCCCTTGCTTCTGCATCAATCTGATTCAAATGCTCGACAAGTTTTCCTTGTAACAACAATATTTGATATTTTGCCTTTCTGTGTTCCTGTAAATAGCTTTTACGAAGCATCCCATATTTCCCATAAGTTGGTTCGATATCTGTAAGTGCCAATTTTGGCAAATAATAATCACCACATAACATATAAGTAAGTCCATTTTTCTCATCATAAATTTCGTTCTGCATAAAATATTCTCCTTTTCTTCCTATAATTGGTCGTACATCTTCAACAGTGTTCCCTTTTTCATTTGACTATATTTCACCTGTAATTCTTCATATTTTTTCTGAAGACTTTCATATTCGTTTTTCGGAACACTATCGGATAATTTCTGTTCTAAACTCTTAATCCGTGCTTCCTGTGCTTTTGCAATAGCATCACTTTTAGGATTTCGCAATATCATTCCCTGTTGTTTTTCCTTCAATTCCATCATGACCTGTTTCACATTCGGATTATTATAGAAAAAACCTCTGGAAAGTCCTGTTAGTTTTGTAAGTTCAGCAACTGAAATTTTTATATTTTTTCTATACATTGTTTCAATAGCTGTTATTGCTGTTTCCGTCATTTCCGCACTTTTTTCTTTTGCCAGTGCTACCATTTTATCGTGTTTCTGCATTTTCCTTTTCCCTCCTGTATTGTGCTAATAATTCATTCATTTCATCTCGTACAGCCTTTGTATCCTCCGCTAATGCTTCGTTTCTTAACCGCCGATAATGTGGTATGGTTCGTGTATCCTTATGCCCCAACAGCCTTGCAATGCTATCATCATCTAATTTCATTTCTGTAAGTTTTACTCCAAAAGTATGTCTAAAACGATGTGTACGAAACTCAAAATAATTTCCATTATCATCCCTGATATCATTTTCATAAATCATGATATTTACATGATATTTCAGCATTGAATCTGTATACAATTTTCCATTATCTTGCAGAAAAATATATTCTGAATCTGGATGCTCCTTTTCTGAAACTTCTATTGCTTTTCTAATCAATTCTGCCAGCTGATTGCTAACTGGTCTTTTATATTTCCTTGTTTTCTGCTGGATAATAGTTATAAAATAATGTCCAGATTTCTCAGATAAGCAATCCCTTCGCAAAGTCAACGTATCCTCTATTCTTGTACCGAGCATCTGATGTATTATTAAACATCTGCCTAACTGGGGCTTTAATTTTGTTAATGCACAATTAAATCTTCTGATTTCTGCATCTGAATACGCTTCTGGTAAAGCGTTGTCATATGCTCTGCAATCACTGGACAGAAAAAGGTTGCATATATTTCCTATTTCCAGTTCACGCCCTATTTCATCCAACAGATTATCCAAAACCGACAGCTCTGTCGTGTAACTGACTGATGTAAGACCAGTATCCGTTTTTATATAAACCAGATAATCTTCTATCATATCCCTGCTAATTTCTGTAAAGTGCTTTACTTCTGGGAATCGATCATACATGAAACTAGCAAACCGACGGAATCCACGCAATTCACCTTTTATACTACCCATTGCTTTTGTCTGGCAGTGGCTATACAATATTTTCTTTATTATCTCTTTAAATTCTTTCTGCCTGATCTCACGAAAATCTAATCTATATCTTCCACGAATCGGATTACTCCTTGGCACAATATCCAACTTTCTCATATCCCATACATCTTTTTCATTTTCTGGAATATCTGCTGTTTTACACTTCACAACATACTCATAATACATTTTCAGAAAAGAAATCTGAGCGCTACTTTGTTGCTCAACATTCCGCCTATCCGGTCTATTTCTTCTAACATACAGCGCCAATCCTTTTTTATATAAAAATGCTTTATAACTTCTCTCCAGTTCTTCCCATTTTTTATCAGTGATGCTACTACAACTTGTACACTTCTCATTCAGAAATTCTTTCAACAGATCAAATCTGTAAATATCATTTACTACTGTTGATAATGACAAACGTCTACATCTATCATCGATATACCCATAAATCTCATCCTGCATCTTTTCATTATGAATCTCTGATATGTAGTACACCCTGTTTTCCTTCCATTTCAGTCCTGCCAACTGTTTTTCTGTAGCTTGTTGATAACAGTCATACGAAATCAAATTAATATTACCTTTCATCATCTTCTGCTCCTTTCAATTTAAATGACTGATTTTTAGAGAAATATTTATCTTCAGCCGATACAATACGTTCCGGCATGAAATCAATGTACTGTTTTGTCATATTCTCACTTGAATGTCCTAGATAATCTCGTACCCCTTGTATAGAAACCCCATTTCCGTACATTGAAGTTGCAAGGTTATGTCTGTAATCGTGTGCTCTAAAGATATAATCTCCGCAGGCAATCCCACGAACCTTACACTCCCGAATCATCTGATTTGAAAATGTCTGTCCATTAAATGCACCACCCTTTTTATTTTTGAATAAATACTCCCCATTTTTTATTCCGTACTTTTTTTCATAATCATTCACCAGTCCAACCAATAAACTGGGAACAGGAATGACTTTTTCTCTCCGCATTTTGCTTTGATATATGCGCATCCAATTCTCATTGCCTTGTGAATAAAAGGCTCCCGATTTTATTGTACAAACCTCGCTTTTCCTAATTCCTGTGCAAAACAAAATCAAATACATCAACTGTAAATGCTCTGGGAATGCCGGCAGCTCCTTAATCAGATGAGCAATTGTTTTTTCTGGAACACTTCTTTCATTGTGTTCTGAAAAACCTTTTTTTAAAAATCGTTCCGGATAAAACTTCAACACTTCAATATTTTTCATTTTCAAAAACTGTAGAAATGTATGCATATGTGTGATATATCGGTTAAAAGTAGAATACTTAATATCGGACTTATCCAAAACAGACACATAACCCTCTATATCTTGTATCTCCAGTTCAGTTACTTTCTTACTCTGTCCATCCAGATATTTTAAAAATTGTGAAATAAAACTTATTGTATTTCGGATATTTGATAAAGACAGATCCG
>ERZ1034882.84-NODE-84-length-54752-cov-45.083643_pt1 | contig 54752 bp, 85 predicted proteins | sample MGYA00520606_ERZ1034882 | MGnify/ENA primary metagenome ERZ1034882 (study PRJEB33766, sample SAMN09781726) | gut metagenome | biome: gut microbiome | host: Homo sapiens | place: Madagascar | study: EMG produced TPA metagenomics assembly of the PRJNA485056 data set...
CCCGCCGAGGCCGTCTACGGTCTTATCCGCCACTCTGTATATTATGCCGTTGCGCTTGACCATATCGCCTATAGCCACGTTATCAAAATCCGCGATCTTTGCCTTGTACATATTCAGCCTCCTTAAATGTCACCGTCTCTCCTGTGCAGCGACCCATCGGCGTTGAACCCGTCAGGGTATCTCGCTCTGAGCTTGTCGATGTTCTCCTGTACCGCCTTTCTGAGGCTCTGGTCTCTAATGAACCATAAAATATCGCCTAATTCTTTTATCACGTGAGCCTCATCGAACTCATGCCCCTGATAAGTCTTCTGGTACAGCGACTGCAACTCGCCTAACTCCCCGGCAAGTCCGTAGAGCGCGTGTGCCTCTACCTCGCTGCGCGACAGGCCTTTATTTATCGTCCTTGCCGCTTCCCTCTGATAGCTGTTCATTTCCATTTCGATCATCTCCTTCTACGTTGTATGTTTCGTACAGTTCCTGTCTTAGTTCGTCTAATGCCTTGTCTATTATGCGTTTGATCCGGGCATTCGCACTGCTGTCGAGCCACTTTGACTTGAATGCAGCCTTAGCTTTGAGATAGTTGTCTCGTTTTGTGTCTCCGCTCACGTACAGGTCGTAAGCGTGTATCAGGTTCAGTAGATCCCACGCGAGTTCGGATATTTCAAGATCTTCAAACGCGTTGCTCGGTGAGTCGACGTATGAGAATATCTCAGTCTTCAGCCGTCCGTCCAGATAGTTAAAATACCCGCCGCTCATTCGTCCACCACCTTGCTTTCCTTCGGAACGTCAAACGCTAAATTCAGAAGATAGCCGATAACCTTTAGCATGGCGGATTTTGAAATTCCGTTATGCGTCGGCATTTTCAGAACTTCAAGGATTGCCGTTCCTTTTTCTTCGTCTGTGTATTTCTCGCTGTTGATCTGTAAGAAGATCGCGCAAGCTGTACCGATTTTCATTCCGTTTTGCCCTCCTGTTATGTTTTATACTACTCAGCCACAGGTATATTTTTTATCTGCGGACCTGCCTGATAATTTTCAATAGTTATATCATCAAGAGTAAACTCGTAGAAATCCTTTACATCGGGATTGAGCTTAAATGTCGGCGCAGGATACTGCGGACGCTTTATCAGTTCTTTAACGATAGGGATATGTCTGTCATATATATGGGCGTCAGCAATGACATGGACAAGCTCACCCGGCTCATATCCGCACACCTGCGCAAGCATCATAGTCAGCAGACTGTACTGGTATACATTGAACGCATTCGCAGTCAGTATGTCCTGCGAGCGCTGATTAAGTATGGCATTAAGCTTGTTTCCTGTTACATTGAACGTCATGCTGTATGCGCACGGTTCAAGGTTCATTTCAGAAAGGTCTGCAAAATTGTAAATATTTGTAAGTATACGGCGGCTCTGCGGATTATTCTTGAGCTGCCATATTACATTATCGACCTGATCCATCTCGCCCTGCGCGAATTTATACTTCTGCGCCAGCTGGTACCCGTAGGCCTTTCCTATCGTATGATCTTCGCCTTCCCACTGGTCCCATATATGTCCGTCAAGCTCACGCACGTCATTTGACTTTTTCTGCCATATCCAGAAAAGTTCCTTTGTAGCGGTCTTCCACGCCGTTGGGCGCAGCGTCATCAGCGGCATTTCTTCTGAAAGGTCATAGCGGTTAACTATGCCAAACAGCTTTATCGTGTGAGCCGGAGTACCGTCAGCCCATCTTGCGCGGACCTCCTGCCCCTCTGTAGAATATCCATGGTCAAGGATGTCAGTGCACATCTTTACAAAAGTTTCATCTATCCTGCTCATTTTTCAGCCTTTCTATGCCTCCAATTATGAAAAGTAACGGATGATTGTATCCACTGCTCGGTCCGTCGCTTTTGACCCACCAATGAGATTTAAAGCGTTCCATGCATTATTAACATAGTAATCTACGCTATCTACAGAGAGGCCATTTTCACCTATGTCATTAGCTATAATTAAATTTGCAACTATGTACTTTTCTATTTCACGCTGTTTCTGTTTTGTGAGTATCTTCATCTTGCAGCCCTCCACTTCATAGCTACTCCTTGTTATAAAACTATAACCTTCTTCTCGTCGTCCGCAGTCGGCACTATGTTACCATCAGTGCCGTAATACCATCCGCCTTCGTCTCTGTACTGCACTACTACATCATAGTCATATGGTAGCTGTTGCAGCAGGTGTATCAGTTCGTAGTTTTTCATTTGACCATTTCCTTTATTTTGTCTATATACTCGTTATGCTGGTCAAACGTTCTCAGCTCGTCTACATACTCTCTGATAGCTCTAAGCTCCTTGAGATAAGCAGCTACCTGTTTACGCTCCCAGTATTCATCAGCCACCGCAGCACCATGTATTGGCATTCGAGCGATTTTTTCTTTGCCAAATATATCCTCTAAGTCTGCTACTCTTCTCTCGCAATGATCGATTATTTCGTCTATGCTTAAGCGTTCTGTCATTTCCTCACCTCTCCGCAATCTAAACCCTGACCGCAACCCGAACAGTACGGAAGTCCATCGTTCTTAGCTGTTAATTTTTCAGGGTACTTCTCCCAGTGTTGTCCGCAATTAGGACAATACGCTCCCTGATACAAAATCACATTTATACTGGAATTACAGTTAGGGCAATCCCACTCCCTGTATTGATTAGGTATCAGTTTTTTAGGTATCTGCTTTTCTAACGCTTCAATTGCTCTATTAAAATCAATTTCAACCTCCGCAGCGTCACTCTCTCCTTTTCCTTCGTAGTTGGATTTACGTACGTATGTTTTTAAAATCTCTTTCAGCGCTTTAAGATTTTCTGTTGTATCTTTAATGCTCCACGGCATTTTTAAAGTTTTATTCATGTTTCACCTCTCCGTAATCTAACGCCTGGTCACATTTAGGGCAGTAGTTATACCTGTGCTTCGCAAGTTTCTTCTTACTTAGCCATTCGCCACAGTTGGGGCATGCGGCGTAATCGTTCTTCAACTCTATCGGGTTAGGGTTTTTGAGTTCTTTCAGAGGCTGCTTTATTGCTTTTTCATCCTCTCTGTCTACTACCTTTGACCGCATCAGCGCACTAAACGCCAACGATACAGCTCTTACCGCTTCGTACTGCTTTAATTCTTCGTGTGTCATTCTTCTTCCTCCGCTATATGCGTTCCACCATCGTCTACCATAAAGCCATGGTCAAACTTCCTGCCGCACTTGCCGCATTTCAGACAAGTGCAGTACACGTCCGGATTTTTGCACTCCACTGCCGCATAATAATCTACAAGGAGTATCAACTCATCGTTCAACATATATTCTCTGTTGGTCATTCGTTCAGCTCCCATGTGTAATCATTAAACGGAGAGTCTAAAAATCTAATCGACTTCGGTGATACGATCTCAACAGATCCATCCTCAAGTTCCACGAGGCCATAAACGTCAGAAACTTGACCTCCATTGTGACTGCCTATGAGATTGGACGGTGGAATAACATCGCTATAATGTACCCAGCCGTGAAAAAGTGCTTTATATTTTGATTTATCACCATATTTTGTAAGTATACACGGTCGTAAATTTGTTTTTACACTTATGCCCATTACACATCCACCTCGCTGTTTAACCACTGTTCCTTACATCTAAAGCACGTATCATAGTTTGCTTTGCTAAAATCATCGCCACATAACGCTCTTATATCTTTGCATGTATATGGGCAGTCTATGTTGTAATACACCATAGACTCATAGCTTGCGCCATCATCATCATTGATATCTACTCTTTCAAGTTCCTTATCCTGCCACTCTAAGCCATCGAGCAGCAGGTTTATTACGTATTCCCTATTGGTCATTATTTCACCTCATTATTCCAGAACGTTGATATTTCCGCCATAGACTGCATCCGTTCTAAAGTTGCCTTTATATAGCTGTCACGATCAAGATTTAATTTGTCCGCAGTATCCACGAGGATTTTTATTATCTCCGTGACGGCTGCTGCGTGAATGTCTACTGGGTGAATGTATTCTTCTTTATCTGTCATCGGTTTATTGTCTATCAACATTACTTTTCTCCTTCACTTATTCCTGATATGGTCTCGGTAACTCCATCCACGCCAGTACCTCACTGTATTCCGGCAGCAGCATATTATCCTCTAAGCCGTACTCGTAAAAACCATAACCGTCATGATAGCAGCTCCTGCGATAAAACACCGGATACCTCAGCTCACGTCTGTTTTTTATACTATTGTATATCGTGACTATTAGCGGCTCACCTACCGGCGGCAGGCTTTCTTTTATGTTCGTCCAGTTTACTTCGTGTGTCATTCCGTTACCAACCTTCCTTCCCATAAGTGCAAGCAATTTTCCATGAGGTTCACGTATTCAGACTTCTTCGGGTGGCACTGCCACACTTCATCCTCATCCTCGTAAAACATGTCTTTCAGCTTGCACATATCTTCCCATGACGGAGTATGCTTGCGTGTGCATATGGATACGTGCTTGTCGTGGTATGTCCACACGACCGTTGCCCCGTCAAACGGGGCGCAGCGGAATCTGCCTTCGCCGCCATACGCAGATTCGTTTTCTATCGTGAAACCGTATTTCTTGATTCTGTTTATCTGTTCTCTGCTTTTCATTCTTCTTCCTCCGCAACACGTAATTCTTTCATCCATGTACACTCACGTGGATTTTTGTCTGAGCAAACAAAATATTTATCCCAGCTCATGGGACAACAGTCTGAATGCGCATCAAAGCAGTAACCATGGTCAGCAAAAATGCACTCGTAGTTATAATACGGTAATGCATCCACTAAAAATTTTGTGCCTATCATTACTTACTCCTTCCTGTTACTCTTTTTCAACGGGCATTTGGGGTGCGGTCTTTCTTTCCACACGTATACGCCTATTGGTTTATCACGATTAGGTGAGATGCCGCAGTAGTAACTCCAGCTCATTATGCCTATCCTATCGCTTCTTAAATGCTGACAATTTTTGCATATTAATTTACTCATTTATTTACTCCTTTTCTTTATTTGGTTCAATATACTCCCGATCCCACCAATTGCAGCTTTTACACGGTATAGTCGAGCAGCGATTTTTGCATTTATCGTCATATTTTTGTATTTCTCCGAAAACCTCTATTAACTTGTCCCTGTTCGTTTTTACTGGATGCTCGGCAAGCCATTCTTTCAAGATAGGTTCAGCCATATCGGGATGGTCTAGCATAAAGTCCTTACAGGGTATGGTTGCACCATTGTTGTATGAACTTAAAGGACAATTCCCACACACATCTCTCATGCTCGTGCAAAGTCTTTTCCTTATTTTCATAGCCTCTGTGAAACTTAACGGCTTATCATTTATCTTTGTCTCCATTATTTTCTCCTGTTCTTCCTTTGGCTCAGTACTGCGGTAGTCTGACCATTCGAGTATTTGACTGCCTTTAACCTTAGCATACACGATATTATCGTATGTACCCTTGTTAAAGTCGTAGCACGTATAATTTTCATAAACGTTAAAACAGGTCATTTTCAAGTATGATGTGCCACTACTCCATCTCAATCCAGCCAGCTCCATCTCACGGCAAAAGTCCTCAGCTTCTTCCTCGGTTTTGCAATGTACACGGACGTTTTTTCCCTTCCATACGTCAAAGTCAAACGGTGTTTCTGATGCAAGACCAGCTATCGTGTCCTCAAAATAATGTATATAGTCGTCATCCTCTTCTATGGTGTAGTAATTCGTACTAAATATACTTGTCCCCATACCACTTATAGTTACGACTTTGCCAAGATATTTTTCCACGCCAACGGTCGTGTATTTTGTTGGTTTGCTGATTAGCCTTACTCTGTCACCCTTTTTATATTTCATCTTCGTTTACCTCCGCTGTAACTATCCGGCTTTTAGCAAGCTCTATTGCAAGCTTATAATCTTTTTCGTGTTTCGTTCCTGCATGAGTTTTTTCGACAGCCTTCTCAAACTCGCTTATGCTACCGTAAAAGCAGCCGCAAGATACATATATTCCATCCTCACCTGAAAAAAAATGTCGTAAAGTCGTCTCTGCTGCCTATCGGACCCACTATGAGCCAGCTTGCATTGTCGCCGATCCTTGCATTGTCGCCGATCCTTGCATTGTCACCGATCCTTGCATCGCCTCCGACACAGCCAGTGTCGCAGATCATTGCGTTGCCACAGATTACTGCGTTGTCACGGACACATGCGTTGTCACGGACACATGCATTGTCGCGGACCCATGCGCGGCCATAGACCCATGCGTTGCCGTCATGGCTTAGATTATCTTCGCTTTCGATGTATCCGCCTAAGTCACCTGCTTTTACATCACCGAAATCTTTTAAAGCTTCTATTCTATATAGTTTCGCCCCACATATTTCTTTGTAATCTTCAGGGATCAGTCTATATTTTGTGTTTGCCATTTTATTTTGTCCTTTCAAATCTGTACTTCTGAAATGCGTCAGGATACTTTTCACGATCAACTTCGCTCATGAACATATTGAACGGTCTATGAAATAATCTTCCTTCATACTCAGCCGGACTGTACACCAGCTTGTAAACTACGCTGTAAGTATTCCACTCTGTATCCTCTGAAAGTCCTATAATTTCTACGTCATGTCCTTTGAAATGCCTCCACACTTCGCCCGGCTGTGGTGGAATTCTGTTGTCGCTGCGTTTATACTCTGCTTTAGGCGAAAAATATTTATTTAGTTCCGCAAGGTCAACGCCCGGCGGAAAGTCTGCAACCGTTTTGCTCGAAACTTCAGCTTTTTCTACATGCATCTGTCTAAGCATTAAGCAACTCCCAAGTAGCGCTGACTCATCTATCGCATAGCCGCTTATCTTAAATATCCTCATTAGTATCTCTCCTTTATGCAAACGCTTCCGGTACAGCAGCTCTGACATTGAGCAACAGATGGTACATCACGTCTACGACGATACTGTTACCCGCTTGCTTATAAAGCTGCGTATTAGATGTAGTATTTTTCTTGCCTGCTGCCTGCCTGGCCATGACCATCTGGGTCAGAGGCACATCAAGCATCTGGGCGCTCATGATCACGTCCATTGCTTCCGTCCTGTCACACAGCAGCGCAGACTGCACGAACTGTAAGTCTGAGAAGCCCATGAGCCTGTAGTATTCGAGCGGAGTCAGTTTTCTGACTCTGCAAGGCTTACCGTCCGCATCGTATAAGTAATTGTCTTTCTGTACTGTAGTCAATGTATTCGTCACTCCTTTCGTGTTTGGTTCAGATCTTTGTTCTGTATGTATCCCCGCATAGCGAATATGAAAAGTTCATTCATCTACGACCACCGCCATCTCGTCCGTGCATGTGAGCGTGTTAGCTATTCCTTTGCCTACTCGTCCTCTGCGCGTCTTACTTGACGGCAGACCCACGTTCACGCTGTCGCCTACTTCCGCTATGGCAAAACCTGTTTTGGTTGCTTGTCGCACTCTGACTGTCTTATCAGACAATATCATTATCAGTTCTATCGGTCTGTTCGTTCTCATGTATCAATACCTTTATCTCCGTGTTGCCTCCCCCGCTCGTATGTATCGTGGGAGACACGCCATCTTCATCGTAAACAGCTCGGCTTATCCTGTGCATCTTTGAATACACCGCGGATTCGAGCATGCCTACGCATATCAGCTTACTCATTCTTTCTCCTTTATAAAGTTCTGAGACGGTCGAGATGGATTTGTTTGTACGCATGTTGCGTTACTGCAGCCATCTGTCGGTTGCCATCCGAATCCGTTACCTCTCTCTGCCATTCGATCTTTATGCCTTTCAAAACCTTCGATCATCACGTCAGACAGATAAAATTTCGCCGGCACTCTTTCTTCGAGCATATCTTTTAATTTCAGTTTAAGTTCGAAGCCTTCCGGGAAGATAAAGGACCCGTCGTCCAGATCTTTCCTGATGCTGACTATGAATACTCTCTCTCTATTCTGTGGGATACCGAAATCCACAGCATTGAGCACTTTCCAGTAGTTTGAATAGCCTGCTTCTTCAAGTGATCTCAGCACGAGTTCAAATTCGTTCTCGAACTTCTTGCCCGTCAGTGCCTTGACGTTTTCTGCGATTGCTATTTTAGGCTGTGATGCCTGTATGATACGCAGGGCGTCGAAAAACAGGCCTGATCTTGTCTTACTGCCGTCCGCATTAAATAAACCTTTCTGTTTTCCTGCGTTCGATATATCCTGGCACGGAAAGCCATAAGTCACGAGATCTATATCTTTCGGCAGCTTAGTCTCATCGATCTTTGTTATGTCTCCGAGATTTAAGCTCTCGTCTACGCCATGTATGGCGCAGTAGCTTCTTGCGGCGTATTTGTCTATCTCACTGAATCCCACGAGTTCATAATCTACGCCCATGCGTTTCAGTGCAGCTTCGGGAGCGCCGATGCCACTGAATAATGATAATAACTTCATTAGTATCTCTCCTTACTGAAAGGCTTCACCGATTCGAGCAGCACGCCGAATGATGAGCAGCCTTTCTTCCATCTGTCATAAATATCCGCTTCCGTCAGTACGTATCGTTCACCCGTTATCCGGTATATTTCCTCTACCATATCAGTCAGAGATACGTAGTCTTTGTTGAGAGCGTCGTACTGTTCAAGTACAGCGTCCGCAAGCACGGTCAGACGCTTCTTACCAAAGCCGAATCTGCTGTTCGCAGCGATGAGCGTGAAGTACAGCATCTGTACGAATGTCGATTCCTCGAACACCGGCGTCAGCGCTTCAAGTGCGCTGTCCATATGGTCGTGCCACATGGCGTTCCTCTTGGCGTCGAGCCTGTTGACTTCTTTCCTTACGATCTTCTCCTGAGCTGTAAGCCCTTTGCGTTTCTTCTTAGCTGTACTACTCTTTCCCACAGCGAGCCTCCGTAAGTTTCTCGATCAGCAGATCCATCACGAGCTGCTGAGATGATATCTTCTTTTCAAGTTCAGAGGTGTCAGGTGATCCGGTATCAGCCTTAAGGACCACATCGCTTGTCGCGTCTAACATTTTATGCAATTCAGACAATTCGGCGTCGCGGTCTCTCAGTTCCTGTTTGAGTTCATACACCTCATCCGAGTCATCGCCCATAGTGATGCCGAATACTGAAGCTATAGCGCTTTTGACCTTACGCACCTCATCGTCTTTAAGTACGCGCAAGAAGTTTGTGCAGTTATCGGTAAAACTGTATGCAAGGTAATGAGGATTGAAATATCTACCGCTTATTTCGATCTCGTCTGGTCTGCTGCTCGGTGTGTTATATATTTTTACGTATTGCATGTTGTAATCACTCACGGCTGTTACTAACGCAGTAGAGCCATCCGCAAATTGCCATATCTCAAATGGCTTAGGGTCTATCATATGTATCTCCTTTGTTATCTTACTTATGACAGCAGCCGCAGTAGGATCTGCGTAGCCGCTGCCGTTATAATAGTAGTTATCTTCTCTGTTCATTTTTTACCTTGCTGTATCTCATCGCGTATATCAGGCAAGCGTAGTTCGCAAGGTCTCCACACTTTTCAAGCCACTCTTCAAGTGAGTGCTTGTCCGGATCTTTCACCATCTTGCTTATGCTTGCTATGTGCTTTGCAGCATAAGCCCATGCCGCCTTTTCCTTATGGCAGCCGATCACGCTTGCTCCGACCGTGAAGTTATAGAACCTGTCCTCGTCAGTAGAGTAAGCCTCGTTCTTGCTGAGCAGCAGACTGTCCATGTGTTCTAAAAATTCCTCGACAGCTATGTCAAAAGCAGCAAGCTCGCTAAGTTCTTCGCCCGGTATATCTGCATTGCATGCTGTCTCCATCACTTCATGCAGGTCGTTCAATATCTGTTCGTTCATATAATCTGTGCTACTTTTCATTCAGTTCGCCATACCTTTCTATTATCTGTTCGCCTACAGACACCACCGTTTTCTCCATGCTCTCAACAGCTGCTATGAGCTGCTTCAAGTCCTTTATGTCGTCTCTTGCGAGCGTCTTTTTAGGCAGACACCTTAACGCATCGCTGAGATGAGGATAGTATCCGAGGCTGTCGCTTTCTATCATTTCAAAAGGGTTGTCTTTTCTCGGCTTTATCCTGGTCAACCACCAGCTATAGTTATCTCCGTTCAGTACGAATTCCGTAGGTAGTAATGGTACTTTCATTTTTATGTATCTCCTTATTTTATTCGCCGTCAGTAGCTACTACGTTAGCTCCCTTAACAGTCACCCAGCCATGCTGCAGTCTTGCGTCAGCAATTTCTTTATCAATGAGAGGCTGAGTAATAGAGTTCGCTATGATCTGATTAGCTTTAGCCTCAGCCTCTGCTTCTATGATTTTAGTCTCGGCTTCTACTTTCTTGGTCTGCTGTTCAGCTTCAGCCTGCTCTTTCTTCTGTAATGCCTTGACACGTGCGTCTATTGCTTCTTTTAGCTGGTCGTCAGGGTGTACGTCCACAATTGACGCGTCCATGACTTCAATTCCGTAGGCTGTCTTAAAAGAGTTATTAAGTACTTCGGTTATTTTATTATTTATCTCACTTCTGTTTCCGGAGTAGATGTCCATCATGGAATAATCCGTTGTTATTTCCGAAATCTTAGACTTCAGTACAGCCTTTACACGATTCTCCACAATATCTTGCCCATCCATTCCGCGGAACTTACTGTAGGTTTTAATCAATGTCTCAGGCAGAAATCTGTATGACATCTGAAAACTTATTGCGATAGACGCATCATCAGCCGTAGACACCTTAAACGACTCATCACCCTCTGAACCGTTTCTATCGTCTTTTGTAAGTAAGAGCTGTTCGTTACTTACAGTAAATTCTTTTACTTTTTTAGTAGGGGCGACAACGTGCCAGCCCTGAGTAAGTGTCTCTTCCTGCACGCCGCCATTCATTGAATATACAACACCCTCGTAGCCCACTGGGATTCGTTCGGTGCATATGATTCCTCCAATTAAAACACCAGCAATAGCTACACCTGTTAAAACTCCACCTATCTTTCCTGCGCTCATTACTTCTCCTCCTTATCTTCGTTGTTTAAATTTTCAGCTACTCGTTCTTTGATTGCTGTCGCTATGGACCCTATTATGGCAAAAGCATTTGATGCAGATATCCACACCGCTATCGCTATAATCACCAGCAATAACCAAAATACTACGTTCATGGAATCGACCCCCTCCTAATCCTTTTTGAAGTATGCTCCGACCCAGCCGTCAGCTGCCATCGGCAGACCCTTGGCCCATTTAGGTACTTCGCTCATCAGTGCGTATACTTTTTCGAGAGCTTCGTCTGCATCGTCTCCGCCGTAGTCTATGACTACTTCGTCATGGATGTGGAACAGTATCTCAAAGCCGTTGGCTTCAAGCCGCTCTATCGACTCTGCGAGCAGATCTCTTGCCACGCTCTGGGTACAGTTCTCCGCAATTTTTCCAGAATATGTCTCCTGCTTTTCCCATTTGCCTGTGACCTGATTCTTGCCGTAAAAGCCTATCGACTCGTTGCCGAATCGGTTCACCGTCATGTGCGGTTCACAGTAGTAGATAGACCGTTTGTTAGGCAGTTCGAGCTGCAGGTATGTTATGTCTCCGCTCGACACAAGATGTGAGCGTATGCGTCCGTTGATCGTATGGCTCGTACCTGACTTTATAGTGTCTATGCATGCTCTTTCGAGCTTTGACCAAAACGCCACTATATGAGGGTTCGCTGCTCGCCACTGCTTCACAAGACCGGGCTTCATGTCGTCAGGTATCTCATGGTTAAAATCCATCGCTGTCAGAGCTGCGACGCCGCCGCCATATGAACAGGCAAGTTGCGCGACTTTACCCTGCTGCCTGAGCTTGTACAGCTCAGTACCTTTCTTTATCTGTTCTTTAGGTACGCCGAACATCTGTGACGCCGTAGCCTCATATATCTTCCCGGCTCCTCTGAACTCTTCGAGCACCCACTCTTCACCGGCGAGCCAGCCTATGACTCTCGCCTCTATAGCCGAGAAATCCGCATCGAGCAACACGTTGCCCGGAGAGGGTATGAACGCAGTGCGTATGAGCTGCGACAGCGTATCAGACACACTATCGTATAGCATCTCCATTCCAGTTGAGTTATGTTGTTTTACTAAGGCTCTTGCTGTATCTATATCTTTTAAATAGGTACGAGGGAGATTTTGCAATTGTACTCCACGCCCAGCATACCGGCCCGTGGTGCTTGCGCCATAAAATTGCAACAGTCCTCTTATGCGGTCGTCCTTACATAAGTAATCGAGGATCTTGTTGTACTTCTTGATAGACGTCTTGCTGACCTCTTTTTTAAGCTCTAACGCCTCTCTCACCTCTTCAGGAAGATCGTCTTTTTTGAGCGTGTCAGCGACCGTAGCTTTCTGCATGTTCGGCATGTCTACGCCGTGCTGTGTTACCCAGCTCAGCAGCTGCGTATTGCTCGCCGGATTCGCAAGACCTGTAAGCTGTTTGAACTCAGTCATCTGATCTTTTCTCACGTCCTCGTCTATGGCAAGAGCGCCGTAAACAAGGTCTGTGTCTACATAAACGCCGCGGCTGTTTATCTTGAGATCAGTAAACCACTGTTCCCATATGAAATCAGGCACGGGTATGCCCCTGAGCTTCATATAAATATTTGTTTCAGCCACAACGTCCATACGGTTGTATTCTTTATAGAGCTTCCATTTTTCAGGATCGTGATGAGACAGGTTCCTCGTCCTGCCGCCGTTCGTTTTCGTCGCTTTCACAGGGCATGAGAAGTAGCGTATCAAAGCCTTGCCTGTAGCGAGCTTCTGCTTGTCCTCAGGCAGGCCCACCGCTTTACCCACCATATCGAGGTTGCCTGCGTAGCCGAGATAGTAGGCATGTATCATCGTGCAATGCCACTGTCTCGCCCAGGCGAGCTGTTCTTTTCTCGTCAGCTTGAAATACCTCGACAGCGTGATCCACTCGAACGCCGCGTTGAAAGCGTGTTTTCTTACCGTAGGGTCGAACAGCATCATGACTATCTCCATAGGTATGTTTTCTCCGCAAGCCAGGTCTATGACCTCAGGCTCCCCAAAATCAACGGAGTAACCGAAGAGGAGGACTTCAAAGTCCTCGCTCTCCGCATACTTATAAGCGCCGCAATCGGCTAAGTTCACGCTGCTGTAGGTCTCCACGTCTACAGATAAGTGTCTCATGTTACATACCGAACGGGTTATCCATAACCTCTACGTTAGGCTCCTCTTCAAGGCCCGCGAAGTCTGACTCAGCTGTAGTGGCTCCGCCTAAAGGCTCTCCGTCTCTTGTCTTAAGCACGTTGCCGAGGATGAAAGTGAGGCCCTTATTGCCTGCCGTGTTATAAGCGAATATGTTGAATGTCGCTCTGACGTAGCAGCCTGCGTACACTTCGACCTCGGTAAGGTCAGGACCCTTGATAGCATAGACGCTTCTGACCTGAGGCTTTCTCTTGCCCTTAAGTCTTATGATCCAGTGACCCTTGCACTCGTCACCTCTCGGAGTGCCGTCCTTTTTAGGGGCATCGCCGTCATAGAGCTTTACAGGTACAGGGTTAGGCTTCGCGCCCTTCCAGTCTCCTGCGACAGCTTCCGCTATCACAAAGTCGCATGACTTCTTGATATCGTCAAAGCATGCTGTAGCTGACTTTGGCAGTAACAGTTCGCAGCCGTATGTCCACTCGTCCTCAGGGGCATCAGGTCTGCCATAAGGCGCGACCTTTTTAAACAGGTTAGGATAGCTGAGTCTGCATTCCGCAGTGAGTATAGCGTTTGGTTTATTGTTATGCATATAGTACCTCCTTATGCTTCTATGTCTTTAAAATCGTCTGCCGCCTGATCCATAGCCGGGCGCTTGTCGCTCTCCGGGGCGAGAGTAGGCTTGCCCGCCGGCTTGTCGATGTAGCTACCGCAGATCTCGTTAAAACGTTTCTTGCCTACGAGCTTTTCAAGCGCTGAGAGAGACAGCGGCTTGCGCTCATACAGCAGGGCCTCGTCAAAGCCCTCTTTCTTAACGGCCTCGAATGCGCCGTCCATGTCGTTAAATACTCTTATGCTGCGGCCCTCGACTATCTTCCAGCCTGCTACAGGCTCGCCGCCCAGTATCTTAGCGAACACGTACTCTTCAACATCAGTAATGTAATTCTTGATGGATCCCAGTCTTTCGAGTATATGACCCACCTCGTCATCACTCAGGGTATCAGGGGAACGGTACTCCTGAGTGGTGATATCCTTAAAGTCGTCCTCGATCGATGTGTAGTATCCGGCTCTCTCACGGCAGGTCGCCTTTATAGGGCAGAACCTACACCAGCTGCCCTGCTTGAATGTAGAGCCTTCTCCTGTAAATGCGGCTTTGGCAGCGGGTCTCACTATGCCATCAGCCCATTTATCAAGTTCGTCCATCGTCATCTCATCAAAGCTCACGGAGTCGAGTCTCGGCTGAAATATGGTCATACGGACTTTTTCAAAGTCTCCGTATATGAACGAGTACTTAGCCGCGGCGCCTAAAGCGTAAAGGCGCATCTGCGAATTACCCGGCGCGTACTTCGGTACGCCTTTGCCATGCTTGTAATCCACTATCTCCACGCACAGCTCGTTCGTCTCGCGGTCTGTTCCGATTATGACCGCATCTGACGTACCAAAGCCTTCAGGTGCTATGCGCGAGTAGTCCACTCTCACCTCGAAGTCAATGAACGGATCTATGTAATGACCCATGCGTTCAAGTATGTAGTCCTTGTACGCATTGGCGCATTCCATCATCTCGGCGTTGTAATACTCTGACTTCTTGAGCTCACGCTCTCTCAGCTCTGTTGGCATTCCCAGAGCGAGACGGGCGTACAGCTCACATAGCTCATGAGCCACTGTTCCCTCCTCAGCGTAAGAGCTGGTCTTGTTGGGGATATCAAGAGAGGCTTTTACGCTGGCTGTACAGTTGAGCCACCTCTCAGCGCTGGAGGCGCCGAGTATGGCATGATTTGACGGCGGCATTATATCTCGACTCCCTTAGCTCTCAGAGCCTCGACGAACTGAGGTATCCTGTCTGAGATAGACGCAAGGTCTGATATCTTCTGGATCCCGAACTCAGCAAACAGCTTCTGAAATTCACCGACCTCGGTCGGATTTGCCGTGATGTACTTAGCTCCCGCCTGCTGTATGACCGTTATCGACGGCACTTCCGCTACAGGCTCTGTAGCTTTCTCAGGTTCTACAGCCACGGCAGGCTCAGCTTCCTGTGTCGCTGACTCAACTACAGGCTCAACAGACTTTGCTTCGTCTGCCGACGCTGTAGGCTCTTTTACGCTACCACTCTTATTTGACGATACCGGGTCGTTTGTGTTATCATTTGTTTCGGGAGACATTCCCGTTCTCCCGTTGTTTATGTTGTTAGGGGCATCCGTTGTGTTGTTGTTGTCGGATGCCTCTTTTTTAGTCTTGCGCGTAGTGCGCTTAGACTTTTCAGCCGCCGGCTTAGCTTGATCCTCAGTTACGCTGTGACAAGCACATCCTGTACTGCCGCTCAACCCGAGCACGGCTGAGATACCGTTCTTCTGTTCCGTTGTAAGGCGTTCGTAATCTTCGTCGTTAATTCTTATCGTGAGTTCCATTTTCCTTTCTCCTTTCATGTACTCCGTAAGCTATAACTAAAGCGAGTGATAAAAACAGCTCGCTGCCATTGGCTAATATGCCGCCGGACTTATATCTGCACATCGCCCCAAGCGCGATTATCATTATTGATAGGGCGATGGTTAGCAGCCACTTGATACTTGTCATGATCTACTCCTGTAAGAATCTGTCCTGTAAAAACTTATTTGCAAAATATATCTGTCCTTTGCCTGTGACTTTAGGCGTTCTTATGATGGTGAGATGTCCATCCTTGTGTTCTATGACTGATTCCTTTATCTCGAACAACTTCATCTCCATACTGCGCTGAGTCGGCATGTTGCGGCGTTCACCCTTTACTCTCATAAGGTAGCCGTTGTTTCTGAGCCACTCGAACAATCTTGTCTGACCTATGTCTATACCGTTCTGCTTCAGGAGCTTCGCAAAGTCTCCTATCAGCACGCTCGTGCTGCTCGTCTCCACGGCATCGGCAAAGATTACTTTAGGCTGCATCTCCTCTATCTGTCTGTTTCTGTCATCGAGCTGATTCTTTACCAAGAGCAACGCTCTTGACAGCAGCTCCATGTCTGACATCTCGTTCTGACCCGCGATGTAACCGCCATGCTTCCTGATGCTCGGGATGACTTCTGACGTTACCCAGTGCTTGAACTTCTGAGCAGACGGGAGCTTGCTTGAAAGAACTAAGCTATATAAGCCGGACTCGTTGATTATCGTAGTATCCTGCGTTCCTGTAGAACACCCGCCCTGAATCGGGGCGAGTGCTTTGTCTGAGTTATCAACATGTGCTGCGATTGCGTTCCTCGCTTTTGAATACCCCAGAATCTCAGCTACATCTTTACCGACAAACCACGGTTCGCCGTCCTTTTCAACAACTCTTACTTTTCCGAACTCAGGGTTTTCAAATATCTGAATCCCTGATGATTTGCTCGGTGTTGGTTCATTCCAAACTGACTGATGCATTTCAGGCAGCACCTCATCGAACACCCATGATTCGAAACGATCTGCTCCCGGCAGCTTTGATTTTGCAGCGAGTCTGTATAAGTCAGACTTCGGAATAATCTTGAACTGCTGAAGACGACCTAACGAATCATTGCCCAGCCACATTTCGCTGTGTTTACAATGGTCTTTAATCGCTTTGCGCGAATTTTTGTAACCTAAAATTTCAGCTACATCTTTGCCTATGAACCACGGTTCGCCGTCCTTTTCAATGACTCTTACTCTTCCGAACTCCGGATTGTTGATTACCTGTGTGTTGTTTGTTGTGATGTTTGCCATGTTCTTATTCTCCTTCTGTTGTTATTTCGACTATGCAGTTAAACTGCTTTGATAATGCTGCGGCTAATGCAGCCGCTATCTTTTTAGACTCCATCGCCATACCTCCCTTTAATTGTGTACCGTTTTTGATACATCGTGTTAGTGTTCGTTCACCTTGATTCTTACTTTTTCGACAAAATAGGATTCAATTCTATAAATATGCAGAACCAGCTCGCTAACATTTATTCACCGTTAATGTAGGACATAATGTTAAAAAAATTTGATAGCGTCGATAGGTAGTCCGTAGATCGTTGCCAATTCATACGCCTGATCTACTCGTGGGATACGTTTACCACTTTCCCATGCGCTGAGTGTTTCCCTTGTAATTCCAAGCTTTTTAGCTACGTCATCCTGATTCAGTCTGGCATTCACTCTTGCCGCAGACATAGATATTTTTACCGGCATTTATCTCACCTCCTTTTCAATTTTCCTTTCGTCTTTCGACAATAGATATCCTACATTAGTGAGGAGTGTAAGTCAAGCGCATTTTTTAATTTTCAACACATTTGCGTAGACAAATCGCACATTGTGTGTTATTCTTACATTATAAGCTCGCTGAAAGGAGACAACGAAAAAATTATGGCAAAATACGAAGACTACTTAACTGACGCTGCTTTGAAGAGCCAAATAATTGACGACTTCGCTACAGCATTAAATTATTACATGCGACGAGATGGCATTAAGCAGCAGGACTTAATAGACGATTTAAACTTAAGCAGCGCAACTATATCCGCATGGGCGACGGGTAAGCGCATGCCAAGACCAGCGGCAATGAAAATGCTCGCCCGGTATTTCCATGTATCAGAAGAAGATATGCGCAGATTACCGGCGTGGGTAGATTTTGCTGAGGTCGGTAACGTTGATGTAGAAGATGATTTGTACAACTTGATACATGTGCTTGACGCGGTAAAATCCATATCCGTCGGTAGAGTAGAACTGCCGCAATATATTGTACAGAATGCTGTAAGCGCAATAAAAGTGATACTGGAATACGCGAAGGAAAAGGACACCGAATAATTACTGAAAGGGGAAACACATGGAAACTTACGAAGACTACTTAACTGACGATATTTTGAAGAGCCAAATGATCGCCGATTTTGCTACGGCGTTAAATTATTACATGAAGTGCGATGGCGTTAAGCAGCGAGACTTGATAAATGATCTTAATCTAAGCAGCGCAACTATATCCACGTGGGTTAATGGCAAGCGTATGCCGAAACCGGAAGCTATAAAAATGCTCTCCAGGTATTTTCATGTGTCAGAGGAGGACATGCGCAGATTGCCTGCGAGGGTAACGTCTGAGGAGCACGACAAGGCGGATATCACTGACAAGCTGAACGAGCTTGTGTACCTCTTGTCACACACTCGTGATATAAGGGTCAACGGTCACACGATCCCTGATTATATGGCGATGAATCTGTTTGCCCCGCTCAGCGCGACATTGCAGTATACAGAAGATATCAAGTCAGAATAAGCCATTAAGGCTTCTGAGATATAATGTTTCAAGAACTGAAAGGAGAAAGAAAAATGAAAAAGTATGTTATCGGTTTTACTACAGGACTGCTCGTAGGAACTATGACCGTAGGTGCGTTCGCCGCTACAGGCTCACAGAATATCAGAGCCACTTATAAGGATATCAAAGTGGCTGTCAACAACACCGTGGTGTCGCTTAAGGACGCCCAGGGGCGTACTGTTGAGCCGTTCGTCTATAACGGCACTACGTACCTGCCTGTAAGAGGCGTAGCTACCGCACTGGGTCAGCAGGTATCGTGGGATGCGAGCACCAACACCGTATACGTTGGAGAGCAGCCAACGAAAGCTCCTGCGTCTAAGTCTACCCCAGCGGGCACGGTGCTTTATAACAGCCACGGTATCAAAGTAACGTATCTCGGATGGGAACGGAGCAAAGGCCTTCCGGGCGATGAATTCAAATTTAAGATCGAGAATAATAATTCAGAGGAGTGGATGATATCCACTGATGATGCGTCCATAGGAAACACACAGGTATCGTTTGGTCTGATAACCTCTGTTGCACCGGGCAAAACTGCGTATACTGATACGGTCATGTTCGATTCCGAGATACATGATGACTATCATATAAGCAGTTATGACAGTATATCTTTTAAATTAGATATGTGTCCTACAACGACTTATGACAATATCTATTCAAATGAGATCACTTTAACTAAATAATAATAACAACGACAACGACAACAACAAAACAACGGGAGGAAAATTGAATATGAAAAGGATATTACGGGCTGCGCTGTATATCCGCGTATCGACGGAAGAGCAGGCTAAAGAGGGCGAGTCCTTGCCAGCGCAGGAGTCTGCACTGGTAGAATACGCCAATGAACATGGATACCGCATAGTGGATATCTACAAAGACGCAGGAGTCTCAGGCACTCGCAAGGTCGAGAAACGACCTGAGATGATGCGACTCTTAGAGGATGTGAAACAGGATAAGATCGATATCGTCTTATTCATCAAGATCAACAGATGGTTCCGCAGCGTGTCAGAATACTGGCGCGTACAGCGAATACTCGACGACCACAGCGTAATGTGGAACGCCATAACCGAGGATTTTAAAAATGAAACGGCTATGGACAAGGCCATGATAAACTTCGCCCTTACCTTTTCCGAATACTTTGCCGGCGTTCAGGGAGAGCACATCAGATTCACCCTTGAGCGCATGGCTAAGAACGGCGAGCCTATATCAGGCAATCAGCCTTACGGGTACATGATAATACAAGGCCCTAAGCATAAGATGATCGCTAAGGACTTGTCTACGGGCGATTACATACCGGACATGTACCAAAAGTATATAGAATGCCACAACATCGCAGAGACTACGCGTTATCTCAACGCTAAGTACCCGGATCAGAAATTTGCGGAGGCTTACACTACAAGGCGCCGGATATGCACGAGAGCTTATACAGGGTATCACTGGGCGAGGCCTGACTACTATCCGCCCTATGTTACTCAGGAGACTTTTGACGAAGCGAACGCCATACTCAAAGCTCGCGCTGAGCGTCAAGCTCACAGCAAGCATACGCCGCCTAAACTGTTCAGCGGTCTGATAATATGTCCATGCTGCGGTCGCCGGTTGGCAACAACATACAAAAAGCCTACAAAAGGCTATCCGAACGGATTCCGTAAATACCGTTGTTCGATGGCATGGAACCGTACAGGGAAGTGTAGTTACAGACATGAGCTATACCAGTGGGTCATAGAGAAATACTGCGTTGAACACGCTATGTCTGAGCTAAAGAGCTTCACTCTCAAAGCTAAGACGATAGATACAGAGGCTCTTAAGACTGAGCAGGAGCGAGAGAAACTTGAAGCGCAGCTCGAAAGACTCAACGATATGTACCTGTACGGTAAGATGGATTTTGAATATTACAAGCGCCATATGGATGAGGTCACGGATAAGCTGGACAGGATCAAAAGAGGCGTCAAGCCAGCTGACAGATCGGTGGACGAGCTTGAAGCTCTGCACATAGACAACTTCGAAAGCGCCTATGCGGCGCTCAACGAGGAGAATCGAGCCATGTTCTGGCATAAGCTCTTAAAGGGCATAACCGTTGAAAAGACTCACGTTACGGGTCTTATTTTTTAAAAGACAGCTGTACCCTCTAACGCTACATATCCAAATGGCTGTGTAGCGTTAGAGGGTACGCAACCTGTTTATGATAGCACGAGAAACGGTCGATAGCAAGGAGACAAAAATGGACGCATTAAATAAGTTAGATACTTTAGACAGGATAATCATAGGTACTAAGGACAAAATAGAGCATATAGTTAGTTGGTACGCAAGGGCCGAAAGAAAGCTCAACAAGTACGATTTTAAGATGCCATTTGACGAAGGCGTCATTGAGTTCACAGAACTAAGCATGTACCTGTATTTTAAAAAGATGAGCGAGTCTGAGATACGCTTGTGTCTGCACTGTGATAAAAACTGCAAGGATCGATTATACGCATTGATATATGACCCTAAGACAGATACCTACTCAGTGGACGATAAGCTGTGCGACCACACATTGGCGATGATGTTTGAAGTAATACTCAACGGCAGTGAGAACAGCATACCGATGTGCTTTAAAGCGGTCATGTCCGCTATGGTCTATCACAAAGAAGATATCGTGCCTAAGATGGTAAGACAGCCGGTCAAGCGCAGATCGCAGGGAAGATCGAAAAAGAAGAGCCACAGTGTTAGAATGACTACGAAGAGGATATATGTCCTGACTGATATCCAGACTAAAGAGAGCAGCTCAGATGCAGAAAAGCGAGCTTATACAAAGCCTGATACCGAAGTTCATGTTCGTGGGCATTGGCGTACATATAAAAGCGGTAAGCGCGTATGGATAGCGCCGTTTGATAAGTATAAGGGCAAGAAGAAAAAGGATCGTAACGATTACGTATTATAAACCACAAATAAAGCGCCCTCAGCCTGAACATACAGCTGAGGGCATAATATTTACTTTGTGAAGTATTTAGCTACTTTATAAGGCTTTGCGTCCGCGTCGGTTATGAAGTCTTTAGCGATACAGAAGTAGAAGTCTGTATCATTACCGGCTCCGAACTTATCGCCTGTGGACTTATAATCGTTCCATGCCATGTTCATCACAAGATACCATTCTGTAGGATCTCCTGATACGCCGTGAGCGCGCATCACGTCATGTATATCTCTTATAGGCCACTTCTCGCCTGACGGCTTCATGGCCTTTACGATGCTCTCGGCTTCCTGCTGGGATATGGAATATGCGAGACCTTCCATCTTATGCATTATCTCTTCATAGGTCTTAGGGTCGGCTTTTTCAAGAGCCGAGAAGCCCCACTCCATCAGAGAGTCCGTTTCGGCTTTAGGCACGTTCTTCGCGCGAAGCCTGTCTATCAGCTCATTGTAACAGCTCATGTGTCTACTCCTTTACGACTGTCATGGCAACGTTTGTCGCCGTAAAGCCTGTTCCTGACACTACAGCCGTTATTGTAGCAGCGTCAGCACAGCCGCAGCCTGTCTCTCGTGTGACAGCAGCCGGTATGTTCAGCTGATAGACGTTGCCTGCTACGAGAGTAGCTGACGCTGTAGCGCCTGGGATGGCAACTCCGTTCTTGTACAGCGTGACTACTGTTGTGCCTGCCGCTGTGGCAAGGAGCGTGATATCGGCGCTGAGAGTGTAGTAGCCGTTGCCCTTTATCGTGGCGTTACCGCCTGAGATGTTGCAGTTACAGCCGTAACGCCTGATAGCGTTGCCAAAGTTTATAACGCCGCCTGCTCCTATGACCTGTTCCTGGGTGTTAGCGGCGTAAGCAAGTGATCTGCTCATATTACCTCCTGTTATATAAAATGGCGAGAGCTGTCGCCCCCGCCTGAAATGTCCTCGCCGGTAAGGCGCTTATAAAGTGTATCCGTTTCCGCAGCACTGAGTGTTGAAGAATGGACCTACGCCTGCTGAATAAGCAGATGACATAGGATATCTCACCACTCCGCACAGAGCTGAGCTGAGTCTGAGCTGGTCTATCTGAGCCTGCATGTCGGCCATGCGGTTGCCTGTGATAGCGTCGATGATCTTCTGAGACTGAGCCGTCACATTGGCGTTGATAGCTGCAGTGTTCATAGCGCCCTGATATTCCACGTCCTTTATGGCTGTCTGCGTCTTGCAGCAGCAATCGGCAAGCTGACTGCTGAGAGCGTAATCGCCATTCTGTACGAGCTGCTGAGTAGACATGAAGTTTCTCAGATTCTCGTAGCCTACTGTAGCAAGGCCCTGTGAAGTCTGCATGAACTGAGTCTGAGACATGTCAGACAGACGACCTACAGCGTTTGAGAGGTCGTTGAAGTTCATGGCGCTGCAAAGTCCTGCCTCTGTAACAGGCTGTGCTGTCTGAGGCGGCATGTTGCGATTAGCGCCGAATCCGAAGCCTCCACACATCATAGCGAATATCAGGAATAAGATTATCAACGCTGAACTGCCGCCGCCTAAAGCGCCGTTACTGTCAGTGACAGCGGCGATATCAGCTAAACTGATCCCGTTTTCGTTCATAATGATTTCCTTTCTGTTGAGATAGCTTTGATTTATTTATTGATGCATCAATCGAATTAAGTAATAGAGCGGAGATGACATGAACTTTTTGAACTCAGAGTCGAAGTCTATGCCCTGAGTCTTGCAGAAGTTCTGAGCCACTTTCAGCAGTTCGTCATCCTTGCCCTTGTTCATGAGGTCTACCGCGTTGTTTATCATCGGCTGATCGCCTACTTTAGGCAGCAGCTGTTTTAATATCATATTAGGATCCATCGTTACCTCCCCACATGCTCATGATCTCGTCTACTCTTTTAGACAGTGTGTCGATCTTTGTGTCTACGGACTTTATAGCGTCTGCAAGAGCTGTATCTGTCGATGCCGCTTGCTTTGCAGCGTCATCGGTGACGAGAGCGTATTTGAATATCTTTGACGTGCCGTCAGCCATCAGCTGCTTACGATATACAGCTGAGCCGTCTGACAGCGGGTAATACTTAGGCTGTCCATCAAGGCTTATCTGCGCGGCCTTTACCGTCTCATAATCGCCTACTATCTCACAGCCTATCTGCGGCTGAGGCGCAGACTGCTGAACAGGCTCCTGTTGCATCGACGCGTAAGGTTGCATCTGATACTGCATGTAAGCCGGCATCTGCGGCGGCAACGGTCTGCCGTATATGTCTGTCCTGGCGTAAGCGCCATATGGGTTGATTTGGTTCATGTGCATCCCTCCTACTGATAGTGTAGGTCTTTAAGGGGTAGCGAATGGTCTGATAAAGAATCGAAAAAGAATTATAAAAGTGCTTGACGAGCGTCAGCAGGCGCCTTATAATATTATTGTGTTTTGTTGCGCCTGCCTTGCATAGGGCGCGATGTTTATTAATAAAAAGCACCCACCGAAGGACTCATATCCTCAGATGGGTGCTTTTTATCATTTGTTTATATATCGTTCTATCGTTTGCAGTATCTCTCGGTGTTTTCGCTTCACGCTGCTCTCAGCGAGTCCGAGCTTATCGCCTATATAGCGAAAATCCTGTTTATCAATATAATGCAACTGCATCAGCTGTTTTTCCTGTGCCGATAAGATAACTGCGTTCAATAGTTCGTTAAATGCAGCCACATCTGATATCCGCCGTAGATACCGTCTCGTCTCTATGTGGCTCATTAGGTTGTTTCTCCGTTTATCTGCTCAGTTCTGCTATGAGCGCGTTCCAGGTCTTAGGGCCCGCTATGCCATCCACGGCAAGACCGTGCCTGCGCTGGAAGCTCTTTATCATGGTCTTTATACTATCGTCATAAGTGGATGCTGTGTGATCGCCGTAACCGAGCTTCTTCAGCTTACGGCTCAGTACGAGCACAGCCGCTCCGGCTGAGCCTGTGCGCACCGTTGGTTTAAGAGAGCTGTACGACGTGTACTTCTGAGAGCTGCTGTTCGGTCTGTAGGCTCTCCACTTACCGCTGCGGGTGTCTACGTGTACATAACCACCTGTGCCTGTGTCGTAGCTGCCGCATTCGATGCCGTACTTTGTGGTATACAAGCTGTCGATGTACATGGCTACGAGTAAAGGGTCTACGAGCTTGCCCGACTTATCGTACACCTTGATGTCAGCCGCACAGCCTACAGCATGCTTAGACGCCGTAGCGCCGCCTATCTTCTTGTTGTACGTAGGACAACGATAACCTGACGTTATCAGCACTTTGCCGAAATGCATACGCATCTGAGTGAGTACTGTCAGAAGCTCCGTGCTTATCTTTGTCTCTTTGCAGCAGCCTACGCCTTTACAGTCAAACTCTGTAGACTTAAAGTAGGCACTCAGTATGGTCTTATGACCTTTCTTGTAGGTCTTTAACATTATTCTACCTCTTATTCATATTCAATGTCTAAGCCGTATGCTACAGCGCATGCGTGCTCTATGCGGCAGCCTCTGTTCTGTTCCCAACCCTTTGCGAACACCACGAGGTCGGCGGTGCCGAGAAGTTTTATAGATTCTCCGATATACCACAGTGGCGTTACGTCGTCCGGGGCGTTTTCAAAGTAGCTGTCTATCACATCATATGTAAAGTATTCGCTTGATAGCTCATCACGCTTTTTCTTTATGTATTCATCCGTTACGCCGTTCATCGGCTGAGATATGAATAGCTTCCTCAGTCTCATTCCTGTTTTCCCCCCTATGCAAATACCCAGTCTTCAGCAAGCATATCAGCCTGCGATGCTAACCACCCAAGCTGTACGCCTCTTGTACCTACAAATGCTATGGCAGCATTACCAATATCGGCGTGCTCAGCATTTACGATTTCATCATTTGATGTCTTATAAGATATACCTGTAGCAAGCTGTATGTATTGTTCTTTACCGTTCCAGCCCTTACGCGCTACTTTAAGACCACGCTTTACATACTTGACAGCATCACTAAAGCCAAATGTTGCTTCGCCGCCGAGCTGAGGGCAGTTCGTTTCATCAGCAAATATCCATTCATCTGAGCAGATGTTCATTGTTGTATACTCAACTACATCCGTTTCACGGATATCCATTATTTTGCCATCTTTGGTATGCATCATGATTGTTTCTTTTTCAGTATCCCAGTACCAGTAACCACCCCATGATGGAAGTTTTGCCTTTGCACCGTTCTTCATGCGTTTGAAAATTTCTTTAAATTCCATGTCTCATCACTCCTTTGAGTCTGTGCTATTCTTCTTTTCGTGCTGTACGCCGAAATAGAAGCCTACTATAAGTGTAAACACTGACAAGAACTCACTGCTCGATATAGTGCCGCGTATCGAGAGCACCGCAAACACGGCTGTGAGCACTAAAGTAAGGATAGACTTCACGTCTATCAACTTCGCAAGTTGTTTTAAAAACATATTCTCGTCCTTCCTGTAGCCTTTCGATAAACTGGTCGATTTCGACCAGTTTAAATGATGTGGGTGCTAAGGACACAAATGTCCTTAGCACCTGGGAGAGGGCAAGCCGTATTACCTGCCCTCAGATACATAGACCACCTAACCTTTTAACGGCAATTCGTTTACTTCCTTCATGAGACCGTCGTAGTCTCCATTGCCGCCTAAACCGTTGTGATACACCGAATGCATCTCGTTCAACATCTTTTTATTCGAGAATGTAACTTCCCCCTCTTCGATATATCGTAATCCGAGATACTGTATCTTATCTGCGAGCAGGAGCTTTATTCCCTGTTTTAGTGCGGCGTCTTTATCTTCTGTTCTGTCCTCTACTATGTCTTTCCTCTTGTGGCGGTCAGATATGTAGCTTCCAACCTGCGTTATCAGTGCCGATAACGCCGAGCCGCCGAGGACTGCTATGATTATTTCTATCATGGTTTGAATGATTAATGCATTTCCTTTACAATTTTATCAAGTGTATACTTCCTGCAGGCTTCGAGGAATTCTCTCTGCTCTGCGCTGTATGGAGCGTATTTTATGCCGTGCTGCGAGCAATACATGTCGAGTGCTACGCCTACGTCTACATTTTCCTTTACTGCTATTTCTCTGATTTCTTTTGCGTTCTTAACGAATCTGTTTTCTTTGTTGATAGTCATTTTCTTTTCCATGTTTATACCTCCGTAGATGTTGATGTGAGCATTCCTGTCAGTTCATTGTACTCTGATTCTGTCAGCTTTCCTGTTGCAAAGAATATGTCTATCTTCTCTGCCAGTCCGTCTGTTTTTCCTTTTGTTATAAGTGCTTTTAATGTTCTGTAGAGCATCCTACACCTCCGTTTCTATACCGAGTTCTAAAAGTGTTAACCTGTATTCATGGTCTACTGTCATAGACATGATATCTGTTTCTGTGTCCTCCGGCTCAGGTTCTTTTGCAGCAGGCATGCTCGGTTCTTCGTACCACCAAGACATGCCATCTGTCTTTACAAGCTTACCGAGGCTGTAGTCCGGTTTACTTTCCTCAGTCACTTCGAACGAATTTCTCATCTGCTCTGATGTCAGTATTTCATCCGCATACACAAGTATTGCATTCCCGTCACTGTTGTATATCCTCACATTTACACCGCCTTCAAATTATCTGCATCTATCCAAAGCAATCCAAAATCTGAAAGGACTACATTCTTAAACCACGGTATCTTGATAAACGTATGATTTGTAAGCTCGTTACTTGATAAACCATACACCGTAAGTGCTCCTATAGTACGAGGAATATATAAATGAGTTTCCTCTTCAGTATCATAATCAAACATCTGATTACGTGTTTTTATAAATTCGGCACTTACAACTCGCAGTGGTATATCAAAATCTCTATAATTACCGTCATATCCTTTATAAAAACCACCATACAATTTTCTCTTGCTGTTGTCGTACATATAAATCAGTTTATTCTCATAAGAGTTGTTCATAGTGATGCTACCGAATGGAGGTTCCCCCACTTTACTTGCCACACTAAGCAATTTAGGTACATTAGTAGAAGAGTCTATCGTGGCTAAATCGTATGTGAGTTCGTAATATGTACTAACATCCGAAACAGTCTTCTTATAACAAGCGTGTAAAAATGTACCTGACGCAAATGTCGATGCCGCATAGTGAACCAAATGATTGTCAGGTTTTGTCACAGTTTGAAGTGCCGCACCATCTGCATCACCAAGAGGTAAGCGATGCTCATAGGTAACAGAAGTACTCTGATATACTAATGAATTATCATCTGTGCCTGGCTCATACACTATACCATCGGGACATTTAATAAAAACTCTATTGCCGCTTAACGCAAGCGATAATATATCATCCACATATATCTTGTTTATTTTGTCATAACCATGTAATCGACTATTATAAATGCCCATTAATATGTATTTATTGTTATGTCTTGATGCAAAATACACACCACTATCTAATCGCGAGTATAAATCGAAAGGCTGTCCATTCATATCCGGTTGATTAGAGGCATATATATTCGTTATATCTGTAGCACTTTTAGTTGCGAAATCAATGTACTGATATTTAAAATATCTATCAGTGCCATAAATTATTATTACAACTCCGTCATTATCGATATCACATACTGTGCGATACGTATAAGCATATGAGTCACTATATGCTGCCGGAAGTGTTACAGTCGGTGACCATGTTATTTCTCCTGTATTGATATTAATATCACCTATACGATACTGGCCAAAAGATTGGCGGTAATTTGTTCTATCTACTTTTATATCAAGCACATGCTTCAAGTCGGGGGATATGAAAGCCGAACCCATAAACATTTCCATTGAGTCGGGCGCTTTAGCCATGGCTATCTTAAATTCTGACTGAGATACTGAGCTGGTCAGCCACGCTTTTTTAACATCGAAGAGGTAACAAAAAGCTGGCGCGTCCGCATCGGTTTTTAATTTCTTCAACGCGTCATTTACTGTTGGGTCATCACCTGTTAATTTCAGTTCAGCCGCTGTATCATCCGAGAGCAATGTTGCCTTGTTGAGCGGCGTGCCCTCGTTGCCGCTTACCGGCTCGTCAGCTCTTTCGAGCGTGACATACTCAGACGTACCATCAGCATGAGTTATCTTGACCCTGCCGGGGTACTTAGGTATTCTATCTTTCATCTCGTCACTTCCTTACTGTTACGGTCATGCCGTTGATATTTAAAGCCGCATCGTTTGTCGCACCTGGTACTGTTACTACAGCCACTACAGTTCACCTCCATAAAGCTCTCCGCTGTATATGTATATAGCTTTCATGTTGGCTATCATTTCATTTATCCTGTACAGGTCGAATTCCATATTGTTTATCTCTACGTAATCCGTCCTGCTGTCTGTACGCATATCCGGCATGTCTTCCGCTTGTGCGTATGCCCGCATCAGCTCCGTTATGTTATCCCTTATGCGTGTGAATTCAGTCAGTGTCGGGAAGTCCGCCATGTTCCAATCGGTCTTTACTGTTACGTGTAACGTGTAACCGCAGCTGTGAAGCAGCTCAGACAGATAAGCACAATTACCCTCGATACGGTTAAGGTCTGACGCATTGAGGGTGCCCTTATACTCTGATGCTGCCGATTCGGATGGACTTTTGTTATATGCTTTAGCAAGGCTGACATCCTCTTCAGTCCTGTCAAACACAGGTGCTATCCACTCAGACATCTGCATCACCTCCGGCTATTATCATCTTCGTCGAACCGCTTATGCCACCGTCAAAGCTGATGTTGTGTTCTATGACCTGCACGCTGACCTTAGGAGTGAATGCAGTTTCAAGGTAGATATGATCTGCCATATCGACCTCAGGATAGCCTCGATCTTCAACTTCATACTCGTTACGCCGCTTTTCAAAAGCAGCTATCCAATCAGCGTAAGCCTCGGCGTGAGCCCTTGATGTGATGAGCTTGTTGCTCATCGGACAGTCCTCGCCGTTTGTGTTGTACTGTTTCCTTACGGTGTTTGAGTTTACCGTAATACTCTTACCGTTAATTTTAACAGACCCCTTGCCCGAAAGCAAGCACGTACAGTATTCGGCGTAAAATGTAGGCTCTCCCGTCACCGTGACGCCTGAACCTGCGGATATGGACTGCCCCGTGCTCATCGAGTATGTTATCTCCGTGAGCGTAGGAGTCGGGTGGTCTATGTCAATATTTGTCAGTTCGCTCGTTCCCGTATCGACCGTGATATCGCTATATTCGGCAGTAACTGTGTAAAGCACCGGATATTTTGTAGTGACCGGCGCTGAGAACACGTCATTGAATGAAAGCTCATAGTCAAGCTGGGTCTCATCAGGCGGTGTTATATGTATCACGCCGGCTCTGTCCGTGTACAGGACACACATGCAGGCATTAGCTATGAGCTGTAAGTTGTTCCTTATCGCGTCACGGGGCAGCGGATAGGTCGTAGTGTACTGCTTGAGCCTATCGGATAACACATACTGCGGATGCATAAGTTCCGCGCCGTCAAGCATCTCTTTGGCGAGATCGTAAAACGTCCTGCCCCCGGCAACATACTTGCCCTTATCCCAAGTCTCGGTGAGCGACAGCAGCGTGCTCTGAGCTTCAAGACTAAGGATAGGTATGGAGCTGTTCGCGTCAACGCTAAATCCTGATGTAGTGTACATCGCGCCTGCGTCTATCCACTCGGCGGAGCCGTTATTCAGTTCATAACCTATTCGGCAGTTAAGCGGCTGTCTCTCCTGCAAGTACGCGTAGATGCCCTGAGGCTTCTCAGGTGAGAAGTTCTTATCTGTGTCTATGACTGACACCGACATGCTCTCTGTCGGCAATTCGGTACTTATCAGCGATATCGATCTTTTCCAATCCGCGGAGTTTATCGTTTCGTTATCAAATTCAAGCACTACTCCGAATGTCACGCCTATTACTCTAATGCGCCTGTTCGGTATCCTTGTGCCGTTAAAATATACAGTGACCTTGTCAACGTACTCTCCCTCCATCGGCGGTATCGCATCAGAGATGGCGAGTTGCTGACCTGTTACCGCGTAAGACTTGCTGAACTTCTCTTTTCCGCTCAGGCTCGCTTTAACTGTCACTTCCAATGGTCTGTCTCCGTCTAAATGGTCTGAGAACCGTAGCGTGAGACCAACAAAAGCGAAACTCTGTGAGAAGCTGAACGCGAGATACGGCGTATCGGTAAATGCCCCGCTGTCATCGCTTATGCCCGTTGACACGAATCCCTGATACACGAAACCGCTCTCGGGCAGCAACACTTGAGAGCCATCGAGTATGAACCTGTTCGTTTCCAAAGTGGCATATTCATAAGGTGTGGACGACTTATACACCACATTCTGCGCGTCTGCAAAGTCTACTGTGTCAGAGGTCTCTATCGTGGCTGAGTCTGCGGCGTCAGGCTCTATTACGCTGAATGTGATCTGTAATAAAGACTGACTCCTTATGACCTGCCTTGACTCTGTTTTATATTTGTCGCTTGTCTGATACATATTTCTACGCTCCTACGTCGATTATGTTGCATTTGCAATTTATATAATGCGTCGGATCGCCGCTGTTATCGACCCAATACGGTTCCGCCGACGCATCGCCCCAGTAGACTTTAAGTGTCCTGCGAGTGCGAGTACGAGCGTCAAAGTAGCTCAAAGTGCCGTAGAACTTATCTATCTCTTTGAGTATCGCGCCCCACTGAGCCGCGGTCAGATAAGGCCATGACAAGCTGTCGAGCTTAAGCTGTCTGCGGCCTATCTTCTGCGCCACCACTACGCCGTTGGCGTTACGTGAGCTATCGACTATCTGATACCACCCTTCGGTAAGTCCCCTTGCGGGGGCGGGAAGAGTGATACCATTTATCCTTATAGTATCTGTCTTAGCCATGACCCTATCTCCTATCTTGCGAATACTCCGCCGTCGAACTGTACGCCTCTGTTACGCTCTACCTCGCGCTGATTAGCGTATATCTGCTTGCCGTCGAGGTAGACCTTGACATTGTTCGTAGAGCTGTTGTTGCCCATGACCGCCTGGACTGCGTTAGCTACTCCGGCAGCTACGGCCTCTACTATCTGCGTCTGATTCATTACGGCGTTCGATGTGCCTATGCGACCGACAAGCTCCGGACCCGCTTCTCCGGCAAGGAAGAGATCGCCTGTAGGCACTGTACCGCCTCCGGCTTTCTTCGATACCTTAGCCGTTTTAGCCGATGCTGCTCCTATCGACGCTGCCGCCATACGAGCCGATTCAGCTGCGGCTATGATCTGCCTTGCCTGCGCCTGTGTCGTTGCCACAAGGTCATTCATTATCGTCTTGATGTTTGCGGATATCATTTTAAGCGTATTGTACAGCGCTGCCTGACCCGAGCTCAGACCGTCTGTCAGCGACTGGACCATGGTAGAGCCGTAAGTATTGAACTCGCCCTCATCGTCTTCCGAGTCATCCATGTCGAACTGCTTGTTCATGGCGCCTAACAGGACTGAGCCGAGAGTTGTCGCAGGAGCTATGAGCTTAGATGCTCCGCCGCTTAAAGCTCCTACCAGACCGTTCACGAACTTATTGCCTGTAGACTCAGACTCTTTAGAAGTCAGCGCATCCACGTCAAGAGTGCCGTTCATGGACTGTATCAAAGCATTGCCTATCGTCTTAGCTGAGCTCGCTACTTTCTGAACTCCGTCATCTAAAGCGCCTGTGAGACCCTGCACAAAGAAGTCACCTATTACAGCAGCCTCTTTAGATGGTGAATTAATGTCAAGCGCATTTTTGAGCGACTTTATGATCGTAACACCCAGATTCTTAGCAGCATCCCGTACCTTGAACATGCTCTGTGTTATCCCTTTCAAGAAGCCCAAAACAAAATCTATACCGGCTTGTATAGCTGACGCGGTAAGCTGTCCTATGCCCTCGAGTAAAGCTAAGACTATTTTAGTACCGGCTTTAACAACCGACGATATAAGCTGTCCTACACCCTTAAGTAAGGCACTGACTAACTTAACGCCTGCTTCGATGACCGATGCCGTGAGCTGACCCACACCCTCAAGTAAAGCTCCGACTATCTTGACAGCGGCTTTAGCTATCTCCGGTAAACTCTTTATTATGCCCTCTGCCAAAGCAAGCAACAGCTTAACTCCGGCTCCGATTATCTTAGGCAGGTTCTCTATCACGGCTAACACGACCGTACCTATCACATTGACCACAGCGACTATAAGGTCAGGCAACGCCGCGGCTATGCCGTTTATAAGTGCTACAAGCACATTAGTGCCCGACTGGATCACTGATGATATATTGTCCGTAACGCCGCTTATAAAGCTGACTATGATATCCGATCCGGATTCGATAGCCTGCGGCAGTCCGTCAGCCACGCTGTCCGTGAAGTTGACTATCGCCTTTGCCCCCGCCTCAGCAAGCTCCTTGAAGTCGATGTTTGCGAAATAGGCTTTTATCTGATCCCAGTGAGTGTATATCTCAACAGCCGCTAAAGCGATAGCTCCGACAGCTGCGGTTATGAGACCCGGTATAGGCCCGAACTTAGTGGCTACACCGCCCGCTACAAGTCCTATGCCAACTATGGCCTGAACCACTGTAGCAGCTGACGCGTCGCCTGAGATTATCTCCTGAAATGCCTTATAAAGCATCTCTATACCTGCAGCAAACAGCATTATGGCCTTGACTGTCTTACCGAACGGCGAGTTCTTAAAGATCATGTCAACACCGAGCCATGCAAGACCTACGCCGCCTATCTGCTCAGCGAGCGACCGCCAGTTTATGCCATTCATAAATGAATCCCACATACCGCCAAAGAACAGAGCCGCGCCGCCTGCCATAAGCAGAGCAGAGCCGAGTGTCTTAAAATCCCCCGCTGCTGAGGCTATACCCTTTGCCGCCGCGAATCCTTTCATGGCTTTATTGAGGTCAGTCACCGCCTTATAAAGGCCGTGGCCTATCTTCCATGCGCCGAACGCGGTACCCACTCCTGCAACGAGAGGCAGCATGTTCCATATGGTATTAGCAAGATCCTGCGCCTGCTTGTCGAGGCCTTTCAGCATGTCCTCAGTCCAGAGCGAATCAAGATCGAGTCCGAGGTCTGATCCGCCAAGACCTCCGCCGCCACCGGCTCCACCTGCACCTCCGCCGCCACCGCCGCCTCCGGCAGCTTTATCCGCAGAAGTGTCGATAACGTTGAGTTCGTCCCAACCCATCATGTATTGCTTCATCTTCTTCGCGTTGTCCGCAGCTTTCTTCGTAGCTTTTGCGTTCTTGTCCGCCGCTCCTGCCGCGTCATTAGCTGCGCTCGCCGCCGAACCGTAATTCGTAGCGACATTGAACGCCGACTTATCCCACTGCTTAAGGCCTTTGCCTGTCAGCAAGATGGATATCGCGTTTATGACCTTTGTTACGACTATGACTATCGCCTGCAGGATAGGTATGACTTTTGCGGCTACTACGGACACCAGCATGCCGAACGTCTGCGCCAGTGTTGATATCTGCGCTCTTAAGATACGGATAGCGTTTGCCGGTGACACAAGCGTCCTTGCCATATCGCCTATTACGTTCCCGGACTGCTCGACCATCGCGATATACCTTATCTGTGCTTTCTCCGCCTGAGTCATTTCCTGCATGGACATGTTTATGCCGTTTCGGTAAGCCACCTGCTGTAATGTGGCTTCGTCGAGCGCATAACCTAATCGCCTCAGCGGTTCAAGCTCGCCTGTGATACCTGACGCCACTTTGTTGTATGCTTCCTCTATCGGCAAGTTAAAGAATGATGATATATCGTAAGTAAGCTCAGTAAGTCCGCGCGACATTGAGTAAGCCTTGTCTGTGGCTATACCGAATCCTGTGCCGAGCTGCATAAATACGCCCTGGAACCTTGCCCAGTCCGACATGTTTATACCTAAAGCCTGCGACACTTTTTCAGCGTAGTTATACGCATCATCCGCGTATTTGCCCATCGCAACGGAGAACAGGTTCATATTCTCGTATCGGTCATTGAAGCTGTCCATAGACTGCTGCAATATATCGGCGATCATCTGATACGAATACGCATACGCGAGCCATTTTGTCTTGAGACTGCCTATCGCTCCCGACAACAATCCGTGCTTTACCGCGCTCTTCTCCTGCGCCTTGTTATAATTGTTGAGACTGGTCGTTGCCTTATTGATATTCGTAGGCAGAGCGGCAAAGCCTCTTGCTACTGCGTCCATCTGAGTAGCTAACGGCTTCATCGCCGTGGTCAGCTGCTGTATCTTCATCGCGAACTCAGATATGCTGCGCGTATCGAGCTTCTTCGATATGTCAGGCACCTTAGACAGCTGATTCAGCAACGTGCCTAAGTTGGACTTGCCTATGCCACTCAAAGGCTTAACCGCCTGTGACAGCGCGTTCAGATGACTTGCTGTCTGACCGAGATTGATAGACGATATCTTACCCAGTGCGGTCGGGAGCTTGTTCAGTGAGCTCAATGTCTTTCTGAGACCGGCAGGATCCTGTACTTTCGTGAGCTGTCCGAGTGCTGTAGTCAGCTGATTGATGCTCTTCGCCGATGCGCTGGTATTAGACAGACCGTTCAACGCGGTCTTAAGTTTATTCAGATTATTGATCGAGGTCGTGAGCTTGGCGTTGCTGCGCAGATCGGCAAGAGACTTAGACAGCTTCTCTATGCCGTCGGCGGATAACGCCGCGGATGAATCGACTTCTATGGCTATAGAATCTATCGTTACTTCGCTCATGTCTGCCCCCTTTCTTCTTTTAGCTTTCTGTTATGCTCTTCCGCGAAAGCTATCATGGACTGCTTCATGCGCTCGACCATGCGCTTACGCTCGCGCTCCTGCTGTTCTTCTTGTTCTGCAGCAGTGAGCGGTAGGGGTTCTCTAAGGTACTCGATCTTCTTTGCGGACTTGCTCGACAGCATATTGCCTACCGTAGCCGATAAGGCGTGTGACATGTATATGCCTTCGAGCCACAGCTGCTGATTGATCTGTCGGGTCTTTATCTTATGGGCTTCTCTATAAGCTCGTGTGCGTTCGGCTGAGCCGTTCCAATATTCATCGTAGCTCATACCCATAGCCATGTAGACCGGACACTGATCGATAAACAGCCGAGAAATAGGAAAGGGCGCGGATCTCTCCGTGCCCTTTTCGTCGTTCCCTGTATCTAAGGGCGAAAAACTGTCCGCTACTCGTTCTTCGTCCACTTGACTTTTTTTGATCCGTCCTCCGGACTGTCGCCTTCAAGGACTGAGTTAACAGCATCCATATAAAGTTCAGTGAGCGCATATATGAGATCCGCTTTATCTTCAAGCGCGCTGTATATCTCATCGATCTTCTTTACCTTCATGTCCTTGTGGTGCATGTAAAATGCGCCCTTAAAAAGGACAGGTATCGTGGTGGCAGGCTTAGCTGACAGCTTCTCTACCGAAAAGCCCTGATTCTCCATCATGCGTACAGCCTGCTTTGAATATTCGAGGGTATACTCTACTCCATCATAGTCAAATTTGATATTCATTATTAGGTTCTCCTTGGTTCTCTGTTATTACCTACGCCTGAGCGAATGCGATATCTGTCGATGGAACGACATTTATCGTCATCTCGATAACTTCGTCTACACCCTTGCCCGGCAGACCCATTGTGTGCTCGCCCTGCCATGTGAACTTTGAGCCGTCTGAGAAGCTCAGTTCGTAATACAGATTTTTGTTAGCGTCATCATTGCAAGCCTTAAAGTCCTCTGCCGTGTAATTTGCTGTGAATGACTTTAAGTCTGATGATAAGATGCCCGGTATATACGTCTGCTGACCGTTTGCCAGCGTCGTGGTCTCAAGCAAGTTAGGATCGCCGAAAAGATCCGGGAAGTCCTTGATATCGACTTTCTTTGTCAGCGCTTCAGCGCTGGCACCCCACTTAAGGGCCACTCCGTAAGAAGATATTGCCATATCTTTACCTCCGTGTTATGTTGGCGCTCTATGGCTCTCATATCTCTGTTCCGTGTATGTATCCGTTCTCGTCTACGACTGCGGAAAACACGGTCGTTATACAATACACTGTGTTGTTTATTATGTCCGGTGTCGTACTGTAGGAAGTCCTTTTAAAACCCATGCTCTTGAATATTAGATCGATCTCCTTTTGTATCGACCGCGCTTCCGCGCGTTTACCAGACGATTTATTGCTAAACACCTGGACACGATAGCGTACTCTGTTGTAGCGCTCACGGTCCGAGCTGTCTGCTTCTGTTTCTATATTGTCTATCTCATCGAGCGCTACAGCCGGATAGCTGACAGGTGTCTGAACATACTCGCCTGTAACACGTATTCCCTTAAACTTAGCTCTGAGAACTGTAGCTGTCTGCGTGAAAACTTCGTTGAAGATATCGATCATACGCTCATCAGCACCTCCCTCACGATGCGCTCTGTTTCCTGCTGTATATCAAGTGATGCCTGATACATAGCCATAGCCGCAGGCTGACCATATGTGTGCTTAGACTGACCGGATGCACCATACCACCAACCTTTAGGGTCATCCCAGTGACCTTTGCCGTTTGGACCATCCGACCATGTTCCGGGGCCTGTGCCAAACTCAGCGTTAAGAGGATGCTGCTGACTTGCGAAGCGCGAACCGGCACCGAATTCTATGAATCCTACGTCCTTGCTCTTAGCGTAGATAGTAGCTATCATATTGCTTCGGTCGACTACCACGCTTATCTCAGGTCTGACATCATCATCGTTCATCTGAGCCACGCTGTAGTATAAAGACGCTCTGAGCGCCCCATACTCGGCCAATCTATCGACTATCAGCTCCTGCGCGCGTTTGATGCGGAGCTTGACCTCTTCAAGCTCTTTGATGGCTGACCTTAAGCTGCGGTCATTGAGCTTTATGGTGATCTTCACGGTCTACACCTCACTCAGCGCAAACAGCTTGGAGTCAAGTCCGTCAGCGACTTTGCGCACCACGTAGTTATGCGGCTCGCTCATGTTTCTGCCGTACCATATGCGCGCTCTCTCCTGTATCGGACAATCAACAGGTGCTGCTATAGTGCGAGTATAATTAGTATTAGAGCCGAATACTTCGATAGCCTCTTGACCGACTGCTGACGATATATTCAGTAGTACGCGTACAGGTTCAGTGAATACCTCAGTCTCTTCGCCTGTCTCATTTCCCCACTCGTCCGTCTCCATATGAGATGCTCCCGTAGGGTTTGCATACCATATCTCCCGACGATTCCTCTTAAGCATCCGCATTAGGCACCCCCGCATAAGGAACGATCCTCTTCAGTAAGCTCGATGACACATAAGCGTTCTCGTAGCTTCTGCTGATACCGTTCTCAGAGTGAGACTGTTCGCCTTCCGCGCCTTGCCGATTGTAGATCTCCACAGCTATCTGTAACTGTAGCATCTCGTACCTCGGCTCTACTGCGGTACCGTCAGGGTACCCGAACGGATAGCGCCTGTTCAGCACTATCGCTTCGGATATATCTACGAAAGTCAGGAGATCATCGACACTGGCTTCCGGTATCATAACAGCAAGTTTCAATGCTTTTTCCTCGTTCGTCATGTTCTGACCTCCTGACTACAGATCGATCTTACTAACCCTTTGAGCCGGGCTGCTCAGTCTGCCCTGCATCTTTCGATGCTTTGCTTACTTCCGGGTCTACAGCCTTGAATACAGCTACCTTGTCCATGCCCTCGAATGATGGGAGCACGATCTCAGAAGCGATCGTTTCCTGTGTTACAGGATGAGCCTTATTGATGACTGTTACTGCCACGCCTGTATTGACGATGGCTACTGATGCGCCCTGTCCTGCGTTAAGGTCAGCCTCTTCCGGAGTAGTACCGTAATATGTATTACCGAGCGGAGTGCTTGGGAGCAGAGTAGCGTAGCCGTCAGGATAGAAGTTCTTAGCCTCGCCACCCTTTTCAAGAAGATACTTCTTGTTGTATTCAACTACAGTAAGGTCAAGCTCTTCATTGAGGTAGTCCTTTACGTTCTGTGATGAGTAACGAACTATAGCTGCAACGTTCTTAGCCTGGATGTAAGCCTGCATCTTCTTGTTATCTCTTAAGAGCTTCATAGTGCTCTTATTGATAAGAAGTACATCAGGCTTCACGCCTGTGAGCTCTTCGATCTTCTCCTGCATATCCTCAAGGTCTGAGAGAGGGTCTGAATTCTCTGTGTCTGACCATGAAGCTGTTCCTGTAAGAGCTTTATAATTTGTTGCTTTCCATGAGCCATCGGCATCAAAGTTATACTCGTAATCAGCGCCTGTCTTGTTAGACTTCATGCTGATCTTAAGCGCACCGTCCTCAGGTGCGAGAAGCTGCATACGCATACGCTCAGGAACTACGTTCGCGCCTCTGATAAGCTCCTGCGAATCGTCATAGATGCGCTGTAAAGCCTGTAATGCGTATGGGTCGTTGCTCTCCTGCGCTCTTAAGATGTCCTGTCTGTCCTGCTCTGAGATAAGGAATCCTTCACGGAAGAATGGCATTTCTGTCTGGAACGTTGAGATGCCGATCCTGTCTCTGAGCCTTGCGTGAGCGTCGAATGCTGATTCCTGTAATGAGATAGGCAGACCTGAAGAACCCTTTATGAACTTAAGGTCGAGACCTGCCTTCTTCTTTGCAGGGAAGAATCCCTCGCCGATATATGGCGGTTCGTTAGAATCTGCGACATATGTATCCCAGTTAAATGCGATAGACGCCGCGTTGAATATATCTGTTAATTTCATGTATCACACCTCCTATAAGAACGTAACTCGTGGGAGCGCTGACTTTGCGGCAGCGGCTATAGTCACGCCTGAGTTAGCCTTTGCCTTTGCTTCGTCGATAGTAGCCTCGTATGCTATCGCTCCTACTTCGTCACCGTCCGTAACGTCGATGTCTCTGATAAGGATGCCCTTGACAGTGCCATCGTTCGCCGGAAATGGTGTGCCTGCTTTAGCTATCTTCTTGCCCTCTGAATCCGCGCTGATCTTAGAGGACTCGATGGTATACGGGATCGCCTGAAACTCGCCTGACGCGAGCACTTCGATGTTGCCCGTAACGTTTTTCTTAATTACCTTCATCACTACCTCCTGTGTAGTAGCTGAGCGCGCTCTTGGCGCTCTTAACGTTCTGAGAATTCTGCTGTGCGAGCTTCTGTGCTACCTGTTCAGCCGCTGTGAGAGCAGGCTTGCCGCCATCGCCGCCGTCATCATCTTTTCCTCCGGCTGCGTGCGGGTTAGGCGCTATAGACAGCTCTTCGCGCAGAGCTTTCTCTGTTGCTTCCTTCTGTGACTTCATAACATCGACAAAAGATCCTGCCAGCTTCTTGCTTGCCTCAGCATCATCAGTGACTACGCTGTCGATGATCGGATCGTAATACTCAGACGTTATGCCTGCGTCAACGAACATCTTCTCGACTTCGAGCCTGTTGAGCTTCTTAGCGTAATCTGCCTTGCTTGCCTCGGCTTCTTCAAGAGCCTTCTGAAGCTTTTCATCATCCGAAAGATGGCTCTCTTTAAGCTCCTTAAGCTCCTTTTCAGCTGTTTTCCTTGCCTTCGTAGCATCAGCTAAAGCGGCTTTCGCGTTCTTCAGCTTCTCGTCCGCAGATGCGTTGAGTTCTTCATGATGCTTGTTTAAAAAGGCTGTGATCTGCTCGTCTGTTATGTCGGGCATGATCTCTTTGAGTTCTTCTCTTGTCATGTTATCGTCCTCTCTGCTTTATTTACGCGGTGGGCTCCGCTTCTCCCACCTTGTCGCTGTGGGATAGCAAAATATAAAAAACGCCGACACAAGGTAAAAGAAAGAGTTGGTTCCTTTACCTCGTATCGGCGCTCATGTCGCTCTGAATATTTAACTATTTAACTTTTTTCCTCATTATCAGCGTTATGTCGCTGCAACGAGGGCATTTCGATTCTATGCTGTAGACCGATGGTGATGCCACCTCTTTAGTCAGCAGCTTATTGCATGACGGGCAGCGTATCTCGCCTATAGGCCAGCCTGTCCTATCCATCACGTTCATCTTACGCGGCACTCGACTCACCGCCTATCTTCTTTGTATCATCCGGGTCTGCCGGGTCTGTAGGCGCCTGCATGCTCTGCCGCTTTGCGGCAAGCTCATCCCTCCACTTGACCGCTTCTGCGAATGCGCTCTCCGGATCAGGGAACAGTGTGGATAGGCTGAATGCGTCCTTAAGATGCAGCTGACCCTGTGACGCCGCTGCTGCCAATGCCACAAAAGCTGACACTTTTGCTGACAGATTGGCGAAGTTACGCCTTGTGAACTTTATGTCTACATCCGACAGGCTCAGGTCTATCGGAACACCGCGCCTGTCTCGGCATATGCCGAACACTAAGCGCAGAAACCTCTTTTCCGGCGCCCTGAACGAAAGCTCAGTGTTCTGTGCGTTCGTTTCAGCATCCTGCCAACCGTCACGGTATATGACGGCTGCGCCTGTATCTGACGTGCTGCTGCCGCCGTTGCGGTTAGGCATGCAGCATATCTCATTTATCGCATCTACTATATCGTCTTTCAGCGTCTGTACGTCAGTCTGCTTAAGGCCTGTCGCAATGTATTTAGCCTCTGACCCGTCAGGCAGGAAAAGCATCTTATGCTTTCGGAACTGTACTATCTGCTCGTCAGTCAGCTCCGTACCGATCAAAGCGAGGAACGATTTGACGAACTGTTCAACATCGTCCACTCTCTCAGACTGTATCGTATTTATCGCGTCAAGCAGCGGCAGCACCTTCTCGAATGCGCCCATGCGCTCCGCATTGAGCGGATACTCTATGAGCGCGACCTCATTATGCAGTATCGCCTTATGCTCCGCTATCTCCCATCGTGAGCCTGTCACGAGGAAGTAATCGGTCTTAGTGTAGACGTTATAATCATAAGTGCCGTTGCGATGCCTTACGATGACTACGCCCGCCAAAGGCCGCTTATGCACCTGCGCGCTGTATATGACGAATGCATCCCATGGTTCCGGGACCATTATGGTGAACGGAGCTTCAGAAAGCTCTAAGTCCGCTTCCCCGTCGGGCAGAGTCAGCCTGTACGCCGTGCCGCATATATGCGCCCACTTCGCAAGCTGATTGTCCGCAGCCGACTTGTTCTCGGCTTCCATATAATCGTTGAGCTGTCGTATCATCTCCGACCTGGTATCGTCCGTGTGCTTGCCTATGTACTGTATAGGCTCGCCTAAGAGGAAACCCGTCTGAAATGTCACTATTTCAGATGCTCTGTTTTCATTTACTTTATTATTGATGTCGGGTCTCACGTCGTTGATCTTTCCGTCTATCGGCGTGATGCCCCGGTAGTAATCATACAGGTAGCGTTCATCTTTCTCGTTTTCAAGATGGATCGCCTGCGCGAGCTTCAGTTCCGCGATGACATTATCCGCAGTTATCGCAGCCGCGTCGCTGTATATGATCCTTCTGCCATGACTTACCATGCGCTTCACCTCTCGCTCTTTTTAATAGGGGGTATGACCTCCGCGCCCGTTCAAGTTCGGGAGGAACAACGTACCGGGCGCGAGGGTCTATACTGAAAGGAGGACTGCGAGTCTCGTTTTCACCTCTCAGTCAGATTAAATGACAAACCATTATCACATCACACAAGTTTACCGTAATCCAGTATTATTGTAAACTTAAATGCGCTGATATGTCAAGCTTTTACATAAATCTTGTTCCGACTGACGCCTTTTTCGTTCCGTTCGACAAATGATCGGAGAGCTGAGCCATGCTGTCGGCTGCGTCGTCATGCAGATTCTTAGCCACGAAGCTGAACGACGTCAACTCATTAAATGCTGCTTTATACTCATCAGACTGCTTATCGTCATCAAGGAATATAAACGTTCTTATAGTAGGCGCATGCTGTTCTATCTTCTCGATCTTGGCCATGTTGCCCGGAGCTTTCTTAGACTTGATGCTGCAACGGTAATTCTTCTCTCTGAGTATCCTGTCTATATCATCCTTGTATCCGTCGCCGCCGTTGTTGGCTTCTATGGTACCTGCTCTGAGCTCGTGACTTATTATCCTGCCCGCCACTCTCGGCTCTGTGACCGACTTGTCGCTGCGGTCGAACAGCCAGTCCACGATATAGGCCTCTTCGCCGTAGACATAGGCTATAGGCATGGAGAGACTGTCTCCGCCGCCCCAGGCAACATCTACGACGAATACCTTGCGGTCAGGCTCGCAGTCAGGGAGCACGCCGTTGTAACGGAGCATCTCGTCTCGCTTGAAGGCAAGGCCCTCTTTTTCAAGCGGTCTTGACAGGTACAATGCCGAGAAGGCGTAAGGCTCTAACGTCTCGCGTATCGTGCGTATCGAGTCTGTAGTGTAGCTGTCAGGCGTATCGTAGTTAAAATAGCACTCTTCCGTCTGCTCGTTCCATATCGGTATGGCTATGAACTTATAATCGGGATCATGCTCATGCTCCGCTTTCATTCGATTTATCGGGTCGTAGAGAGACCAGCTCGTACCGAGCATTATCTGTTTAACTCTGTCACCGATGGTTCTCGTGGTCAGCGTGGATGTATAGTCCAGCCACAGCTTGTTGAGTCGTTCAGGGCTTCTCGCCACTTCATCGTTCTTTACAAGGTCGTCTGTGACCATGAACCTGTTGGCTCTCGTCCTACCTGTGACCGATGCTCCCAGTGACACAAGACCGAGCGTAGGGAAATCGCCCTTCCTGCGGTAGGATATGGTGCTGAACTCGCGCGACACCTGAGGCGCCCCCTGCGCCGGGAATATCTGCCTGAAGCGATACTCCGAGCCTACGAGCATCGACGTAACAGCCTCTATCATCATGTTTATCATGCCTGTAGAATATGAAACGTACATGTTCATGCTCATAGGCTCTCTGCCCATTGCATATGCAAGGAAGAACTTTATCAGCGTGCTGTTGTGCGTCGGTATCATAGAGTGCCCTACAAGGTACACGCCACCCTCGACCTGGATACAGTTACCCTGCACAGGTCTGCAAGGCTCTATATCCCTCACGGTTATCCGGTCGTGCTTTTTCGCCAGCGAGTCCCATCGCCAGCATGACCTGGCGCAAGGTATCGGCGTCAGTGGGTAGAAGCTTATGAAATTGACCTGTAGCCTGCTGACCGCGCCGGATGTTGCAACATGCCGAGATCTTGTGTAGACGCTGCATCGCCAACCAAACGTAGCAAGCAGCGACTTCACGCCTTCTACCACGCCGTTGTTGGTTATCCTGATCTGGTATTCCTTGTCGCTTCGCAGCTCTATCCCTGCTCCGTCGATCAGCCCTGCCAAAAGATCGAGCCGCTGATCGATACTTGCGGTAAGATATTCTTCCGGTATATACATGTCCACGTCTCTGTCTTTAAGGCACAGCCCTATCTTGTTAAGGTCGCCTCTGAGACCATGGAAGCAGGTGACTGTGCGATTTGGACCATTCGGCCACTGCCTGCCTATCTCGTAGCCGTCTTTTTCTATCCTGTCAAGCACCGCTTTGTCTGCATTATTACGAGTCACCATAGGCGTCATAGTAGCACCGCAGCCGAGCCACACTCCGAAAGTGTACGGGGCCACGGGAAGATCCTTATGCCTCCCTCGCACAGGCTCCGGCTTCGGTAAAGAGTAATAATATGTGTGGCTGCCCGACGCCTGCTGCCTGTAGAGCTTTTGTTCCATCTGTTTAGTCGTGTATATGCTCGGCGTGACCCTTGCTTTGGCGTTCCTCTCCGAATACATCAGCCACTCGTGATCCTCGTGGCAGTATATGACCTCGCCGTTTGCAAACGTAACTCTGCGATTGGCAAAATGCTTAGGGAACACATGCTCCACTCTTTTGAACTTGCCGTCAAGACCTATGACCTCATCACCGACCTTAAGCTCGCCGTGATTCTTCCACCCCTTGCGGGTAAGTACAGGCGTGTTATCAGCCAACAGCTTGCCGAGACCCGGTCCTATAGAGAACCCCAGGAACTTCGAATCATCGTACATGAACTCCTGAAGCTGCGTAGCTATCTTGTGCTTGCCCTCTAACGCGCGGCGGCGCGGTAGCCAGAACCTCGCCTTAGGGTCTCTGTCCCACTCCATAGCTATCATGAAACTGTCGAAATCAAATGGTGCGGTGAGCGTGTACAGATCTCGCCTTACGTCGTAAAGCTCCGATTTAAGCTGCAGGCTGCTTGTTGCCCGGCTTGCCTCCTCTGCAAGCCGTATCACTCGCTTAGCCGGCTGGATCACGCGGCGACCGTTAGTATCATCGTATGAGTCTGCCGGTATGCGCGCTATCAGGTCCGTAGCGTCCACATACGCCTCTGTAGCCTGCGGATTCCTGATTATATATGCGATTATCTTATCGAGCGTCCTCAGTCTGTCGTTAACTACGTCGTCAGGCGTAGGTTCCGCCGGTGTGAATAATTTCGATGCCATAAAAAAGAGAGCCTCCTTTCTCCCATAAGCAGCGATATCGCTGTCTGATGGAGCTCAGGGGCTCTCTTTCGTGTTGTTATTTAAATGCTGACTTAAGTATCACATACGGTATCGGTATCTTTATCATGCTACAGCGCCTCCCTTCGCTATCTCCTTCCTGCGACGGTTGAACGTGGCTCTTGACATGCCAAGCTGCCTTGCCGCCGCAGTCACGGTGGTCTTACCGCTCTCTACCTGACTGACGAGGCTCGTCAGCGTGTCTGCGTCTGACTCTATCCTCTTGCGGCCTTCCTTGTAATCAGGGTTCTTCTGCTTGGCTATCCTCTTGCCTTCCTCCATGCGCTGCAATATCAAATCACGCTCGAATTCAGCGAAACCTAAGAATATTGTCCTCGTGAGCCTGCCTACAGGCGTGTCATCGATCATACCTAAGTTAAGTATGTGTATCGACACGCCTTTTTTAAGTAACTCGTCTATCATGATCAGTCCATCTGTTGCTGTACGAGCGAACCTGTCGAGTTTACATACCTTTAATGTGTCTCCTTCTTTCAGTTTCTCCATAAGAGCTGTAAACTGCGGTCTGTCCATCTTCGTACCCGTGTATGCTTCCTCGAACACCTCTGTTGCGCCCGCTTTGATGAGCGCTTCCTTCTGCGCTTCAAGAGAGTTCCCGTCTCTCTGCTGTCCTGCTGTGCTTACTCTTGCATAGCCGTAAACCATAATTGTTTTCCTCCCGTTGTTCGTGTTGTCTTTGTTGTCTTTGTTGTCGTTATTCGCTGAATCGTGCTACGGCGACCTGAGCCTCAGGCGGCAGCGCATCAAACTCCGCGAGCTTGTCTTTATCGAGCTGCTTCCTGTATCTCCTCACCAGCTTCTCGTCCTCTGATATGGGTTCTTCCTCATCTGTCAGCGTTATGAGCGTTGCCCCGTCAGGCAGGGGCATGTCATCCGGCTGAGCGATGAGTACGTAACCGAGCGCATTGAGCATCTCGAGTGATGAGGCTACGGTGGTGTTTCCTCTGTTGAGTCTTGATGCTACTGAGTTCTGTCCTTTGAGACCTAACAGCTCTGATAATTTGAGCTGTGTGATTTTTTCCTTTTTCATTATTGCCCTTATTGCTGTGGTTATATTCATTTGTTTTGCTCCTTTCGATTAACTGTAGGTACATGATACTACATATACATATATATTGCAAGTCCCTTTTTATCTTTTTTTTTAAAATTTTTGTACCCAGACAGTTCCCCCCGCGCCGGGTAGGGGCGAGGATACCCCCCCCTCCCGTCAGGATGCGCGACAACAGCAACAAGCCGGAGCGCCTGTACTGATGCGAACCGTTGTATATTATGCGATCCGATGCGATCTGCTGCGGATATCCAACGCGTAAAACCAGATTGCGCGGGCTTGCGATCCATGCAAGTGTGCAAAACGGTGTGTTTATGTACAGGGGTAAAAAACACTACATATTAGCAATATTTTTTGCCGAAATGTATTGACTATATTTATATATGTAGTATAATAGTAACTGTAATAAGGATAACAAATAAATATACAGCCCCGCAGCGATCAGCGGCGGCGCTATCAATGCGAATTCAAGCGCTGTATATGTAAACAATTAATTAAATTTTAACAAGGACAACGGGAGGATTAAGAACTATGTTATTAAAGATGGTAGTGAACAAAAACGACAACACAAGAACGTTATTCTGGACAAACAAACCAGCGGACATTATGAGCCGCTACGATTACAACTACAGCGCGGAGATACACAACATGTATGACCACGGCGTTAAGGGCTACAAGAACGACCGCATCACTGTATATGAGCGCCCAACCGAGAACAGAGGTTGTAACGACTATGACAACACGGCGCATTGTATCGATATAGCGCATGAACTTGACGCAATCGCGGGCGGTGACTTGATCCGTTGCCCGATATGCGGTGAGCTTGTAAGTACACCCTATATTGAGGGTGATAACGCCAAGCTGGATTGTGGCTGCAAGGTCGATATTGACGACCTCGACGACCTCGACGGGGTGAGTATGTGGGACTATCTCCGGGATACTGTGCTTGATGTTAAATACACGGTTGATAATGATCTGGACTATGCAAGCGCGCGTGCAATGATCGCATTTGGCGGTCCAAACATATATATTGATACGGATACAAGCCGCGTTGAACTGTTTTGGGGCAGCAGTGAGACGCACGCCTACATTGACTATAGAACGCGCGACGCAATCGACGTGTATTTTAACTCAGAATACAATTGCCGTCGTGATTGCTTATAATACGTGAGGTAAAAACATGAACAATTTAAAATACGACCGTTTAAACGTGATATGTTGGGAAACGACAAACAGCTCAAATTTTATTGAGCTGCGCCCGAATGAGGATGGATCTATAATGATCGATACAATCGAGGCGCTCGCAGCGCTACCACTTAAAGCGGACGCGCTTGTTATACCTTGTACGGGCGGCAAATTAAAACAAGTCAAGGGTTAGCGCATCGGTACATCAGATATAACACTTGTTAAGTTACAAGGTGGTTACTCAATTACTCATCGCCCAACAGGAGCGTCAATCTCGGGCGGCTTATATAAAACAAGGGCGCAGGCCCTTGACCAACTACCGCGCGCAATAATTGAGTTGTCAAGGGCCCGCGATATTATACCGGGCTGGCGTACACTTAATTTTTAAAGGGGGATAAAACAATGACAAATAGAATATTTACGGACCGCGACGGCGCCTGCTGGGTACGCGTTAGTAAGCGCCGCGCAAGATATGAATATGACGCCGGGAGCAATGTTATAATCGCGCCTGTAAATGTAAGGCCATTCGGGCCGTGGGGCGTCGAACTGCTACTGACTACGCGCCGCCCACGTCTTGCAGGTGAAACGTTTGATACACTCGTAAACGAATACGAGTGTTACAACTGCACAGACTATTGCAGCGGCCCATACGCTGCTTATTATGTAAGATTGGAGGTGACTGAATAATGACGGTATTAGCTATCATTTTAATGATACCATATATCATTTTAAAATCAGCGTTCCGCGACTAAAAGCGGATGCACCTAACAACATAAACAAGTAATGAAAATAGCCTGAAGGATAATACGCCCTTCAGGCTATTTTTTTATGCGCCAGATCTGCGCATCGGCTTACATGACTGCTGACTATATACACCAAATCGCATCCAACGCCCTATATGGGGCGCTATTTTTATGTATCCGTTTATATGATATTGCGTTTTAAGGCTTAAAATCGGCTATTACGGCGATTATTCTATATTATAGTACCCTTATACGCTCGCAGCGTTCAACGTGCTTAAATCACAAATCAGCGTGTTATACAGGCAACGCCCTATTTTGCGTTTTAAGCGTGTTTTATTATGTGGTAGTGTAAAACATCGACCGTGTAAATTAAAACGGCTTAAAACGGCGTTCAGGACTCCCATATATTTACATTTATGGGTTTACCGTAATTATTTATCGTAGATTTGAAGAGGTTTTTCGGTGTAAAAGTGTAAACTTTTGTGTACACTTTTCTGTAAATTTCTGTATGCCTGGGCGTGTGCAATAGTCGTAGCCGGATAGTCGCAATAGTCGCAATAGTCGAAAAAATTTTGCTGAAATAGTCGTAAAACGAAAATTTTTTCGGTGATAGTCGGCGTAGTCGTCCGACAAGATGCGGAATAGTTGCAACATGAAGAGGCATTTTGCACACGCACGCCATGACTGCTTTTTACCGCAAATAGTCGTAAAGACTTCACATGATAGTCGTGGCGAATAGTCGTTGAATTGTTAATAGTCGTTATACTGATAGTTGCGTTTATATTTGCTTAATAGTTAATAATAGTTGCACGTATATTTAACATATTACTTAACTTATTAATTAACATATCAATCTATAACTTTTCCATCGGTTTCTATCGGTTGATCATAGATCGCCTTGAGCTCATCGTCCGTTCGACCCTCACGAACGCTATCAGAACTGTTGGAAATAGTTAGTTTCTGTTCGTCTGAGTAACCGAAATTGTTCTTGCCTATGAAGATTCCAGATGCCGGATTCACCTTACCATTTAGCATATAATCTTCCCAAGAACTGTTCAAAATCTGATAAACTTTTCGGGCAATTTCTGCCTGCGGCTGTCCGACCCTTCGGTCGCCAGCAGCCCATGCTATAAACGTCGTTCGATTCACTCCGAGAGCCAATGAGACCCCAGCTAAAGTAGGCTTCATGTCGTTCTTTACAACGATGTGAAAATATTCTTGTATCCGCATCCACACGGCAGTCGGATCGTTCAGGTCGATCGGAGGCAGGCTCGCTATTTCCAATGAATGACTCGTATACCTTGAATTGTCACCTGCTTCCATATTTACCAATTCGCCGAATGACGTCGATGTCTTATTTCCCCCTTTGAGGTTCGGCGAATATGCTCTTTTCCTCGGCTTGCCCTTCTTTGTCAGACCCAGTTCAGGCTTGACCTCTTCTTTCTTCCTCGGCTTCCTCAGCTTTTTAGTCTCTGCCATCCCGATCGTCCTTTCTGCATCCGGCTATAAAAGCCGCGACGATCAATACCACACCTTCCGCGAACAGCGTTGCAAACACTCCCGCTAAAAATGGATTTATATACATAAGCTCTATATCCTTTCTAAGGTGTCTGAGCCATCGGTGTATCGACATAAATATCATAGTCGATTCATTTATCGATTACAAGCACAAAACGCTTGTGCCGATGACTTAGCCTTTTATTTCACGTTCTTATACTCTTTCACATAGTTCATGACGAGATCGTGTGTAGTCGCTTTGCCGTCAAGCACCTGTCTCACTCTCTCATCGACCGTGCGTCTCGTTATCAGTCTCTGCACTATGACAGGCTTCGTCTGTCCCTGTCTGTACAGTCTTGCGTTAGCCTGTTTATAGACCTCGTGCGACCACGTGACGGTATACCACAGTATCCGTCTGCCGCCCTTTTGCAGGTTCAGTCCGTAGCCGCAGGATTCCGGAGAGGCTACGAGTACGTCAAGCTCTCCGTCGTTCCACGCTCTTAAGTCATCGTCGGTCTTATACACTCTGTACCGCTTCTTCTGTCTCTTAAGCTCCTGCTCTATCCTTTCAAGGTCGAACCGGAACTTATAAAAGACCAGTACGGGCTCGGCGGTCGATCCCATGATCTCAGCAAACACTCGCAGCTTCTCGTCGTGCAGGTCGTGTATCCTTTTCTCTTCGTCATAGACCGCTCCGCTCGAGAACTGTAGCAGCTTGTTGGTAAGTACGGCCGCCGAACCCGATATGAGCTTTTCGTCCGTGTCGATAAGCTCCAATACTGAATCTCTCTCAAACTGTTTATACACCGAAAGCTGTTTGTCTGTCAAATTCACAGGCACGTCCTCCTCGACGTAATCCGGCAGGTCGAGATAGTCTTTAGCCTCCAAACTGTGACAGATGTCTCCTACCCTGCCCAGTATCATACCCTCTGAGCCCGCTAACGGTCGGTAGACGTGCGTATACTCGTTGAATGAAAAATACCTCGACCTATAGGCTGTTATCGTCCTCAGCAGCCGCTCACCGCCGTCTAAGAGATACAGCTGCGCCCACAGGTCCATAAGACCGTTGCTCGCGGGAGTCCCCGTCAGCTCGACCACTCTTTTTATCTGCCCCCTGACCTTCCTCAGGGCCTTGAACCTCTGTGATGCGTGGTTCTTGAAGCTCGTGGCCTCGTCTATCACGACCATATCATAAGGCCATCTGCCGTGATCCTCCGCCCACACATGATCCACAAGCCATTTGACGTTATCCCTGTTTATGACCGTTATAGGCGTGCGCTTGCTATCCTCATACCGCTTCCGCCTGGTCTTTGCATCGCCTATCAGGGTAGTGCAAATAGTTTCCAGTTTTTCCCAAAACTCCCCCGGACCCCCACGTTGCTCAGCGCTTGCGCTCGTGTCCTCATGCTCATAGACCGCAAACAGCTCTGAAAGATGCTGCCATTCCGTCAGCTCAGACTGCCAGGTGGATTCAGCCACTTTAAGCGGCGCTATTATCAGCACGTGGGATATCTGCCAATAGTCCAACCACAGCTCTTTTATCGCAGACAGTGTAGTCACCGTCTTGCCCAGACCCGGATCCCACCATAAAGCTACCGATTTCTGTTCTATGATCTCTTTTATCCCTCTTGCCTGATACGGATGCGGTATGAACTCTTTCATCCCATTCTCAACATTCTCACTCATTCAGATACCCTCTCCGCTCGAACATCTCATACATCTCCCCCACGTCATCATATCCGTAATGCTCGGTGTACGTGTCTCTCAGTGTATCATAGTCTATCAGGTCTATCATCTTGATAAACTTGTCGATTTTTAACTTTTCATCTATAACGAACGCTATCATGTCCTGCCTCTGCAATCGTCTTATAGTCTCCACTTGCAATGCTCTCGGTGACTCCCCGGGCCTTTTCAGCTCGATGAAATAAACGCCCTTATCGAATATCACTATCCTGTCAGGCACTCCGCTATTGCCCGGACTGACCCACTTCATACACAGACCGCCTATATCTTTGACTTTATCAACTAAATATCTTTCTATTTCAGACTCTCTTATTTTTTCCATTTTCTTACACCGAATCCTTAAAGGTGACCTTACGTACCCGCGCACGCGTATTATAGGCGCTTAAAACACGTATATACTTGTATATATTTACTATATTTATTATTTATAATATTTATATAGATATAGGGGTAACTAAGGTAACATGCATATATGGCTATAATATAAATCGATATACGGTAAAATTTTACAAATAGCTCTGAGCCTTTATTTGCAAGGCTGCCGCCTATGACCATCGCCCTTTAGCCGCTCTATAAATCGAACAGACGTTTGGTTACTTTTTTGGTAGCCTTAACGATTTTTAGACAGGCAACTGAGGAAACTTTTTTGGTGATCTATTGTAATATTATTACTGTTAATAAATTACATATTTTTTCAGTTCCTCGGTTGCCCTACAGGTTACCTTACAGGATACCCCTATTTCAGGGTAACTTTTTTCTCTTGATCAGAGCCTATTTTACCTTTTTATATCCTTTTTCCTGCACGCCGTCTGGGCCGTTCTTCATGTTCGTGTACCGCCATTTTGTACCATCGAACCGACCGCCTACGAGTAATGCTCTGAGTATGGCACCGATGCGTTTCCTGTCCATGCGGTCGAGCTTATCTCCTGTCCAGTCGCGCTGATAGGTGCTGTTGCCCGAGAGTCTCTCTGACCATACTTCGCGGCAGGTGACACGGTCTCTTGGCACGAGCTCGCCGACAGGCTGACCGTCGAGGCCGCTCACGTTAGACCAGTCGTCGGTCTCGCCCGGGTCTACCACGTCAGCTTCGAGCCTTGCTGCCCAGAACTCGCGCCGCCTGTTCATAGGCCACTTGCGCCAGTCCTTAGGCACCTTGAGCCTTAAGAACTCCTCAACGCTCGTCTCCCATGGGTCTGCGTCTCTGAAGTCCTTCTGTCGCTCAAGCAGCTTGACCTTGCTCCCGGCTGATATGCTCGAGCTCTCGCCGGCTCTGTAGTACACGACCGCCTCTGCCCAGATCTGATCGATCTCATCTTTGGTAAGGTCATCCCATACGCTCTTCTCAGGCTCGTTCACACTGGTCTCGATGATCCAGAAGCGGCGCTCGCCCTCAGGGTCTCTGACCACCTCGGGGTCGTTGCCCGTGCCGAAGAAGATGCAGTGCCTTGGGTTAGCGGTCGCGTCAGGGTGATAAGGCAGTCTGAACCTGTCCACCTGTGAGGCGAGGATCTGCCTTATCTGACCGACCTCAGCCTTCCTGAGCGCGTGCAGCTCGCCTATCTCCACTATCCATGCTCCTTTGATGTTCTCCGCGACCTTCTGCCCGTCGAAGTTGTGCAGCGAGTCGTTGAACCATGCATCATGCGCGAGCTTCCGCAGTATCGTGCTCTTACCGACTCCCTGAGGGCCTATGAGCACGACCATCTCGTCGAACTTATGGCCCGGCTCGAACGCCCTGTAGACGCAGCCGAGCAACGCCTTACGTGTCATCTCACGAGTCGTCGGGTCATCCTCCGCGCCGAGGTAGTCTATAAAGACCGTCTCTACCCTCGGCTTGCCGTCCCACGTGAGACCTTCGAGGTATTCTCTGACTCCGTTCCTGAGCCTTGCCGCAGACAGCATCTTAAGAGCGTCCATGACAACAGCTCTCTTGGCGCCGCCGATACCGTAGACGTCTTCGATGTAGCTCCTGAGACCTGCTTCGTCGCCCTCCGTCCAGGTACGCCAGCCGTTTTCGTCGAGACACTTGTCCTCTCTGTGTAGCGACCCTTCGAGCATATCACCGAACTGCCAGGGCATATCGCCCTTGACCACTAACTGATTGCGGATCACATCGAACTTGATCCTTCCTTTGAGCCTTGGGTCATCGAGCAGGATACGCAGCGCGTTGGTTATCGTTGCCTTGATCGACCCGTCCTTGTTCCTCGCGCTCTCGCCCCATGCTATTTCCTCCGCGCCCTCAGCCGCCGCCACAGAAGCGAAATCGTCCTCTGCGGAAGTTGGCTCGATGCTGCTGATAAAGTCGCTGTACCGAGTGTTACGGTTCTTCACGACCTCGATGCGGTAAGCCTGTAGCTCAGGCGCATCATCAGCCTGCAGCCACTCACACATAGCCTTGAACGACTCTTTGTCGTTCCACTGGTCTATGTCCTTGTTGGCGTTCGCTTTCTCATCGAGATCACCGAACTTATGCAGCTGTAGCAGCTCGAACGCGTTCAGCGTCTTGCCGCCAGCCGGGTCGGTGTCATGGTGAGAGAAGAGGAACTTGCCGTCGTAGACTATAGCGCCCGCTGCGGTCGTGCCGCTTCGGTATGTGTACCTTGCGTGACCGCTCGCGTCGTCGTCCACTCTCTCGTACACGTCCGGCAGGAACATGTCTATGGCATCCTCTACAGTGAAATACTCGCAGAACGAGCCGATAGGCTCAGCTCTCTGAGCAGGGTCTGTTTTGAGCTTCCTCTCGCTCGGCTGCGGTCTCGGGAAGTCGTTCTCAGGCGCTTTGGGCCATTCATCGGCGTTGTGCCAGTCAGCGTACTCAGTGAGTACGGCGTCTACATCACACAACGGCAGGTCAGGTCTGTTCTGCCCCGCCCAGATGTAGATATAAGGCGCGTCCTTTGAATGACGAGGGAACAGCATGAGCCGTTCATACTCGTGCGTCGTCTTGTCGAGCTTGGACATCGACGGGTCTATCTTTGACGCCATCTTACGTGATACCGCAGCGTACTCGTCCTCGCTCGTTATGCTCCGGGACAGCGGTATTATCACTCTGAGCCTCGGCGCCGCTGTCGTGTGCGACTGCGAGCTGTGTATCACGAAGTCACAGCCGAGCATGTTGCACATCGACAGGATCACCTTGTCATCACCTGATGGCAGATGGTCGAAGTCGAGGTTGAGTATGTCGCGTTTTGTTACATGGTGCTTACGGCGGATACCGTCCGACAAGAACCCCCCGAAGTATCCGCCGCCTGAGCCTTTGCAGTCTCGTTTCTCTTTCTTGTTCATCTTAAGGTAATCGGCGAACAGCTCTGAGCCTACGTAAGGCTCAGCTAAGCTACCGGCGAAGTTCCGCCAGCCTATCGTTTCATTCTGCCATCTGCCGTAGATGAACGGGTCAGGATTCCTTGCTATGCTTAATTCTCTGTCCATTATCTCCGTTCTTTCGCCTCTATAGACTTTACGTGTATCCGATTCAGGCACAAATACTTTACAGGATCGTGCCAGATGCATATGATGTGTCTATCGTACAGCTCTACTTCATCCGCTTCGAACCATGTACCATCCACGCGGTTTATCTTTACATCGCCTGTGAATATGAGATCAGGTATCATATCAGTTTGCCTCCTTTCCCGATCCGTAGACTCTGAACCGTCTGTTGTTGAAATCGAGCTTGTTCCACAGTTCTATGTCTCTGTGGATATCAAACTTTCCGTATCTCAGCACCCTTAGCTCCAAATACCCGCCGAGGCCGTCTACGGTCTTATCCGCCACTCTGTATATTATGCCGTTGCGC
>ERZ1034882.87-NODE-87-length-54352-cov-19.013371_pt1 | contig 54352 bp, 28 predicted proteins | sample MGYA00520606_ERZ1034882 | MGnify/ENA primary metagenome ERZ1034882 (study PRJEB33766, sample SAMN09781726) | gut metagenome | biome: gut microbiome | host: Homo sapiens | place: Madagascar | study: EMG produced TPA metagenomics assembly of the PRJNA485056 data set...
TATTTTTTTAATATTCCTTCATTTAAAAAATCCTTAAAAGAAATTGATCGGAAACCGCGAAAAGAAAAGTTAAACTTAATTTTTTTGTGTCAATGTCCTACTGCATGGACAACTGCTCAGCCGATGTATGAAGCTGCTTTGAAAGATGACAGAATCAATGTTACGGTAGTATTGGTGCCTGAACTGGAATTTTCTTGTTATATATTCTTAAAACATATATATTACGAGAAAGTGTATGAGTTTGGAAAAGAAATATCAGAAAGGTGTATACACGCGTATTCTCCGGAAACAAAAGAATGGCTTGATTTAAGAACGTTGGATCCTGATTATGTTTTTATCCCCAGACCATATGAAACATATTTGCCAAAAGAATATAGAGCGAGTGCTATCAGAAAATATGCGAAAGTATGTTATGTACCATATGCATTTCCTATGTTGCCAGATTCTCATATTATATATAATTCACACTTTTCCAGAAATGTTTACTTTTTCTTTTGTGAACAGGAACAGTCGTATGAGTATTTGTGCCGTAAATTTCATCGGACTTGCAGCAAGGGGATTCAAAAGGCAATGTTCACAGGATATCCTCGGTTTGACTTGATTGATTTACACTTACATCATGAAGGGAAATTATGGAAAAGAGAACGAAGCGAAGATAATTTTAGGATTATTTGGACTCCAAGATGGACCACAGATCCCAAACTCGGTGGAAGCAATTTTTTCCATTATAAAGACAAAATATTGGAGTATGCGAGGACGCATAAGAATGTAGAACTGCTTTTCAGACCACATCCTATGGCGTTTGAAAATTATGTTGCGCAAGGACTGATGTCTTCCGAAGATGTGGAGGTCTACAGTCGGCAATATGCGGAATTATCCAATGCGGTTCTGGATCAAACGGTAAATTATTACGATACTTTTTTCTCATCGGATGTGCTGATATCAGATCCGTCCTCTGTCACATTAGATTATTTGTTTACCGGAAAACCTATTATTTATTGTCCGTCTTCTTTAAAAGCATATGAAGTTAATGAGAATCTAATGGAGTGCTATTACGTGGCGGAAACTTTTGAAGAAGTAATCAAAATGGTTGATCAATTGCAGAATGGTGATGACCCCAAGAGAAAAATACGTGATCAGATGGTTAAAAAGCTAAAAAGAGATGGGAAGATCGGACAAGACATCATAAAATATATAAAAGACGATTATTGGAAATAGAGGTTATCATATGAATTACACAATACGAAAATATGAAGAAAGTGATAGCACAATTTGGGATGAATTCCTCGAAAAACAGGCAATTAACGGTACATTTTTGCAAAGCAGGAGATTTTTGAGCTATCATCCGAAAGAGCGATTTAAGGATGCTTCTTATATGATATATGATGCCAAAGGAAACTTATCGGCTATTTGTCCGGGATGCGTTATTAATCAGGAAAATGAAAAAATTTATTTTTCACATAAGGGAAGTACTTACGGAGGAATTATATTTAACAAAAAAAATTACACAATAGAAAAAGTACTGGAAATCATACAAACGATTGAAAATGAATTGCACAATGAAAATTATCAAGAGGTATGGTTGAAAATTACACCTTCTATTTTCTCAATAGAAGCAGATGATTTATTGAAATATTGTCTTTGCTATTCGGGATATGAAGAATATAAAGAATTAAATTTATATGTGGATCTTTCAAAGTGTAAGGAAGAAATGATTTCGAATCTGGCGCAAGGAAAACGGACGAATGTGCATAACTGTGAAAAACGTGGTTTGAAACTAAAAAAATTAACGGAATATTCGGAATTTGTGGAGTTCCATGATATTTTAGCGGAAACATTATCAAAATATGGTTTGACACCGGTGCATACAGTAGAGGAATTATGGAATTTTAAAAAGGAACGATTGACAGAAGAATGTGAATTATATGGACTTTTTGACACTGATAAAATAATCGCGGGGTCTATGATGTTTTATTTCAGAGCAGTACAAACAGCACACACGCAATACTTGTGCGCCAGACATGAATATGACACGTTGAGTCCTATGTCATATATGTATTATTGTATGATGAAAGAAGCTAAGAGCATGGGATATCAGAAGATTTCATGGGGAATAGCGACGGAACATTTAGGAAGTGAGATTAACGAAGGGTTGGCTAAGAGCAAGGAGGCTTTTGGCAGTGTGTATGCCAATAATGGTATATTTCATAAAAAATTAGGAAAAAAGAATATACTTATTTAGATCATTGTAACCAAATGGACAAGGAGAAAATGAACGATGGCAAATGTTGGGTTATTAATTGCAGGCGGGTCTGGTAACAGGATGGGACAGAACATTCCGAAACAGTTTCTGACAGTAAATGACAGACCGGTTATTGTTTATACATTGGAGGCTTTTCAAAAGCACCCGGAGATTGATGCAATTGCGGTTGTATGTATTGAAGGCTGGCAGTCAGTACTTCAGGCATATGCCGATCAGTTCAATATTACGAAATTGAAGTACATTATACCAGGTGGATTGAATGGTCAGGATTCCATCCGCAATGGCGTATATGAACTGAAAAACCATTTTGAATCAGAGGATATCGTTTTAATTCACGATGCGATAAGACCAATGGTTTCTGCTGAGATTATTTCAGATTGTATTCGTGTGACGCGAGAGAAGGGGAATGCGATTGCGGTAATTCCATGTACAGAGGCTATGATAGAAACTGAGAATGGAGAAGAGTCTATAGGAAGTTATCCAAGAGACAGGCTGAAAAGAACACAGACTCCACAAGGATTCAAAATTGGTGATATTTGTGATTTGCATAGAAGAGCACTTGAAGCAGGAATAACAAATTCTGTTGCATCATGTACTTTGAAAATTGAGATGGGTGAGCAAGTGTACTTTTCGATGGGATCTGAGAAGAATATAAAACTTACCACCGTAGAAGACATAGATATTTTCAAAGCTTTATTAGCAGCTAAAAGATCGGATTGGTTAAAGTAAGAAGGCGCATTATGTCAATTTTGAATAGTAAGACTTACATAAATGATCTTAGATATACGATTACCCGCACGGACATTTTTGATTGCTTTAAAGATAAAAGTATATTTATAACCGGTGGCACAGGCCTTATCGGCTCGGGTGTTGTTGATTTGCTATTGATGGCAAATTCTATGAGAAATTTGAATATTAGAATTCTGCTGGCGGCTCGTAATGTGGGTAAGGCAAAATCTCGTTTTTTAGATTTTCCTGATAGTAATGTATTAAGTAATATTTCATATATTCAGTATGATGCTACTAAAAAAAATAATCTTGATTTTAAAGCAAATTATATAATTCATGCAGCGGGCAATGCACATCCCAAGGCTTTTGTAGATAGACCGGTAGATACAATGATTAGTAACATAGACGGTTTAAAAGAACTTTTGGATTATTCGCGCAGCAACAATGTTGAGAATGTCCTTTATGTGTCATCAAGTGAGATTTACGGACGAAACAATATGATGACACCATTCAAGGAAGATGAATATGGGTATATAGATATTCTGAATCCGAGAAATGCGTATGCATCTTCAAAAAGGGCTTCTGAAACGCTGTGTTCGAGTTACTATAAACAGTATGGAGTAAAATCCACTATTGTGCGCCCGGGTCATATTTATGGCCCTACTGCTACAAAAAACGATTCAAGAGTGGGATCTTCCTTTGCATACTGTGGCGCAGAGGGAAAAGATATTGTGCTTAAAAGTGATGGCAGGCAATTAAGAAGTTATTGTTATGTTCTTGATTGCGCTACGGCCATTTTGACAGTTTTATTATCGGGAACCCCTGCCACAGCATACAATATATCTAATTTTAATTCAATAATATCTATTAAGAAATTGGCAGAAATGTATGCAGAAGCAGGCAATGTCAATTTGGTATATGATTTGCCGACGGAATCAGAGAAGACGGCATTTAATCCTATGGACAATTCCAGTCTTGATAGCCAAAAAATTGAAGAACTGGGATGGCGTGGAATATTTGATGCACGAACGGGAACATCACATACAGTGCTTATTTTAAGGGGAGAATAATATGTGCTGGAAGAACTGAAAAGGTAGTTCGTGAAAATACAAATGGAAAGGAAATTTTATGGATATAACTATACGTGGATTGATGAACAAAGTTGAGTTTCGGTATAAGGTGACATTTTTAAGCACATTTTTGATAGGATTGTTCTCTCAAGGCATGGGGTTATTTAACAAATATTCCATTCATGATGATGCTGGTCTGTTCGGAACCGGGGCAACTTATACATCCGGAAGGTGGCTGTTGGACTGGGTAGGCAGAATAGAACAAAAGGGGTTCGGAGATGGTCATTATAGTTTACCAATTATCAATGGAGGCGCAGCAATCTTATTGATTGCGTTGGCCGCATGCTTGATTGTTTCTCTGCTGGATATACAAAATGACTTCCTATGTGCCTTTATAGGCGGTATTATGGTATGCTTTCCTGTCGTTACTGCTTTATTTGGATATATGTTTACGGTACATTACTATATGATAGCAATGTTTATGGGTATATTGGGGGCATTCTTGGTATGCAGATATAATAAATGGTATTTATTAGTGATAGGTATTGTGCTGATGGGGGCATCTGTTGGAATTTATCAGGCATTTATACCTATTACGTTATCAGTGATACTTTTGTATTTTATAAATTATACTATTGATAGAAGCAATTCCATCCTTAAGATTGTTCGGACAATGGTAACATTGGCGATTTCAGCACTACTGTTTTTTGTATTTTACCTTGTTATGACTAACATTTTTCTGAAAATCCAGCATACCGGTTTATCAGACTATAAAGGAATAAATACCATAGGAAAACTATCTTTTTATGAGTACTGGTTAAGAGTACAGGATGCATACATTGAATTTTTTATGCCGGATTCATCGAGAGGCTATTATATGTATTCTCATTCTATTCTGACGGCATATTATATAGTGCTGATAGTTATCCTCATATTTAGCTTGATATTGATTTGGAGAGTTGGTAAGGAGGATAAAATCAGAGCCTTAATATTGTTGGCGGCAATCGGATGTGTACCGTTGGCAACAAATTTTGTATTTATTATGGCTGGGAAAAAGGAGACACATGCACTTATGGTGTATGCACAACTTATGGTGTATGTTCTGGGAGCATGGCTGTTGGATAAAGTTAAATTTACGAAAAGGAATATTCAACAGGCAGTTTTTTCAGTAGCCTTGTTTGGCTTAGGAATATTATTACTAATGTATTGCAGATTCGACAATAAATGTTATCTAAGCGCAGAACTCTCGCAGCAGGAGGCTATTAGCTATTTTACAACATTGATTACCAGAATTAAAAGTGTACAAGGTTATACAGATGAAATGCCTGTTGCTTTTATAAATCAAAGGGAAATAGAAGATAATTCCGTAAAAGAATTATGGGCATTAGATGATATTATCATGGATCCCTATTGGGGAATTAATGAATACCTAAATACATATAATTGGAACCAGTTTGTTAATATATGGTGCGGATATTATCCAGTCATGGCGAATTACAAGAATTATGAGACGATGCCAGAAGTAATAAATATGCCACATTATCCAGATGATGATTCAATTCAGATTATTGATGATACAGTGGTTGTAAAGTTTTAATGTAAATGGGCCAAAGCGTAATAAATATATTATGCTTTGGCCCATTGTGTCAAGATTGCTTTTGGAATGAATAGCCTGCAAGACGATATAAAAACATGATACCGGACAGAATGGTAATCCATAATATCCGAAAGGTGTACGGATGTACAGAATGATTAAGGGCAATCTGGTACCATACAATAGGAGCAAGACCAACTAATATATAGATCCAATTTTCGTGTAAGAAAGTTTTCCAACTAATTTTTCCATGTTCCCTGCAGATACGTATAAACAGGGGAACAAAAATTAAAAGGATAAGTGAAATATATACAATATTGGCATATTTATATAAATGTTCTCCTAAAATATAAAATATATTGATAGGAGTTACTTTGTCCGGGCTAACGTGTGAAGTTCGGAATAAGAGATTTTCCAGACCGTCTGCAAAAATATTTTTTCCTAAAACAATAGACCCTATCGTCCATTTTCCTACCCACATCCCGGCATATCCGAGCAACCATGAGGCTGAAAAACTGCATAATTTTGAAAACGAGAGTTTAGAGTTCGAGGAATCCATGCCGAGAAGCAAAAGGAGTGGAATTCCCCAGGTGATCAAAGGATAGGTAAGAAGGTCAAAATAACTTGTAACAATACCCATTATCAGAAAGTAATAGATAAAACGGTTGTTATTATAAAACCATTCATATTTTTTGAACAAAACGATTAACCCCAATATTAACGGGAAAAAGACCGTTGTGTATTGAAGGCACAGAGGAATTATGTATGGTGAAACAAAAAGCATAGATGCAAAAAACAAAAATACAAAATTAGAATTAAATTTTTTAATCATTTCTCTAAAAAGTATTAGCAATAGAATAAGCTCTATCAAAATATTCAATAATCGAATCTCTGAATAATTCAGAAGCATTAATAAGGGTTTCAGAATAATAAGGTAACCATGCCAATAACGTGCATAACTATTTAGAGGAATATTAGCGGGTGCTGAACCAGCAAATACATAATTTAATGCCTCTATGGGAGTTTCGTCGTATTTGTAAATGAGTAAAGCTTTCTGATAGGCCGGTTCATCCGAATCGCAAGATGCAGCACCAAGCATAAGCGCATCTGTGAAGTTATCCCGTAAAGTTATCCAGGAATTGAAAAGCATTCTTCTAAGAGAACGTTTGCCATTATCACCGCGGGAAGATAAATAGGGAGTAACACTTGTTGGAGTATACCCTTCGGATGCAAGTACTTCTGCAGAAGGGGACATATTGACTTCCATTTTTTCAACGGGAAGTAAATAAACAAGAGTGAGAAGCCCCCAGCCAATCAACACACTTAAAAAGAGAATAAGTACCAGGTTAATTATTTTTTTCATGATGTTCGCCTCTTAGATTAAAAACATATTTATTGTAATGTAACACTGTTTTTTCCGTACCAATTGGCAACAGCCATATTCTGCCAGGCTTTGGAATAAATACAATAGGTACGGTTTCACCGAAAATTCATTTAATACAACATTTGTTTCGTCAGACATAAGAAGAGATAACCTTGTGTTATATTCAGTCTTAAATTGAGCCGCTTCTCCCGAAAATAGTTCATTGCAAGCGGTATAGGAAGAGTACTCTATTCCTTTTGTCATTACAAAATCAATGCTTAAAAGAAGCAAAATACATATTAAAAGTGATATTAGCTTGCTGCCATGTAAGAACGAAAATGTCATATTCTTGCGATGAACCAGATATCCGGTCCAATATATTTCATTCAAAAACATAAGTAGTAGAAATGCATATTTCCCGATGTTTTGCAAACGCTCCGGTCCGGGGAAACCAAGAGAGTAAGTTCCGGAAGTGTACATGCAAGAGTTTATTGCAATGCTGAAGAGCAGGAAAAGAAACGGCAGCGGGAAGGTATATTCTGTCTCTTTGACTGCTTTGATGATAATGGGTAATGCAAGCAGACAGATCAGAATGATGGGAACACTGATCCAATGTATACCATAATATCCACAGTATAGAAAAGAATATATAATGGACTCAATAGCACCTCGCTTAACATCAACAAAGTAAGCTTGTCGTACGGTGTTTCCATCTGCAATGACACTGGTACCGAAAGCAATAGCGTAGATAAGAATCAAGGGAATCTGAAAATGCCATTGATTCTTTAGAATTAAGGAAAAGAAAAAAACAGTAACTAAAAGAACAAAACCACATAAAGCAGTGGCATAATTGGCTCCTCCACATAAAATGCATGCCAGAGAGCCGATAACAAATAAAATAATTTTAGATGCTGTGCTGGAAGTGCACTGATGGTGCAATATACTCGCTATCAAAATAAGCATGATATTGTGCATAAAAGTATAATGGACAGATCCGTTGAACCAATAGAATGAATCAACAGGAGATAAAACGGTCTCAATTTGTAAAAAACATAAAATGCAGGATAATGTAATCCAGAGGGGCTTCGAAATCTTCAATTTTTTAACCAACAGAATGAATAGTAAATAAAAATGTGAAAAAATCAGTACTCCAAGCATGATAATAGGAGTTAGAAAATATAAATGTTCACTCCAGACGGAAGGCTGCAATGCCATCAAAAAAATAGAGGAAAAGGTCCCTTGCCATGTATGATAAGAAAGTATAACTTTATCTGTTGCTGCATGAATCGTCTGAAGGATAGAATGAGAATCTTCCCAACAAAGGTGAGCCGGATAGCCATAGGCAAAGTCATCTGCACTCGGCACAGCATATCTTCCGACAAGCAATAAAGGAATTAATGACAAAACTAAAACACTGAGACTGATGATCATAATTATGGTTGTAGATTTATCTTTAGTATTGTTCATTATACATGCGTCGATAACTGATAGTATCGAAACTCCTTTTTGCTATTTTGTTAAACATTTTTAGGTTAATATATAAATTTTGAAAAGTCAAGCCGTAGAGATTCGTGATTGATTTATTTCTTAAATCTTGGTAAAATATTATATAATAATTTATCAAACACGAGGGGATAAAGGGAATGAAAAAGTATAGAGTCCTAAGCGTACTGCTCACGGCCGCGTTAGTATTTTCTAACGCAAATATGACATTATATGCTAATGCAGAAGAAAGTACATCATCTGTTGAAGAATTCGTAGAGAACATGGAATCGACAGAGGATAATGTTTCTGTGAGTTCAAATATAGTCTCTGATTCTGCGCCTGAAACGGAAAGCATACCATCTGAAAGTACTGATAATTCTGAAATTCTTGAAACACCTGATTCAATAGTCACTCTCATTCCTTCGGTCTCCGATAATTACCTGAATGCAACAACAGAAATAGAAACGGACAGTATTCTTATAGAAGAATGTGCAGATATGAGCGGCGTTTATCAAAATGGCGCTCTGGAGGTGCTGAATACAGAAACATCAGATAATGATTATATTCAGCTGGTGGATTCTCAGGGAAGCAATGAGGCGAAAGCGATAGATGTTCTGTACCGGGGGATGCTTGCTAAAAAGCAAAGCATTGATGTCTCTGATTATGCAATAGATAAGGATCGGATTGCATATCTAGTAAGTGGAATTATCAACGAACACCCGGAATTATATTATGTAACATCTTTTAGTTGGAATTATTACTCTAGCACGAATAAGACGGCATATGTGATGCCTGCGTATCAAAATGGTCTGGATGATGCGGCGTTTAAGAGGGCATTGGCAGATGCTTTATCTATGCTGGATGATGATATGACAGATATGGAGAAAGCAATTGCACTGCATGAATATCTGGCAACCAATTGTGCATATGATTATGAAAATTATCTGGCAAATACAATTCCCCAGACAAGTTATTCCGCGTATGGGGCTCTTGTAAAAAGAACGGCAGTATGTCAGGGATATGCATTAGCATATAAATATCTGTGTAATCAGGTCGGAATTGACTGTTATATGGTGACAAGTACTGCAATGAATCATGCATGGAACATGATTGTGCTGGGAGATGAATTATATCAGGTGGATGTGACATGGGACGATCCGACATGGGATCAGGTCGGAAGAGCCACCCATCAGTATATGTTTATCAGTGATGAAGCAATGAAAGCAAGACAACATCATGACTGGGAAGTGACGGTTGGAAGTGATGTGGTACCACTTGCTGCAGAAGATACGACATATGATGATTATTTTTGGAAGAATACATCAAGCCCGCTTATACAGGAGGGCAATGCTTTCTATTATGTAGATTATAATACTACCGGCTATAAAGTGACTCTTTCCAAATATAATTTAGAGGAGCAAAATACGCAGGTAATCGCGAACCTTGGTAACTGGCATTCGTTTGGCGACAGTAACTCATTCTGGCAGGGCGGATATTCCGGCTTGTTCAAACTGGATGATCGCCTGTTCTACAATACAGAAAAGGAGATTCAGAGTGTTCTTCCTGATGGATCAGATGCGCGGACAGAATATACACCGGATATATCTGCCGGTTATGTGTACGGTATTGCCTATGCACAGGGAAAAGTAGAATATCTGATCAGTGAGAGCCCCCGTACGGTTCAAAAGGGGACAATAAGTACTTTGGAACTTGATCAACTGCAGGGCGGAACTTATGCGGCGCAGGTAGGGAAAATTGTTCTGGATCAAAAGAACCTTACACTTCGTAAGGGAACACAGGCTGTTTTGCAGGCATCCGTTTTACCCAGCTATGTATCCGGAATCCGGTTGCAATGGACAAGCAATAACGAACAGATAGCAACTGTAGAGGATGGAATCGTAACAGGAGTCAGCAGGGGAAACTGCATCATTACTGCACAGGCAGGAGGCAAAAAGGCACAATGCACTGTGCAGGTGACGGAAAAACTGGATGCACCGAAACTTGTGCCAACGGCAGGTACTTATGCAGAAGGATCCGAAGCGATAACGATTGATCGTAACGCAGCAGTGACGCTGACAGCTAAAGAGGGAGCAACGATATATTACTCTACAGATGGATGGAAGACTACCATTACTTATAGTGAACCAATTGTTGTGTCTCAGAACATGACGATATCCGCTAAAGCCGTTATGGAAGGATATGAGGACAGTGATGCGGTTACCCAAAAATATATTGCATGTGACAATGAACTTTTTCTGTCCGTAGAAAATCTGAAAATAACAGAGGGTGGAACAGGTAGTGTTACAGTGACGAAGCTTCCTACCGGTAAAAAAAGCAGTGATGTACAGTGGAGTTCCTCCAATGAGACTCTCGTTACCTGTGTTGGTGGTAAAGTGACGTCAATCCGGGGAAACGATGGCACTGCAGTTATTACAGCAACCGTTACAGATCATAAGAACAGTGTTGTGACAGCACAATGTATAGTAACGGTAGCTCCCCTTCAATATAAGGTGACCTTTAAAGATTGGAATGGAAAGGTCCTTGAGACGCAGACAGTCGCTGCGCGGCGAGATGCGGTACTGCCCGAAGCACCACAGCGAACGGGTTATGACTTCATAGAATGGAAAGGTAACACTCAAAATATTAATAAAAATGAGACAGTTACAGCATCCTATTTGCTTAAAGAATATACTCTTACCTATGACTTAAACGGAGGAGTGGAAGCAGGCGATAATCCGGATTTTTACACCATAGAGACTGCGGATATTAAATTAAAAAATGCATCCGGACAGCCGGGAACATTATTCAATGGATGGTATGAAACGGATAAAAATATTCCGACAACAGTAATTAAAAAAGGAAGTACCGGAGATATTGTTCTGAAGGCAGCATGGAAGCTTGCAGTACCGGAATTTTCTCTGCCGGCAGGAAGAGTGGCAGAGGGAGATTACCTGATTTTATCAGCAGCTAAATCGGATGCCGCAATCTACTATACACTGGACGGAAGTATGCCGGTGGTAGGCAATGATAATTGTTACAAGTATGAGAATGCTATTCGAATGGATGAGACGATAGCTCCGCAAAAGAAAGTGCAGATAAAAGCAATTGTTGTTTTGGATGGTTATCAGAACAGTGATGTTGTTACCGCGCAGTATACGGTGGTTATACCGAATAGATATCATGTAGTGTTCCGCGACTGGAACGGAGAGGTTTTGCAGGATGCTGTCGTGGTGGAAGGAAAGGATGCACAGTTTTCTTACGATAATCCCTCCAGAGCAGGGTATGAGTTTACCGGTTGGAAGGGGAATTATACGAATGTAACCAGGGACGAGAACGTTACGGCACAATATAGTCCATGTATATATTCAATAAGATATGTATTGGGAGAAGGAAGTAACGATACTACAAACCCCAATACCTATACAGTAGAAAGCGCAAGTATTACATTAAAACCGGCAGGGAATAATCCCGGATATTTTTTCGATGGATGGTATAGGGATGCGGAATATACAGATCCGATTTCAGAAATCCGGACAGGCAGCTATGGAGATATGGTACTCTATGCAAAGTGGACGAGCATTAAGACAGATGTCGGGCTCTGGGTGGCTGGCATAGAAAATCAAAGATATACCGGAAAAGCGATAAAACCTGAAGTTCATGTGTATGACGGAAATGTTTTACTGGAAGAAAACAGAGATTATACGGTATCTTACAGAAACAATATCAAAGTAAATCAGGATTTTGCATCGAGAACCGTGCCGACAGTTATTATTACCGGCAAAGGAGAATATACCGGCAAGGCAGAGACCACTTTTTTGATCCTGCCCAGAGATATTGGGGAAGAAGATAATGGCGTGGCAGTGGAAGATCTGATTCTGCAGACATATGGAAGAGAACAGAAACCGGATGTAAAGCTATATGTTGACAAAAGACGTTTGCGGGAATCAAGGGATTATGAACTGACTTACTGGTTGGATGATCAGGAAGTGGCGGCTGTCAGTGAAGCTGGTAATTATCGGATAAAGATAACGGGAATTGGCAGTTATACAGGAACCAGATGGATAAATCTTACGTTGACTGCTGCTAAATTGATAAGCAGTACGACAGCGGAACGGATTGCGTCACAGAATTATACAGGTGATCTGATAGAACCCGGGGTAACGTTGAGAGACGGAATGACAGTCCTGACAGAAGGAGTAGATTATACACTACAGTATACGAATAACAAATATCCCGGAACTGCAACGGTGATCGTTAAAGGCTGTGGAAATTATGCAGGGGAACGCAGACTTACGTTTAGCATAATCGGAATATCTATGAGCAATGTTTCGGTTACCGGTTTGCAAAGTGATTTTAATTATACCGGAAGCGATATTATACAATCAGGATATATTCTTACGACAGAGTGGAGGGGCAGTACATATGCCCTGACAGAAGGAACCGACTATGAAGTAAGCTATTCCGGTAATAGGAATGCCGGCACAGCATATATTACTTTCAACGGTATCGGAGGGTTCCGAGGAAGACTCAGCAGGGCTTATCAGATTCATAAGATCGAAATTGCCGATGATACAGGAGATTTGGAAATTGACGATATCTCAGCAGGTTCCCTGATCAGCAGTGAGAAGGAATATGTGACAGATTATACGAAAGGTGGGGCAAAGCCGGCACCTACGATTAAAGTGAATGGTGTTACATTGGTTGCCGGAGTAGACTATACCATTCGTTATCGGAACAATAATACAGCTTCTTCCAATGGTACAATGATCATTACCGGCAAGGGAAGTTTCAGGGGCACTATAAAAGTTCCCTTTGGAATAAAACAGAAAGATTTGTCGGCATCTGATAACTCAGGCGTCACAATGACGGCTCCGGATAAGGTGTACAGGGATGTAGAGAATAACTATCTGATCGTGCCTTCCTTGAAAGACAGTAATGGCAGAACCATGAGGGCCGGCACGGATTATGACAGAAATATCAGGTACACATATACACAGCGGACAGTATTAGATGACGGAACGATCCGCCAGGCGGGAGACAGCGTACAGTCCGGAGATATTCTTCCTGTGGGAACAGAAATCAAAGTCTCGGTAACCGGAAAGGGAAATTATCGGGGAACCATAGAGAGCAGCTACCGAATTGTAGAGAAGGATATTAAATTTGCATCGGTATATATTCCGAAACAGACATATCATGGCAAGGAAGTGACTCTGGATGCTTCGGATATTACGATCAGATTTGGTGGAACAGAACTGAAACCATCCGATTATGAGATTGTCGGCTATGAAAATAATAACCGGACGGGAATAGCAACGGTTACCATTAAAGGCATCGGAGATACCTACGGTGGCACTAAAAAGGTAAGATTCCGCATCGGATCTTCGCAATTGATCTGGTGGTGGAGCAATAGACAAAAATAAAGGTGGAGGAGAAAAATGAAGAAAAAAACACGAACGATCTTAAAACGTGGTATTGCATTTGTGTTAGCAATGGCATTATTGTGGACAGATGCTTCAATGTCAACATTGGCGGCAAATGTGATACCTGAAATATCCGCAACAGAAGATTTGATGTCTGCTACGGATATGACAGAAACAGAACAGACAGGCAGCCCTGCGCCGGATGTAGAGGACAAGGAGACCGTAACCAGTCCGGCACCGGATGCAGAAGTCACAGAGGAGCCGGTACAGACTTCTGATCCGGAAGAGAGTCCGAGCCCGGAGGAGAGTCCGAGCCCGGCAACTACGGAAGCAACGCCGAAGGAAGAGCTTATTACAGCTACGGCAGTACCCTATGCGGACGCAAATGAGCTGGCAGCGCCTCTTGTAACTCTGACTCAGAGTGATACGTCAATTACACTCGAATGGACCTATCCGTCAGAAGCAAAAAAACCGACGGGATATAGAGTATATCGTAAAGATGATGCATCGGATTGGGCGGTAGTTGATGAGGAGCAATGGAATAATAAATATTGTGAAGAGGTATCTGTTGACCTAATCACCGGGCAGAATAAGGTATATTCTTATAAGGTTATTGCTTATGATGCGAGCGGTGAAGGACCGGAAAGCCAAATTGTAACCAATAAGGATGTCCCGATGGGGAGCGATTTAAACGGAGCAGACCAGCAGTATCAAGGGGCATATCTGATTGACGAAGAGGGAAATCGTATTGATAAATTAACTCTTCATGCAGGTGAGTACAAAAAAGTTACGCTGGTCGTGATCTGTGAGGACGGCAGAGAAGTAAGTGCAGATCAATTTTTGGATGAACAGTATCAGAACCATAAGAATGATGGATGGAGTCGTAAAAAAGTGGAATGGAGTGTCTTGAAAGCAGAAACCTCCGGAAAACTGTCAGAAGATGTTGAGTATGGGTATGTAGAAGATGTTTTAACTTCAGATACTCTTCCTTATAGAGGATCTTCATGGTTCGCAGGAAGACAGGAGACAACAACTTCTTATTTTGCGCTGGCTAAGATCGTAGTATGGCCATCTATATGCACATTATATGTCCGGATACCGGTGGAAGTGCTTGCAAATGATGGTCAGACATATGAAACAGTAGATAAAGTAACAATATGTGACACCCGGGAAGAGGCATATCAGGCAGCCAGGGATGCAATGGTGGCACGTGAGAACAGATGGTTCCTTGTAGACAGTGCAGTCATGGATCAGGGGTACGAAAAACTCTTTTTTGATCCGGAAGAGGCATGTGATTTTTATGCGGAACGTGAAGGAATGATGCCTTATGAGGGAGATTATCTGAACTATACGGTAGGCGATCCTACGGCAACAACGTTCCAATTCAGTATTTTTGATTATTCTTCTATGAATTATCGTGGTAAGAGATATTCCATGTACCAGATGACGACTCCGTTCATGACTACACGGGAACAGGAGGATGCGGTTGATGCCAAAATTGATCAGATGATCAATCAGGAAGGTGGAGAACTCTATGCCTACAGGGACAGAAACGCCCGGGATAAGGTAAAAGCAATTTATGATTATATCGTGGGACATGTGTCTTATATAGGTACTACTACACCTATTTATCATACCGCATATTCCGCATTGATCAATGGCAAGGGTACTTGCCAGGCGTATGCCCTGTTATTTACGAGACTGTCCAGAGAGATGGGAGTTCCCAGTAAAGTGATCATGGGAACGGATGCCAATGCGCACACTTATAATATTGTAGAACTGGACGGTAAATGGTATTACATTGATACCACTGCAAAAATATATCTGAAAGGTTCCAATAACTTTAAGAGAACCACAGAACAGTCAAGATTCAAGCAGGAAACATTCGTAGAGAATTATGTCAATAATATTGATCCCGCAGATTACGTAGCTCCCAAACTGACGGTAATTGATAAAAACGGGAATGAGGCATACTTCAAGACGATAAAAGAAGCTACGGCTTATCTGCAGGAAAGCTTACAGACAAATCCGGATATGTATTATGAGATCTGTCTGGGGGCAGATGCATCTATCAGTGGCGATGACCTGAACCTTGGAGACTGGGATAAGGCGGCAAAGGTTGCGCTGGATCTGAATGGATTTGTACTGAAAATCACTGCAAACGCTAATATAATGATTCATTCTGTTCATGACAGTACCGGAAAATCAAAAGGAGTTCAGTCAGTGGCAGGGGCAACTGTGAATTTCGTATCCCAAAATGGAAGTACCGGTGACGTGACTGTTGATACGGATATGAATATCCAGGGCAATATGATTATTGCATACCAGAATAATGTGGGTGTACGAAATCTGACAGTAGCAGGCAGGACGGAGATGTATCTGGAGTCCGGACTTTGCGTTTTCGGAACAGCTACATTGAAGGATCTGGTTATCAATAGCCCTGAAAACGGAGCGTCGGATACCGCAATTGCAGTCATTACTTTACGTGAAAGTGAAGATGGTAAACAGACCGGTCAGATTAAATTTACCGGAAAATTAATCAATAATTCACGACGTCAGGATCCCATATTATTACAAAAAATGACAGAGGGAAAGGAGGATCCTGTTCGTTTTGAGCCGGGAGAGATTATTGCAACAGTGACAGCCACAGAAGCTAATTTCCCCAGAACAGCTATTTATATCGAAGGGGACGGAATGTTTGTGGAACGCGAGGGGAATTACCTGAAAGCTTCCAAAAATGTGATATCCGTTTATTACTGCAGTCCGGATAGTAAAACAACAAAGGCACAGAGTTATTCTTCGCTGGAAAAAGCAGTAGCGGCGTTATCCAGCGATTTTGGTAGTGCAAAGGGATCTTACTCTGTTGTATTTGAAGATGATTGGAAGTTATCTAAGGATATTACAATTCCGGCTTTTGTAACAAATACATACTGGCAGACTGCGCAGTGGGCAGAAGATGATGGTACCTGGAAGAAGCATTATGCTGTGTTGGATCTAAATGGTCATTCTATTACATTTGCTTCCTCAGAGGTAGAATTTTCAGAAGGTCTGACAGTAACAAATACCGCCAAGGCTGCATCCAAAATTTCATTGTCAATGGCCAGATCTCACTTTAGATATGAAGCGGTGGCAGATAAGAAATTTGTAAATGCAGATGGACAGGTAGTAGAATTGGGCGATGCAAGGGAAGTATTTACCAATGTATCTCTTAATGCCCCTAATTCGGGTGTGGATTTTGATGTTAGATGCGAAAACAGCGATAACTATGTCGGTATTACGTATATAATGTCAGGAGATATTTCGGCAAAATCGCTGGAAATCTGTGGAAATCAGTGGAAAGTAGGTAATGTGACAGCTGGCTCACTTATCATGGATGGACAGCTTCATTTTTGTTCAAAACCGGCAAATACAAAATTGGAATGTCGAAATCTGACACTCAGTAATGATATAACTCATGTATCGAGTGGTACTAAAGTAATTGTAGATAATACATTGCTTCTTAACAAAGCTATGATCAGTATTGAGCCCATGCGGAGTTCTGATGCCTATGTGCTGGAAAATGGTGAACTTACAGCAGGAACTATTAATATTAAAGATATCAACAGTCAGTATGGTATTGCTATTAGCAACATAGGTATTCTGCGGGCTGATAAACTTGTTGCACCGGTAGGACGCATAGAAAATGGCGGCAAAGCCTACGTTAAAACAGTAGAGAAAATCAAAGATATCTATCTCATGTCGAGTGGATTTTGGATTAGTGATTCCTTTACACAGGTAAGCAACGGCAGGCTGGAACTGCAAGATAGTACAGTACTTATTATAAATGATAAGGCGGCATTCCAGCAGATTGCTGTAAGTGGATATGGAATGAACGAGGAAGACAAGGTTTATTCCTATATCTATACAGGTAAGAACAGTACTATATCTGTTCAGAGTATAACACCTTATAACAGCTCCAGAAATGTTGCTGTCAGATTTGGTAAGCTGTCATCTGATAGTAAGATTTATCTGGATGAAGAAAATGATTTTGCGAACGAAGCCGGAAAATTTGTTACAGGCAATAATGCATTATACCCGGTAATAAATCAGAGTGCGGGAAGCATTCTGTTTAGTTCAACCAATACGAAAATCCGGACGGATCTCGTTGAACCTATGCAGGCGGATGAAAATTCTAAGTATACGCGTGCATATCAGGTAGGACAGAAGGTTTATGTAGGCGGAGATTGGATCACGATCAAGGCGCAGAATGCGGATGGCAGTGATGAAGGTGCGCAGGTATTAAAGTCCTTTGTCAAGTGGTCGGAGGCATCAGCCTATCTGACAACCCTGTCTAACAGCAATATGACTTATATTGTAGAAATATCAGAGGATATTGATACCCGGGAGACATTTACATTGCCTTCGAAAGCCAGAAAAGTGATCTTCCGTGGAACAGAAGGAACAGAAAACGGAAATGACGGACGTATTGAGTTCCGCTATGTAGGAGATATTAATCTTCTTACAGATGTTACCTTTGAAAATATTGATCTGAAAGCAGAAGTATATGATAAGACCCGTGATACCTATGTGGATGATGTAAAAGCACTTAAATTAAACGGAAAAGTACTTGAACTGGATAACAGCAGCGGTGAATTTACAACTGTGACAGGAACAAACACATCCAAATTGCTGATATCAGGAGTCGCAAAGGATGCATATGCTCTTAAGGTTAAAAGTGATCTGTCTATTGGAGAATTGAGTGCTGAGGAGGGCACGGTCCAGGTTGGCAGAAATGTGACAATTACCAATGCCACACTTACTAACGCATGCATTAAGGCATCCGGTTTCATTACAGTAAAAGAAAACCTGAAAATGACAAGCTCTTCTCTGGATAGTAATGGTAAAATTACGTTAAAGAACTTAGTATCCGGAGATGATAAAAACAGTATCAGCTATGCTGACAATAGTAAAAATATTTTGACGATCACCGGTACTGTTTCGGCGGGTGCCGGATATACCGGTACGGTAGCCGTTGATGCAACGGGCAAGATTATCACAGAAGGGGATGTGGTAGCAAGATTCCGTTCAGCAGCAGTGGATATTAACGTAAAGTCGCTGCAAGGAAAGTATACACAGAATGTACTGCTTTTAAATGCTGAGAAGGCAATGAGCAGCTGGTTCGTTGTAGGAAGTACTTATTCTGAGACGGAAGATGCAAGTGAACCGGTGGTACGTGTAGCAATTACTCACTTGACACATAAAGATGGCAAGACCATTAAATGTAATGACGTGGCAAAGCAGGCAGTAATTCTGGAAAGCTGCGAGGAAGGGTCTGCAGAATGGATCTATAATGGTGGTTTTGGAACATTGCAGGAAGCCTTCAGTGAGATTGACCGTTTAGCTGATACCGGCAAAAAGTACAATATCACTATTACGGATGATCAGACTACGCCTGGGGTAACAGATATTAAGAAGGCATTAACCTTCCCTTCAAAGGCAGCAGAGGTTACCATAGCAGGTCAGACACAGAGCGGAGCAGCAACGATCTCTTATAAAGGAGATATCACTTTAAAATGTAATGTGAGACTGCAGAACCTCATTTTGAATCCGAGTGCAGCTAAGACTACCATTTCATTAGGTGATTTTGGACTGACCATTGATCAGTGTGCAATGGCGGAAGGAAAAGCAATCGGGAAAATTACCGGTTCCGGAATTAACAAATCATCCTATTTGGAAATTCAGGGAAAAGATTTGCACACTATTGACGGGGAATTGAGTAACATTGCAATTCTGGATCTGAGCGCTTCTGATCTGAAGGTAAAAGGAAGAGTAACTATCGGTAAACTCGTAATCGGAGCACATACCTTAGAGACAGAAGCAGCAGTAAGTATTACTGATATTATTGCTTCAGAACAGACAGGTAACGCAGTATTACGTGCACCGGCAACCATTACAAGAAATGCTGATAAGGAGATAACGAAGGTTACTCCCCAGATTACAATTAACGGAACAGTACAGGCATCTATTGGTGGTGGTGAACTGATCATCAGCCTGACGGAAAAAACGGCAAATGGTTATGTACCCGTAGCTTTTGACGATCTGACAGAGACCTGTCGTAACAACGGTGTACAACTGGCAAAAGCATCAAAAGTATCAACAGATATGGTTGCTCCGGATCCTGTGCAGGCAGGTGAGACTGCAGGCATTATTGTGAAGAAGGCTGGCTATCTGACATATTATCCCGATGCGGAGTGTGGAGTGGTATTGTCATATGAAGCGGAAGATGGAACCGGGGTAATATCTACAAGGTGTCTGAACTTTGCGGATGCTGTAACAGAGATTAATAGTCTGAACAAAAAGAGAGATTATGTCATCACTATTACAGATGATAACATTGCTACTCCCGTCAGTGTCCCCAAGGGATTAACATTCCCGAGAGCCGGAGCAGTGGCAGAATTGACGATAAAGGGAGGAAATATTTACTTTACCGGTAATCTGACTTTCACATCCAATACGATACTTGAGAATGTAACGTTGATACAGATGATTAAAAAGGGTAATGAATATGTGCAAGCATCTGTAAATGAGTATCGTAATGCTGTTCAGATATCCACAAGCGGATATTCGCTTACATTTAAACAGAACGTGAATTTCAATGATCCTGTAGAATTGAAGGGAAGCAATAAGGGAACTCTTATATTTGACAAGACAGCAAATGTGAATACAGATAATACATTTGTAGGTAGCATCAGTCAGTTCGCTTCTATAGAGATTCCGAAAGGAATAGATTTACAGATTGAACAGTATTCGCCGAAAGCAAACGCATTTACCGGCGGTAATCTGCAGGCAGCTACAGTGAATGTGAATGAAAGTTCAGTTCAGGTTGCTGGTAACGCAACAATTAGTAATGTATATGTGAAGGAAGGTCAGCTGGATGTTGGAGGTAAAGCTGAGTTAACAAATGTGGTATTGAATGGAAACTATGCAGTGATCAGCGTGGATAAGGAGTTCAATATCAATGGTAATCTGACAAGTACATCGGAAGATGCACAGCTTATTACCAGAAGAAAGATTGACAAAGATCCTAAGAAGTGCATTCCATTTTTGAATGTAAAAGGATATGTCTTCTTAGAAGACTATGATACGAATAGGGTTAATGTACAGGTCCTTCCTAATGTTGCTGAGGAAAAAACGGACGTGAAACTGACAGGTGCACCGAACGGAACGGCACAGTTATTGACAGCTGCTAAGGCGGATGCAGATTGCTTCCGTGTGGCACCCGAGAACCTGGATCCACAGGTGGAAGAATATAGTGTAGAACATACGGATGGATATATTCTCCGTAAAGCTCAGGGAAAAGTTTTCGTATATTACGGAGACGAGGTGGTGGTTGCTCTTTGCGATGGAGATGTCAATGATGGCAAACTGGCAGAGGCAGATGTGATTAACTACTACACATCCCTGAATGAAGCGGTAGCGGCAATCAAAGCAATGAAAGACAAAAATGCGGAGTATACTATTTTACTTCTGCAGAATGTCGGAAGTGCAGAGAAACCCGTAAATCTGGATTTACCTGCTGAAAATGCAACATTATTTATCAGAAGTGCGAGATTTTCAGAGGCGGATACCGGTATTAAGACAATTTATTATAATAATAATGTAACAGTCAGATCTAATCTGGAATTTATAGATGTAAATCTGGCACCGGTAAAACTGGTAAATAAGGTAGCACAGGGCGCAAAGTTGAATTTCGCAACCGGAGCTTTTGATTTTGTACTCAGTAATGTGACGATAGGAAAAGATACCGTAGATGTGGATCAAAGTAAGTCCGGCATGATGATCGGAGATATCGCAGGTAAGGGAGAACTTGTCCTGGATTCTTCGGAACTTATAATCGGCGGTAATGTGAGAGACTTTAAAAATATCATTGTTTGTCAGGATGCAGTGATAGAAGGCAGTCTGACAGCCCCGAAACTGACACTTGAAAATGCCGGTCTGACTGTAAAGAAAGCAGCGGTAATTACAAATGTGGCAAATGACAATGGTAGAATTACGTATTACAAGGACTCCAAACATAATACCTATCTGACACTGAAAGGACAGGTAGAAAACTATGCGGGAGAAAACCGGTCAGTACATCCGTTGAGACTGACATTGCAATTACAGGGAACGGAGACACCGGAAAGCCAGGAATTGACTGGAAGCATGACTGGAAATACATTTAGGGTGACCTTGAATAATACAAAAAAATTAGCAAATATTGAGAAAATTCCGATGTCAGATCTGTCAATGGAAATACTTGCAGCAGATTCGAATGCAGTAGGTACAGGTGCTTATGTGAAAGCAAATAAAGCAGTTTACTGGGTGGCAAGTGCTTCGCATCCGGAGACAGATGATAACAGTGTACGTCTGATCAATACGGCGACACAGGATACTTCTACATTCCTGGATCTGGCAATGGCAGTCAATGAGATGAATAATCTCAATGATAAGACAGCAGTTTATCGTCTGGAAATTGTCGGAGACAGACTTGCTGATACGAATGTGACAGATACCAAAGCAATCAGCGCAATGACATTCCCTTCGAATGGAAAAGCGAAGAGTGTGACTATTGCCGGCGGAAAGACAAGGGATGATGCTAAGCAATTGATTTGCCAGGGAACCGTTTCTTATAACGGAGATCTGACTTTCGATAGCCTGGTATGTAATGCAGATGCGATTTCTGCAAGTAAATTAACACTAAAGGACAGTGCTCTGACAACGACCAAGGCAAGTAGTGTTACTAATTTAATTTGTGAAGGTACAGCGACATGGGATACTTTGAATACTGCCACAATCACAAATCTGGATGTGACGGCTGCAACGTTGACAGGCGAGAATGAAAATGTGATCAGTTATCTGGCTGCTAAGCAGGATAAGAGCGGTAAACCGATGTTAACTATTAAGGGAACGGTTACCGGTGATTATGTGTTATGCAGATTAATTAAGACAGATGTTACTGCTGTAGGTGCCGAAAATATATATGTAGATACCTACAAAGATAAGAGCCTTGTAATTGCACCGATGGAAGCTGCAGATAAATTTGTAGCATACCCGTTCAGAACACTCAGACAGGCAGCAGGAGCAGAAAATGTCGTAGAGGAAATCAGCGCGGCATCCTGGATGGCATACAAGAACAGAAGCAACTATGTTATGAACGGTGACTTGGCAGATATGGCTGTGAAAATCGCAGACGATGCAGGGAACACAACTTATGCCAAGACCTTCGAAGAAGCAGTAACCATTATTGAAAATGCCAACAATAAGCGGGCAGAGTACACGATGACACTGTTGTATCGTGGAGACGGTATAGTTAAGACCGGTCAGGGAGGAGCTTACGGGGCTCTGAAACTGCCTTCTAAGGCAGCGAGTGTTACCATACAGGGAGAAAGCGGCAAACAACTTTCGTTACAATTTACAGGAGAAATAAAGCCGGCTTGTGATGTGGCATTTGCAAATGTTCTTCTGACAGATGGTAAAGTAAAGAATGGAGTATTTTCACCCAGTAATACCATTGCACTTAATATGACTAACTATAATGTGGCATTTGGGCAGGGGGCTAAAACCGGTACAGCAGATGGTGGCTTGGCATTATTGGCATGTACCAAAGTAACCGGTAAAAAGGCATTGGATCTCTATGGACAGCAATTGATCTGTATTAATGGTGGAATTGATGTGAATACGGTGAAACTGTTGGATGGAGCTTATCTGCAGGCTGCCAAGGATATCAAGGTAAAAGATCTGTATGCCGAGACATGTAATAGTTCTTCCACGGTAGTAAGCATAAATGCAAAGGGAGCAATGAAACTTACCAATATTCATGGTAATGCAACATTGCGTATTCACAGCTATTATACACAGAAAGTATTGAATAGTGCCACGACGCAGCTTACTATTGACGGAGAAGTTTATGCAGAAGAAGGGCTGCAGATTAAGCTGATTCCATATATTTGGGATCCTGCTGCTAAACAATATGCTGTGGCAACCAAGACCGATATTCAAGACTTGACAGTAAGTGGAGGTACGCCTAAGGCATATCAGAAATTAGCGAATATGACCAAGGCATCGGCAGAGACTATAGAGCTGTATTACGGAGAAGGAGTTGGAACAGCCGCAAGTGGTAATCTCTATAAATACAACAGGGGATTATACATTACGGACCAGGCAGTAGCGGTCCGGGTATCCGGTAGTATTGAAGGGGAATATAATTCTGAATATCAGGCAGAATTCTATAACTTTAATGATGCTGTAGCGGAAATCGATAACCGTAATAACCGTAATATGGACTATACGATCAGTCTGTACCGGCCGGTAGGTGTGAACGGAAACGGCAGGTTGGAACTCAAGGCATTGAAACTTCCTTCAAAGGCGAAATCCATTACGATTAAGCCGGCAGAAGGAGAACAGAGCGGTAATGTAATTGCATTCAGTGGAAATGTAACGCTTGGATGTAATACAACAGTAGAAGGTGTTGTGCTGTCATCACTGAAAAAAGTTACGGTTGCAAAATATAATTATACATATTTTACGAACACAGGGTATAATATTAATATTGGTAATTATGCATATCGGGAAGTAGGAATTGCTCCGGGGACCAATATTGAATGTCAGGATCTCGGTTATATGGGACGTAACGTAGAAACGATATCCGGTTCTGTAAAGGGAAGCTATTATGTCGAAACAGATAAGAATAATAGTTATCTGGCAGCAGCAACTGCTATTTCAGGAGTGGGAACAGTAGTGTTCGAGAGTGCTTCAAGTGAGAACAGTACATATTATTCTGTGAAAAGAGGAATCAGCGGCGTGAACGAATTGATCGTAAACGAAGCAACTTCTATGGGAGCAGAGAATGGAAATATTACTGCGAATAATGTAACACTCAGACATAATAGTTATGTACAGGCCAAGAATTTTACTTCCAATAAAACTATTACACTGGATGGTGGTGCGCTGGAAATCGGAACGAAAACAGTAGGTGACGGAAAAGTATCATTGAATAATATCATTGTTCAGAGATCTGGAAATCTGCTCAGAGGAAAGCAGGATAAGAACGGTAGATCCATGATCGAGGTCAAGGGTACTGTTAATGCCGGAGAAGGTTCCTATTTTGAGAACAATATAAGCAGTTCTATTGTTGTCAGAATTGACTATAATGACAAGAGTGCCTGTGCACAACTTTATGATGGAATGGTATTGTTGTCCGCACCGAAGGCATCACCCTGGTGGTTCATGCCTGCATACAGCGGCGATGATTATCAGGAGATGGGCAGATATAATAACGATTACGAACTGATGAAGTCCGGCAAGGATCTTATATATGGAAAGGTGGCGGATGCAGAAGTTTCATTGATTATCTATCCCGGAGAGGCAGATGAACAGATTACATGGTTCGCGACTTTTGAGGAAGCTGTGAAAGAGATTGATTCGCTTAACCTTCGGAGCAGAGAAGACAAAAAGAGCTATGCCGACTATATTATTTCTGTCCGTAAGGATATCGAAATCGGCAACCAGAAAGGAGATGGCAGATATAGCAGTCTGGTATTGCCCTCAAGGGTGGGAACGCTGTTTATCCTGAGGGAGAATGACGAGAGACATGAAATTCGATTCAGCGGCAATGTCAGTCTAAAGAGTGATCTGGTATTGGATGGGGTTGACATGATTCCTGTTAAACTGGTTAATAAGCAGGTGGTTCCTACAAAGGCAAACTGGACGCTTGGAAAATATCGTCTGGAAATGCAGAGCGTAGGTACAACAGATGAGGCAGGAAACAGCCTGTGTGGTACAATTAGTGGCAGCAGTTCCGGTTCACAATTGCTTATTTACGATCAAAACGCAACAGAGGAGAATCCGTATGTATTACATGCAGATCAGATTACAGGACTGAATGAGATTTTCCTGAGCCCGAATACAAGACTGGAAGTAGATAAAAACCTTACAACAAACTATATCGGCTTTGAAACCACTGTTGAAAAAGGTGAAGATGAGGAGGTAACGAAGGAGGCAGCTACCACGTCAGTACATGTAGGAGGACGATTTACTACAACTTATATCTATAAAGGTGGTATTGGCGAGGCTGTGATCGAAAAACCTGCAAAGGGAGAAATATTTATTAACGGAACGGATGGTCCGGTCTGGTTTAATGAGGATGAGGACGAGGAATATTGGAAACTTACAATTAAACTGGAAGATGAAAATCCTATAGTAGGTACCAAGATACTAACCTGTAAAGATTTGCAGCAGTGGGTATATCGTGTTATTGCAACGGAAAATGGTTCTGAGAATGAGTATGGAACTTATGTGAATGGAACGACTCTGTTACTCGGACGCCCCGGTGGTGATGACGGATGGACAAAACCAATATTGTAATCATGTAGGACTCAAAAAAGTGAGATGCGTTGAAAGACGCATTTCACTTTTTTAAGAGATAGGATACGTATACATTGAAGAAAAGGATTAATCAGATGAACATACTGTTTTGTGGTTCCAATGCACCCCGGGAACTGGATACACAACTTCATTATTTATCAGCGGCAGCCAATCGGTATCAATATCGATTCATGCAGGCACTGGCAGAACAGGGAAACACGGTAGAAGTGTTCTCCTATATTGGATTCCCTCTGGAAAAAGGCGGCAGAGAAGCTATTCAGACAGGGAAGACACCGTTCCCGGTTCGGTATGTGTTTAAGCAGCAGAACCTGTTGAAAACACTGACAGAATGTCGACAAACATTACAGGAGCAATTGCGTGACGCTGACTTATGCATAGCATATAATTCTGTATATGCTTGGTTTTCATTACCTAAAATGTGCAAAAAAAGCGGCAAGAAGAGCGTGTTGGTGCTGGCGGATTATTCGGGACCGGAGTCTTATCACAGCCTTCCGAGAAAAATATATGCTTGGCTGATGTTGCAAAATATCCGAAAATATGATGTGGTAGTAGGTCTGTCCGAACAGACGAAGAGATACCTGACAAAAAAGCAGAGATTTATCTGTTCTGAAGGCGGCATTGACAGAGAGTTCTATGATTATTTCGGAACGCTGCCTGAAAAACAAGTAAGTGAAAATAATAAGATATTCATGTATGCCGGAGTACTGGAGAAGGTAACCGGTCTGGACCTGATGTTGGAGGCATTTACGCAGCAGGCTGACGAGAGCAGTGAATTATGGATCAGTGGGAAAGGAAGCTTGGAACAGGAAGTGGTGGCAGCTTCTGAGAAGGACAGTAGGATAAAATATCTTGGATTCCTGGAATATGCAGAGTATCTCAAATGCCTGGAACGTGCGGATGTGCTGGTGAATCCACGAAATATGAATATGGAAGAGAATCGTAATAATTTCCCGTCCAAGATCATGGAATATCTTGCAACCGGTAAAGAAATCCTGTCTACCAGATTTGTCGGCTGGGAAAAATTTAAGGAGAATGTTACATTTTGCGGCAGCACAGTTGCAGATATGCAGGATGCTTTGACACAATGTGGCTTAAATGTTGAAAAAAACAGGGAAGTAAGGTATACTCAGAACAGAGAATTCGCATTATCCTATTTATGGAATGAACAGATAAAGCGTATCATTAAATTTATCGGAGGCAATTATGTTTGAAGGTAAGACCTTACTGATCACCGGTGGTACCGGTTCTTTTGGAAATGCAGTATTGAATAGATTTCTGGCAACGGAGATTGGAGAGATCCGTATTTTCTCCAGAGATGAACTGAAGCAGGACGATATGCGTCATTACTATCAGAGAGAATTCCCTGAGTATAGTAATAAGCTGAAGTTTTATATTGGTGATGTGCGTGATCCGCAGAGTATTCAGAAGGCAATGCATGGTGTGGATTATATTTTTCACGCAGCTGCATTGAAGCAGGTTCCTTCCTGTGAGTTTTTCCCTATTGAAGCAGTGAAGACGAACGTACTGGGGACGGAGAATGTTCTGCAGGCGGCAATCGAGGCAGGGGTGAAAAAAGTAATCTGTCTGTCTACGGATAAGGCAGCATATCCCGTAAATGCCATGGGTACTTCTAAGGCAATGATGGAGAAGGTCATCGTGGCAAAATCACGTACCGTAGATCCTAAGGACACGACGATCTGCTGTACCAGATACGGTAACGTACTTTGCTCCAGAGGATCTGTAATTCCTCTGTTTATCAGTCAGATCAAGGAGGGCAAGCCTCTTACCGTAACCGAACCTACTATGACCCGTTTTGTAATGAGCCTGGAGGAAGCAGTGGAACTGGTAGTCTATGCTTTTGAAAACGCAGAGAGCGGAGATATCATGGTGCAGAAAGCGCCGGCATGTACGATCGGTGTCCTGGCACAGGCAGTAAAAGAAATCTTCCATGCAGAGGATGAGGTAAAGGTGATCGGAATCCGTCACGGTGAGAAGATGTACGAGACACTGCTGACGAATGAAGAGTGTGCTCACGCTATTGATATGGGCAATTTCTATCGTGTGCCTGCGGACAAGCGTGATCTGAACTACGATAAGTATTTTACAGACGGCAATCTGGAGCGTTCCAAATTGACCGAGTTTAATTCCAACAACACACGTCTGATGGATGTGGAGCAGGTGAAGGAGAAGCTGTTAAGCCTGTCTTACATTCAGAAGGAACTGGCAGAGTGGGAGAAATAAGCATGAAGGTTTTGGTAACGGGGGCCGAAGGCTTCATTGGTAAGAATCTGGTGGCAGAACTGGAACATCGGGAGGATGTGACAGTTCTGCCTTATGATGTTCATACACCGGAAAATTTATTGGATGAATATTGCCGGGAATGTGATTTCGTATTTAATCTGGCAGGAGTGAACCGCCCGGAGCATACGGAAGAATTCATGGAAGGAAATTTTGGCTTTGCGACTACATTAGTGGAGACGCTTCGCAAATACGGAAATACATGTCCGGTGATGAACTCTTCTTCCATTCAGGCAGCACTGGAGAATCCCTACGGCAAAAGCAAGAAGGCCGGGGAGGACATGCTGTATGCCTATGGGCAGGAGACGGGAGCACAGGTATATATCTATCGTTTCCCTAACGTGTTCGGAAAATGGTGCAGACCGAATTATAACAGTGCGGTAGCTACTTTTTGCCATAATATTGCACATGGTCTGCCAATACAGGTGAATGATCGGAGCACAGTGATGCATCTGGTGTATATTGATGATGTGGTGGAGGAACTTCTGCAGGCGCTGGACCGGCATCCTCATGTGAACTCTGATGGATATTGCTATGTTCCCACAGTGTATGAGACAACACTGGGAGAGATCGTTAATCTGCTTTATAGTTTCAGGGAAAGCCGGAGCAATCTGATGGTTCCGGAGATGACAGAAGGAAGTTTCTCGAAGAAATTATATAGTACTTATTTAAGTTATCTGCCGACAGACCAATTTGCGTATTCTCTGAACATGCATGAGGATGAACGTGGCAGCTTTACGGAGATCTTAAAAAGTGTGGACCGGGGGCAGGTATCTGTAAATATCTCGAAGCCGGGGATTACTAAGGGAAACCACTGGCACCATACGAAGAATGAGAAGTTCTTGGTAGTCAGCGGCAAGGGACTGATCCGTTTCCGCAGGCATGGCAGTGAGGAGATCATAGAATATTATGTCAGCGGAGAAAAACTGCAGGTAGTGGATATTCCTACCGGTTATACACATTCCATCGTGAATGTGGGAGATACCGATCTGGTAACACTGATGTGGTGCAACGAATGTTTCAATCCGGGCAGACCGGATACGATATATGAAGCTGTGGAGGAAGGAAAGAATGAATAAGCTGAAAGTCATGACAGTCATCGGAACCCGGCCGGAGATCATCCGTCTGTCCGAAGTGATTAAGAAATGCGATAAATATTTTGATCAGATACTGGTACATACCGGTCAGAATTATGATTATACATTGAACCAGATATTTTTTGAAGATCTGGAGCTGCGCCAGCCGGATTATTTTCTGGAAGCAGTAGGCAGTGACCTCGGAGAGACTATCGGAAATATTATATCTAAAAGCTATAAATTGATGGTAGAGACGAAACCGGATGCATTTCTGGTACTGGGAGACACGAATTCTGCACTGGCTGCAATCTCCGCAAAGCGTCTGAAGATTCCTATTTTCCATATGGAAGCAGGTAATCGCTGCTTTGACGAGAATCTTCCGGAGGAGACGAACCGTCGTATTGTGGATCATATTTCGGATCTGAATCTCTGCTACAGTGAGCACGCCAGAAGATATCTGAATGCAGAAGGCACCGCGAAGGAGAGAACCTATGTCACCGGTTCCCCTATGGCAGAAGTGCTGTCTGCACATTTGGAAAAGATCAAAGCCAGCACAGTACTCGAGACTTTGGGTTTGGAGAAGGGGAAGTATATACTCCTGTCTGCCCACAGAGAAGAGAATATTGATGATGAGAAGAATTTCTTCGCGTTGATGAATGCGGTAAATACTATGGCAGAGACATATCAGATGCCCATTATCTATAGTACCCATCCCCGCAGCAAGAAGTTCATCGAGCAGAGAAAATTCGTGTTCCATCCGCTGGTGAGAAGTCTGCAGCCTTTCGGATTCTCCGATTATAATCATCTGCAGATGAAGGCATTTTGTGTGGTATCGGATAGTGGAACACTTCCGGAAGAGGCATCTTATTTCAGTTCCAAGGGATATCCTTTCCCGGCAGTATGTATCCGTACTTCCACTGAGCGTCCCGAAGCAATTGATAAGGGTAATTTTATCCTGGGCAGTATCACTACCGAACAGGTGCTTCAGGCCGTGGATATGGCAGTGCGTATGAATGCAGAAGGCGACTTGGGATTACCTGTGCCGAACTATGTGGATGAGAATGTAAGTACGAAGGTTGTGAAGATTATTCAAAGCTACACCGGAATTGTCAATAAGATGGTGTGGAGAAAATAGGAGAGACAATGATACCTTTTTTGATATTTTGCCTGATTAATTTTGGACTCGTTATGCTGAGCAAGAAGTCTTTTGGTGTTACATTGCCTGTGACATTAACCGGAGTGACGTTATTGACTTATTTCGGACAATTCTTATTTCATACATTTAATGTCGGCGTCTGGTTATGTGTGGGAATGGCTGTGGCAGGAGCCGTTTTATTAATAGTGCGCAGAAAGGACCGTGATTTTATATCACGGTGTTTTTCGGTAGGATTTTTTGTGTTTTTTGCAATTTGTATTTTGTTTTTGGTGCTGGATTACGGACGTTGGCTTACAACGTGGGATGAGTATTCACATTGGGGCAAGATGCTGAAGGAAATGTTCCGTCTGGACAGATTTTACACGGAACATCAGTCCAATCTGACAGCGCATAAGGATTATCCGCCATTTGCACAGATTTTTGAACTGATATGGTGCAAGCTGTCTTGGAAGTACACAGAGGGCACTGCAACGGCAGCACTGGATATTTTGGGATTTTCTATGATATTGCCACTAGTGATAGAACGGTTGGAGTGTAAAAAAGAAATAGGAAAAATACAGAGATTTTTAAGCAGTTTGGCAATTGCTGTGGTTCTGTTGATCGTGATCCTGAATTTTGATAATGTGCAGTCCATGACATTGAATCTTGATCTGCTTCTGCCTTTATATTATGTGGCTTTGATTATCATGATAGCGGATCAGGAACTCCGTAGGTCAAAGTTTGGTTTTATTATGATTTTGCTGGGGCAGTTCGGATTAATACTTACGAAACAAATGGGAATTGCATTTGTGCTGCTTGTATGGTTCTTCTATACAATGTCAGAGGTCCTGGATGCTGCAAATCTGCGGAAAGAGAACCTGCAATACAAGGGATTGTTAGCAGTACATTCACTGGCAGTATTGATTACGCCGTTTATCAGTAATGGAATATGGAGCAGATATGTTTCGAGTCTGGGAGAAGGAGGACAGTTTTCTCTCTCGAAGATTAACCTTAAGACCCTGTTCCGTGTTATAGCAGGTGGAGGAGACTGGCTGCAGAGAATTACTTTTGTCAGATATATCAGAGCACTGTTTACTACGAATATTACGACAGGATTGTTCCCGATGACCTATGTATCTGCTATAGTTGTATCATTTTGCATATTGGTCATTATGTTATATGCATTTAGAAACGTGGTAACAAAGGGTGAAATGCTGCGCTATGGTTTGCTATTTGCATTGGGAAGTGCAGGATATGCATTTACGATGCTTACAATGTATCTGTTCTGTTATACGGAAGGTGAAATGAGTGTTTTGGCCAGCTTTGAGAGATACATGTGCACTTACGTGGTGAGTCAATATATGATCTTGCTGTTACTTCTGCTGAAATTACTTAATAGGATGAAGATAGATGTCTGCAGCTATGCGGTGGTGTGCACTTTATTGGGAATCGGACTGATAACAGTGGGAGCAGATGGATTGGGTAAACTGATGCCTAAGAAGTTTACCGATAAAAATATGGTGGAATACAAGGAGCAGGCGGATGTCATACAGATGTATGTTCCGGAAGGAACAGAAGTATACATGATAAGTAATCTGAACGCTGTGGATGCGACATTTACGGCATATTATCTGGATAACATTTTAATTGATAACAGAGCGATGAGCTCGAATGTTGCTACCGTTGGAGCGGAAAATGTTGATTACTGGAATGACATCGTGAATTGCATCCGGGAAGACGGGTATGTATATGTGTGTGATGCTACGGATAATGTGAATGATGCATTGTCGAAGTATGCGGAAGATGGAGAGATTACAGATCAGACATTATATGTGGCAGAAGATGAAAATGGGGAATTTAAGTTACGGAGAGCATGGTAGACAAAGCTGACAGGAGAAAAATTATGACGAAAAGAGCATTAATTACAGGTATTACAGGGCAGGATGGTTCTTATCTTGCGGAGTTTTTGTTAGAAAAAGGATATGAAGTACACGGTATTGTACGTAGAGCATCGATTTCCAATACCGCACGGATCGATCATATTATGGATCGTATTACTTTACATGATGGAGATCTGTCTGACTCTTCTTCTCTGGTTCGCATTATCGGACTGGTACGCCCGGATGAGATTTATAACCTGGCAGCACAGTCACATGTACAGGTATCCTTCGATGCACCGGAATACTCCGGAGATATTGACGCGTTGGGCGTACTGCGTATCCTGGAGGCATGTCGTATTCATGGTCTGGAGAAGACGACGAAAGTATACCAGGCATCCACTTCAGAGCTGTATGGTAAAGTAGAAGAAGTACCGCAGAGAGAGACCACACCTTTTCATCCTTATTCTCCGTATGCTGTTGCAAAACAGTACGGTTTCTGGATCGTGAAGGAATACCGGGAAGCATATGGTATGTTTGCGGTAAATGGTATTCTGTTTAACCATGAGTCTGAACGCCGCGGAGAGAATTTCGTAACGAGAAAAATTACGCTGGCAGCGGGAAGAATCGCAGAAGGCTTACAGGATCATCTGGAACTCGGTAACATGGATTCCCTCAGAGACTGGGGATATGCCAAGGATTATGTGGAATGTATGTGGATGATACTGCAGCACGAAACACCGGAAGATTTTGTCATTGCTACCGGAGAGCAGCATACGGTTCGTGATTTTACAGAGCGAGCATTTGCTGTAAACGGCATTCAGATCCGTTGGGAAGGTACCGGTGTCGATGAGAAGGGCTATGATGCACAGACCGGTAAGATGTTGGTATGCGTGAATCCGAAATGGTATCGCCCGACAGACGTGGACAACCTGTGGGGAGATCCTACGAAAGCCAGGACAGTACTTGGCTGGAATCCCCAGAAGACCACCTATGCGGAACTGGTAGAAATCATGGCAAAGCATGACAGAGAACTGGCAAAGAGAGAGAAAGTGATAAAGGGACAGTTATGAATATAGTATTGTTATCCGGAGGATCGGGACAGAGACTGTGGCCGTTGTCCAACGATATCCGTTCAAAACAGTTTATTAAGATATTCCGTAAGTCTGATGGAACATTAGAGTCCATGGTTCAGCGTGTATACCGACAGATCAAGACAGTAGATCCGGAGGCGGTGGTTACGATTGCTACATCGAAATCTCAGGTATCGGCAATCAACAATCAGCTGGGTGAGAACGTAGGGATTAGTGTGGAACCCTGTCGTAGAGATACTTTTCCGGCAATCGCGCTGGCAGCAGCATATCTGAAAGATGTGCAGGGCGTAGCAGAGAATGAAGCCATCGTAATCTGCCCGGTGGATCCCTATGTGGAGAAGGATTATTTTGAGGCATTGCAGGACTTGTGCAAGCGCGCCGGAGAGTCAGATGCGAATCTTGTGCTGATGGGAATTGAACCGACCTATCCCAGTGAAAAGTACGGTTATATCATACCGGAGACTGCGAAGCAGCTGAGCCGCGTGACGATGTTCAGGGAGAAACCTACCAAAGAAGTGGCGCAAGAGTACATTGCCCAGGGGGCACTCTGGAACGGTGGAGTATTTGCTCTCAGACTGGGATATGTATTGAAGCGGGCACACGAACTGATTGAGTTTACGGATTATGAGGATCTGTTTCAGAAATACGATACGTTACATAAGATCAGCTTCGACTATGCCGTAGTTGAGAAGGAACTTGAGATAGAAGTGATGCGTTTCGCGGGAACCTGGAAAGATCTGGGGACCTGGAATACACTGACAGAGGCAATGGACAGCAATTGTGTCGGTGAGGGTGTTCTGAATGATACCTGTGAGAATGTACATGTGGTGAATGAACTGAATGTACCGATCCTATGCATGGGATTAAAAGATATCGTCGTGGCAGCCAGCCCCGAGGGAATCCTGGTATCAGATAAGGAGCAGTCCAGCTATATCAAACCGTATGTGAACCAGTTTGACCAGCAGGTAATGTTCGCGGAAAAGTCCTGGGGAAGCTTCAGGGTACTGGATGTGCGTGATCACAGCATGACGATCAAGGTAACACTGAATCCGGGACACCGGATGAATTACCACAGCCATGATTTCCGGGACGAAGTATGGACGGTGATAGCCGGAGAAGGCCGTGCGGTGATCGATGACGTGGAACAGAATGTGAAGGTTGGAGATGTACTGACGATGAAGGCTGGGTGCAAACATACGATTATCGCCGATACGGAACTGCAGGTGATCGAAGTGCAGATCGGCGATGAGATCAGCGTGCATGATAAGCATAAGTATTAAATCTGAGGAATAATAAGGGCAGAGAAGGAACAAAAGAGAAAAATTGATATATTAAGACAGCTATGAGGGAGCAGATGGGAGATACACAGAAGATGACAGAACAGAAGAAAAGATATACAATCCTGGGTATATTTGTGGCATTGTTTCTTTTTGGTGCTTTTTTCCTGCGTGAAACAGGTGTGTATTTTGATGAACATTCGGAAGAAGAAATTCTTTATATGAATATTCTGCAATACGGCGAGACTTTACGAATCTCGAAGATCACGAATTGGTTTGAAGGGAAGGACGAATATCATCCAATCTGCGAATCAATAGAAAAGGATCACGGAAGCGCTTTGTATTATTTGTGCGGATTGGTGTTAATGAAGTTGGATCAGCATTCAGATGCAACCGAATTAAAGAGTGAGATATGGCATGCGTATACATATGCACTGTTTTTCCTTGGCGTAATCTATATGTACCGTTTGCTATGGGAATTATTTCGGAACAGGAAAACGGCACTTTTGGGAACCTTTATGTTGTTTCTGACCCCAAGAATATTTGCAGATGGATTATACAATAATAAGGATACAGTACTGATGTCCCTGATTATTGTTATGCTATTTTATGGGATTCGTTTTATTAAGTGCAGGGACTTTTTAAATGCATGCCTGCTGGGAATCTGTGCCGGATTTTGTAGCAATCTAAAAATTAGTGGAATATATGTATTTGCATTAATTGGTGGATTTTATCTGTTGAAGCTTTCGATAGACAAAAAATGGAGCATGAGAACATTTTTGGCGGGACTTACAGCAGCGATAATCGGCTTTTTATGTTATTTGGCGCTGACTCCTGCAATTTGGGGACGGGGGTTCCAATTGCGAGAATTCCTGCTTTGGAATCTTACGAACAGCACTGAATTTTCCAGAATGGACGGAAGAGTATTGTTTGACGGAATTTGGTATGTACATTCCGAAAATCCGCTGCCATGGTATTACTTGCCGAAACTGATTGCATTGACGATACCTGTCTATCTCAGTGTTTTGTTATGGTGTAGTATTGGTATTTGGATTTATAAGGGGAGAAAGTTTCAGTGGAATTCTGCGGATGGTTTCTACCCTCTCTTTGTGTTGATTCCCGGGATTCCTGTGTTAGTAGCTATGCTTTGCAGTCCGAACTTGTATAATGGCTGGCGGCATATGTATTTTATCTATGGCCCGATGGTTGTACTGGCAACTTATACAGTTGAATATCTGATACGTGGAAAACAAAGCCATGTAAGTCAAATTGTGACGGCTATATTGGTTGTATTGATTGCAAGCAATGGTGTTGGAATTGCATTGACGGGGCAAAGCTCCTGTGCGTATACAAATATTTTGGCAGGTGGTGATGCCTGTGGACGATATGAGATGGATTATTATGGGGTGACGACCAGGAAGATTCTTATAAGTCTCGTGGATCGGTATGATGAGATATGGATTAAATCCGATGGATCCGGTGCAGTGATTGTCAATTACTATACGTTGCCAACAGAGTATCGAGGGAAAATTCATTTAGTATCTTCCGAAGAAGAGATATGTAATGCCAGAGAGCAAGGGAAAATGGTAATTGGGTGTGTGAATCCAACTTATGATGTCCTGCCTGAGAGGGAGGATGTAACTTGGCTGGAGGATTGGAAGGCATGGGGGAATACTTATATGAGGATTAGAAGATATTGAATATAGTTTGTGGAGCAGACGGAGCAGATTGGCGATAAAATTAGCATACATGATAAACATAAGTACTGATTCATAGGTGTAAGTAAGAGCGGAGAAGTATGTGAAAACAAAAGAAAAAGTACTAAAACATGTGGCTGTTTTCGACCTATCTTTCCAATGCTGTCGGACCTATCTTTAGTCTGTTGCCGGGGGGAAAGACGCTGCTGGGAATGAATATTTATACGACCGGTGTGACGGCTTTATTGATGATACTAAGCAGTTGTTTTTTGGTCAGGTATATGAAGATATTCGTGTGAGAAACTGCAGGCTGACCTCGAGAGAACGAAAGAGAAGCAGGAACTTCCACTTATGATCGTAAGCAATAATTTTGAAAGTGATGAAAGAGTGAAAACAGAAGTACTGCGACAGTTTATGAAGGAATGCGGATATGAAATGACGTACTCGGTCGGACAGTTTGAAGTGTTCGTGGCGGAGTGAGATATGAAGTATAATGAAGAGGAAAAATGTTCATGTGTAACCGCTCTATGGCAAAAGGTACTTGCAATGGAGCGGTTACATATCTTTTATGAGTATTAGTCAAATAAATCGGTATTAGAATTAACAAGCAATTGAGAAGCTAGATTCTATAGTTACTAACAAAAAAACAGATTTATTTTGAAATCAAGGGCACCCTATGACAAAAAATCAAAACAATTTTTCGATAAAACGAAATTCAATTATGTAACTAATTATAGTAAAATATAGTAAATAAAGTTCTTTTAGAAAGCAAATCAACATTATCTGATTAGGTGTAATAAGGATATGCATGAGGTAGTCTGGTTGGATGTAACTGTATCGGGTTATTGAATCTGAATATGCTAGAAAATGTGAACTTACAACAGAACAGGATGTATTGCAGCTAGCAGAAGAATTATTCGGAGACAAAGACTCAGGTGACTAGCGTAATATTTTGTTTAAAAGTATAGAAAAAAAATTGGTTGGAAACATATTGTAGCTGGCACTTCTTGGCAATAGGCGTTTAATAATTTGAGGCATTAGTTTTAATGAAGGAAAAAAACTATTATAAAGAAAAAATTCTTCTTACTGTTCAATTCAGTAAAGAGAGTATTAATATATTGATGTTCCAGGGCTTTTATATATGTTATAAAATAAATATGATAAGGGAAAACAGCTATGCAAAAGATATTTGATAACAAGGAAGTAAAAAATACAATATCGCTTATATTAACGGTAGGGATAGGATTAATAGGATCGGCATTGGGAAATTGGAATTATAGAGAAGACAAATATTTTATAATCAAACTTGTTGGATTAATTATATTAGCAGTTTTATTTATGATCTTTTCCATTTTATCATACAAACATGATAAAATGGAAAGGAATGCAATACAGGAAAAAAATGAGAAAATAGTAATATTGGAGCAGCAAAATCGGGAATTAAGAAAGGAAATCGAAGTGTATGAAGAATCTCACATTGCAATGGCTGCCATATTTGAAAAGAGTGCACAAGACATAAATGAAACTGCAAATAGCATTATGAACCAAAAGGAAATAACTTTTAATATTTGGAATTTTAAGAAGGAATGCAAGTGGATTTGCGAAAAGGTTTTAAATATTGTAGAAGAATTATCCATAAAAGATGGGGAGTATGCTGTTAGTATTTTTCAGATTAATCCTTTGGCAAAGGGAAAATCTAAAGGTATTACTATGATAGCACATTCAAGCAAATATGGGAATACACCCGATGTATATGAAACATCTCTTACATTTAGAAATAATGGTGATTTTTTTGCGGTAAAACTTTTTAAAAAGTGTAAACACGACATTGTAGTTTTGATTGATAAAAATGAAGTGAACGAAAAATTTGTATATAAAGACGAAAACAATCATCCGGACTATTCACAATATATTGCGATGCCAATACATTGTAGCGGAAATGAAATGCTTTCACTACTTCAAATAGTTGCTTTTGGAGAGGCAAAAATAGGAAATACTAAAGCTGAAATTATGGATAAACTTAATAAATACATATTTCCATATACGCGACTGGGATTGATGATGTACAAATATGAAAAAGGACTTTTAAATAGTGGATATTTAGTAGAAAAAATGAAGGAGAAGTAAGGAATGAACAATCTTAAAAATCATAATGGTCTATCAGAGGAAGAATATCGAAAAAAGGTATTGGCAGCTTTATATGATAGTAATGAACCACGAGAAGTGATTATTGGAGAAGGAAAGCGACAAGTAGAAGAATTAATAGATGCTGAAAATAGAATTAAACAAACAATGGAGAAGCTTGCGGAAAAATATGAAAATCAATAGACGATAAGAATGTACAAAAGATTTTTGTAAGATTTTGACGTTTCTTGTCATGTATTTTATAGGAACATAAATACATGACAAAGGCGGTATAGCAAATGTACAATTCAAAAGAAAAATGTAAAGAAATCGCAAAAAATTTTAAGCAACTATGTGAGGCAAGAGGCACGACACCTTATAAAGTTGCTGCTCGGGCAGGCATGTCTACCTCTACGGTTAGCGGCTTCCTTTCGGGTAAGACAATTCCTAGATTGGATACGATGTTAATGTTATGCAATGAATTGGGAATTTCTATGGCGGATTTTTTCAATGATAGCGAACTGACAACTCATCAGACCCAAGAAGAGCAGAATATTATGGAAATCTATCGAAATTTACCTACACAGAAAAAAGAACAGCTTTGTATATACCTAAAGATGCTGATACAATATAAAGAAGACTAATAACTTAATGTTTCCCCTCTTTTCTGACGATAATATATATGGCAAAGGAGTGCACATATGAAGAAAAAGTTATGGATGGCAGTAGTTTTTATAGTATGTCTGTGGATAGGATATCCGTTAGATGTATCAGCTACATCGCAGACAGTGGATAATTTGGTTCTTATGGTGAATTTTGAAGATGATGGAACCAACGAATTTCTGACGAGGTATTCTGAATACCAGGAAATGTACGTTGGGTCACCGCGCGGAATGAATGCATATATTCATACGATTTCCGACGGACAGGTAACGGTAAATTCCTATTTGCCACAGATAACAGATGACGGCTTTGTGGCAATTACTCTTCCGGGAACTGCAGATAGCTATACCAGTGATGAAGCGTCATTTGTAGAAGCTGTCATGAAAGTCGCTAATGCCCAAACTGAGAATCTCTCAATTCCTTCCAAATTGGATAGCTGGGGGAGCGAGCACATTATTGATAATGTTACTATTTTAGCACAGGCACCGGGAGGAACGGGAACCTTTGTATCACATCGTTCTGTCTATGGAAGCAATACAAAATTGTTTGGATGGACAATGCGCTCTTACAACGTTATCGCGACCGGATTGCTTGGGCTTGGCAGCACGTTTGAACTGGGATATTCCTTGGCAGCGCATGAATTTCTGCATACACTGGGAGCCCCGGATCTATACCGGAATGATGGAACAGCGGGAGAACCGGTAGGATTGTGGGATCAGCAGGGAAAAGTATGTACCACAGCCCAATATCCCTTAGTCTATACACGTAAAGAATTAGGATGGCTAGATATTCCAACGATTAAATCAAGTGGTGATTACACCATACAGCCGGCAGAGAATTCCAGCGGTACACGAGCATACATTTTGAAAACATCTATGTCAGAAACGGAATTCTTTGTAGTGGAATATCGTAAAAAAAGTAGTAGTAGACAAGAATACGATTATTATGTCCCCCAGGATGGTTTGATCGTATACCGTGTGAACAACCAGTTTGAAACCAATGTTGAAGGTAACAATTATATTTATGTATTTCGACCGGGAACTCAGGATGTTGCGAAGGCAGAAGAAGTCAACAGCAGTGGTTATGGCAATGCTGTTTTGGAAGCCACAATCGGCACAGCAAATCGTAAGACACTTGGAAACAGCGACCTCTCAGCATCTTTTACACAGGATACAATTTTTTATTCCAACGGAAATAATAGTGGAATTGTTATTGATAATATTCGTTATAATAATGACGGCACATTGACCTTTCATGTTTCTTTCCCTGACCTTTCTGGTGAAAGTTATTGGCAGCCTATGGGAGAGTCTATACAGAATTTAAAGTTTTCATGTATTAGTGGTGATGAAAGCGGAACCAGGTTGTATTTGGCGGGGATTTTAGATGATAGCAAGGCAGTAGCTTATTACTACAATGAGACGAAAGGCTGGACGAGTCTTGGCGGAATAGATGCTGCGCAAAATTACATGGACATATTGTGCTATGACGATGTGATGTATATGGCATATACTGACCGGTCATATGGGCTTAGTGTTGCGGCATATCAAAACGGAACATGGTCAATTCGGTATCATACCAGTGACTTCCCTACCAGAGTAGAACTTCAGATAGTTAATGGAGAGCTATGGGTAGATTATGATTCCGGTAATTGCTTACACAGATATAATATTACGCAGAAAACGGCGGCAACAGATATTACAGTTTCAGGAATAGCAATTTCGCAGACAAAGTCATTTTATTATGCAGGTCAATGGTATGCAGTATATGGAGATTTTTGCGGAAGCGGAGATGCCTCAAAGGGAAAAATAGCGAGATATGATGGAAAATGGAATGATATATATACAATAAGCAGTCTGGGAAGCCTAAAACTGGCAGATGCTTGGGTGGCGGAAGACAAAGTATATATAGCTGCAGTCGACAATGACAAAAAAATTGCTAGTCTGGTGTACGATGGTGTTACATGGTCTGAACAGTTGATTGACAATGGACATTCGGACAGCATTATTCGTTTGATAGTGAAGGATGGAATTCCTTATGTTGCATGGTGCGAAAATTCCGTATTAAAAGTGAAATATTGGAAAGAAGGTCAGTGGTCAGAACTGGCAAACAGCGTTTGCAGTGATGCGTCAGATTTTGACTTTTTCTGTGGTGGTGATACTTTATATGCAGTGAGCATTAACCAGACAGGGATTACTACAGTCCGCACTATGAAAACTGTCAGTAACGAACCGGATATTGGCAGTGGAAATGTGTTGATTAGAATTCCAACAGGGTATGATCCGGAAGCAACGATATGGATCGACGGAGTAGCATGTATAAGCACACCTTGGGAAGGAGACAGTTATACCCGACTGGTAAGCATAGGAAACCAAAGCCCTGCAGGAAACGGTGCTGCGCAGATAGCTACGATGTGTCGATATGACAGCAAGGCTATTCCGATTGGGATGTATGTGTGGAGAATTGCTCAAAAAGGAGATTATTATATAGCAACAGCAATCCCCGAATTAGAGAATGTGTTTTCTTATCACGGATTTTCAGTACGATATACAGGTAAAACAGGACTTCGTTGTGTTTTTGGCATTGGCACAGATACAAAAAAACAGTTGCGTTCGCCCAATGGACTGGAAGGATATCACCTTAAGGAAATGGGAATTATAGTAATGTCTCTGAACAAACGGAACGATAATCCCTTGATTTACGGAGGAGATTATGTGCAAAGCGGAAGAACTTATTATACAAGTGATGGGAAAATATATAATAAGGTATTGCACATATCAGGGGGCAGAGAACAATTTGCCAATGTACTGGTAGATTTGGAAAAATCCTGGTATAAAACAGACTATGTATTCCGTCCGTATGTAATATTGTCAACTGAAGATGGAGATGCAATTATCTATGGGCCTGAAGTTTCCAAAAGCATGTATACAGTATGTAAGCAGGTGATGGAAAGTAATCAATTTGCACCTGGAACGACAGGATATCAATTTCTGCAGAATATTATAACCACCGCAGATGCCAAGTAGCAAATAGTAAAAATGTCGCTGGCATTTCTCGTTATGATTGTGAACAATAATTTTGAAAGTGATGAAAGAGTGGAAGCAAAGGAACTGCGACAATTCATGAGAGAATGTGGATATGAAATGGAGTACTCGGTCGGACAGTTTGAGATGTTCGTGGCGGAGTGAGAAAGTTTCTGCGAATGAAATTAATATGAAAAGTAAAAAACGGAGTCATCAGTTCATTGTAAATTGGTGACTTCGTTTTTTATAGGAATACCCATTATTGTATGGATTGCTGTTCTGGGAATTCAATTTTTACGAGCTCTAAAAGGAAATTGTAAAAGTTTTATTATTAGTTTTTTCTGTGTGCTTTTGATGATACTTGGACAAAAAACAGTTATTCAATGTGTAGAACATCAGGCAGAAATTCAATTATCTGAAGGAGTTCCGGCAATATCTGTGGTAGCAATGGGATTACAGGATGAGGATCCAAACCATACAGGGAGAGGAACATATAATGCATATGAAATACATCTCTTTTGGGAAAATAATTTTGATGTAGATAAGTGTACGGAACTTTCTATTTTAAATATAAAGCAGTCCATTGTCAGATGGATGCGAGATCCTATAGGAGCATTAGAATTTTTCTGCGAAAAAACAGCAGTTCAATGGTTGGAACCTACCTATGGATCCTTTCTATTTACATCGAATATGACGACTTCGTCGAAATGGATGAAGGCATTTTACTCAGATAGAGGATATCAGATATTCTATGAGATTATGAATCAACTGCAAAATGTTATTTATATTGGAGTATTATTTTATTATATTTATCTGGCAAAACATAAAAGACAGGAATGGGAATATTTTTTGGGATTGGTTCTGATAGGAGAGATTTTATTCAGTCTGTTGTGGGAGGCAAAGAGCCGGTACGTGTTCCCTTATATAGTGATTGCATTGCCGGCTGCGGCCATGGGATATTGGTATTTATGTAAGTGTATAGAAAAAGTCATGCATGGTTATAAACATAGAGAAAATTATAATGGATAGAAAGCAAAAATGCAAAGAGAATACTGCTTTGGTCGATTTTGATTCTTGCAGTTGCACTGATGTATTTTGTGGCGGAGAAACTGTTTGATGAAAAAATTGCTTTTATTGCGATGGTACTGACACCCAGGCCAGTGCCATTACATACACGATGGTGGAGATGGCGAAAGCACACAAGGCTTATTTTGAGGCATTGCAGGGATTGTGTGACCGTGCCGGAGAGTCAGATGCGAATCTTGTGCTGATGGGAATTGAACCGACCTATCCCAGTGAAAAATATGGTTATATCATACCGGAGACTGCCAAGCAGCTGAGCCGTGTGACAATGTTCAGGGAGAAACCTACTAAAGAAGTGGCGCAAGAGTACATTACCCAAGGGGCACTGTGGAATGGCGGAGTATTCGCTCTCAGACTTGGTTATGTTCTGAAGCGAGCACATGAATTGATTGATTTTACGGATTACGAAGACCTGTTTCACAAATACGATACATTACAGAAGATTAGCTTCGACTATGCCGTAGTGGAAAAGGAATCCGAGATAGAAGTAATGCGATTCGCAGGAACCTGGAAGGATCTGGGAACCTGGAATACACTGACCGAGGCGATGGACAGTAATTGTGTCGGTGAGGGCGTTCTGAATGATACCTGTGAGAATGTACATGTAGTGAATGAATTGAATGTACCGATCCTGTGCATGGGATTAAAAGATATCGTCGTGGCAGCCAGCCCCGAGGGAATTCTGGTATCAGATAAGGAGCAGTCCAGCTATATCAAACCTTATGTGAATCAGTTCGACCAGCAGGTAATGTTTGCGGAAAAGTCATGGGAAGCTTCCGGGTACTGGATGTGCGTGATCACAGCATGACGATCAAAGTGACATTGAATCCGGGACACCGGATGAATTACCACAGTCATGATTTCCGGGACGAAGTATGGACGGTAATTGCCGGTGATTGAGGTGCAGATCGGCGATGAGATCAGCGTGCATGATAAACATAAATACTAAACGAATGAAAGAAAAAGTGCGCTTAAGAAAAATGTTGAAAATTGCGGTAATATGCGCTTGTAAACGCCTATACGATATGGTAAAATTCAAATGGTATATTTTCGCATGAGCAGCACATATACGCGCAGAAGCAGAAGAATTTCCCCTATAATTCTTCATCTGAAAATATACTATTTTACATGATATTGGTTGCTGAAATTTTGAATTATTGAGCCGTTAGACAGAAAGGAAAAGAGCGATCATTATTACATCAGAAAACGCCTGTTTTTGCCAAAAAGGCAGAACAGGAATAAATTTTACAAATGTCCATATAAATATAACATAGATAGGTAGGGGTATCTTGGAAATGGATTATAAGAGTAAGATTCTGGAGTAAGAAGCAACGCGTCGAGGGATTGTGTGTGAATGCAGAAATAATAGTGCGTAATTACCTTGGAGATAAGGGCTTCGAGTTAGCAGAGAAGTGGTATTTGTATACGTTACAGCCGGAATGGGACTATGTAGTCTTCATGGTTCGGCGAGCCTATTTGGCGGCCCAAATCATGGAAACGGTCACAGGAAGGCAAATGAAAGAAAGTGCGGCATCCTTTTTAACGGATGCGGCTTTTTTTGCACGCTATGAGAAAATTGCCCGATTTTATGTGACGTATCATCGTCTTCCTAATATTCTGATCGCTGAAGACAGTGTTGTGCATGGAAGAAGCATCGAGGAGTGTCTGAATGGCATTAGCAGTGCAATATGGGAGGAAGTTCAAAAGCAGACTACACAGGAATTGGACGAAGATGAATTTCAAAATGAATTCGTAAAGGCGGTACACATCCATGTGATTACCAAGGCAGCAACGGGACTACTGCTCTCTACGAAATATATGATGAAGATTCACAGCTGCACAGTTCAGAATCTACAGGAATTGCATGAATTGTCCTATGGAATATCAAAGCTGATACTTCATTCAGGGAAAGCAAATGCAGCTTATGTATATTCTCAAAAAGTGACAGAAAAGCAATACAATATTTTAAAAGCATTAAGCAAACAAGACGGCGAGTTCTCATATAATACTGCTACAACCGATATAAAAGAAAGTTTTATAATAAAATTTGTAAAAAGAAAAGAATTTGTAAAAAGCGTTTTGTCAGTGCGTTTTCTTCCTGGGCGTGATGGTGGTTATCGCATGATTCCGTTTGCCTTTTTACCTAGTCTGAGCAAAGACGAGACAGATGCACTATGGGCGGCAAGCGCTCAAAAACTTGTGACATATATTGATGATAAGAAAGTAGGTCAGGACTATGAGGAGTTTTTGGGCAAATTAGCTGATACCAATCTGAAAAGAAACTATAATGAATGGCTGACGCTGGTTTTAAGTCTATGGTGGATGGTAAAATTGCAGCTACGTTCCGGGATGAAGAGAGAGGATGTTGATGACCGGGACGAGATTAGGACATTAGCTTATAATTATAATTTAACAGATGCAGGTAGAACAGAAGCAATTCTAAAGGCAGTGGTTATAGCAATATGGAAGATGGCAGCAGATGAAAAAGAGCCGGATGTCAGTGAAATAATTGCAGATTGTATTCATTCCGACAATTATCTTCTACTTGATCAGGTAGAAGATCAAATGGAAGAATTGGATGAAAAAAGAATTGTCGAAGATCTTGAAAATTATTGGATTGATATTACAAAACAGAATGAACATGAGGCATATAAAGCATTAAGTATTCCTCGTTTCGCTTTTGATCCTAAAATAATTAAGAGAGCAATACAGAAATGTGAGGTTGTATTAAGAAAATTAACAGAAGGAATATCTCTACGAAAAGCAGGCTATATAATAGCGCAATTCCAACAAATGATGGATCAGGGGATCATAGGAATCTATTCTTTTGTTAAAAGGGGAGACACGGAGAGCTTTTTTATGCAATGTGTAAAGCCTGGCGAGATGTCTCTGACAATATATCCGAAGCGAATGAGAGATTATATTTCTGTATTTTCTAGAATTTATGAGTATTGTGAATATTGGGAATTGGACTGGAAGAAGATTATCATCGACTTCAGCAGTGATGAGGAGAGCGGAATACCGGAGAGCGACAGAGGTAAAATTCAAGATTTTATAGCATACTTGCAAGAATGTGGGCAGGATCCTCAACAATGGGATATTCATTTCAATATTGGTGAAGTGAATGATAAAGGAGAAGTAAGGGAGGTCAATCAGGAAATAGAGCGGGCTGTGCATAGCTATTATTATTGGAAGAGATTTGAAAAATACATTAATAAATAAAATATAAGAAAGCCAAAAACAAAAGAGGGAATCATCATATGCGTATAATTGTAAATCAAGGGGATGAAAATCGGGCGAAACTCGAAACAGTGTGGACGGAAGATATGTTCTTTTCGCCTATATATGATAAGGCTAAGTCTTTAGTAACAGAAATTGTAAGTGAAATGAAACTGCTTTCTGAGAATGAGGATAAAGCAGATTGCGGTGATGTATTATTTCAGAGAACACCGAATAATATTATAGCTTTTTGCGCACATCGTGGACAGGGTAAGACAACGGCGATGAAATCTTTTGCGAGCTTTCTAGCGAAAGATGCTACAGATGCTGATTTTGTCGTACTGGATTCAGTAGATCCGGCGGCATTGGATAGTGGAGAATCTATTGTCAGAGTCGTGCTTTCGCGTCTATTTTATAAGCTGCAGGAGAAATGTGAAAAACAGGATAGGTATGACTTTCCTGAAAAAATGGAAATAATGGAATTGTTTCCCAAATGTTATAGTGCCATTGATCATATCAATGGCACTAAGACTGTTGATCGGAATGAGGATGATCTGGAGGCATTGGCGTCGCTGGGAAGCAGTAGCAGACTTAAGAAAAACCTTCAGAGATTGATAGAGTTGTTGTTGGAGACCTTTTTAGCGGATAAAAAGGAGCGTAGAGCAAGTCGCTTTTTGGTAATACCGATAGATGATGTAGATATAAGTACGGCAGATATTTACAAGTGCTGTGAAGAGATACGTAATTATTTGGCATTGCCGAATGTGATTATTCTGATGGCGGCGGATCATACACAGTTGATGCATGTTATGTATCAGAGATACCTGCAGAGTAACAAAGACTTACGAGAGTGTGAGCCGGAGAATGCGAAGGAAGAATGCAGCAAACTTGCTTTTGGATATTTGCTGAAGCTTCTGCCGGTGAATCATATCGTAGAACTGCCAGAACTGGACAAGATGGCAGAGGAGGACTGGCTTTCATTATCACTGGAGTATTATGTGAAAAGTGGAAACGAATCATATAATGTTTTTGGAAGGACATCTACTATAAATGAAGATATGCGTCAGCAGTTGACTGAGTTAATTTATAGACGGACGGGCATTATCATATATGATGGAGAAGATGATTCCGCGGATTACATGCCGAAAAATATGAGGGAATTGACTCAACTATTGAAAAAAATAGCAAGAACTCCAATGGTAGATGAAGCTGTGCTGTATGGAGAAAACTGGGAACAAGCAGAAGCGGAGGTCGTGAAGTTAAAAGAGAACATCCAGTGTTATAAGAGCTATTTTTTGGAAAGCTGGTGTATGAATCATATGTTACATGAAGAGTACACGAACTTCTTGAAAACAGTAGAAAAAATAGAGAGACATAAGAAGAGCGGAACTATCGGTTGGACATATAGAGAACTGTTGGGATACTTATGTGGGGATAGAAAAGAAAAATTCCAAAAATCTATTGTTGCAGACGATGCATTTTGTATGTTTATAAGCATTTTCCTGAATGAGTGGTTTGCTGAGGCGTTGCATGACAGCATAAAGAGAAAAAGCAAAAGCAGACAGTATGCGAAAATTGCTAATTTCATGGGAATGAGGGGAAAAGCACCTGAGACACCTCAGCCGGATGATAAGGCTGACAGATATATGGTGTATGCGTTTACTGTATCTGACAGAATCCTTTCAGCAGAACAGTTCCTCACATGGAATGCGAAAAAGGATTCTTCTTTGCCTCTTCTCTTCTTTAGAACAGAGGGCGAAAAGGTATTTTTCGATGTTCTTAACCCATGGGATTATATTGTAAGAGAGGGCAGCGACTATTATAGTTATTTGCTCAAAGAAGAAGCAACCCCGAATATTGTTAGGAGAATAAATCCAAATAGGCAAAAGGCGTGGGCCGCAGTATTAAATACTTTGTCAAATGTTAATATTATTCTGCGAAGATGGAAGAAATATTTGATGCCGGGGGCTGCTTTACCTCAAAAATTAAATAGCGCTGAGTGGAAGGATAAGATTCTCGAAGAGTATAAGAAGGGAATATCCAAAGAAGAAGTACAGAAAGAATCTGTTGGAATGAGGAAGGAATTCATAGAGCGTCTTAAGGATACTATAAACAGCGAGATTAAACTATGTGTAGAAAAGCAGAATGATGAATTGAATGCTTTACAGAGTCTTTTTATATGTAATGAATACAATATGAATTCTTATTATAGAGAATATAAGAAGAAGTATCAATGGCTTTTTATTGATCCCAGCGAAGAAAATGTAGTATCACAAGTGAGAGATGCTCTAATGGAAGCGGTAGGAAACAGTGCCAGATTACCGATAGATCCAGAAAGCATATATAAAAGCAGAGATAACCTTAGTGAGGAAATATGGAAGACGGATACGGTACTTAGAAATATTTTCTATTCATCAAAAATGCTAGGTGAAATTATGCAATACCTTAGAAGAGCGTACGATGAAAAGACTTCTTTGACAGATGCTGAAATCACGGAAAAAATTAAAGAAATTAAAGAAAAGTATAAAGAGAAAGAGCAAAACAAAGAGCAGGAAGTAGTAATCTTTGACAAAAAGGAAGATGCACCAGCAGAAACGTCAGACAATGTAACTCCGCCTAAAACTTCGCGAAAGAAAAAGAAAGTGGTTGTAAATACGGAAACAACGCCACAGGAATAGAGAATCAATGAGGTGGCAGACAGAAGTATAGGAGAAGCATATGCATCAGGAGAGAGAAAATCTGGATATTATTTTCCGGAAGACAACTCCGGAGAGTGTATTGAGAGAACTGAAGGAACAGAAAAAACGGAAAGCTTATGATGACGGCAGGGTGATGTCTTACTCCGGGGAAGATTATCTTCGTATTGCGTATGGAGCCTGTCCGGAATATTCGGAAGATGAGCTGAAATACAGATATGATTCTATCACAGAGCAAAGCAGAGAAAAGGGAATCTTTTCTCTGCTCTATCTGTATGCGGAGAATGTTCTTGCAAAGCGGGATGGAAAAATTGCCGTGAAGTTAGAAGAGGTACTTAACTGGAATTCTATAACCAAACGGTTGGGACAGGATCTGTTTACAACAGCGTGGCTGGCGTACAGAGATGGTAACAACAATTATGGGGAAGAAAAACATCAGTTTATATGGCCGGCAGTAATAATAACAGATGATGTCAGATTGAATAATATGCTCAAGAAGGGAACCGCAGAGAACCATTTTCATTTAAATGGTTCCACGCAATCCTTTTCTTTATCATGGGCGAGCCTGATGAATCATCCCGGACAGATTGAGATGTTACTTGCAGAAGAGAAACGTTTCGAGGTAAACAGAGATATGCATATTTCCCGAGGCACTGGCGATAATGTGATATCCTGGAAAGAACGTATTATGTATGCCGCTATGATCAGGGGACTGCTATTTAGAAGAATGATGTCTGAGACAGATCCTTATTTTGACGGAGATCCGGAAGGAGAATTTAAAAAGTTCTGTAAGTTTCCGATGATAAGACAGATTGACATTTTAGTATCCGCTTTACGGAAAATGTATGGTGTCTGTTTTGAACAGCCAAACTATAAGAAAAAGTGTCTGGATTATGTTATATCCCGGGGCTTTTATGATGTACAGGAAGAAGCAAATAACCGACTGTTGTCCGGCGAAAGAGCATTTTTGTATAATTGTTTTGTCAGAATATATCAGGAACAGAATCCCAAACGTTTTTCTCTGTTTGAGCAGAAGATGTTTTATCTGTATCTTTTGATTAAACATCAATTTAGAAGTGAACTGATTCAGGTAAATCACAGGGTAGGATTTTACAACTTTGCAAGGTATCAGGCTCGGAAGAGTCAGCTATTTGAAAAGTATAAAGAGTATAATGTGGAGGCACAGAGACTGGCGGTAGTAGCGGCCCGGAAAGAAAACTACATTAAATCATTTGAAACAAGGATTATGGTTCAGCAATCCGAGAAACAACTCAGAGGATATATAGAAGAGCTGGATGAGCAAATAGATTTTTCTGATAAAAAGACTCCTTCTGATAAAAAAATTCCTTTCGATAAAAAGATTTCGCCCGATAAAAAGTCTTCTTTTGATAATTATTATGTACTTCATTTTCCTAAGAAGGCATTCGATAGTCAGGCAATTAAAAAGGAAGGTAAACTAATTATTTATCCTCGAAATGTGGTAAGCCGCAAAGGAGCGGAACTCGGTGCGCGTGAACTGAGAAAGTATATTATACGGGAACAGGGGAGAGAACAGAGAGTATATGGAATTGATGCCTGTTCCAATGAGATAGGATGCCGTCCGGAGACATTCGCCACTGAATTTAGATATCTGCGACATGTATCAGAGGTGAGATATAAGATTCCATGGTATCGGACAGGAGTAAAATGCTATGAAGAATTAGGGCTTACATACCATGCCGGAGAAGATTTCCTGGATATCACGGATGGAATACGGGCAATAGATGAAGCAATAAATTTTCTGGAGCTGCAGAAAAATGACAGGCTGGGGCATGCAATTGCTTTGGGAATTCGCCCCGAAGAATACTATATGCAGAAAAATATGACCATCTATCAGTCGCAGCAGGACAGACTGGATGATCTTATATGGCTGCTATATCGATCTGTTGAATGGGATATTACTATTTCCGCAGATCACAGAGAAGAAATGAAATGTGATGCCAGGGCATTGATCAGCGATATTTACGCCAACAGACAGGACGAAATTAACAGCAATTTGCATGGTGATATTTTGGATGCCTATTATGCCAGCTGGCAATTGCGAGGCGATCATCCAAGACAATATGAAAGCGGTGCTTTTCGGGAAATCAAAAAATTGCGTCAGGATCCGTATGAAGAATTTATGACTCCCAAGGTGGAAAATGCAAAACTCAGGAAGTTTAGAGAGGATAAGCTTACGGCATCGTTATATTATTGGTATCATTATGATGTGGAGGTGAAAAAGAAGGCTTTAAAACCAATTCATTTTTCCGTAAAAAAGTGGTATGTGGATTTAGTAAGAGAAATGCAGAAAGCCTTACGGAGGCAAATCGCACAAAGAGGCATAGCGATTGAATGTAATCCTACATCTAATGTTCTGATTAGCAATTTCAAATATTTTATTAAGCACCCGGCAATTGTGTTTAATCATTATCATCTGGATGACAGGCAGGATGAACCGAATCTGTGGATATCCATAAATACGGATGATATTGGGGTGTTTGATACTTCGCTGTCTTATGAATATGCGTTGCTTTTCCGGGCTATTACCATGCAGAGACATTCAGAAGACAACTGGAATGATGAGGCTGTGTATGAATATTTGGATATGCTTCGTCAGAATGGACATGAGATGGCATTCCGGGATGTTACGGAAAATAATTAACCACGCTCAAATAGAGCGTGGTGTTCTTTTGTCGAAAACCGGCGGAATAATGTGATACTTAGTGCAAATAACGAACTCCATAACTGTAATTATATATAGTATCATAATATCAGATAGAAATTTATACCCTAATGAAATCCACATCCGGAGGTAGAAAAATGAATCGAGATACTATGAAGAGAGTATTTATTATTAGAAATAATATGGCGAATCGTGAAATTTATTCGAATGCAAGTGAAAGCTTTGAGGAAAAGGGAAAGGGAGAATATTATGTAAGAGGGAAGAATAAGGAATCCCTCAATAGGGTGGCAAAAAAAGGCGACAGAGGTCTTGTTCTTTTGCTTACCTACAATGCGGATGATCCGACGAAGATATTGGATATTTTTATTGGGGACGATGCAGAAATGATATCTGATGAGCGGATAGAATATAGCATGAAACGGCATTTGGAAGGAGATAATGATTTAAGAGCAATAGACAGTATTATAGATAAAATTGATCTGGATATTACTCATGATTTTGAGGAAAATACTTACGTGATGGTAAGTGACATGCAAAGTCTGTATGAGGAATTGAAGGATAGGATTAACTCTTTGGATGTGAAGATAGAAGCGGATGATACTGTAAGGAAGCCGGCAGGAGACTATTGCCTATGTGCACTGGCGCAGACGGATGCACAGGCAAGAAGAGCTTATAAGGAAGAGCCGGTAATGACCGGCAGAACTGAATTCCAACGAGACCGGGAGAGAATAGTGAATTCTACAGCGTTTCGACGAATGGTAGATAAGGCACAAATATTCAGCGCAGAGAAGGGAGATTATTTCAGAACCCGAATGACGCATACCCTGGAAGTGAATCAGATTGCTAAAGCAATTGCATATGCACTGCATTTGAATTTGGATCTTACGGAAGCAATCGCGTTAGGACATGACCTCGGACATACTCCTTTTGGACATCAGGGTGAGAGGACATTGAATGACATCCTGAGCGGCAAAATAGATGCCGGTATTGTAACAGATAAGAAAAAATTGGAGGAAGAAAGGTGCTACGGCGGATTCAAACACAATTATCAGAGTGCAAGAATACTTACACAGTTGGAAAATAAGTATGTTGATTTTGCAGGCTTGAACGTGAGCGCACAGGTAGTAGAGGGTGTGTTAAAACATACTAAATTGAAAAAGGACATTCGCATTGAAGATTTTGTCAGCCCGGAATATTTAGAGAAAATATATATAGATGAAAACGAAGAAAGGCAGCCGATTGCCAGCCTGGAGGGGCAGGTAGTGGCTATTGCTGATGAGATAGCACAGAGGGGACATGATGTAGATGATGCGCTTACTTCCGGAGTCATGACTGTGAGCGAATTCATGGATCGGCTGAAGATAGATAAATGTGATGAGCTGAGAGAACTGATTGAAAAAGAGATCGAGAAGACAGAGACTGCAAATCGTCTTCTTCCGAATAAGCAGGATATGCAGGTGGCTAGGATTGTACATCGGATTATCAGATATTTTATCAGTGATGTAATCAATAATTCAAAGGAAAAAATCGAAGGCAGCACCAAAACATGTATTGATGATTTGAATAAGGAGACTTTCATTGATTTCTCGGAAAAAGGGGAAAAGGTCAATAAGTATATGGAGAAAATCGTGCAGAAGAAAGTAATCTGCAATTATGAAGTAGCCAGAGCTGATTATAATGCGGAAGTTGTGGTAAAGACATTGTTTCAGAAATATTATGAGAATCCACGATTGCTTCATACCGGTACCCTGCAGAAAATATTCCATGATACGTTAATGCACAAAAATACGGCTGTATCTAACAGTGCTGTCTGCTTAAATGATTGTAGTGTAAGTCTCGCCAATGCTGAAATTGAGGAGATGGCACTGAAACCGTTAGAACTACCAAATGATACAGAAGTGAAGAAGACAATACGGCTGGAAAAGAGAAAGATACTTATTAGAAATATCGTGGATTTTATAGCCGGAATGACAGACGGATATGCGCTGCAGGAATACGAGAAGATAAAATAAGTATTACTTGATGGATAATTAGGAGTTATCTAACACTTATTTTAAGAA
>ERZ1034882.89-NODE-89-length-54344-cov-8.287038_pt1 | contig 54344 bp, 51 predicted proteins | sample MGYA00520606_ERZ1034882 | MGnify/ENA primary metagenome ERZ1034882 (study PRJEB33766, sample SAMN09781726) | gut metagenome | biome: gut microbiome | host: Homo sapiens | place: Madagascar | study: EMG produced TPA metagenomics assembly of the PRJNA485056 data set...
ACCCTTTTTTATAAAAATAAAAAACTTCTTGACTATTTATAGTTTGTCACCTCATATCTTTCTGTGATTAGTTCACACATTTCTTATATATGTTTAACATCATCATTTCTTTGTGTAATATGATTGTAAAATAAAATTTACCAATGCAGCTATCCTGCATTGGTAAATATCATGTAAAATATACGTAAATTCTTTACTGTTCAACTGAAATATTTTTCAACTGCTCTGCCATTGTATCACACATGTTCATAACATCCACCATTGCACGTACTGCCTTGGTTGCCTCAATACCATCCATAACCGGCATCATATGATCCATAAGTACAATGTCGTACTTATTTCTCAGTAACTTAAATCTATCTAATACTTCCAGCATTAAAATGATTTAATTTATTTAACACATCCGATTAATTCATGAATATCAGCTATATTCCTGTCTGTCATATATTTTTCAATTCCATCAATAACCTTAATCGTCGTGAGTGGGTCGTGAAAATTGGCTGTTCCTACAGATACCATAGTTGCACCCGCCATAATAAATTCAAGCGCATCTGATGCATCCTGTATTCCACCCATTCCGATTATCGGGATATTAACAGCATTAGCAACCTGATATACCATTCTTACCGCAACAGGCTTGATTGCTGGGCCTGATAATCCGCCAGTCTTGTTAGCCACAGCGAACGTTCTTCTGTTAATATCAATCTTCATTCCTGTAATTGTGTTAATAAGTGATACTGCATCCGCTCCGCCAGCTTCAACAGCTTTTGCCATCTCTGTTATATCTGTTACGTTAGGGCTTAACTTCATGATAACAGGATGCTTGGAAACCTTCTTGACAGCCTTAGTTATATCCTCAGCCATATCTGCTTTCTGTCCAAATGCAATTCCGCCTTCCTTTACATTAGGGCATGATATGTTAATCTCTAACATATCAACTGGTGCATCTGATAACTTTTCCACTGCATCTACATAATCTTCCTTGCTCTTTCCACATACATTTACAATAATCTTAGTATCGTACTTTTTGAGGAATGGAATATCTCTTGAAAGAAATGTATCAAGTCCGGGATTCTGAAGACCTATGGCATTAATCATTCCACCATATGTCTCTGCAATTCTAGGAGTTGGGTTGCCCGGCCATGGCATATTGGCAACACCTTTAGTTGTAACAGCTCCTAATCTGTTGAGGTCAACGTACTCGCTGTATTCCATGCCTGAACCAAAAGTACCTGATGCAACTGTCACAGGATTCTTGAAATGTACTCCTGCAATATCTACTGACATATCCACTGTACTCATTAGATTTCTACCTCCCTTGCATCAAATACTGGTCCTTCTTTACATATTCTTGTATTGTTAACCTTAGAATGGTCATCTATATTCTTAGTCTTACATACACAGGCAAGACATGCTCCTATACCACAAGCCATCTTCTCCTCAAGTGATATATAGCACTCTATGTCATGCTCAACAGCATACGCCTTGATTGCACGAAGCATAGGCATAGGACCACAGGCATAGAACACCTCACCTGTTATTCCATACTCTCTTACAGCATCAAGGACATTGCCCTTGACACCTACGCTTCCATCCTCTGATGCAAGTGAGAGTCTTCCATATTCCTTGAATTCATCTGCAAGAAATGTCTCACTGTCTCTATATCCAAGGACTATGTCTTTATCACAGTCAAGCTGCTTTGCGAGCTCAAGCATAGGTGGGATTCCGATACCGCCGCCGAATATAACAGCTTTTTTCTTAGCATATGGAGCGTTAATATCATAGCCATTGCCAAGAGGTCCCTGTATAGTAACCTTATCTCCTGCTGCAAGCTGTGCAAATTCCTTGGTTCCAGCTCCAACAGTCCTGTATACAAGTCTTATAGTATCCTTACCGATACCGCATATACTTATTGGTCTTGGAAGAAGCCTTGCTCCATCCTTGGAATATACAGATACAAACTGTCCCGGCTTTGCCTCTCCTGCTATTTTTTCTGTCTTTAAAACCATCTCATAAACACCCTCAGCCAGCTTACCGGCTTTAGTTATCTCTACATCTTCTCTGTAAGACATAATCCATCCTCATTTCTCTGTATGTTATCTGTTAAGTGCATGATTAATATCATTAATCATATCTATTGCAGCCTGTCTTGAAGCCTGTGCATATGCTGTCTCGCCATACTTTGCATACTCTTCCTTAGTGTAAGCTGCTATTATTCCTCTTGAGCTGTTAACGATAGCCCCAAGTCCGTCCTCGTTAAAGAAATGTACAAGGTCTTCTGCCTTACCACCCTGTGCACCATAACCCGGTACAAGAATGTATGACTTAGGCATAATCTTTCTTAATGCCTTACCCATCTCTGGATATGTAGCACCTACAACAGCTCCTACATAGCTGTAGTCATCACCCATGCACTGGCTAGCCCATTCATTAACCTTCTCGCCAACATGCTCATATAATGGTCTGCCATCAATAAGTCTGTCCTGAAATTCACCACTTGAAGGATTAGATGTCTTAACAAGTATGAATATACCTTTGTTCTCTTCCTTACATACCTTTAAGAATGGATTGATACCATCTGAACCAAGGTATGGGTTAACTGTTGCAAAATCCTCGTCAAATGCACTGATAAGCTTGTCTCCTACCTGAACCTTGCCAAGATGTGCCACTGCATAAGCCTCAGATGTTGAACCGATATCGCCTCTCTTGACATCACCGATAACAACCATATCCTTTTCCTTGCAGTAATCTACAGTCTTCTTAAATGCAATCATGCCCGGAACACCAAACTGCTCATACATGGCTACCTGTGGCTTAACAGCAGGAACTATATCATATATGTTATCTACAATCGCCTTGTTAAACTGCCATATAGCTTCTGCAGCACCCTCAAGTGTCTCGCCATATTCAGCAAATGCAGCCTTCTTGACATGCTCTGGCACGAACTTCATCATTGGGTCAAGTCCAACAACAACTGGTGCATTCATCTTCTTAATCTTGTCAACTAACTTGTTTATCATATCTATCTCCTTATTAATGCTTATTAATTAATGCTTATTATAATTTAGGAACATCCTTATCAACTATGCACTCAAAACCTGGTCTGTATGAGTAAACTGTCTTGCCGCCAGCGATAGTGTACACAACTCTTCCCTTTACCTGCTTGCCATTAAATGGTGTGTTCTTACCAAGTGAAGCAAACTTAGTGCTGTCAATCACATACTCATCATCTGGATTAATTATTGTGATATCTGCTGCTCTTCCCGGAAGAAGTGTTCCCTTGTCAGAATGAATAATCTGTGCTGGATTGTAGCTCATAAGCTCAACCATCTTCATAGGAGTGATTATTCCCTTATTGACAAGTTCAGTCATAGTAAGGCTTACTGATGTCTCAAGACCTGTTATTCCGAATGGTGCATCTGCAAATGGTCTCTCTTTCTCTGTAACATGATGAGGCGCATGGTCTGTTGATATACAGTCCATTGTTCCATCTGCAAGACCTTTGATAAGAGCATCAACATCCTCCTGTTTACGGAGAGGTGGATTCATCTTATAATTAGCATCATCACATGTGATTGCTTCTTCTGTCAGTGTAAAGTGGTGAGGTGTTACCTCTGCTGTCACTGGAAGACCTTCCTTCTTTGCCTGTGCAACCATTGCAACACTGTCCTTGGTTGAACAGTGGCAGAGGTGTAATCTTGCGCCTGTATTCTTGGCAAGAAGTATATCTCTTGCTACAATAACATCTTCTACAGCATTCATGATTCCATATAAGCCAAGCTCCTTGGCACGCTCACCTGCATTCATAACGCCCCTTGCAACAAGGTTCTTATCCTCGCAGTGTGCAAATACCGGAATATCAACATTAGCTGCAAGTCTCATAGCCTGTCTTGCAACTCTGGCATTCATAACAGACTTGCCATCCTCACTTACTGCTATTGCTCCATGCTTCTTTAACTGCTCAAAATCTGTTATATACTCGCCTTCCTGATTAGCAGTGATAGCTGCTATTGGAAGAATATTAATATCTGTAACATCCTTTGCCTTGTTGACAATATAGTCAACCATATCAGTACAGTCTACAACTGGCTTAGTATTAGGCATACAGCAGATTGTTGTAAATCCGCCTCTTGCTGCTGCCCTTGCTCCTGTTCTTATAGTCTCCTTATGCTCAAATCCTGGTTCTCTAAGATGAACATGGAGGTCAATAAGACCTGGGCACACATAACAGCCTGTCGCATCAATCTCATTGTCAACAGCATCAGTTATATCTTCCTCAACTTTAAGAATGACTCCATCCTCATAGAGCACATCACGTACTGCATCTGTACCGCTTGCTGGATCAATTACTCTTCCACCTCTAACTAATGTCTTCATAGCACTATCTCCTTGTCTTTATATTTAGCCTAAATCTCTGCCAAGATATTTCTTCTCAAACTCACCTGCTGGAACTGGTCTTCCGAACAGATATCCCTGAATATAATCAGCTCCAAGGTCTCTTAACAATGTATACTGCTCTGGCTGCTCTACACCCTCTACAACAATCTGTGTTCCTATTGTCTTTGATAAGTCAACAATAAGCTTAACAAATGCCTGTGCATAGTCATCCTCAACGATATCATCTATAAATGTCTTATCAACCTTGATTATATTGAGTGGAAGCTGCTTGATGTAATTAAGTGATGAGTAACCTGTACCAAAATCATCAAGAGCTATTCTTGGGCCTAATGTCTTTAATCCATTGATAATATTAAGCACTCTGTCCATATCATTAATAGCGAATGACTCTGTTATCTCAAGCACGATATTAGCCGGGTTAACTCCACTCTTTCTGATTATATTGTTAATATTCTCTGCCACATTCTTCTGTAAAAGCTGTACAACAGAAAGATTAACATTAACATGGAAATCAGGGAATCCTGCATCATTCCATTCCTTGCACTGTCTGCATGCTTCCTCAAGTATATAGTCACCGATGTCTGTGATAAGTCCAAGATACTCAGCCAATGGAATGAAATCTCCAGGACCCATGAAACCAAGTGCCTTGCTGTTCCATCTTACAAGAGCTTCACATGATACACACTGTCTTGTAAAGCTGTCAACAACTGGCTGATAGAATACAACGAACTCCTGTATCTGTGATGCAACTGCCTGACGCATATTGTTCTCTATGTCAAGCTGCTTGGCTGTATTAGTCTTCTTATCAGCATCATAGTAGTTATAGCAGTTCTTGCCGCTCTTCTTACTCTCATACATGGCTACATCTGCCATCTTGATTATGTCATGGACATCATTGCTGTTGTCAGGGAATGTTGCAATACCCATACTCATTGTACAGAAATACTCTGTCCCCATAAGATACCAAGGTTTATTAAACATTGATAATATATTCTTCACAATTCTGTCTATATCACCATATTTATCAGGCTTGACTATTACAAGAAATTCATCGCCGCCCATTCTGTAGCAGTTGCCACGCAGACCTCCGATACCCTGTAATCCTGCCGCTATCTGCTGTAAAAGGACATCTCCATACTGGTGTCCTAATCCGTCATTGATATGCTTAAAGTCATCAAGGTCAATAAACATAACTGCACCCTTGGTATCAGTATTCTCTGCATCCTTGATAACTCTTCTAAGGTCAGCCTCACATTTCATTCTGTTGTAGAGACCTGTAAGGAAATCGTTGTTAGCCTGATATTCAATCTTCTGCTGGTTCTTCTTCTTCTGTGTTGTATCAACGGCTGTACATACTATAACAGGACTGCCGTCAATCCATGTAAGGTCTGAAAACTTAATCTCGAACCATAATCCAGACATCGGATCATAATATTCTCTAGGTCTTCTGTCCTTCTTCTCTTCATCAGGCATGTTCATATAATCGTCCACGCCCTCCTGAATTGTACGTCTTATCTCGTCTGTCTTCATGGCAACATCATTCTCAAAAAGAATGCTTCCATCTGTTCTGTTGAATACCATAATTCCAGAACCTATGCTGCTTAATATCTCACGAAGCACTTCATATGAAGACAGTATTGAATTCCTTGTAACCTTCTTCTGTGCTATCGTCTGGATAACATTAGCTATCTCTTCTATGTACTTTAACATCTCATCATCATAATGAATGCATGAATGTGTATCAAATACAGCAAAATACATAGCACATACGTTATTGATATACAAAGGAACTGTGACTGCTGTCTGGGCTCCGCATAAATCCATTATATATCCCTGTGCTGATGTACAGCTATCTGAATAGCAGGCTATAAGCTTGTCTCCTGCAATAGCAAACTTGTCCATGGCAAATGTTGTGATGCTCATTGGCTTATCATCTTTGCCAACATATGATATGACTGTGTCAATCCATTTGTTATCTGCACTTATCTGCATAATAGCAGCGTGCGAGGTTGAAAGAATCTCCTCAACATCATCAATGATTCCTTCAACAACTTCCATAAAAGTTCCCTCAGCTTCAAGCTTGTGAACTATCTTATTAAGTATTTCTTCTTTACGAATTTCGCTCTCCAAGGTATACTTCTCCCCTAACATTAATCTATAGAAATATTATATCCTATTTTACATGCTTTGCAAACCCTTGTGTTAAATTAATAAAAATGGTATCATTCATTTTAGCGACACTAAATTTATCGAGGATTTTATATGGATACAATTAAATACAACACAAAACTTAAAGCCGCCGGCGATGAATACAAGAAAATAGTATTCTGGAACAGATTTATACGTAATCCGGTTGAGACAATTCTTTCCCTTATACCAGCAGCTATAGCAATCGCCATGATGTGTGCAAAGCTTTTCAACATCTATCTCGGTGTAATATATGCAGCATGTTTTGCATACCCGATATATATATTTGCATTCCAGTTTAACAATGCAGTCAAATATCACCTAAAGCACAGAAACCCATCGGAAGATGCACCCTGCATCATCACTCTTATGGATAGTGGAATCCTTGCAGATATCCCTGACCATGACATAGTGACAACATACACATGGGATTCATTTACAACTATCTATTGCAAATTTGGATATTATATGTTCTTTGATGGTTCTAAGATGATTGTGATGCTTAGAATTGCAGATATGTCGGAGGAACAGCAGAAAGCTGCCCCTGAATTTATCAAATCACATGTCAACCAAAACCACTGTAAGATAACATTTTAATCAGGCAGCATCTAATCTGATTAATATTATGATACCAGGGTCAAAAGGTCAGAAAGCCGATGCAAGCTTGCTTGCAAGAGGTTTTTTGACCTTTTGACCCCAACATCATATTATCAGATTAGGTTAAACCCAATAATAAAATTAATCAGCCAGCCGGGTGTAATGTTAAACACACGGCTGGCTGATTTAATTAATCTTAGTTAAATCCGATAAGCTTATTCATGACTTTATATCCATACTTGGATATGGCTCTTCCGCCCCTGCCCGGAATATTAACAGTACTTCCAAGAAGACTGTATCTTAACTGGCTGTAGAGCTTGGAATCTCTTACCTTAACATAATTCCAGAGTTCCTTTTTCTTGGCAAGGTTTTCCTTAGTTCCACTGATTATGAGGAATATAGATGATACCTCCATCATGATTTTAAGATAATTAATCATGTACTTTCTGCATCTGACAGACTTGATATCACTGTCAAGATAGAAATCAATCATTCTCTTAGTAACCGCAATCTGCTGGTCAATTCTTCCTATCATGACCTTTTCATTGACAGACTGGTCTTCACGTCCTATGAAGTATCTGTAGAAGTTGGTGTTGATATAATATATCTTCTTAACCTCTGGCAATGGTTCAAATACAAATATGTTGTCCACATAGAATGTATGCATAGGAAGCTTTAATCCACAATCCTTTAAAAGCTGTGTCCTGTATATTACAGAATGCATGAGAATATACTGGTCAACCTTGAATTTGCCTATCTCATCCCATGAAAACATCTTCTCTATAGGGAATACATTATCATAATGGATAACTTTCTTTCTCTTAGCACCAACCTTGTCATACACATAGTTAGCAACAACCATATCTGGCACATTATCGTCAGAAAGATTCTTCAAAGTCTTTAATATTCTCTTATAGCTCTTCTCATCAACCCAGTCATCACTGTCGACAACCTTAAAATATCTTCCTGTAGCATATGAAATACCTGTGTTAACTGCCTGTCCATGTCCGCCATTCTCCTGATGTACAGCCTTGACTATAGATGGATACTTAGCCTCATACTCTCTTGCAATCTCTAATGTATTATCTTTAGTCGAGCCATCATCAACGATAATTATCTCAACATCATCCCCACCGGGAAGAATTGATTCTATGCATTTTCTCATATATGCTGCTGAGTTGTAGCATGGAATCGCAAAACTAATTAATTTCATAATCCATTACCTTTCACAATCTACATTCTCTCAGGACACTCTATTCCAAGAAGGTCTATACATGTAAGAAGAATATCCTTAGCAAGACTTATAAGTGCTATGTATCCCTTCTTCTTATCTTCATCTGTCTCTGAAAGTATCTTAGTATCATGATAGAATCCGTTAAATGCATTAGACACATCATATATATACTGACATATCTTATGTGGCGCATTCTCAATATATGCACTGTTGACAACTTCCTGGAACTTAACAAGCGCAAGTGCAAGATTCTTCTCACTGTCAGAAGGTGAAAGCTTTAGTGTAAGCCCATTCATATCTCCTGATGAAGCTTTGTATTTTGCAAGAATAGATTTAATTCTTACAATTGTGTATAAAATATATGGACCTGTGTTACCTTCAAATGAAGAAAATCTGTCTATATCAAATACATAATCCTTAGATGCCTGATTAGATAAATCACCATACTTTAATGCGGCAAGTCCGACTATCTTAGCTGTAGCCTCTGCCTCATCCTTATCTATATCTGTCTGGCCCTTCTTCTCTGAATTCTCATTCATCTTGGCAAGAACTGCATCCTGTATATCAGATATAAGGCTCTCAAGTCTCATAACTCCACCAGAACGTGTCTTGAATGGCTTGCCATCCTTGCCATTCATTGTACCAAATCCAAGGAATGTAAGATCTGCATCTGGCTTAACTATGCCAGCCTTCTTGGCAACTCTGAAAACCTGTGTAAAATGAAGCTCCTGTCTCTTATCTGCAAGATAGATATATCTGTCTGGATGGAAATCCTTCTCTCTCTCAACAAGTGTTGCAAGGTCTGATGTCGCATATAATGCCGCTCCATCTGACTTTCTTATGATACAAGGTGGAAGCTCTTTAGTATCTGTCTCCTCCTGAATATCAACAACTGTTGCGCCCTGGCTCTCATATGCAAGGCCTTTGTCTATCATATCCTGAATCATCTCTGGGATATAAGGCTGTGCGTCGCTCTCACCCTTCCATAAATCAAATGACACATTAAGATTGTCATAATTCTTCTTTAAATCCGCCTTGGATACCGCCATTATATGATTCCATATAGCAGTACATGCCCTGTCTCCACTCTGGAGCTTTAATGTTGCATTGTGTGCTCTCTCCAGAAACTCTGCGTTCTCCTTTGACTTAGCACTTGCAGCAGGATAAATCTCCTCAAGCTCTGATATAGTAAATGGAGCTTCTGCAGGATATTCTCCTGTGAAATTCTCATCAAAATATGGAAGCTCCGGCTTTCTGTCTCTTAACTCTTCTATGATAAGGCCCATCTGAAGACCCCAGTCTCCAAGATGAACATCACCAATAACCTTATTACCAGCAAATCTCTGGATTCTCTTGACACTCTCACCGATTACAGCAGAACGAAGATGTCCTACATGTAAAGGTTTAGCCGCATTAGCTCCACCGTAGTCAACGATAACAGTCTTATCTGTCACAGATGGAACATATCCAAATTTATCCTCACCAGCCATCTTATTAAGATAATCACTCATAAAATCTTCTGAAAGAATTATATTGATAAATCCCGGCTTAACGCTCTCAATACTCTTAAATACTGTATTACCAGCAAGCTTGCCAACCACATCATCAGCTATCATAAATGGTGCTTTGCCATACTTCTTGGCTGCTGCCATAGCACCGTTACACTGATACTCACAAAGGTCAGGTCTGTTTGACACTGATATTCTGGCATAGCTTCCATCATATCCGCTCTCCTCAAACGCTGCCTTAACTATCTGCTCTATCTCTTCTATAACAGTTTTCATCTGTCTCTCCATTCACTCATTCTCTAATAATTAACCTTCTCAAGGAAAAGTCCGCATGCCTCCGCTGGGAACGACATAGTTACATCTTTTCCTTCAAGCGCATCCCTTACGCTCTCTGGCTTTTTAAGTCCTCCTGCCACATCAAGCAGCATTCCAACCATAAGTCTCGCCATATTATGCATAAAATCATTAGCAGTTATACTGATTGTCACTATATTATCATCATGTCTGTCGATACTTATGTCTGTAACATTCTTAACTGTACTCTTGCTTCTCTTGGCTGTTGTAAAATTCTTAAAATCATGACTGCCCTTAAAATATTCTGCCGCTTTTCTCATGGCATCAATATCTGGCATATCAAATGTATGATATGTATACTTTCTCTGGAATACATCAGCAATATTGCCAACATCTAATCTGTACACATATGTTACAGACTTTGCATTGAGTGATGCATGAAATCTGTCATCTGCATTATCACAGACAAAAACCGCTATATCCCTTGGAAGATATCTGTTAAGATAATTCTTAAGCTCAATAGGAGCCGGATTATCATTTATCTTAACATTGATTACCTGTCCATATGCATGGACACCCTTCTCTGTTCTACAGCCGCAGTTTATCTCAGGTTCGGCACCTGTCATCTTTCTTAAAACTTCTGCAATCCTGGCATATATTGTATTGTCCGACTCGTCTTTTCCCATACGCTGCCAGCCATCATATCTGCCTCCGTCATATTGCAGTGTCAATCTGTAATTGCTCATTCTTCCAACACCTTTTTAACCACTTCTATAATTACGCTCTCATCAAATGGCTTCTGTATAAAATCAGCAGCACCGCGCTTTAATGCCTCAACCATATTAGACTTCTGTCCTGCCGCTGTTACCATGATAACCTTGGCATCAGGGTCTTTCTCTATTATATCAGATACAGCAGTAATTCCATCTTTTCCCGGCATAGTGATATCCATAGTAACTATGTCCGGCTTTAATGTGAAATACTTGTCAATACCTTCCTGACCATTGACAGCTTCTCCTACTATCTCATGACCGGCATCTTCCAGCATATCTCTTAAAAATCTTCTTGAAGTTTTAGAATCATCAACAATTAATATCTTAGCCATTGTCTTCTCCTTACCTTTCAATATTCACTATATCTTCAACTGCCATCACAGCATTAAACTTCTTATCATCCAGCTTAAAATCTAAAACATAAAATGAGTGATCGCTCTTAACTGAGACATCACTATAAAATACTGGTGGTCTTAATTCACATTTGACATCATTCTCATCAAGCTGTACAGCAAACATGCCATTAGTACAGTTAATAAGCTCACACACTGCATCATATGCATCTTCATCAAACTGTGTGAAATCACATCTTGCAAACATAGACGCCACCTTGCGCAGGGCATCATCATCCCCGCCTATCCCAAAAAATACGTCCTCATCGCCGTCCATTATCTGACAGCCAATATACTTCTCTGGTGTGTCTTTGACACTTCTTATGTCCTCAAGTGAAATATTATCCTTCATATAGAACTTAAAGCTCTTAAGAACACTCTTTAACTGCATCATATATGTATCATTCTTTAAATCTATAAAGGTCGACGCAATTGTATCCATATCCCCACTTTTGATTGCGCTGAGCTCATGCTCCATAAAGCCAGTTGTGCTGTGGGTCTTCGCTATATAACTACCGAGCATTGTATCCTTCATACCTTATCACTCCCACTATCTAAACATTTAACTAAAGTATAACCTATTAACAAATTAAGTGCAAGAAAAAACAGACATCCTCATGATAACATGAAGATGTCTGTAATTAATTATTAGTTCTGCTCTACGCTGTAGTTAGGAGCCTCTTTTGTAATATGAATATCATGTGGATGGCTCTCTCTTAAAGCAGCTGAAGACATCTTAATAAACTGGCCTGTCTCCTGAAGTACTGGAATTGTAGGTGCACCACAATATCCCATTCCTGAACGGAGACCGCCCATAAGCTGGAATATTGTATCTTCAACAAGTCCCTTATATGCAACACGTCCTTCAACGCCCTCTGGAACAAGCTTCTTAGCATCTGTCTGGAAATATCTATCCTTGCTTCCGTTCTCCATAGCTGCGATAGAACCCATTCCTCTATATACTTTGTATTTTCTTCCCTGGAATAATTCAAATGTACCAGGTGCCTCATCACATCCTGCAAGAAGGCTTCCAAGCATACATACGCTTCCTCCGGCTGCAATAGCCTTAACGATATCGCCTGAGAACTTGATACCACCATCAGCGATAATTGGAACGCCGAACTTCTTCGCCTCTTCATATGCATCCATAACTGCTGTAACCTGTGGAACACCGATACCAGCAACAACTCTTGTTGTACAGATTGAACCAGGTCCGATACCAACCTTAACAGCATCTACACCAGCCTCGCATAATGCCTTGGCAGCAGCTCCTGTAGCTACGTTACCAGCGATTACCTGAAGTTCTGGATATGCACTCTTAATCTCCTTAAGAGTTGTAATAATATTCTTAGAATGTCCATGAGCTGAATCGATAACGATACAGTCAACCTTGGCATTAACAAGTGCCTCTACTCTGTCCATAACATTAGATGTTATACCTACAGCAGCACCTGCAAGAAGTCTTCCCTGTGAATCATGTGCTGAAGCTGGGTACTTGATAGACTTCTCGATATCCTTGATTGTAATAAGTCCCTTTAACTTGAACTCATCATCAACGATAGGAAGCTTCTCGATTCTTCCCTTTGCTAATATCTTCTTAGCCTCGTCAAGTGTAATACCAACTGGTGCTGTGATAAGATTCTGGCTTGTCATGCACTCACTTATTGGTCTTCTGAAATCCTCCTCAAACTTGAGGTCTCTGTTAGTAATGATACCAACAAGCTTACCGTTATCATCTGTTATTGGAACACCTGATATACGGAACTTAGCCATAAGGTCATTGGCATCCTGTAATGTATTCTCTGGATGAAGATAAAATGGGTCAGTGATAACGCCATTCTCTGAACGCTTAACCTTGTCAACCTCATCAGCCTGTGCCTCAATTGACATATTCTTATGGATAATACCGATACCACCCTGTCTAGCCATTGCGATAGCCATTCTGTGCTCTGTTACAGTATCCATACCTGCACTCATCAAAGGAATGTTAAGTTTGATCTTCTGTGTAAGGTTAGTTGAAAGATCAATCATATTAGGTGTAACCTCTGAATATTGTGGCACTAAAAGTACGTCATCAAATGTAATTCCTTCACCAATAATTTTACCCATTGTAACTTTAATCCTCTCTTTCTTAAATTGTGTATTCTATCTTTAAATCGAAAAAATGTTAACATTGAATATATCATTTAAAAATATATTTGTCAATTACTTTTCAATTTTAAATACGCCTCTTCCAACACACTCACTTATAGCTTCAAGCATCTTCTCATCTGGCTCTATATATAATCTCTCCATCTCGTTATTATCATTGTAAGTATATATGACAACAACACCTGATGTATCAGCTTCACCTCTTGTATAGCTGTTAGTCCTGTAGTCCATATGCTCAAGGCGGAGCGCATCCTGACAGTCTGGCTTAGCTACAAGTGTAGCCTTGTTAATTGCGTACACACCACATCTTTTTCTTGATGTCCTTGCCATAATTCTCTCAACTGTCAATTCTCCATCTATAAGAGAATATTCATACTCTGCCTTGTAATATCTGAATACAAATACTGTGAATATCACAAGTATGACAAACAGTAGAAGTCCCATCGTCTTAGTCGATGGAATTGTAGTCACTGCAAGAATACATGCAAGTATCATAATAACCTTAAACAGAATAGACTGTTTAGGCGCTTTAACTTTGATTATCTGTTCAACTGCAACCATATCTGCTCCTTATAAAATATACATCCGGTAATCATTGTCCTACCAGCTCATTACCTCATATCCTGTATCTGTCACATGCACCATGATTTCCCACTGCGCACTTGGAAGCTCATCCTCTGTGTAGATTGTCCAGTCGTTGGTATCATCTATATAGATTTCATCGCTTCCCATATTAATCATAGGTTCAATTGTGAATACCATGCCCGGAGCCATTACCATTCCAGTTCCTTTTTTGATTACATAGCTTACAAATGGTGTCTCATGGAATTCAAGTCCGATTCCATGTCCGCCAACCTGTCTTACAACTGAGTATCCATTCTTTCTTGCATGGTCATTGATAGCTGCCGCAACATCTCCAAGATGTCCCCAAGGCTTAACCTGCTCAAGTCCCAACTGTACGCACTCTTTTGCCACATCTACAAGCTTTTTGTTCTCTGGTGGCACATTGCCTATGCAGAACATTCTTGATGAATCTGAAAAATATCCATTAAGAATTGTAGAGCAGTCAACATTAATTATATCTCCGTCTATTATCTCCACATTGCTTGATGGTATTCCATGGCAAACCTGGTCATTAATTGATGTACAAACTGACTTAGGGAATCCCTCATAATTAAGAGGGGCTGGTATTCCTCCCATAGCTGTTGTCTTCTCATATACCATTCTGTCTATCTCTTCAGTTGTTATGCCTGCTTTGATATGCTCTGCAACATAGTCAAGTACTGCCACATTAATCTTGGCACTTTCTCTCATTCCTGCAAGCTGTTCCTCATTCTTGATAATGCTTCTGGGTGGGACTGTGTGGAACTTCTTCTTATACATATCAATCTTTTTGTCAAACTCCATGTGGCACTCACCATATGGCTTGCCACTCTTACACCAGCATAACTCGTCTTTTCTAAGTTTCTTCATCTCTACTCCATTCCCGGTATATGACCGGATATTTATTTGTTCAATACAATTAACCCTGCAATGTCTCCATTATAGTAGGAAGTATCTGCTTCTTTCTTGATACAACCCCTTTCAGGAACACAGTGTTATCCTGTGCCTCGACATTGAAGGCCCTGCTTATGGTGCCTACGGCATTATTGCCTGAACAGACCACATATGATGACTCATCAAGGACATTTGTTATCATAAAAAATGTCATATTAAGTCCATATTCATGACACGAGTCTGCAATATAATCAATCATGCGCTCTTTTAAGTTGTCTGCTTCATCTGATTCCATGCAGTTTACCTGTCCGATACCTATATTGATATCATTGACTGAGAATCTCTTGAAATCTCTCTCAAATAATTCTTTCGATGTCTTGCTTGAAAGGTTGCTTCCAGCTTTGAACATCTCCCTGCCATACTCGTCTATATCAATACCCGCAAGCTCTGCAAGCTTGGTACATGCATCAATATCCATCTGTGTACATGTAGGCGATTTAAGAATCAGTGTATCTGATATAATAGCTGAACACAACAATGCTGCAATCTTCTTCTCCGGAACAAGACCACTCTCATTGTACATCTGATATATAATAGTCGCAGTACACCCTAATGGCTGATTGCGGAAATATACCGGCGACATTGTCTCTATCGAACCTATTCTGTGATGGTCGATAATCTCTAATATATCTGCTGTCTCAACACCGCCAACTGCCTGAATTTTCTCATTATGGTCAACTAAGATAAGCTTCTTTTTGCCATGCATGATAAGATTTCTTCTTGAAATCATTCCTATATATCTGCCATCTGTATCAAGGATTGGGAAATCCCTGAATCTGTGCTTTGCCATTATCTCTCTTATATCCTCGACAAAATCTGTTGTCTTGAACTGGATTATCTTCTCCTTAGGAGTCATATAAAAGCTTATCGGCATACTCTGGTTAATAAGTCTTGCCACTGTATATGTATCATACTTTGTAATAATAATCGCACAGCCATGTTCCTGTGCAAGCTTGGTTATCGTCTTAGACACCTCTGCTCCGTCACAGATTATTATGCACCTTGCATTCATCTCTATGGCACATAACTGTGCTTCATACCTGTTACCAAGAATGACTATGTCGCCCTCGTCAATAAAATTCTCCATCATATCAGGATTAGCTGTCGCTATGAGTACTTTGCCACTGTCAACTATCTGTGACGTATCTCCTGTGACAACTCTTCCCTCCAGTGTATCAACAATATTCGTAAACTTAGTCTTAGCTTTTGCAAGTATAGAGCTGTCATATATCTCAAAATATGACTTGGTAATATCACCTATAGATATAATACCATTAAGCTGACCATCTTCTAATATCGGAAGCGTTACTGTGTTGCTTTCTTTCATAAGCTTCCACGCTTCTTTGATAGATATGCTTCTGTCAACTCCGTCAACAACATGTATATCAACATCTGATACCTGTGGACGCACATCTTTGATGTATTCTGGTGATTCAACGCCCCACCGCTCTAATACATAATGTGTCTCTTCATTAATATGGCCTGCTCTCTTAGGTATATAAGTTTTCCCTGTTATAAGTGTCTTTAATCTCGCATAGCATATAGCAGAACACACTGAATCCGAGTCTGGGTTCTTATGTCCGATTACGTAAACAGGTTTCTCCATAACTATCCTCCATCCAAACAATATAAGCTGCTATATACGCATCTATATAGATAACGCCTATAGCAGCCTATTATTTCTATATAATAGTCTTAACGATTATACAAATGCACACGCATTAGTATACACAAATTAATTGCGGAATACAACTATTTCAGTTTTTTCTGCCTGGCCTCGTGAAGCAAAGAAGCTCTGAAGCTCTCTGATTGCCTTCTGGTAAACAAAGAATGCATCGTAAGTCTTATTAAAGTTATCCATGGCAAGCTGTACGTTGCCATCTTCTTTTGCCTTCCAAGATTCACATGCCCACTTATGGACATTGTTATGGGCACTGACAACATTCTTGAATTCTGGGCTTCCTGTTATGGCAGGGTCAGTCTGGGCTGCAATCCACTTACCAAGCTTACAGCTTGTAGCATTATTGAGCTGTGTAAGTTTAAGATGCTCGAAATCCATAACGTTATTGTAAACTCTCCACATAAGTATGAAATGGTCTATCTCATAGATTCTTAACCAGTCCTGAAGAGTAACCTCCGCAAAACCTCTGACCATATCACTTCTTGTCGTATCAATATAACGTCCAATCTTGTATACATGAGTTCCCTGTGCAATACAGCATTTTGACAATTCATCATAACTCTCTGCAATATTGGCAACCTCTGTGTTAAATGCATGTGTGAGTGATGTCTGATTGTCTATATCATTAAATACTTCATCAACCTTGTTCTTGACAGCTTCCATCTGCTTAGCCATAACCTCGACATCACCAAGTGATGACTCAACCTTCTCATTGCCCTCTGAAAGCTTGGCTGTTGTCTCATTCATAGATATTGCAAGTGCATCAATATCATTCTGCAGCTCATGGACATATCGCACAATATCCTCAGCAGATTCGGCAGTATTGCTTGAAAGCTGTCTTACCTGATCTGCAACAACCGCAAATCCCTTTCCAGCCTCTCCAGCCCTTGCCGCCTCAATTGAAGCATTAAGTGCAAGGAGATTACTCTGACTTGCAACCTTCTTAACAATATCCACAATCTCACTGATTTTATCTATCTTTTCCTTAAATGCATGAACCTGTGTATTGATAACATTAATATTCTCTGATGATTCATTAACCACTCTTATACTCTCATTCATGTTAGCAGTACTGTTCTGTACCGCCGCAAGCATCTCATGTGTGCTGTCACGTATATCATCCATTGATGATGATATTCCATTAATGGAATCAGCCAGTCCCTGACTCGCCTTCTCCATCTCTGATATCGATTCTGTCTGCGACTGGACCTGATCCATTGTATTCTTGACATACGAATTATCGCCTATGGACTCCATAGCCTCATTAAGCCTCATAACGAAATTATTGTTAGCTTTTTTAAATGCATGAATAAGCTCATTTAACTTATCTGCACACGCAGGATCCTGAAATGCTGACACATCAACATCCGTATAATCACCTGCTATAACCCTGTTCATCTGCTCCATCAGTAGAGCCATATCATTAGCGGATACTGCATCCTTTGTTTTTTTGCTTTTAAACATAAGACTTATCCTCCTGTGCTTTTGCATCTCCATTTTATTTGTTAATTGTATCACAAAATAATCAAAAAATAAAACATCATTTGTAATATATTTTACAGTTAATTGTTTTAATTTTTCGCAATAAACTGTTTTCTTGTTATTTTGCATACACACATGTAACTAATTCAACATATTATATCAAAAAGACTTTTTAAGGAGTTTCTATGAAACACTCTATAGGCAGAATTCTGCCCATCAAAAAAATATCATCACTGCTTCTTACGTGCGTGATGGCAGTCACATGTTTTGGATGCTCTGGCGGCAATACATCTGACAACAACGATGGGCAATTAAAGAAAATAACACTGAACGAGGTCGCACACTCTATATTCTATGCTCCCCAGTATGTTGCTATTGAAAATGGATATTTTAAAGATGAGGGGCTTGATATCAACCTTGTCACAGGTTTTGGCGCAGACAAAGTAATGACTTCCCTCGTAAGCGGTGATGCCGACATCGGCTTTATGGGTTCAGAATCATCAATCTATGTATACGCTGGCGGTTCAAGTGACTATGCAGTCAACTTCGCACAGCTCACACAGCGCGCCGGCAACTTCCTTGTAGCCCGTGAGGACATCAAAGATTTTAAGTGGGAAGATGTCAAAGGAATGACTATTCTCGGCGGCAGGGCTGGCGGAATGCCTCAGATGCTCCTTGAATATATCTTAAAGAAGAACAACATCGACCCCAAGAACGATGTCACAATCGTACAGAACATAGATTTCGGTTCTACTGCTGCCGCATTTGCCTCTGGTCTCGGTGATTTCACCGCCGAATTCGAGCCAACCGCCACAACAATCGAGCAGGAAAAGAAAGGTTATGTTGTCGCATCAATGGGTGTTGACAGCGGATATGTACCATATACAGCATATTGTGCCAAGAAAAGCTATATCGAAAAGAACGCCGGCACAATCCAGTCCTTCACCAACGCAATCCAGAAAGGTCTTGAATATGTAGATACGCATACAAGCGCAGAGATAGCTAAAATAATCGCCCCTCAGTTCCCTGAGAACGACACAGCTACAATAACATCTATCGTAGAACGCTACAAACAGCAGGACACATGGAAAACTGACACACTCTTCTCAGAGGAATCCTTCACACTTCTAAAAGACATCCTCAAATCCTCTGGAGAACTCAAAGAAGACGTACCTTACGACAAACTCGTCAACACAACATTTTCCCGCAGCGTAAAGTAATAAGACGCCTCTCATCCCTTCCGTGTGAGCCAACAGCCCCAAGCCTGTGCCCTGTGTGCGCTGTACCGTGCCTGTACTGCCCCTATGGCTTCGCTGTGTGCTATGCTCTGATGCATGACGACTGCCGTGTGGGTCTTAGGGCGGTGTTAGACAAGAGTTAAGCCGCTTGCTAAACGTTCAAACGAAGTGCGTTTTTAGCAAAGCGGCTTTTATAAGCTCTGTCGTGCCGCCCTTAGAGCCGCTAGGCACAAAGGACCAGCATCAGAGCATAGCACACAGCGAAGCCATAGGGGCAGTACAGGCACGGTACAGCGCACACAGGGCACAGGCTTGGGGCTGTTGGCTCACATGGCTGGGCGACTGTTCATTACTTTTCGTGGCGTGCGAAAATGTGTCCGACTGCTTTGCATGTAATGTAAAACAGCGGTATCGAACCCACCATTCCCACAAATGTTCCCCAGACAAGTCTTGGGTCGAGCGGATATATTGCGAACAGTTTACCTGCAAACAGTACCGACAGCACTATTCCTGCCGCCATGACAACACATATCGCCAATCTGAACAGGTTAAACGGACGGCAGACTCTTACAAGCTCAGCCATACCAACCGTCAGAAGTATGAATATGACTGTCGTTGATAGCTGTTCATTGGCAACATTCGTCACCATTCCTATAATTGTAAATATGGCGACAAGCACAAAATCCGTCAGTGCCGCCGGCAATGCCTTGATACAGACATTTTTTACAAAATTACCAGTTATGCGGTTGTTGCTTGGCTGCAATGCAAGAAGAAATCCCGGCGTACCTATTGTAAATGCTCCAAGCAGTGATAACTGCGTTGGGTACAACGGATATCCACTTCCTGCAAATATTGAGAAAAATGCCAGAAGCATTGAGAATATATTCTTTACAAGGAACAGTGATGCTGTCCTCTGGATATTGTTAACAACACGCCTTCCCTCTGCCACAACCGATGGCATACATGAGAAATCTGAATCAAGAAGCACAATCTGGGCGGCATTGGAAGCTGCCTCGCTTCCTGAGCCAAATGCTATGCTGCAATCTGCATTTTTAAGTGCAAGAACATCGTTAACACCATCACCTGTCATGGCTACGACATTTCCAGCAGCCTTAATTGCATCTATAATCTGTCTTTTCTGTTCTGGTGAAACTCTGCCAAACACAGTAAACTGCGTTGCAGCCTGCGCCACATCATCCTCAGTCTTAAGAGTTGATGCATCTATATATCTGTCCGCATCACGGATTCCTGCCATCTTTGCAATATATGATGCAGTCACCGGATTATCGCCAGATATAACTTTAACCTCAACGCCCTGATCCTCAAAATACTTAAATGTTGTTCTCGCCTCTGGACGTATCGCATTCCACAAAGTGATAAGCGCAAGTGGAATAATCGGTCTTTCAAGAGGCTTGCCATCAAGTCTGCCAACATATAGCCCAAACACAAGAACCCTGTAGCCTTCTGACGATAACTTTTCTACTTTGTCTTTCAGCCTGCCATAATCAGACAGTAAAAGCTTCTCTGGTGCCCCAATTATGTAATTATCGCCGTTCTCCATAACAGCGGCACTATACTTGGTCTCTGACGAGAATCCGTATACCTTGACAGCCTTGTTGACAACCGGCTTGGTAAAATAATCTTTCAGGGCATCCATCGTTATATTATCACTATTAAGACTTCCCACAAGGTCACCTATCATATCATGGACTGATGGATATTTGTCTTCTTTAACAGTTGACAGAGGAATAATATCTGCAACCGACATCTTATTATCAGTTATTGTTCCAGTCTTATCGACGCACAAGACATTGACTCTTGCGAGCGTCTCAACGCAAGCCATCTCATGAACCATGACATTCTTCTTGCCAAGCCTTAATACACTGACAACAAGTGCAACAGATGCAAGAAGATACAGTCCTTCTGGAATCATGCCGACAAGAGCTGCAACCATAGAAACAACACTCTGCTGTATTCCAACTCCGAGGAAGAAATAATTCTGTATAAACATGAGTAATCCTATAGGTATAATCGCAATTCCTATAATCTTTACAAGCTTATCGAGAGATCGCATCATGTCAGTCTGTTGCTTGCCCCTTGATGCTTTGGCTTCCATCGCGAGCTTGGCAACATATGATTCTGCTCCTACTTTTTCAAGGACAGCCTTACAGCTTCCAGACGTAACAAAGCTTCCAGAGAGCAGACTGTCCCCCGGAAGCTTGATTATCTCATCAGATTCGCCTGTGACAAGTGATTCGTTCACTCTCACAGAACCATCTACAACCTTGGCATCTGCACATATCTGTTTTCCAGCCTCGAATACGCATAAATCGCCTCTTACAAGACTCTCGGATAAAACCTCCTGCATAATGCCATCACGTATAACTTTATTAACTGGTGCTGAAAGGATTGTAAGCTTATCAAGCACCTTCTTAGTACGAATCTCCTGAATTATGCCAATCAGCGTATTGACTATAATTATAGGCAGAAATGTCATATTAATATATGACTTTACAAGAATAAGCATAGCTGCAAATATCGCAAATATCATATTAAAATATGTGAATATGTTATCTGCAATTATCTGTCTTACAGTCTTAGACTCACTTTTGACCGCAACATTAGACATCCCGGCTTTAGTAAGCTGTGCAACTCTTTCTGAAGTTAATCCTGTATCTCTATTAGTATAATCCACTTCTGCTCCTTACGTCCTACAAACTATGACTCATACTGGATATTCTTTAACACATTCTTTGAAATATAATAAGCAGCCGCAACAAATATTACAAGCTTGATGGCAAAGCATATGCCTATGCTTGTCATTGATGTAGAATCATATACCTGGAATGGTATAATTACTGCCGCATATATAATCGCACTTATTGCATGCCACATAGATGGAACATATGACTTTACTACACCATATATAACTGTTGTTAAAAGTACATGAAGGACAATATCTATAGCTGCACTCACACCCATGAGCAGCCATATAACTGATGGTGCATAGAACAAGTCTGACATTGACTGGAATGTAGTCAATGCATCACTTTCTGATAATCCTTCAAATGCCTGTGCAAGACTGCCATTATCAATAGCAATGCACCATACATAATTAGATAATACAGTAAATCCATATAAAAGTGCATCTCCAAATCCAAGTCCAAGACCTGCAATAAGGACATCACCCTGTCCATCAAATCTTCCATCAAGTATCTTGGCAACAATCCATCTTGCCGCCAGATATCCTACGGTTGCCAGAATACAGTCAATTATTGACAATGCATTCGTGTTATATTCAAAAGCCGCATCAATACTTGGAATAAGCATAAGTGCTGACTCTGCAAGCATAACAAATATTCTGACAAGTGAGAACACTACCAATGCCATAAAGAATGGCAGTACCTTAGCTTTCCATCTCTTCTTGATAACTATAAACATAACAAGAAATACTGATAATGCAAGCACACCGCCCGCCAGAAGCATACCCGGTGTCTCTGCCGCCAATGTAAGGCTGTAATCAATTGTTTCCATACCACACTCCGTTCTGCACATATGTGCAATGTAAAAATTCTATAATAAATCTTAAAATAATATTAATTGCCCCAGAATATGCCAAGAGCAGCCTCATAATGCGGCTGCTCTTTCATAATCTTACTTGTAACAATATATCTTTTTCAATAACTATATATTAAAAAGGCACACTGCAAACATTATGGATTATAATTTAGTTACGTTAGTTGCCTGTGGACCCTTTGCACCATCTGTAACGTCGAACTCAACTGCTGCGCCCTCGTCTAATGACTTGAAGCCTTCCATGTTAAGTCCTGAGTAGTGTACGAATACATCATTGCCATTCTCATCGCTGATGAAACCGTAACCCTTCTGATTGTTGAACCACTTTACTGTACCTTTCATTATTAAGTACCTCCAATAAAAATTGCGGTGTTAACAACACCATTTACATTTTATCAGATTTTAACTTATCCATCAAGTCTCTTTCTTTATCTTTTATCTTTGCTGTTGCACTTCTTGATGAGAGTACTGAATAACCATATTTGCTGGCATTATCAAAGTCACCATTCTTGTAAGCAAGCACTGACATAAGATAGTTGATTGTAACCTCATCCATTCCGCATATAGGTGGATATTCCTTGGTAAGTGCCTCAGTAAATCCATAATATGCTTCCCTGATGTAATTAGCCTCTTCTTTCTGTGATGACTCAACAATCTCTTTTACATTGTCTGGGAGACTGTCCACATCATCATCCGGGCATAAGCTTTCCTTAACTCCTCTGTAAAGCCATGCGAGCTTTAAGCATAAGAATGCACACTCGCTAAGCTTTGCTGGCTTCTTGATAGCTGATAATAATGCCATCTTATATCTAATAATAGCATTATCATATGTATATATCTCATCCGCTTCCGGCATTCCCTGGAACTTGCTGCACACCTCGTCTTTAAGTGTCTGCTTCTGTCTTGGAGTTATATTGGTAAACTCTCTTGCAACTGCTGCATATCCGCATTTTGGACACATATATACATCATATTTAACAGTATCAATTCCTGTGTATCTTGGTCTTAAATCCATATCTGTTCCGATAAATCTTGACCTTCCTGTCTTAACAACCTTGGAAGTAAATGAATTACCGCATACTGGACACTCAACCTTCTTATCAAATATAAAATCTTTTTCAGCCAGTTCTGTGCTGTTTTCCTGCATAATTATTTTTATTACCTTTCTTAATTAGTTCGTAGGCAGTTTAAATGAACTCTTCAAAGATACAATTCTATTAAATACAGGATTTCCGTCTGTACTATCCTTAATATCTGCACAGAAATAACCATTTCTTACAAACTGGAACTTGTCCTGCTTAGAAGCCTTTGCAAGTTCTGGTTCTACTATACATTCATCTACAACTGTGAGTGAATTAGGGTTCACATTGATGGAACCATCTTCTTCATTGTATACGCCCTTCTCCTCATCTACTATGTTTTCGTAAAGACGTGCTTTAACCTTCACGCCCTCTGTTGCTGATACCCAGTGTATTGTTCCCTTTACCTTTCTCTCAGTAAAGTTGCCGCCTCTTGTGGCTGGGTCGTAAGTACAGTGAATCTCTGTAACCTTACCATTCTCATCCTTCTTATAATCTACACATGTAACAAAATATGCATTCATAAGGCGGACTTCATTGCCTGGGAATAATCGGAAGTACTTCTTAGGTGGTTCCTCCATGAAATCTTCTCTCTCAATATATAATTCTTTAGTAAATGGAACTTTTCTTGTTCCAAGTTCTGGATTTTCCTGATTATTAGGAACCTCCATATATTCAACCTGTCCTTCTGGATAGTTGTCAATAATAACCTTAACAGGGTCAAGCACTGCCATCATTCTCTTAACCTTAAGCTTAAGATCTTCTCTTATGCAGTACTCAAGCATTGGATACTCAACAGCACCCTGTGACTTGGTAACACCGACAAGCTCAACGAACATCTTGATTGACTCTGGTGTAAAGCCTCTTCTTCTAAGAGCAGCAATTGACACAAGTCTTGGGTCATCCCATCCGTCAACAATTCCATCCTCTACAAGCTTCTTGATGTATCTCTTACCTGTTACAACATTATTAAGATAGAGCTTTGCAAACTCTATCTGCTTTGGTGGATATTCATACTCTAACTCTCTTACAACCCAGTCATATAATGGTCTGTGGTCCTCAAATTCAAGAGTACAGATTGAGTGTGAAATACCCTCAATAGCATCCTCGATTGGATGAGCAAAATCATACATAGGATATATGCACCATGTATCACCTGTTCTGTGGTGTGATATATGTGCAACTCTGTATATGATAGGATCTCTCATATTAATATTAGGAGATGCCATATCAATCTTGGCACGCAATACCTTCTCGCCATCTGCAAACTTGCCGTTCTTCATATCTTCAAATAATGCAAGATTTTCTTCAACTGAACGGTTTCTGTATGGGCTCTCTTTTCCTGGCTCTGTAAGTGTTCCACGATATTCTCTTATCTGCTCTGGTGTAAGGTCACATACATAAGCCTTACCCTTCTTGATAAGCTTTACAGCAGCTTCATACATCTTAGGGAAATAATCTGATGCAAATAACACATCGCCATTCCACTTAGCTCCAAGCCATTCCACATCCGCTTTGATTGAATCTACGAATTCGACCTTCTCCTTAGTTGGATTAGTGTCATCAAAACGCAGGTTAAACTGTCCGTTATATTCCTTGGCAAGTCCGTAATTCAAAAGGATAGACTTAGCGTGTCCTATATGAAGATATCCGTTAGGTTCTGGTGGGAATCTTGTTACAACCTTCCTGCAATGTCCCTCTGCAATATCCTTATCTATAATCTGCTCGATAAAATTCTTTGATGCAGCTTCGTTTTCCATGAGTAATTCCTCCCGTATTTTTACCAAAAGTTGCTATTCATACATACTTATCAGTATAAAACATTTTAAATCATCTTTCAACGTCTGTTATCTTTAATTATCTGGCAAAGCTCCTCAACCGACTCTCTTAACATATTGTGACACTGTGAATATGTGACGTCTGCATATTTTCTATACAGCATATCCCTGTCATCAAATATCTCATCTATGTCAGTCTTACCATTAGATACCACGCCTCTCTCTTTAAGAGAGCCTATTCTTTCTTGAATCTCTTCAACCGGAACATCAAGGAATACAACCAGTCCTGTCTCCTTGAAATGTCTCATCGCCTCATCGCCATACACAGCACTTCCACCTGTGGCAATCACCGCATTATCTACATTAATTCCGACATTGACATCATTCTCAATCTTGATAAAGCCGGCATCACCATTCTCGTCAATAAGCTCTTCAAGTGTCTTGCCGTATTTTTCCTGTATCACAAGGTCTGAATCTATGAAATGCATATTAAGCTTCTTTGCAATCACTACACCCAAAGTACTCTTACCACTTCCCGGCATACCAATCAGTATTACATTTCCCATCAGCCTTTTACAACCTCCAGCATCTCTTTGAGCTCATCTACTGTAAATGTGTAGTTGGTATTGCAGAAATGGCAGTTTACCTCTATTGGCTTGCCATCGTCTATCATCTCCTGTATATCCTTGGCACCTATGCTCATAATTGCCTTGCTCACTCTGTCCTTGGAACAGTTGCAGTAAAATTCTGTATCGATTGTGTCAAGCAGCTCAAAGTTCATATCTTTAAGTATAAGTCTTAATATGTCCTCTGGTGTCATTCCATTCTCAAGAAGCTCTGTAACTGACTTAATCTGTTTAATAGACTCCTCAAGTTTAGTAATGACTTCCTCTGTCGCATCCGGCATAAGCTGTATTATAAAACCGCCCGCCTGCTCAACTGTGTTATCTTTATTCATAAGAACACCAAGCGCCACCGAAGATGGAACCTGCTCACTTGTCGCAAAATAATAAGTAAGGTCATCACCAATCTCACTTGTCACAAGAATAGTATCACCAACGTAAGGCTCTTTAAGACCGATATCCTTAATTACGCTTAAAACACCAATTCCCAATGCTCCAGCAACATCAAGCTTTCCATTCTTTAAAGGAAGCATAACCTGTGGATTAGCCACATATCCTTTAACCCTTCCCTTAGGGTCTGCTGTCACTGTCATTGAGCCGATTGGGCCATCGCCTTTAATCTGTATAGTCACTATATCTGCGTCATTTTTCATCATGGTACCCATCATGGCACCGCCTGTAAGAAGTCTTCCTAATGCAACTGTAGCGATAGGGCTCATATTATGTCTACGTCTTGCTTCTTCGCACAGATTCTTTGTTGAAGCTGCAAACGCTCTTATCTGTCCATCCGCAGCAATTCCTCTTATTATAACGTCCTTCATGTAAACCATCCTCCTTTATTCGTTTATTTAGTATTTATTTCTTAAATATATAATACAGTCTTTCGCTTAAATCACTTGGAGCTTCATGTCCAAATGCATCATACACAGCAACAAGTTTAAGTCCTGCCTCTGCTGCCGCACCTGTCACTTCATCATCATAGAATCCATGCTGGTAGTGGTTTTCCTCAAATCTGTCAAATGTTCCTTCCTCATTGCGGACAAATACTGCCAGATCATATATATTATTCCTGCTGTCCTCATCATATGTATTATCCCATATAAATGCAGAATCATCACGGTTCTGTGCATAGACATTATCCTTTAATATATCCCTGAAGAAATGTATTGTCTTTAGATCAAATATAAACACACCGCCATCTATAAGGTTATCATGCACGCATGAGAAGACTTTTTTAATATCTTCCCTTGATGTTATATAATTCATGGAATCACCGATGCTCACACATGCATCAACCTGGTATGGCAGCCCGAAATCTCTCATATCCTGCTCTGTATATATAATCTGCTGCTCAGATTCATACATCTTCTCAGAAGCTATAACAAGCATGTCCTCTGACATATCAATACCTATACAGTCATATCCAGTCTTGTCAAGAATTCTTGTAACTGTGCCTGTTCCACAGCCAAGGTCAGCAACTGCACCATCATCAGGTACACCCTGTTCCTTTAAAAGCGATATAAGATACTCTGCCCATTCATCATATGGAATGTTGTCCATATATTCGTCATATACATATGCAAATCCTGTGTATGCGTCCATACTGCACCTCATTTCTATTATTCACAAATAATTAATATAACATATATTTTCCAATTCTAAAAGCAATAAAATATATTTTATGAAAACTTCACATATCTGCACTGCTCTCCAGCTTACTGATATATGAAGTTTCAACAAAGCTGTTGAATAAGATATACTTTTGCATTATACTTTAATTATCATTAAATCAGGGCGGAAAATACTATGCACAATACACTTTTACATAAAAAATTACACAATCCGCGATACACTGGTTTTATCGCATCGCTGATATTTACAATTACGGCACTGATAACATGTCTGACTAATTCCGTGTTTACAAGTATATATCCCAAGCACTACACAATATCCGAAGATACATTTGATACTATTAGCACGAAAAAAGCCATCAACTGTACTACGGATACACTGTATTACTCAGGATATGATTATTACGTCCACGGCAAAGCTGTCGCACATTATTATTATTCCCTTAATGATAATACCTGCACCATATTTTTAATCAACAACAAGCTCGCCGGTGGAAGTACCCCACAACTGGCACTTGAAAGCCAGACATTCTCAGCTAACATAAGACATGGTGATACATATCTGAGGCAGCTTCTTGAATATATGGCATCAGACCTCGACTGGAATTATTACAGTCTCGCCAAATATTCCAATACATATATCATAAGCCAGTATCATTACAATCTGCCATGGCTTATCCTGATGATTTCACTGACAGTCACCGGCGCATGTTTTACAATATATTTCCATGTGACATTTAAAAAAGAACATAATCATCAAAAAAACAGACAGGAGATATAACAGTTTCTCCTGTCTGTTTTATTAACCAGACTTAATTAATCAATATTAGATATTCTTGCCACAGCACTGCTTATACTTCTTACCGCTGCCGCATGGACATGGATCGTTACGACCAATCTTCTTTTCCTTGATAACTGTGCCTGAAAGCTTTGACTCTCTGTAAAGACGCTTTCTTGTTGCCTCATCAAGAAGATTCTCCCATGCTGGAAGCTCATATAACCAGTCTGCCTTGCAGCCAACCATATTGTAATAGAGCTTTTCCTTATCGTAATCAAGACTTACTTCTGTATTCTCATCCATTGTCTCGATTGGATTAGGATTCTTTAAGCTTTCATCAATTCCGTCAAGGAAACCTGTCATAATAAGAACATCTACACCGAACTTATCTGCAAGTTCTTTAACTGTTCCCTTAACAGGTTCATCTGGAGTCTTAAGAATCTCTTCGTAAATTGCCTTTTCCTGATTAAAATATGCACCCCAGAACTGATTGATTTCCTGCTGTGTACTCTCCTGCTTATATGCAGTTGCTCTCCATGTCTCAAGTAAACTCACTATTATTACCTCTCCTGTCTGTTATTATTAACAAATGCGCACTGATTATAAATATTTGTTGAAATCAGCACTGCTTATATAACTGTATGAACCAGTACTTCCATATGTGCTGGAACCTGATATCCTGGCAAGCTGTGCTACAGCCGAACCATATATCATAGATGCATTAGCCTGAACAGTCTTGCCGTATGAGCCAGCTCCTGTAAAGATTGACTTAACTGTTGACATGTCTGCCTTCTTAAATGCATCCTCATCTATCGAAAGCTTGTTGTCCTTACCGATAGATATACCAACCTTAGCTAATATATCCTTATTAACCTTAGTTGAATTAACCATATTAGCTGCCGTTCTTAACACGCTGTTATCATTTGAATTACCTGTGCTTCCAACTAAAGAATTGTAATCATCAACGTAAGACTTAACAGCCTTATAGATTGCATCTGTATCATACTCCTTAGTCTTATTGCCTGACTCATCAGTCTTCTCCACCTTATTCCATAAAGATGACTTGTTAAGACTATCTACTGAATCAGATACGCTTGCAGCCTGATCCCTTACACTTGCTGCATTAACCTTGTTAGCAGATGATTTAGTGTCACCTTTTACAGATGATGAGCTTGTACTGTCATCAGATGACTGTTTCTTATAATATGCATTAAGAAGCTTCTTATAAGAACCATTCTTAATACTTGAAAGTGTTGCATAATCAAATGATGTCGATGATGTACTTCCTGTACCATTCAAAGACGAAAATAAAAATGAATAATCGTATGCCATAATATAATCCTCCTTGTATTACTTAAACCCAGGCCTCCGTGCCTCTAGTATTACAGCTACATATTATCCACGTTGGATAATATCTCACCAGTTAAGAAAGACGCTGAATCATTTCCCACATAGCTTCAGCAGAATTGAAATTCTCTGGCACAATATCAACAGGTGTAATCTCTATATCAAATGTATCATTAAGTTCTCCTACTAAAGAAACGATATCAAATGAATCAAGAATACCATCATCGATAAGTGTATCGCATGTCTCAAAATCTACCTCCGAATTAAGTTCTGTTAAAATATCCATTAACTGATCCATTACAAAATCCCAGCCTTTCCTTATACATAATATCGACATTATTAGTTAATTATTTAACCCTTGTCTTTCTGAATTACCTTATAATATCTTGTACATATAGTCAAGTACTATTTAACGAAAATTATATAACTTCTTTTCTCGAATTAATCCTGTCAGAATTATAGACATCCCTGTATACTTCAACCGTGACATCATCATATAAAGCCTCTGCTGCGTCATCATATGAAACCGCAGTTATAAGCGGCATCTTCCTGCTAAGGAAAAGATATATTCCTTCTGTTACAGAATATGCACCTATATTATAGAATATTATCATATCTCCAAGCTGTGGTTTTCTGATTGGAAGATTTTTCACTACCACATCTGCGACTGTACAGAGAGACCCGCACGCTGTCCATTTTTCAAGATTATCTTCTGGAATCTCACATTTTTCTCTGTCTTTTACAACTGCGCCATCACAGCCGACATATGAATATGCCGGAATCTTCATAGCCATTGTCTGACCATAATAATTGATATGGTTAATACCGCCATCTACTATAATATAATTCTGGTTATTGTTAACCTTGATATCCGCTATTGAAGTAACATATATTCCACACTCTGAAACAAGGAAACGTCCCATCTCCAATGTGACATGATACTTTTTCTTCACCGGTTCAAGATAACCTGCAAGCACTGAAAGCTCGTCAAAGTTATTATCGTATGCCGCCTCTCCAAAGTAATTATACGCAAGCCCCGGTCCATACTCAATCTCTGTAAGCTGGCATCCATAGTCTTCACACAGCCTGTCGCTTAGCTGCACAAGCCATGTAAGTTCCTGTGCGAATATGTCTGTCTTCTTTTTCTGCGTTCCAGAATAACACTGAAGCCCTTTGATATTGACATGTGGATAGTTGTCCCTGTCACGTATAATATTCTCAATATCCGCCTCATCTATTCCAAACTGGTTGCCGCTTGTGACACGAAGAAGTACATCTATGGTAATCCCACGTTCACCTGCACACTCATTAAGCAAGATTAACTGGTTAAGCGACTCTGCTGTATACACGCCAATGCCGCCACAGTCATCCATCACATGGCAGATATCATGCTTTTCTTTGTTAACACCTGACAGAACAATACTGTTCATGTCAACGTGCTCGCGTTCACATATCGAGAACTCTCCCGGAGAGCATACCTCATACTTTGTATCAAGTGATTTGAATGCATCAACAAGAAATGGATTAGCTTTCATTGCATAACACAATGTCACATCATCACCAAGAATACCTCTGATATCTGATATTCTTCTTTTAAGCATTGTCTTATCAAATATATACACAGGTGTCTGGTATTCTCTGGCAATCCTGCTTATCACATCAGCATTAAGCATCTTTCAAATACTCCTCTAACAATATTTTTCTGTCTATCTTGCCATTCTTTGTAAGCGGCATTGTCTTGACATTGATAAATTCCTGTGGGACCATATACTTTGGAATCTTTTTAAGAAGGCCTTTAACAACTTCCTTCTTGTCAGCCACGCCTTCGTAGAATCCGAGTATCTTATTGGCATCCTGATTAAATATACAGCATGCTCTCTCAACTCCGTCAAGCGCATTCATGGATGCATCTATTTCTGTAAGCTCAATCCTGTGTCCCATATGCTTAATCTGGAAATCTTTTCTTGAAGAGAAACATAAAAGTCCCTCTTCATTGTAATATGCAAGGTCTCCTGTCCTGTATATAGTCTCAGGATATTTATCATTGAGAGGATTCTGTACAAATGCCTGTGCTGTCTTTTCCTCGTTGTTATAATATCCAATTGTAACTGCTGTTCCTGACACGCATACCTCACCATTAACGCCAACCATATCTTTAGTGACAAGCTTGTCATCATCATCAAGCAGGAAAACTCTCTCATTGCGGAATGCCTTTCCCATTGGAAGAACATCATTAAGTTCAAAATCCCTGTCAACTATATAATATGTGCAGTTACATGTAATCTCTGTAGGTCCGTATACGTTGACAAACATTGCATCAGGATAAGCTTTTCTCCACTCATTAAGATGCTTGATTGGCATAACCTCGCCTGAGAATATTACTTTGTTGATAGTCTTAGGTATCTTATACGAGAATCCTTTAAATGTTGTGATTATACACAGTGCTGACACAGCCCATATAAGTGTTGTTACCTTGTTATCATCAAGATAATCAAGAAGCTTCACTGGAAATGAAAACATCTGCTTAGGTATTATCTGTAATGTTGCTCCAACCTTCATAGCTGAATATATATCTTTAACTGACACGTCAAAATCAAATGGTGCCTGATTACCGATTATATCTTTATCTGTTATATCAAAGACTGTTGTGAATTCATCTATGAAATCAATAACTGACCTGTGATTAACTATAACGCCCTTAGGAACTCCTGTTGAGCCAGATGTGAATATCGCATATAAAGGGTCGATATCAAGTCCGTCACGTCTGACTGATTCAAGCTTTTTAAGCTCCTCCTCAGATGGTTCGTGTGCTAACAGCTCATGCATATCAAGAACTGCCCCGTTAAATTCAAGTTTATCAAGCTTGGTGCGGTTATCATCATTAGTAACTATAAGCCCTGCCTCAAGTGTGCTTATAATCGAATTAATTCTATCATTAGGATGTGTTGGTTCTATCATCGTATAAAAGCAGCCTGCCATGACCGCTCCGAAAAACACAGCCAGCATATCGCAGCTCTTATCTGCAAGAACAGGAACCGCTTCATTCCTTTTAGTATAGCTAAGAAGTGCCGCACCTGCATTTCTTGCATTATTGTAAAGCTCACTGTATGTCATGCTCTTAGTGTTGTCTGCCACTGCTGTCTTTTCTGGATATTTCTTAACGGAATCTTCAAGATATTCCAAAACATTCTTTTTCATACTAACCCTCAATCTTTTAATTTTAACCAGACTATGTTATTATCTTTGTAATTAATAAAACATTCGAGGTATTCCAATGCAGAAATTCAAAAGAGTATTTGCACTCATAATCGTTATATTATGGGCTGCTCTTATAATCGCAACTCTTGTATGTGCAATCATTCCATCGGAAGATGCACACAACCTGTTCGTAGGTCTTTTATATACCGACATCGGACTCCCTGTGGTTGCATATGCCATGATTCTTGTTGCACGTCTTATCAACAAGAAGGGCAAATAATATTATTCAAAAACGACTAGGCGGCTATTATCCAACACTTCCTGCCTAGTCGTTATTTTATGCCTTATAATTAAGTTATTTTAACTTGCTGACTCTGTGTATAATCTCATGTCTTCCAGGTCCATTAGATACCATTGTGATAGGAGCTTCAATCTCCTGCTCAATTGCTTCGATATAGTTCCTGCACTCAACAGGAAGGTCATCATAGTTAGTAATTCCTCTGATATCGCATTTCCAGCCTGGGAACTTCTTAAGGACTGGCTTAGCCTTCTCTAACTGTGATGTAGTTGGGAAGTCCTTAGTAACCTTGCCATCTATCTCATATCCTACACACATAGGAATCTCATCAAGATAACCTAATACATCGATAACTGTAAGAGCCACCTCTGTTGTACCCTGCATTCTTACACCGTATCTTGTGGCAACTGCATCAAACCAGCCCATTCTTCTTGGACGGCCTGTAGTAGCTCCGAACTCACCGCCGTCACCGCCGCGCTTTCTAAGCTCGTCTGCCTCTTCACCAAATATCTCACTTACAAATGCGCCTGCACCAACAGCAGATGAGTAAGCCTTAACAACTGTAACTACATCCTTGATTGAGCTTGCTGGGATACCTGCACCGATAGCACCATATGCGGCAAGTGTTGAAGATGATGTAACCATTGGATATATACCATGGTCTGGGTCTTTAAGTGAACCTAACTGACCCTCAAGAAGAATCTTCTTACCTTCCTTGAGTGCATTGTGAAGATATGTTGATGTATCACATACATATGGACGAATCATCTCTTTGTATTCCATAAGTGTATTATAGATATCCTCTTCTTTAAGAAGTGGCTGATGATAGAGATGCTCAAGCATAACATTCTTTAATGTACATACATTAGCAATCTTGCTCTTTAAATCTTCCTCGCTTCCAAATAATTCACTTACCTGGAAACCAATCTTAGCGTATTTATCTGAATAGAACGGAGCTATACCTGACTTAGTTGAACCAAATGATTTGCCAGCTAATCTTGCCTCTTCATATGTATCAAAATCAACATGATATGGCATAAGTATCTGTGCCCTGTCAGAAACTAAAATCTTAGGCATTGGAACATTCCTGTCTGTAAGAGACTTTAACTCTTTAATAAGATAAGGAATATTAAGCGCAACACCATTACCAATAATACTTGTAGTATGATTGTAAAATACACCTGATGGTAACAGATGAAGTGCGAACTTACCATAATCGTTAATAATAGTATGTCCTGCATTACTTCCGCCCTGGAATCTTACAATGATGTCTGACTCTTCAGCAAGCATATCTGTAATCTTGCCTTTTCCTTCGTCGCCCCAATTAGCGCCAACAATAGCTTTTACCATATTGTCCTCCGTTCTGCCAACTTAACAGCATATAAATATATCAAGGTGTGTTACCGCATATATAAATACCCCATAACACACTCTACTATAATAACACATTTGTAGCATTTCTATCAACTAAAATATATATTTATGGCAAAAAGTTTAATTCATGTTATAATACTAAAATATGAACAGACAAAGCTGTTCACAAAACAACATTTCAGAACAATATTCAAGGAGATTTTAGATTTGAAGAAGAGCAAAGGCATTATTCTGGTTTTTGCATCATCTATATGCGCATTGTTGCTTGTACTGTTTGTCTTTATACATGAGCGTAAAATCAACTCTGAACCAGAACCTGTATCTGTCTCTGTCGCCAATGAGATAGAGACAACATCTATAGATCTTTCACAATATCAGATAAATAACCGGATAATCAATCTTGGCGTATCGTCGGACTCAATTCCTGCCAGCGCATCAATTGACGTTCCTTTCGTTGACCAGAACCCGGAACTTCCTACTGGATGTGAGATAACATCTCTGACTGAGGTTCTCAACTATTATGGTTTCAATGTCAACAAGGAATATATGGCAAGGAATTATCTGCCAATGAGTGAAGTTTCCCAGCCCGGATGTTTCATAGAATATTTCCTCGGCTCACCATGGAAATCCAACGGTTCAGGATGTTTTGCCCCTGCAATCATCAAAGCCGCCAATAATTTTTTCAAGGATAACAGCTCGCACCTGCAAGCCATATCTATGAGCTATTCTTCTATTGAATCATTATTTGAGCAGATTGCCAACGGATACCCGGTAATCGTCTGGACATGTTTTGACTACGATATTGATGAGATTGAATACAAGCTTATAACCTACGACAACGGAAGCAGCTTCTACTGGCCTTCCTATGAGCACTGTGTCGTGCTGAGCGGATATGACCTTGAAGCCCAGACTGTAACTCTCGCCGACCCGACCTACGGAATTGTCGAGCAGAGCATTGACGACTTCGAGAGCTACTACCAGAAGTTCTTCTACCAGGCAGTTGTCGTTAAATAAAAGCTAAGCCGGCTGCTAAACGTTCAAACGAAGTGCGTTTTTAGCGAGCCGGCTTTATTTTATTTTAAAGTGATTTAATTCTCTCAAGTGCCTTGAGTGTATTCTCATGTGTTCCGAATGCTGTCAGTCTGAAGTAACCTTCTCCGCTTGGTCCGAATCCTGAACCTGGAGTACCTACTACATTTGCTTTCTCAAGAAGCATATCGAAGAAATCCCATGATGTCATATTGTTAGGTGTCTGTAACCATACATATGGTGAGTTGATACCACCTGATACAGAATATCCTGCTGCTGCAAGTGTATCCATCATAGTCTTTGCGTTCTGCTTGTAATATGCAATCTGAGCCTTAGTCTGCTCTACTCCTGCTGGTGAGTAAACTGCCTCGCCTGCTCTCTGAACAATATAAGGAGCACCATTAAATTTAGTACCATGACGTCTTGCCCAGAGGCTGTGAAGTGTAACATCACCGCTCTTAAGATCTTTAGGAATTACTGTGTAACCAAGTCTCACACCTGTAAATCCAGCCTTCTTAGAGAAACTTCTAAGCTCGATAGCACATGTTCTTGCGCCCTCGCATTCATAGATTGAATGTGGAACATCAGCTTCTTCAATAAATGCTTCATAAGCTGCATCATATATGATAACTGCGCCAACCTTGTTAGCATAATCAACCCATTCCTGAAGCTGTGCCTTAGTAATTGTTGAACCTGTTGGATTGTTAGGGAAGCAGAGATATATGATATCTGGTGTCTCCCTAGGAATCTCTGGTGCAAAATTAGTTGCGGCTGTACATGGCATGTAGATTACATTGCTCCATTTCTGGCTTGCTGCTATGTAATCGCCTGTTCTTCCTGCCATTGCATTAGTATCTACATATACAGGATATACAGGGTCACAAACTGCAATCTTATTATCTACTGAGAAGATATCACCGATATTACCAGAATCTGACTTGGCACCATCACTTACAAATATCTCATCTGCTGAAATATCGCATCCAAGAGCCTTAAAGTCATTCTCTGCGATTGTATTTCTAAGGAATTCATATCCAAGATCTGGTGCATAGCCTCTGAATGTCTCAACATGAGCCATCTCATCAACAGCCTTGTGCATAGCTTCGATAACCGCTGGTGCAAGTGGCTGTGTAACATCACCAATTCCTAAGCTTATAACATCCTTATCTGGATTAGCTTCCTTATAAGCCTTAACCTTCTTAGCTATTGTTGAGAACAGATAGCTTCCTGGAAGTTTTAAATAATTATCATTAATCTTAAACATATATATCTCCTTCCTCACGTTCATGGTACGTTATACCGAACCTGTCCATTATTATACAATAGTAACTCCATCTGGACAATAGGATTTTAACTTAATTATATTAACTATATTGTGGCATTTGTCCCATATTACGTCCCAAGAAAATATCTTTTCTGAAGTTCATATTCCTGATTAATTGCTTTTACGAGTTCTTCATCGCCATTGACATTATCAGGATGATATATCTTAGTTATCTCTTTATACCTTTTCTTAAGTGAGTCGCTGTCAGTGACACCCTTAAAGAATATCTTTACATTCTCGGAATAAGAAAGTGTACGTCTTGCCGCTCTGTATGCCTCATCACGCATAACCTCGCGCTCATGCTTTAAGCTGTCTTTCTCTGCTGTTATGCGCCTGATTTCAGCCTCCATTATCTGCCACTGCTGGTCAAATAAATTCTTCTGGTTCTCAAGCTGCTTGCTTAAAATCATATTCTTGCGCTGCTTCTTTTCAAGCATACCCTTCTGGATATCTATAAGCTTTCGTTCATCTTCGAGATTTCTCTCAAGTTCTCTAATTCTTATATTTTCCTTAAACAGCCATTTGCGCATGTCATCAGCCTGTTCATCAGTCATCTCATTAATCTGTTCTTCTGTCAGATCTTTAAGATTGTTAGAATCATTTACCATAATTGCCTCATTCTTTTTGCAGATTATCACTTAACTTTTTATATTCCACTGTGAAACCAGAATACTTTAACAGGAGCAGAACCCTCTTTGCTCTTCAATGTATGTTTTACACCCGGAAGTGCTATGAACGAATCCCCTGCCTTAATTGGAAATTCAAGGTCATCAAGCTTTGCATATCCTTCACCTTCAAGCACATAAAATCCCTCCTGGTCTTCATGGCTTCCGGGATTAGGATTAAATTCAAGCGATGCGTATGTCGACACCCCTGACCTGCATCCATTGACACAGCCATTTGCCTCTGATAAAAATGTGTAACCACGCTTTCCTTCTCCCTGCTGTGCAATTACCTCTTCCATAGTAATATACGGTTTCATCTTTTTCCTCCTCGCCAAGTGAACTTAATAAGAATTTAGCGCGTATAGAATTCTATACGCGCCCATTAATATAGTCTTATTAACTAGTTATTCTTGTATGAAAGCATCTCTGTGTATGCTAAAAGGAATGGTCCAACACCCTTTGCATCATCTTCAACGATTGGCTCTGACATATAATAGTCATACGTACCAGGTCTTCTGCCCTTACCGCCAAGTCCTGCAACGAGGCAGATACCGCCGAGTGACATCTCGCCCTCTTTAGTTGTAAGATACTTGTCGCAGATACCATTGATAGCCTTCTCTGCATACTCTCTGTAGCTTACTGGAAGGAGTCCCATACGTACACCCTTAAGGATTGCGTATGCCATGATAGAGCTTCCGCTTGTCTCAAGATAGTTCTTGTCCATTCCGCCATAGTTAACTACCTGATACCACATACCACTCTCATCCTGATACTTTAGCATTGACTCTGTTAAATCAACAAATGCATTCTCAAGCATCTTGCACTCTGCATCATACTTGTGGTCGCTGTTGTCAACCTTGTCCAATGTATCAAGAAGAGCCATTGCATACCAGCCAATAGCACGAAGCCATGAATGCTGTGAAAGACCTGTTACCTTGTCACACCAGAAAGTCTCCTTGCTTGTATCAATTGCGTGAAAATATAATCCATTGAGAGGATTTCTCATATTCTCAATAACATACTTGAACTGTGCGAATATATCTGGATAATTTTCTCTGTTGTTGTATCTTGTCTCATACTCCATGTAGAATGGCTGTCCCATATACATACCATCAAGCCATACCTGATTAGGATATATGTCCTTGTGCCAGAAGCTCTTAGCCTCATTATTACATCTTGGCATTATCTTAATCTGTGAATATACAAGGTCTGCTGCCTTCTTGTACTTTTCTTTGCCTGTAAGATCATAAAGCTCAAAAAGTGTCTTACCAGCATTGACATTATCTATATTCTTCTCACCGATACTGTATCCTTCAATAGTACCATCCTCATGTACTCTGTAATCAATGAAATCATCAGCAAACTTGAGATACTTCTCATCCTTGCTTACTGCATACATCTGGAGTACGGCTTTAATCATTACTCCATCAATATAATTCCAGTTAGACTTAAGTCCCTGTCTGATTTTCTCGATATTCCACATTGGTGCTGCCGGAGTACTCTTTTCCAGCAATTCATCAATATATTTTACTATAATATCCATCACGCATCTCCTTAGCTTGTAAATACTTCGTATATTGTATCAAAGCGAGAACATTTTATCAACTGATTTTATTAACAAAACATGCTAAATTATTCATTTTTATTCACGTCAGATGAATTGTTCCTAAATATTTGTCAATAACGTGCATGTTTATGCATTATTCTGATTGAATATGTTTCTACATGACTGTGTTTGGCTGTTTTCTTATCTGACAACATCAGCGGACATAGTACCCTCACCCTCACTATATTCAAGTGTGATATCAGAACCTGTCTCGTACATGATAATGGCAGGATTATTCTTGACATTTACGTCATAAATGACATTTTTATTATCAAGAATCACATAGTAATGTGAGTTGCCATCCGCAACTACCGGCACAATCTTAGTAATAGTACCTGTGACTTTCTTGGTCTCTTTTGGCTTTTCAACCACTATTCCATTGTCCGTAAGCATCTGCTTATAATTCGTCTCACACTCACTTACTGTATCGCCAATCGCAACTGTCTGGTATCTCTCGATATTAAGCATTGCATAGCTCTTTACAAGTCCTGCGCTGTCCTTTAACGCCATGAAATAAGTAGGCTCACCGCCGACATTAAGTAGAAGTGGAAATGTCGCAACATAATTAAGATGCTGGACTTTACCCTGTGCCGAACTCATGGCTGAATACTCCTCGGCACCTGCAATCTCATAATATCTTGTCTCCATTGTTCTCTGGTTCATAAGAACAAATCCAACATTAGACTGATCCTGACCTACAGATGTGACACCTGTGTATACCCACACATCATCTTCCATCGCAATATAATTATATCCGTCTGTAGTCTTTAAACAGTCACGCTGTCCAAGTATGCTGTTTAAAAATCCTCTTTTGAGTGTTCCATAATAATCATACAGATTGATAAGCATTTCTGCTGAGTAAACCTTATCAATCCACTGTGGAACATTCTCTACATCATATTCTCTCATCTCGCCAGTTACAGCGTTGCAGGTTATAACCTTGTCAACCGTAACACCGCCGAACAGACCGACATTATACTTTCTTGTAGGACATATCCAGTAAGGCACGCCATCCTCATCTATCTCAAAATTCAACTCATCAAATATATATCCCGGATAGGCAAATCTTAAATGTCTGTATATATATCTTCCAAAATGGTCACTTGTTGAGTACTTGATACCCTCATTAAGACGTACTATCTGTGCATCCTGTGTAGTCATATCAATTCTTACATATCCCGGAAGTCCTGATGCATTGTTAGTAAACCACTTAATCAGGCTTCCATATTGCAGAGGCGACACTCTTACCGGCTTGTTATTATAGTTAATCTGGCTGTACATATCGTTAATCTCAAACTGCGATACCATATCAACCATTGTTCCCATAACCCTGTTACCAATTATCTGTGCTGAATCACGGTCAAGAATCGGAATCTGGTCATAAGAAACCTCTTTGATATCATCCGCAAAATTCTTTGTCTCAACCGTGAGAAGCTTCTGATACTTAGCCGCATTGATTATCTCTGATGATAAAAGTGAGCCTATTGCAAATATAGCAGCTGCGCCAATTGTTATTCCAAGCATAACCCTGAATATAACTTTATCTTTAGGGCTCTTGTAATCCATCTCCACAGCGTTCGTTCTTTTCCCCATCTGAACCGTTCTTAATCTTACGCGGAACAATGCATATATCATTGTCGCCGCTGCAAGCACGAATATTATAAACTTCCAGAATCCCGGTGAATGTATATTGATAGCTGGCAGCATTATATAATAATAAACCGCTGCCACAATAATTAATATTACAACACCCACTGTAATTGTCTTTGCCTTTAACCCCTTCATACAACCTCCTTAATTATCCTGTCAAGCAGTTCATGTGCCACCTGCTCCTTGCTCATGATTGGCAGCTCCTCTGCTTTATCCTTTGTGATAACTGTAACAACATTAGTGTCTGTTCCAAATCCTGCTCCTGCAACCTTGACATTGTTAGCAACAATCATATCAAGATTTTTCTTTTCAAGCTTAGCCTTGGAATTCTCAAGCATATGCTCAGTCTCCATAGAAAAACCACACAGGAAGAATTTCCTGCCGCTCTCAAGCTTAATCTTTCCAAGAGTTCCAATAATATCATCCGTTCTCTTTAATGGTATAGACATATCGCCATCAGATTTCTTAATCTTGTTATCCATAACCTCAAGCGGTGTGTAATCCGCAACAGCCGCAGCTTTGATTATGATATCGCTGTCATTGGCAGCTTTCATAACCGCCTCATACATATCCTTTGCTGTCTCTATATGGATATTTTTAACAAATGGTACATCTGGAAGACTTGTCTGGCCTGCAATAAGTGTAACATCTGCACCACGCATCATGGCTGCCCTCGCGATTGCATATCCCATCTTGCCAGTTGACCTGTTAGATAAAAATCTTACCGGGTCTAACGGCTCTCTTGTAGGTCCTGCTGTCACAGTAACTTTAAGACCTTCCATGTCCTTATCACATGCGATAGTTTTTAATATATACTCCATAAGAGTCTCAGGCTCTGGCATCTTACCAGCTCCTGTATCGCCGCATGCAAGATGACCGCTTGCCGGGTCTATAACCTCACAGCCATAATCCCTCAATCTCTTAATATTATCCTGCACAATCGCATTTTCATACATATTAGTGTTCATGGCAGGTGCTATAAGTTTAGGACATCTGCATGCAAGAAATGTTGTTGTGAGCATATCATCTGCCATTCCATAAGCAGCCTTGGCAAGAAAATTAGCTGTGGCAGGCGCAACAAGAACAACATCAGCCTTCTTTGCAAGTGACACATGCTCTACACTGTACTGGAAATTCCTGTCAAATGTATCTACTATACATTTATTGCCTGTGAGTGTCTCAAATGTAATAGGATTGATGAAATTAGTGGCATTCTCTGTCATAATCACATCCACATTACAGTGCTGTTTTACCAACGCACTGGCAAGACCTGCTATCTTATAAGCAGCTATACTGCCTGTCACTCCAAGCAGAACATTTCTACCCTTTAACATAATTCCTCCTAGTCCTGTACATTTTTATCATATATAATTTTAAGTCCTTTGAGCAGAAGCTCATCATCCTGATATATTCTGTGGCTGCACTCTGGCAGGATTACCCTTGCAAGCCCGCCTGTTGCAACAACCTTGACATCTTCAAGCAGTTCGCCAAGCTCCGCCGCCATCCTGTCTATCATTCCATCTATACATGCCGCATTGCCGTATACAACGCCGCTCTTCATACAATTTATTGTATTCTTGCCGATAACCTTGTCAGGTGCGTCAAGGCTGATACTCTGCAGCTGTGCCGTTCTTGATACAAGTGAATCAACAGCCACCTTAATACCCGGCATGATAACGCCGCCGACATAATTACCTTTTCTGTCGATAACAGACATTGTTGTCGCTGTTCCCATATCAATTACAATAGCTGGTGTTCCATACACATTAATTGTGGCAACCGCATCAACTATCATGTCGCTTCCCACTCTTCTTGGCTCATCCATAAGTATGTTAAGCCCTGTCTTAACACCCGGTCCCACAACAAGCGGTGTAATTTTGATAAGCTTGTATACAGCAGCTTTGATATTATTAACAAGCTGTGGAACTACAGAAGATATAATAGCTCCTGTAACCATGCTCTTATCAACCCCGTATATCTCAAGGACTGTCTTGAATATAACTGCATACTCAAGCTCTGTCTTTGACAAGTCTGTAGCCAGTCTTTCCTCAAATAATACTTTATTATCATCAACACAGCCTATGACTATGTTAGTATTTCCCATATCAATTGCAAGAATCATATGCGCTCCTTATATATATTTACATTTGTAAAGCTTATTATAACACATTTATATTTTAGCATATATCTTGTATACAATTTTGTCAAGAAACGCTGTGGCACGCTGGTTTTAATCTTTACACATCGTGCCTCACATTTTATAATATAGGTAATTTTAGACATTTTTCGGTCAGGAGGACACGACAATATGAAAACTGGAATCGTATTTGAGGGCGGTGCATTCAGAACAATCTTTTCTTGTGGTGTTATGGATGCTTTTATAGAAAATGATATATATCCCGATTATGTCATAGGAACATCAGCCGGTGCTGCATACTCGCCATCTTATCTTTCAAGACAGAAAGAACGTAATCTTAAAATAATCACTGAATTTGTCAACGATAAAAGATACATGGGAATGAACAACCTTATTGATAAAAATAACCGTTCATTATACGGACTTGAATTTGCATATGAGACAATTCCTAATGAACTGGTTCCATTTGATTATGAAGCATTCCAGCAGTGGGGAGGCGAATTCTACGCAGTATGTACGAATGTTCTCACCGGAAAACCAGAATATTTTCCTTATGATGGCAAGGATAAGACTAATCTTGTGCTTAAAGCGACATGCGCGCTTCCTAAGTTTTTTCCATACATATACATCAATGGCACACCATATCTTGACGGCGGGTTAAGTGACTCTATTCCATATGAGAAGGCATTTGCCGATGGATGTGACAGAGTTGTTGTTGTGCTTACAAGGGAAGCTGGTTACAAAAAGACTACATCATCTTCCACTAAGATTATCGCACGTACTTATCTTAACTATCCTGAGCTTGCCAAAGACCTTGTTCACCGTGCAGGCAGATATAACAGATGCTTACGTAAGTTAGAGCATCTTGAAAAGCAGGGCAAAGTAATAGTTATACGTCCAACTTCAACCAAAGGATTTTCAAGACTCGAAAAGAACATAGACAAAATTAACGCACTGTACAATGACGGATACCACAAAGGTCTTGCCATATCAGATACTGTTAAGACATATTTTTCTAATTAATCAGGAGTTTTCTTATGATTTAATTAAAAATTATTAAAAACAAAATCTTTCACAATTCCTATAGATTCTCTCACCATATAATTAAGCAATAATACGGGGTCGCTGCCTGCAGCGGCTCCGGACACATTGTTAAATCCACATCCTCTTGCAAGCTTCTTTGCACGATATATATGAAAGTTGTTAGTAACTACACATATTCCTGTATTCATATCTCCTATGAACTCGGCACTGTATTTCATATTTTCACTTGTATCTGTGGATTTATCTTCCATAATTATTCTTGATTCTTCAATTCCCTTATCTACAAGATAATTCTTCATAGCAAGAGCTTCTGGCATATCCTCACCCCTGCCCTGACCGCCGGACACTATTATTGTCATGTCATTATCTTTGGAATACTCATATGCTGTATCAAGTCGTTTTTTAAGTGAACGTGTTATCCTTGTTCCCCGTATCTGACAGCCAAGAACTATCATGTACTCACAGTTTTCATCTGGTTTATCGTGCATGCTGCCGATAATCAACCCCTCCATAGCAAAGAACAATATAAACAAAACCGCAAGAATACCACACAATACGCTCTTAACAGCCCCTGGAAGGACATAGATACCTCTTGTCTGCATATACATAAATGCAAATATACTGCCAAAAAGTGCAGTTCCAATAAGCCATATGAATATAAATGAGCTTGATATTCCTGCATATGTGGCGCATGTGACATAATACACAAAGCATAAAACTGACATCACCAGAAAAAAATACATATTTTACCCTCTTCTATTTCTTTACTGTTTATCATCTGCTATAATAACTAAAACAGCTTCTGCTGAACTAATTATACTAAATAAAAGGAGATTTGACTATGTTTGCTTTCAACAAAGATATTACAGCGACACCATGTGAACCGGGTGTTACAAGAAAAATCCTTACATACTCTGAGGATCTTATGATGTGTGAAATTCATTTTGAGACTGGCTCTAAGGGAAATTTCCACAGCCACGACCATTTACAGATAACATATATTGCTAAGGGAAGTTTTGAATTTACTATCGGGGATGAGACTAAGGTTGTAAATCAGGGAGACAGTGTGTACATGCCTTCAGGAGTACGCCATGGCGTTACATGTCTTTCAGAGGGAATACTTGTAGATGTGTTTAATCCTATGCGTAAGGACTTCTTGAAGTAATAATACAAGCATCTGCCCGTAGGACAGGGTAAGCTGTACGCCTGAGCGTATTGGCTTACCCTGTTCTGCGGGCAGATACATGTATTATTATGCCCTTGCGGCAATTTTGGCTATCGTTTTGTTATCCATATAATAACTTATACCAAGGCAATTTATTATTATTCCGGATGCGCCAAGTTCTTCGGTGAGGTCTTTGAGTTCTGGGAACTTGTAGAGCATGTTTTCATGGTGGCCTTCATAGCATTTGTCCATCTCATATCCATCTGTGAATACTGGAACTGCTATTACCTGCTCACCTTCCTGCTTGTCAGTAACCTTGTCTGTAAGATCAACATAAGGATGGGAAATCTCAATCTCATTCTCATTCTCTTCCTTGATACAAGGTACCATGAACTCACTTGCAAGAAGCTGCTGTATCATAGTCTCTTCTCTTGTCTTTATAAGCTCAGCTCTCTCTTCGAGTGGAGCATGCTTACGGATTTCCTGAAAATATGATATCATGGCACTTTCAAGACCTGGGTTAGTTATATAATCGTCCTTGAAATACTCGTCATAAGAATAAAGCTCTTCTCTGTCAACAATGAATGGCTCTGACTTGCCATCAATAAAGAAAATCTTCTTATAACCATTACGGTACATATGGCCAACCTCTGAGAAAAATCCTTCTCTGTCAGCTCTTCCGAAGCTTACCTGATAACCAGCAAAGCCTAACTGTGCCTCAATCTTGCTGCTGTCTGTATAATCATACATGACAACCATGTTCTGTCCATCAATGATATATGGATATCCTGTAAGTTCACAGTAACCTACCCATAATCTGTCTGCTTTCTTAATCTTCTCAATAGCAATCGGACGATATCTGTTAATCATATCCTCAAAAAATGCAGAATCATTAACATTACATTTGTTATTAGCCTCAGTAAGACACTCTGGAAGAATCTTGTTAACTACGTAGATGACTTCTGGCAGGGGAAGCTTTTCAAGCATTCCCGCACCATAATCTTCATCCTGACATATATGTTTTAATAAATCCTGTGCTCTTCTAGCATCCATGTGTAAAAACCCCTTTAAACCACTTTTCGTTTAATTATTAAAGCTTTGCAATATCAACAATTGTAAGCTCTTTATTGTTGAATGCATGCTCAAGACTTGAGATAAGTGCATGAGCTGTATCAAGACTTGTAAGGCAGTGAACGCCTGTCTCGATTGCATAACGGCGGATAAGGAAGCCGTCCTTTGCTCTCTCAATACCACTCTCTGGTGTATCAATTATAAGGTCAATCTTATGCTCTAAGATAAGGTCGAGAAGTGTTGGTGCTTCCTGACCAATCTTGTTAACCTGAATTGCATGTACACCATTCTCTTTAAGGACCTTAGCAGTTCCCCTTGATGCATATATCTTATATCCTAATGCTTCAAATCTCTGTGCAATATCAATACCATCCTGCTTATCCTTGTCTGCAAGTGTCATGATAATCTGCTTATGCTTAGGAAGACATATTCCAGCTCCCTGGAATGCCTTGAACAATGCCTCATCAAAATCCTTAGAGATACCAAGGCACTCACCTGTAGACTTCATCTCAGGTCCCATTGTAATATCAGCGCCTCTGATTTTCTCAAATGAGAATACAGGCATCTTGATTGCATAATAATCAGCAGGCTTTGCAAGTCCCGGCTCATAGCCTAAATCCTTTATCTTGCTTCCTGTGATAACTCTTGTAGCAAGCTTAACGATTGGAATACCTGTAACCTTGCTGATATATGGAACAGTACGGCTTGAACGAGGGTTAACCTCGATTACATATACCTGATCGTTATATACGATAAACTGGATATTGATAAGACCCTTAACATGAAGTGATCTTGCAAGTCTCTTAGTATATTCTACTATCATATCTGTAATTCTTGGAGTGATAGACTTAGCTGGATATACAGAGATACTATCTCCTGAATGGATACCGGCTCTCTCGATATGCTCCATGATACCAGGGATAAGAATATCCTCGCCATCACATACAGCATCTACCTCTATCTCTTTACCCATAAGGTACTTATCTACAAGAATTGGATGATCCTGCTTAATTCTGTTGATTATGTTCATGAATTCTACAACATCTTCATCAGATACGGCAATCTGCATACCCTGTCCACCAAGAACGTATGAAGGACGAACAAGTACTGGATAGCCTAATTCATTAGCAGCCTTTAAAGCTTCCTCAACTGTGAATACTGTATGACCCTTAGCTCTAGGAATCTCACACTGCTCAAGAATCTTATCGAATAACTCTCTATCTTCCGCGGCATCTACATCCTCTGCACTTGTTCCAAGGATTGGAACGCCCATCTTCATAAGAGCCTCAGTAAGCTTGATAGCTGTCTGTCCACCAAACTGTACAACAGCTCCATCTGGCTTCTCAAAATCAACGATTGACTCAACATCCTCCGGTGTAAGCGGTTCAAAATAAAGCTTATCAGCAATATCAAAGTCTGTTGAAACTGTCTCAGGGTTGTTATTGATAATGATTGTCTCATAACCCTGCTTCTCAAATGACCATGTACAGTGAACTGAACAGAAGTCAAACTCAATACCCTGACCGATTCTTATAGGACCTGAACCAAGTACTAATACTTTCTTCTTGTCCTTAGTCTCAACTGCCTCATTCTCGCTTCCATATACAGAATAATAGTATGGTGTTGTAGCAGCAAATTCAGCGGCACATGTATCAACCATCTTGAATGCTGCATGGATATCATACTCGTCTCTTAACTCTTTGATTTCTCTTTCTGTGTGGCCAGTAAGTTCGCCGATTACATTATCAGGGAATTCAATTCTCTTAGCTTCCTTTAAAAGCTCCTTAGTAAGTGGGCCACGCTTTAAAGCATTTTCCATATCTACAATAATCTGGAGCTTATCGATAAACCAGAGGTCAATCTTAGTAATATCATGAAGCTTTGCTGCTGGCATATGTCTTCTCAATGCCTCTGCTATCTTCCAGATTCTTCTGTCATCTACTACAGCAAGCTCCTCTAAAAGCTCCTCATCTGTAAGCTTAGTAAAATCATATGACATAAGGCTGTCAACATGCTGCTCAAGTGAACGGATAGCTTTCATAAGACCACCCTCGAAGTTATTAGCAATACTCATAACCTCACCAGTAGCCTTCATCTGTGTTGTAAGTGTTCTCTTTGCAGAGATAAACTTATCAAATGGAAGTCTTGGCATCTTAACTACACAGTAGTCAAGTGCTGGCTCGAAACTTGCGAATGTCTTTCCTGTAATTGCATTCTTAATCTCATCAAGTGTGTAACCTAACGCAATCTTAGCTGCAACCTTGGCAATAGGATAACCTGTAGCCTTAGAAGCAAGTGCTGAAGAACGGCTTACACGAGGGTTAACCTCGATTACACAGTACTCAAAGCTGTCTGGATTAAGTGCGTACTGTACGTTACATCCACCTGTGATACCTAATTCATCTATAATATTAAGAGCTGATGTTCTAAGCATCTGATACTCTTTATCTGACAATGTCTGGGAAGGAGCTACAACGATACTATCACCTGTATGTACACCAACAGGGTCGATATTCTCCATGTTACATACTGTAATGCAGTTACCATTGCTGTCTCGCATTACCTCGTACTCAATCTCTTTCCATCCAGCGATACAACGCTCAACTAAAACCTCACCAACTCTTGAAAGTCTGAGACCATTCTCAAGAATTTCACGAAGCTCAGCTACATTGTGGGCAATACCACCGCCGCTTCCACCTAATGTGTAAGCAGGACGGAGAACTACAGGGTAACCAATCTTAGCTGCAAATGCTTCACCAGTTGGAACATCGTTAACTACGAGTGAAGCTGCACATGGCTCGCCAATCTTCTCCATAGTCTCCTTGAACATAAGACGGTCTTCCGCCTTCTTGATTGTAAGTGCTGTTGTACCTATGAGCTTGACATTATGCTCTTCAAGGAATCCAGTCTCTGCAATCTCCATAGCAAGGTTAAGTCCAGCCTGTCCACCTAATGTAGGAAGAATACTGTCTGGCTTCTCCTTTAAGATTATCTGCTCAAGTACTTTAACTGTAAGAGGCTCAATATAAACCTCATCTGCAATATCCTTATCTGTCATGATTGTAGCAGGATTAGAATTAACAAGAACAACCTCAATGCCCTCTTCTTTAAGAGAACGGCAGGCCTGTGTACCAGCATAATCGAACTCTGCAGCCTGTCCGATAACAATTGGGCCTGAACCTATAACTAAAACTTTCTTAATGTCTTTATTCTTTGGCATCTTCTTAGTCCTCCTTCTTCATCATGTCCATAAATCTATCAAATAAGTAACCTGTATCCTGTGGACCTGCACATGCCTCAGGATGGAACTGTACTGTAAATATCTTCTTACCTACATACTCAAGTCCCTCGTTAGTCTTGTCATTAACATTTTCAAAGGCAGGAACAGCAACTTTTGGATCAAGTGTTGTCTCATCAACAACATATCCGTGGTTCTGACATGATATGTACACTCTTCCAGTCTTTAAATCCTTAACTGGATGGTTAGCACCTCTGTGTCCATATTTTAACTTATGTGTATCTGCACCTGTTGCAAGTGCCATAAGCTGATGTCCAAGACAGATTGCAAAGATTGGAACATCACTTGCATACAGCTTCTTAAGCTCCTCAATAATCTCAACACATTCCTTAGGATCACCTGCACCATTAGATAACATAATACCATCCGGATTAGTGCTAAGAATCTCTTCTGCCTTAGTGTATGCAGGATATATAGTTACCTCGCATCCTCTCTCATTAAGAGAACGTGCGATATTTCTCTTGGCACCGAGGTCAAGGAGTGCTACCTTAGGTCCCTTGCCAGGAAGGACTTCGATTTCCTTGCATGTTGTCTTTCTTACAACACCTGTTACTGAGTACGCCTTAATCTTAGGAAGAACCTCATCAAGATTGTAATTCTCGTTAGTTGTTATCATTCCATTCATAGTACCCTTTTCTCTTAAAATCTTGGCAAGAGCTCTTGTATCAATTCCTGCAATACCAGGAATATCATTATCTAAAAGAAATTTCTGAATAGGATCTTCGCATCTAAAGTTGCTTGGAGTTCTTGATAACTCTCGCACAATAAAACCATCTGGCTGAGCCTTAGATGATTCCATATCTTTGTAACATATTCCGTAATTACCAATTAAAGGATATGTCATAGTTACCGCTTGTCCAGCATATGAAGGGTCAGTTAAGACCTCCAGATAGCCTGTCATTGATGTATTGAAAACTATCTCGCTTATAACCTCACGGGTAGAGCCAATACTTGTGCCACTAAACACTGTTCCATCTTCAAGAATTAAAAATGCTTTCATGATTTACCTATTCCCTTTCGTGTTTTGCGCAAAAAAAAAGACAAAAAATTGCCTTTTTTCTCGATTTATAAAATTTTACCACATACAAGTTGCGATTTCAAGCGAGTATTTATAATTATGCAAAAACTTCTCATATCTATAGAAATGAATTTCAAAATCAATAGATATGAGAAGTATTTAGTTATTCTTTGGAAATTTCAACCATTCCAGAATATTTGAATGTAACACCTCTGTCAGTAGAGATATATTTGGCTGCTGTCCTGCCGCTGTTATAGCTTCCGTCACTTCCCTGCGTGAGGTAAACTATAATATCTGAATTCTTGTCAACAACCGGAACGCTTGCCTCCTTAAACACACTGCTCCATGTTGCATCACTTCCGACTGCCTCTGCCACAGCACTCTCAAGCTTCTGTTCTGGAAGATATATTTTTTCAAATGTCTTTCCACCATCAGAAGTCATATAAAGGTTAGAGTCAACTTCCTCATCATATTCATATGCAAAGAAGCCAGTCTGTGCGCTTATGAATTTGACACCTTTCAACTGTCCTGTCGATGGTCCCTGACCTGTCGCACTCCATGAATTGCCACCATTGGATGTGACATATATCTTGGAATATGTCTGGCTGCTTCCAGAACTATATTCCGCCACAATGATACCACTGTTCTCGTCAAAGAAGTCTATATAATAATACTGTGCACCATATGTGTCATCTATCTCACATGTTGTCCACTGTGTTCCAAGGTCTGTTGAATACACAACCGTAAGTGGTGTCCTGCTTCCGCCGCTCGCTGTTCCACCATACAAAAATGCTGTCATAGTTGTATTGACAATGAAGCTGCCCTTAGCAAGACTCTGGCTTCCAGTTGAGCCATTATCCACTATAGGAAGCTTTGATATATCAACTGGAACATTGATAAATTTCTCACCGCCATCATAAGTGACTGACAGGAAATTATTCTTTATCTGGTAATATGCATAGGAACTCTCTGTCGCATCCTCCAGTATTCCAGATGTTATATTATTCTTGCTGTTCTGCTCTATTCCATAATCCTCAGGCGACATTATTGATGAGACATATATAGTGGCTGTTCCGTCATAGTGATTGTCTATGATAAATTCCACTACCCACTCACAATGCATTCTGCCATTCTCAAGTATTCCATTCCATTCTTCAAAATTATCCATGTTGGAATCATTGAGTCCTGCACTGAAACTTATAAGAAGAATATCATTGCTGTCATCAAGAACTGCAGGCTCATCTATCTGTATTCGGTTAAGCCTTTTTGACCAGCTTAAATATTTCTGGGAATACTGCGCCAGAAATTCTCTTGTCCATATATTGCCAATCTGGCTTATGTCAAGGTCAGCAAAATCCTGTGATAATGTATGGTTAACCTCTCCTGAATCCTTGGATTCAACAACATTGCCATCAGAGTCAATTGTCACCGCAAATGTATATCTTGATTTTAAATTAATCTGCTTTGACTGATTCTCTGAATATCTGCTGTATACCATATAGGAAATAATCAGAATAAATATAATAAATACAGCTATCTTTTCTAAGATACGGATTATTCTTTTCCTGTTAGTCATTCTTCCAGCCATCTCCTAACAACAATCTAAACGGTTATGGATAAACTACTCTCTCTTCATATGCATGGCTTCGCGCACAATCTTTCTGTAATGCTTGTACCACCACAGATAAGCTGTAGCCGCCGCACCAACCACAAGCATGATAATAGCTGATACCGGATGTGCAAATGCAAGCCACACTGATGATACCTTTCTGCTAAGAACAGGCACCCCGTAAGCTACAAGCACGCACATAGCCATAACGAATCCATTAAATGTCCCTCTGTTCTCATATATAACTGTAAACTTCTCATATATAAGAATCGCAAACATCTCTCCCACAGGTCTGCACGCCGCTGTAAATAAACTTAAGCATAATGCTCTCCAGAATGTCACGCCAAACATTGTAAGGATAATTGTAAAATATACGAAATCTGCTGCAATCTTATAAGCAAGCTTTCCAAGGAAATTCATATATGGACTTATAAGCATGACACGCATCATAAGATAATCCCTGTCGCCCATCGCCATCAGTGTAGTATTAGCAATGCTTCCACATATTGTAGACAGCATAAAAAACATATATATCATAGTTGTCTGCTGGTGGCTTGCAATAAGCGGACACATACGCGCTATAAGCCTGTATGGAACATACATGAATATAAGGACATATATATATTTACGTAAAAATTCAAGCAGAACAATGCCAATCTGGGCCATCACACCAAATGTTGTCTTTAATTTACGGTTGTTATTATCAACTATCTGCTCATGCAGCTTATCACCGAGATTAGGTATTCTGTATAAAACAAGCAGAAACCTGTTCATCATCTCCATATATCTGAGAATCTTCTCAGCAAACATCTTTTTAACAATTATCATTCTTCTAAATCTCCCAATATATCAAGAATTGCATTATTAATCTCAGGGATATTAATCATCTCTGCTGTAACCTCATTAAGCTCGCCATTGTTTAAGACAAGTACATCTGGTGCAATTCTTTGAGCAACAGAAAGCACACTTGTCGATATGAGAACCACATGCTCACTGCACTCAGATGACAATACATCAAGAAATGTATCTATATACTCCTCGCTGCAGAAATCCAGTGGCTCATCAAACATGATTACATATGGCCTCTGCACAAGGAATGCCGCAAGCTGCAATCTCTTCTTATCTTCAAATGAATAGTTACATATCAGGTCATTCCTGACTTCTTCTGAAAGCTTAACACTGTCAAGATAACCATCTACATTCTCTTTTTTCTTAAATAAACACAATAAGCTTATAAATTCATATCCAGATATATACATAGGAAGCACGCTCTGCTTGGCTGCATAGAATGATTCTCTCTTAGAGCCTGACTCTATTGATCCGCCATCAATCGGAATATCACCACTGATGCATTCAAACAATGTTGTTCTTCCTGCTCCTGTTCCACCAAGAATAGGATAAATCTTCCCCTGTTCAAACGTGTAGTCAACGTCTGTAAGGATTTCCTGTTTGTCATATATCTTCTTGACATGATTAAGTTTAAGCATGCTAATCCTCCATGTATGGTTCTAATATGAACGCATAATTATTGTTAATTATATACTACTATCACAT
>ERZ1034882.92-NODE-92-length-53314-cov-14.145703_pt1 | contig 53314 bp, 91 predicted proteins | sample MGYA00520606_ERZ1034882 | MGnify/ENA primary metagenome ERZ1034882 (study PRJEB33766, sample SAMN09781726) | gut metagenome | biome: gut microbiome | host: Homo sapiens | place: Madagascar | study: EMG produced TPA metagenomics assembly of the PRJNA485056 data set...
GCTTTTAGCTGATTTAGATCATTTGCAATTTCTGTGGTAGATTCTGGTTTTTCACTTATCTTTTTGTTTAGAAAATCCATAAATTCTTTATATCTTTTTTTGTAATCTTTTCCTACAACCGAAAGAAGTAAAGAATTTGGATCATTTTTAACCGCCTTCTTCCAGCCTTTGTCCATCCATTTTATTTGCTTGGCCTGTTCTCCCGGAATTATAAATTGTATATATCCAGGCCCCCACCAAACACTTGGTTCCTTGCATGTTATACCGCTAATGTTTTGATAATAGAATTTTCTCCCTTGTTTTCGAGAATCTGTTACATACATAGGAATAATTTCTACATATTCATCACAAGCAACAAGTTTCCCGAAAAAGCTATCTAATTCCAAGACCTTTTTATTCTGCATATAAGTACCTCCGCATACATAGTATGCTATCTTCTTAATACCGCAATCACAACTCCAAACCTCACCCATTGTTCCATGTCTTCCAAACTATTCGGGTCAACTTCTATGACATCACCGAAGCCGTTAATCGGGACTAACTTTGTCTTACCTCTCTGTACATACCGCCTTATATACGCACGTCCTGTTTCTTTATGTATAATAATCACGGTATCACCGTTTCTTGGTATTCTTTTGGATATGCAAATGATATCACCCTTTACATATACAGGGAGCAAGTGGTTGCTCGTTATCTTTATGCCACAATGTAATGTCTCACCGTACTTTTTTATGTATTCCGGGCAGTATATCCGTTCTTCGTGTGAAGAATCCAATATCATACCGTCAGCCATCTCACCAGTGGGGCATAGAACATCCAACATGTTTTCAGGATCCGTTTCCAATACTTTCATAGAGATTTCATAATCCATCTTACCGAGAATATACGCACGTTGTCTGTCGGTCAATTGCCTGTACTTTCCCAATACCTCGTATTCCTTAGAAGAACACCCTAAGAGATCGGGGATAGGTTTATGCGTTAGTTGCGACAACCTTAGTGCTAAGAAAACGTCAAGATTATTAGTCTTCCGTGAAACGATGTTTTTGTATGTGGACACAGATACACCCAGCATCTTAGAAAAGAGAACTTGCGTAAAATCAAGTCTTTTCCGCTCTTCTTCGATGTTATGTGCGAAGTTATCTAACATTTCATTTTTTGTTAGCATTATGTCACATCCTGTCGAAAAGGCTAATATCTTGGCTATTTTTCATCTTTTTTGTAAGAAAAATACGATATTTTAGCCAACATCTTGACTATAGTTTCGAGTTATAATTTATTTAAGTATTACAATGTATCATTATAAAACAAAAATGGCACTTGTCAAGCCATTGATAGGAGGTAATCTAATGGGAAAGGACGAAATGAACAGCAAGAGCAACAAAACATGGACTGATACTTATGAAAACGAAATCAAGCGGATGATAAAAGGCATCCGTGACCCACGCCTAATGCGTTACATCTATCTTGTGGTAAAAGATGCTATCAGTGAAAACATTGACAGATAGCAAACATATGTTCTATAATGTGGGTAATCGCTACTGGAATGACGTGTCGGATATTGGAGGGATTTATGTGGACGAAGAAAAACGCAAAGAAGAACTTGTTAAAATGATAGAAAGCATAAAAGATGCAGATACAATCAAGTATCTGCATACATTCATAAAAACTTTTTTGGAAGAGTGGGGTTAATCCTCGCTCTTTCTTTTTAACATTGAATCGACCATATCAATAATAATTTTTCTGTCTCTTTCGGTTAGAAGAGCTATCTTTTTTAGAAGTTTAGCGTCTTGCTCTGCTAAACTTTCTGGCGGTGCGTCCATTTTTTTCATTGGTACATCAAACCCCATAAGCCATAACGGCTCAACTTTTAGCACCTTTGCCATTTTCCCACTACTTATGTTCGATGGCGCATGCATACCGCTTAAATATTGGCTGATAGAAGCTTTTGAGACTTCACTTTTCTCGGCTAATTCCTGTGGTATCATATTATTGTTATCCAAGGCTTTTTTTAGTCGTTTCGCTGTGATTTCATTCTTCATTTGTATACCTCCTTTCTTCTATATGGTAACATAACAAAGTTAAACTTTCAACACTAAAAGTTTAATTATTTTAAACTAAAGTGTTGACAAAATAGTTAAATGGCGTTAAACTATAGTCAGAAACAAACGAAAGGAGGAAAACAAATGCCTTACACTTATAACAAACTTAGAGGTAGAATTATTGAAAAATATGGTTCGCAGTCAGCTTTTGCCGATGAAATCGGAAGAAGCCAAGTATCTGTATCAAGAAAGTTGCAGTGTAAATCCGAATTTTCACAAGAAGATATGAACACATGGGCGAGATTCCTTGACATTGGGTTAAGTGAATATGGGGTATATTTTTTTACCTAATAGTTTAACATCGTTAAACTATGATTTGGTATTAGGAGGTAAAAAGTGAATACAGGAGGTGATAGCGTGGAATACAGTCCATTAGGCAATGGAAAGCCAATATCCCAGAAAGTGAGCGGTAATTGTGTAGAAACTATTTTTGAAAGAACGAACGGATTGAAGTCAGAATACGAGATTTACGTAAACTGGATGAATCCGAATCCGTTAGCAGAAGTGTCATTTCAGTTGCCTTTCCACGATTGGCAGAGACTTGAAAAGTCTGAGGTTTGGAAAAATCTGGATGAATTTTTGGCGGGAGTTCAAATCGAATATATTCCGAAGTACCACCGAGCCCCACCAACTGTAGAGGAAAAGGTTGTGTATAGAAATCTTTTAGGGCGGGTACGTGTCTACGTTCGTGATAAATTGACTCGGCAATAGCGCGTTCTTTTGAACACGAATAATGTTCGCCATCGTAAATATAAGAGATGTTCACGATGGAAATAGCAGTGGTGGAATGATTGATAATTTCGAAATGGACAATCAAATCATGGTCTTCATTTAGCGTATATCCCAACGGAATAAATTCTACTTTCTTCCGGGATTGGAATATGCTCTTGGCAGTACCGACAGCACCGAAAACTGCGATAGCAAAAGTTACATTTTCTTTTGTGAATAATTCTTGCATGAAATTAAAAATGGCGTGCATTATACAACCTCTTTTCTTTAGTATTTGAAAAATTATAACACAAAAAGGGGTGATAGCAAAGATGATAACTGCATCGGTAATTTGCACGGTATACGGGATAACTGCATTGATTGTGGCGTTTATCGTAACAGAAATCGAAAAACCGTTCTGGCTGTTCTTGAGAGTGCCATATTTGACTTGCAGTTCTCAGATGTCAATAAATCTGGCAATGGCATTACTTCTGTTTTACTACATTTGACAAGTCAATGCATAACATAAATTGAATACAGGGAGGTGACAACATGGAACAGGACAAACTTTTAAAAGTAGATAACACCATTGAAAAACTGTGTGACTTTTTGCAGAAAGAAACAGAACGTGTTGCATCTATTTACGAAAGCCAGGAATTGGCCGAAATGACAAAAGCTCTGGCTGAGCTGATGTCTGCCAGAGCAAAGTTTAATTAAAGGAGGTTACAACATGAATCCTAAATTTGCATTGGTGCAGATAGGAAAGAGCACAAACGTTTTCATTGATGGTAAATACATCACAAACGGCATAGAAGACCTGAACTATCACGCAAGAAATGAAAGCGGAGAGTTGTGTCCGACTGTAGACATGAGAATCAATATTCAAGAATTTTCTTTTGATGGTGGTATTGAATTTGAACAGTTTGTGGAATTAGTAAACAGCAAAAGGGAAACCCTGAGCGAAGTTGCTGAAATGGCTGATAGCAAGGACACTCAGGGAAATGATTAAAGAAGAATATCTTCTGAGATTTTGATACACCCATTGATGTTATTTGTTTTATGGATGCAGTGATTATCGACTAATTCCTCTATTGCAGAATCATGATTAGGGAAATCCATGTAAGAGAAATAATAAAACTTATTTTCTTTTGTATCTTTATAGATATCCAAAAGGTATTTTAAGAAATTTTCTGCATTAGTACTTAATACCATAATTGAAACTCCTTTCTGGATTACTCGGCATGGCAGTGCCTGTATAAACAGTATAGGAGAATCCAGAAGAAAAGACAAGGAGAGTGATGGCAAAGATGAAAAGAAAGCTAGATCAATCAACGGTAGCAATAATCATCGGAGTTGCATCAATCTTAATAAATCTTATTTTTAGCGGAAAAGACTTATTAAGAAATGTACGTTGGTTATTATCATATTTGGTTTAGGAGATGAAAAATGAAAGAATATGAATTTTGGATATTATGTCTTATGTCAATTGTGATGCAATTACAAATTCAAATTATCAACAAGAGACTTGAGATTATAAAACAGTCTTACAACATTACTGGAAAAAAGATTGAATGGTAGATAAAAAAGTCAGAAACATCCGGCAACGTTGTAAGACAAAAAAGGCAGTAAAAAAGCCTAAGAATATTTATTTTTCAATGTATTCAAATTATTGGAAAGGTAAATGCGAAAATGGCAGTTGATTTTTGGTCAAAACGCAAGCCACTTAGCAAGCCGAAACCCTTGAAAAATAAGGGCAAAACGGTAACTGGTCGCAAGCCAAACGACACTCAGATAACAATCAATTGACAAGCCAAAATTAAAGAAATTTTCAAAAAATCGAAAATTTTGACAAGCCAGTTGACAAGCAAATGACAAGCTAAAACCCTTGAAAAATAAGGCAAAACTGCTTGTCAAGTGAAAACGGTTAGCAAGCCACATAACAATCAATTAACAATCAATTCGCAAGCCAGTTGACAACAATAGAAGAATATAAAGAAGAATAAGAATAAAAAGAATATAGATATATGTCAGACACAATTAGTCTGATGACAAAAAGGGCGTAAAAAGTGCCCCGCTGGTACCGACATACCAGACAGGGCGGTGTACCGCTAACGAACACTTAGCGAATACAGGTTAATTATAACACATTCTCCTGTAATTCGCAAATCTGAAGAACAGGAGGAAGCACACATGACAATGGCAACAGAGATTATCCGTAAGCTGAAAAGAAAAATAATCTTTTGGCGTTGCTTATGGTTTGTCACATTCATCGCAATGCTGATACTTATGATCGGGTAGGAGGTAGAGAGGATGGAAGACAAGCTTAACTACTACAGGATAGCACTTGTGATAACGCTATACGCATTGGCGGTTATGATAGCCGGATGTGTATAAAAAAAGAGTGCCGATGGAAAATCCAATCAAGCACTCAGAAAAACATTCAAGAAAATTATAACACATGAAAGGAGATTTGAACATGGGAGAAGAGAAAAAAGAAAACGATACAAGGGCAATGCTACAGGAGTATATAGAACTTGGTAAAAAACTGAACACGGAAAAAGTGATGGAATCATACGCTTATATGCATGGGCAGTTAGAAACTTTAAGGAGATATGTAATGAGCCATGAATACATAGACAGCAAAGATATAATCGCAATGATGGGGTGGGATGAAGATGGAGAGCATTAAAGGCTATGACCATTGGAAGACCATACCGCCGGAGCCGGAAGAAGAAAAACAGGAATATTGCACATGCTGTGGAAGACCTGTATACAGTGGTGACAGTTTATACACATTTGACGGACAGACGTTATGTGAAGAATGCGTGAAAGAGATTACAGGAGGAAAAGAAGATGGCAGAGATATGGATGATCTGCAAACCGGACTTAGAATACCGTATCGGGGCATATGCCTATGAAACAGATATGGACAAGGCTTATGTGCATAAGCTTGCAGACAAGGTGGCAGAAAAAAACAAGTGCAAAACAATCGTGAAAGAACTTTAGGAGGTAAACGAAATGCAAAAATTGGAATTGACCATAAATCAGACGATGGGAGTTATAACCGGAAACTTTGAGGACATTAAGAAATCTCTTGAAACAGAGATGGCAGTGTATGAGACAAAGCAGTTTGCAGAAGAGGACAAGCAGAAAGCCAAAGGAGATCTGGCAGACCTTAGAAAGCTGAGAAAGGCAGTAAACGACCGCAAGGTTGAAGTGAAGAAAGAGTACATGAAGCCTTACGAAGTGTTTGAGGGCAAGGTGAAAGAGCTGATCGGAGTGATTGATAAACCTATCGCACTGATTGACGGACAGGTGAAAGAGTTTGAAGCGAAGCGTGTGGAAGAGAAAAAAGCAGAAATCCAGAACCTGTACAACGAATTGGTGGAAGAAGAACTGCATGACTACATGCCGTTGGAAAAAATCTACGGTGAAAAGTGGACAAATGCATCCACCACGATGAAATCTATCCGGGAAGAGATAAACTTAAAGGTTATGCAGACCAGACAAGATATCACAACCATTAAGGCTATGAAGTCCGAAAAAGAGGAACAGGCGTTGAACCTGTACATGGAGAACAATAACCTTGCTCTTGCTATCCAGATGATTAACCGCTACGAACAGGAAAAAGCGGAAATCTTACGGAGAAAAGAGAAAGAGGAACAGGAAAGACGTGATCGAGAACTTGAAATAGAGCGTGAGAGAGTAAGGGAAGAAGAACGTGCCAGAATCCGTGAAGAGGAAAGACTTAAGACAGAAGCGGAACAGAAAGTCATCGACCAGATTAAGACGGTGGACGAAGTGAAAGCAGCGGAACTCACCACGGAAGATTCGAAGACAGTAGTATTTACGGTTAAGGCTACGGATGCCGAACTGGAAGAAATTGAGATGGCATTAACTTCTCTCGGTGTCTACTTTGAAAGGAAAGATGTGTAATGGCAGAAGAGAAGAAAGAACAGGACAAGCGAGAACTTGACATCGAAGAAAAGCTTTCAGAAATCCAAACGAAAATGAATGTCCCGAAAGACAAACATAATGACTTTGGCGGTTACGATTACAGAAGTGCAGAAAGCATCTTGGAAGAGTTTAAAAAATATAGCAGAGAGTACAACGTGTTGTTGACCATACATGACGAGATAACGGAGATAGCCGGAAGAGTGTATGTAAAAGCTGTTGCAGTATTTACCGATTGCAACACAGGCAAAAAAATCTCTGTTCCTGGATATGCAAGGGAGCCAGAGACAAAACCAAAGATGGATGAATCACAAGTGACAGGATCAGCATCAAGCTATGCAAGAAAATACGCAATGAATGCACTGTTTCTTCTGGATGATGCTAAGGACCCGGATACGAACGAATATGCAAAGCAGACGGGAGCCGATAAAAAAAGCGGTGGAAAGAAAGAACAGAAAGCCAATGATGGAAAGATTACGCAAGGGCAGATAAAAGAACTTCGGAAGATATTTGAAAAAAACAAAATTGATGAAGTAAAGGCTATAGCCGGATACAGTGCACAGAAGATTGAAGATCTGACACAACAGCAGTACGGGTGGTTCCGGGATAACCAAGAAGAAGCCAGAAAGATGTTTGGTGCGTAAATGGACTATACAGGGACTTTTGATAGCTTAGCGGTGGATTTTGCCACCAATAAGCAAAAAGCCAGTCTGACGCTAAATGAAGACGCAAGACAGGCATTTGAGAATCTTAGAGGTAAGCAGATTACAATAACGATTAAGGCATATAAGAAAAAAAGAAGTCTCGATGCAAACTCTTACTTTCATGTACTGGTTGGAAAGATTGCAGATGCGACCGGGAATAGCAAGGTGTACATAAAAAATAAGCTAATAGCGGAATACGGACAGTATGAAACCATTAACGATGCATTAGTTCCGCTCCCGTTGGACGATGATATAGACGCATACAATGTGGAATTTGTTCATCTGCAACCCACATCTAGGACAACCACCAATCAGAAAGGGAAAGTATTTCGGGTGAATCTGGTAATGCGAGGGTCGCATACTTATGATACCGATGAAATGTCAAAACTGATTGACGGGACTGTGTACGAAGCGAAAGAACTTGGAATAGAGACCATGACACCGAACCAGATAAGCGAAATGAAAGAAAGATGGGGTGTGAAGATTGGCGAAAAGACTTAAAAGTGTATTCACTGACGATATGGAGCACTGCTACTTTACGGGAAGTCCAAACTGTCACAGACACCACATTTTCTATGGTCCGTACAGAAAAAAATCGGAAGAATACGGATTTGTGATTCCGTTAGCACCACATTTACATGAATTTACACCAGAAAGCGTACACGGGAACCCAAACAGGGGGTTGGACTTAGAACTTAAGCAGATGGCACAGAGATATTTTGAAGAACACTACGGGACAAGAGAAGAGTTCATACAGGTGTTCGGAAAGAACAGGTTGTAACTAAATAAATATAGATTCATGTGGCAAAAATGGAACTATTAACAGGTTCTAACGCATATCATCTCACCCAATTCGATATGCACAGCACAAGATATTGTATCACGGCCGGAGAAGCCACACTCCGGCAGAAAGGAGAAAAGCGTTGGGAAAGAATAGAGAGACGGCAGAAAGCTATTTTAACCGAATACCGGATGGACATAGAAACGCCATGCAACGCCCGGCAAACCCTGTTATTGATCGACGACTGCGAAAAATGATAGAGAAAGAAAACTGCAATGGAGATTGCATCATCAATGTCGGATATGGAATATTCAGGCCGATACCGGGTGATCCAGAGGACGAAAGAGCACTGAAAGAGTATTTAGGCACAGAACTTTCGAGGGCGAGGGCAAGCCTTTTTAAAAGGCGGTGCATGAAGCAGACGTTTAAAAGCTGGAAAATGGCGGGGGAATACAATGCATTACATACTAATCATAAAAGGGAAACTGAACAACATGAATGATTATATCCGTGCCATGAATACAAACAGGTACAAGGGTGCGGATATGAAGAAAGATAATGAATCCCGTGTGATGCAAGCTATATATGAGCAATTCGGAAGATTGCGAATAACAAGAAAGGTACGTATGCACTACCGATGGTATGAGCCGGACAAGAGACGGGATTTGGATAATGTGAGCGCATTTGGGCGAAAGTGTATCCAAGATGCATTAGTAGATACCAAAGTCTTACAGGACGATGGATGGAAAAACATAGTGGGATTCACGGATGAATTCTATGTTGATAAGAAAAATCCGAGAATTGAGGTGGATATTGAAGAGGTGTGAGCGAGAATTACATAAAACTTAGCAGAAAAATACTGGAATGGGACTGGTATCCAGATATAAAGACGTGTCGGTTATTCTTACACATGTTATTAAAAGCCAACTGGAAAGATGCAAGCTTCCGAGGAGAAGAGATTAAAAGAGGATCATTTGTCTCTTCGACATCCGTTCTTTCGAAAGAAACAGGGTTGTCTGAGAGTGAATTAAGGACAGCACTTTCACATCTGAGAAAAACAGGTGAGGTTACATGTAAAACCACAAACCGATATACCGTATACACGGTGAATAACTACGCAAGATACCAGACCGAACAGAAGAACGAAAAAAAAGATAAGCAGATAAGGCAAAAAGAAAAGCCGGAGAAAGACGATGGATCCGTTGAAGCTGTCATAAAAGCTTGGAATGATTTGGAAAGCTACGGGATAAAACCTGTAAAGAAGATAGAAAAGACTTCCAAGAGATATCAGAACTTGCAAGCAAGGTTAGAAAGTAACGGTTTGGATGATGTCTTACAAGCTGTGGACAATGTGAAGAAAAGCAAGTACTTACAAGGGAAAGTGAAAAACTGGAAGATAACATTCGACTGGTTCGTGTTGCCAAACAACTTTACAAAAGTGTCTGAGGGACAGTATGAGGATAGCGGACAAGAGAAAAAAGGATTCAATAATTTCGATGGCCGGAACTATGACATGAATGATCTAGAGAGAAAGCTTATCACATAAAAGGAGAAGAAATGGGAAAATTTAAAGAATTAATCCATCTATATAGTTGGGAAGAGAAAGTTTCCGAAAAAATAGTTGGAAAAGTATATATCTATTCTCTGAATAGGGGTGAAATGCTAGAAAGAGAAGCTGACCTTGTGGAAGTTGTGAAAAAAATTGACGAAAATGCGCCATTGGTTACGGAATACTATTCAAGACGAAAAAATATTCCACAAATGCAGAATAAAATATCCGGAATGAAAGAGGGAGAACTGTCAAAAGGCGGAAGATGGTTGTGGCTTTCTGAAAAAGACGGGAAAAAGGCAGCAGAAATTTTGGTAGGAAATATTGCGGAAAATACGCAGAAGAGATTAGACAAAATAAGAAGAATGGCAGAATTTTACAATGAAATTGCTGAAAAGTACGATATCGACATCAGGATTAAATAAAAAACAGGAGGTAAAAAAGAAACATGGCAAAACCAGATGGATGCACTTATCCAAACTGTTTTATCTGTCCTTTGGCAGATTGTAGTTGGGCGAGTGCTAAAGCTGAATTACCTGGAGAAACAAAGAAAAAGCGAAGAATAGTAAGACGTAACAAAAAGAACGCTGTTCGGAGGTGACTTTGTGACAAGACAGGAACAGGCTATTGAGGATTTTAAACGGAAACCACATTATGCGGATCCGTATGAATATTGGAAAAAGAAACAGGAGGAAAAGAATAATGAGCAGTAATGTATTGGAATTAGCAAAGAAATTAGTAGCAGCTATCGAGGAAGAAGACCAGAAGCCGGAAATCGGAAAGACAATTGAAGTTGCCGGTATTAACTGGTTGGTGTTGGACAAGCTTGAAAAAGGATATTTTGCAATTTCGGAAGATTTTTACGGAAAAGACAGAAAGTTTGATGCTAATTGCAACGATTGGAAATCCAGTGATTTGAGAAATGAGTTAAACACTGATCTCCGCAAAAAAATTGAAAGCGAATTGGGGACAGATTCACTGGTCGAGTTTGAACGCAATTTACTTTCGTTAGATGGTCAGACGGAATATGGAACTTGCAGAGATTATGTTTCGCTTATTTCCGTAGATGAATACCGGAAGTATAGAAAGTTCCTGCCGAATAGGGGTAAATGGTGGTGGACACTTACACCAGACAGCACGGCTTGTAATAATGATGACACCTTTGTTCGGGTTGTTTCTCCGTCCGGTAGCGTCCACTACGATTTCTACCTCAGCAGTATCGGGGTGCGCCCAGTTTGTATCTTTTCCTATTCAATCTTTGAATCTTGTGAGGAAGATGATGATTAATGGCAGAGAATGATCTGAAAGTAATTCAAAAGGCGAAGGAACTGGCCACACATACATTGAAAGTGACCAGCAATGCCAACCGATATCCAAAAAAATATAGATTTTCGCTTGTTGATAAAATGCAGAATAAGTCAATGGAAATCTATGAAATGCTCTTTGAAGCGAATAGAACGGATATCAAGAATTATAAAAGAGATCGACTTGAAATGCAGACAAAGGCAATTACATATTGCGATGAACTACTTTTCTACATAGAGATGTCCTATGAGCTAAATATCATCAGTGAAAAGAGCGTGGAATATTGGTCAAAGTTGGTATCTGATGTAAAACATATGGCTATTGCATGGAGAACCAAAGACCGGCAAAGATAAATACACTTTAGGTTCGTTTCCGTTAAGCGGTTGTTTCTCCGTCCGGTAACATCAACAACAATAACTACAACAACAGTAACGGGGTGCGCCCATTCTGTATAACAGGGAGTCAGAGTAGGCATCAAGCCGAAATCGGGAAAGATACAAAAAGGAAACGGACCTTCCTCTTAGAGGTAAATATAAAGGAGTACCAATGGATAAAGAAATTGTCACGGATTATGGGAATCTGTATCGGGCTTATAAGAAAGCGAAGTCGGGTAAGAAATTTAATATCAGCACTGCAAGATTTTCTAATGTGGCTTTAGACGGAATCAATATCCTAAAAGAACAGTTGGAGAACCAGACATACACAGTCGCTCCGTATAATCGGTTCGAAATATATGAACCGAAACAGAGAGTAATTGAATCGTGTTCATTTAAAGATAAAGTAGTGCAGCACGTATTCTGTGACAATATTCTGCATCCAAAATTACAGAAAGTGTTTATCGAATATAATTCTGCCGGACAAGTAGGAAAAGGAACACTGTATGCATTAGATGGATTAAGGGACCACATGGAATCATTCTATCAGAGACATGACATAGACGGATGGATACTGAAATGCGATATAAGACATTTCTTTTACGAAATTGATCATGAAATACTGAAAGATATTGTAGATTATTTCTTCCCAGACCCGTACACAACGTGGCTGAATCATACATTGATTGACAGCAGCGAGAATCCTGGCTTGCCACTCGGTAATCAAGCCGGACAGGTATATGCCTTGCTTATGGTTCATGCAGTTGACTGTATGGTAACAGGAGAACTTGGAATTGTTGAATATGGTCGGTATATGGATGATTTCTACTTGATTCATCAAGATAAGGAATATTTGAGATGGTGTTTGGAATGCATCAGAGATATGTTGAAAAGTCTTGGACTTGAGTTGAACGGGAAAACACAGATCATACCGTTTAGAAAAGGAATGCGATATTTGGGGTTTCACCATTACATGACTGCTGACGGGAAATATATTCGGAAGCTGACCGGAGAGAATAAGCGGAAGAATAAGAAGAAATTTCGAAAACTTGTAAAAGATGTGAAAGACGGGAAACTCACGGAAGAAAAATTCTATGAGAAATATAATTCATGGAAGAACCATGCATTACATGGAAATTGTATCAAGTTGGTTCACAGCATGGATCTGTATATAGAGGAATTGATGAAAGAGGTGACATAGTGACACGACAGGAACAGGAAGATCAGGAACAGGAACAATATCTTGCTGAGTGGTCTAAAAAGCAGAAAGAGAAGCGAGAAAAGAAGAAACGGAAGTTTCGACTTAGGAGGAATAGAAAGTGAATAAAAAAGAAGTATTGGAAATCAGAAAACAGTTCACACCGGAGAATTGTGCGATCACCCGTATAGCCGGATGCTACGTGGATGGAGAAAATGAGAAACGGATGGAAAGAGAAGAAGTGTTTCTTTCACTGCCGGAAGAACAGGCATTTAAGTATTTTGATATTTTCAAGAAGACGTTATCCGGGAAAATCGGAAAGAACTTGTTGAACCTGGAATACAAGCCGAAAGAAAGTAGGAGCAGTGACCCGGAGGGCGAAGAACATGAACTGTTAATGAATCTGAGAGAAAGCAAACTGAGAGACCCGGCATTGTTGGATGAATTCTATGAAAAGATTCTTACGTCTTATGACTGTGCTGAGAATTACTACATCGTGCTTATCCATGCAGTATATGACGTACCGGGAAAGACATCGGATGGAGAAGTGTTGGAAGATGCATCTGAGGAAGTATACGATTTCATTCTTTGTTGTATTTGCCCGGTGAAACTTTCGAAGCCGGGACTTACTTACAACGGGAAAGATGAACGGATGGAAGAGAGAATCCGTGATTGGGTAGTAGATATGCCGGACAAAGGCTTTCTATTCCCGGCATTTAACGACCGACAGACGGATGTACATAGCGTACTCTATTACACCCGGAAATCTGCCGAGGTACAAGAAGAAATGGTTCGTGAGGTACTTGGAATTGATTTTGTTGCATCTGCCGATGAAGAGAAAGATAAACTCTGTAAGTTGTTAAAGGATGTACTTGGAGAAGATGCAGACTGTAAGACCGTGAAAGATATCTATGAGGGCATATCCGAAGAGATGGAACGCCATGCAGAAGACCCGGAGCCGTACAAAATTGATAGGAACGAACTGAAAAAGATATTCTGTAACAGCGGTGTACCGGATGAGAAAATGGAAATGCTTGAGGATGCTTACCGGGAGAATATCGGGAATGTGCCTGTTATGGCAAGTAACATTTGCGACAACAAGGTGGTTAATATCAAGGTTCCAGAGGGAAAGATAACTATCGATGCAGATTTTATTAGTAATCTTGAAATCAAGGAAGTTGACGGAAGAAAATGCATGGTACTGCCAGTAGATTGTGTAGAAGTTAACGGAATTTCAACGAAAGCGTAGGTGAGGAAGATGAAATATAAGGTTGGAGATAAGGTAAAAGTAAGAAGTGACTTGAAATGCGAGGAGTATTATGACGGTGTTCCATTCACTTCTGAAATGAATAGATTTAAAGGAATGGAAATTACAATCACAAAAGTTAATAATGGTGGATATTATGAAGTACTTGAAACACTATATAATTTCACAGATGAAATGCTTGAACCTGTAGAAGAGATGAGTGCGGAAGAAGCGATTAGATTACAGGGAGAAATGTGCATGAGTTTGATGTGTAGGGAATGCCCTATTGATAAGTTAAGGGAAGATTCACATTTGGAATGTGCCGAATTCAGAGCAAAACATCCAGAAGAGATTGCTAAAATCATCAAACAGTGGAAAGCAGACCATGAGAAAAAGCCGATTGAGACGGAAAACGCAGTGTACATTGTCGTAATGGATGAAAAAAGAAATGTGGTATACGAAGAAAAGACTAATAAAGAAATTGCTGCTACAACCCAAAAAGACGAAGTTCTTAAAAAATATTGCGCAGAGCATGATGGTAAATATTACGCAATTGCCGAACGTAGATGCGTAGTAAAGGAGTAACTATGAACACAGAAGAAAAGATAGATTACATGATTCAGTGTTTACAGGTAGCGAAAGCAGAGTATGAATACGAAGTTGAACGTTATGCACATGAATGTGCCGAGGACTATGACTGGCTGAATAAGCACCATATAACGAACAAGGCGCTGATAAGAAAGAATCTAAGGAATGTGGCAAGGATGGGATTCCGGGTGGCAAATGAGGTGAAATGATGGATGGACTAATTGTAAAAAAGAGATGGTTAAATCTTATCCTTAGTGGGAAGAAAACTATTGAAATAAGAGGTAGTAATACCAAGAAAATAGGACAGACGATCTATTTACTGGAAAGTGGGACAAACCTTGTAAAAGGCACATGCATTATAGACTCTACATATCCAATATCCTGTTCTGATTGGTCTGAGGAAAGAGAAAAACACTGTGTTGACATATCTTATTCAGAGTTGAAGAAAAGGTATAAAAGACCTCATGCGTGGGTACTGAGAAATGTGAAACTGACGGAAGAAGAATGGAAGTACGAACATCCAAAGGGTGCGATTATATGGGTAAAAGATGTAATGCCGGCATATGAACTGCAAACTGGATATATAGACGTAATTCTTAGAAACAATATGTAATTTACAGAAAGGAGTACGGAGCTCCGGCCGGGCAAAGATATATCGGCTCCTTTCGAGAAAATGAAACAAAGAAAAAAACTTAAATGTGATATCTATAGGGATTCAATGCAGAATCACAAAAAATATGCAATCCCACCAGCGCAGCTGATTATAGCTGATGTGCCATACAATGTCGGAAACAACTTCTACGGAAGTAATCCAATGTGGTACGTAGGGAGGGATAATAAGAACGGTGAAAGTAAACTTGCAAAGAAAGCAGCGTTCAATTCGGATTTTAATTTTAATCTATATGAGTATTTTCATTTTTGCTCAAAGATGTTAAAGAAAGAGCCTAAGAAAGCCGGTAAGCGTGGACGAAGTTCTGATGCGCCATGCATGATTGTATTTTGCAGTTTCGAGCAATTAAGCACACTGATCAACGCAGCTAAGAAACATGGCTTTGTGAATTACATACCGCTTGTATTTGTGAAAAATTACAGTCCACAGGTATTGAAAGCGAATATGCGTATTGTAGGTGCTACGGAATACGCTTTGATATTATACCGAGACAAACTTCCAAAATTTAGAAATGGCGCACAGTTTGATGAAAATGGGAAAACAATTCGAGGTACAGGACATATGGTATTTAACTGGTTCAAGTGGGAAAAGGATGGAAAAGATATTCCGAAAATTCATCCGGCTCAGAAGCCAGTAAGGTTGTTGGAACAATTGATTCAAACATTTACTGATCCTGGAGATGTAGTTATTGATCCATGTTGCGGATCAGGAAGCACGTTGAGAGCAGCAAGAAATCTCGGCAGAAGTGCATTTGGATTTGAGATTGATCGGAATTTCTACACAAGGGCAAAAAATGAAATGCTGAAAGTTGAAGAAGATTTGCAGATGAATATAGAAGATTATTTTGGAGATATAAAATGTTAGATTTTGGATATTACAACATGGACTGCATGGATGGGATGAAAGAATTCCCGGATTATGTAAAGGAGAATGAAGATAATGAGAATAATTAGCCAAGATGAAACGATTGATGTTCCTTATGAACATACAACTTTAATAAGGGAAGGTACTGAGATATATTTAAGCTCAATAAAACTTAGGGATACATTAATTGCAAAATATTCCACAGAAGAGAAAGCAATCAAGGCTATGGAGATGTGCAGAGAGAAGTATCTTTCAAGAATGGAGCTGGATGGTGGGTATGACATTGTGAACAAATGCTATGTACAACCTAATTACTGGGTATTGCCTAAGGTATTTCAGTTTCCAAAAGATGAAGAGGTGCAAATATGAGTAAAGAAAATGATATTAAAGGATGCGCTTAATGATGAATGCATTGGAAGAAAAAACAAAGGAGAAGACAGTAAAAAGAAAGAAAAACTACTATTTGGTCAAAAGCGATGTATTAGGATATGCGAAAAGGAAGGGATTGATTAATGGCCGGAGTAAGAGACAAATATCTGAGAGGGGCACATAAAGACATCTACTACATAAGCGAGGAAGATGAGAAAAAAACATTGAATTGGTGCAATAAGGCAAGGGATTATGACCAGAGACTTATATTGGAAGCTTGTCAATGCTCAAATAATGATTTGGCCAATGTACTTTTTACGTCTCTTGTGTTGGACATTGGATATGACTATATAAGTAAAAGGTACTGGATACCAATTGCAAGAAAAGACTTCCAAGGATACAGAAGAAAAGCGATCTATATGTACTATGACCTTTTGAGACTACACAGGAAAGCGAATTTGATAAGCTGATTCCGGAATAAAGGGCACAAACACGGGAATACTACCGAAAAGGAGTGATGCGGATGGTAAGAATCTATGTGAACGGCAAACAGGTGACAAAAGAAGAACTTTCCAAATATGAAATCCATAACAAGGCGGTAAAAAGGATTCTTTCAGAAAAGTTGACAAAAAATAAGTGATATTTTAGAATTGACCTTGATAGAATCTTGGTCAATTCTTTTTTTAAATTGAAAGGAGAATTGACATGAAAAAATTAAATGTAGGTTATATGAGAGTGTCTACAGAAGCACAGACCGAAAAGTATGGTCTTGATGTCCAAGAAGACAAGATAAAGGAACTTGCCAAGAAAAGGGGCGTGAAGATAGCCAGATGGTATGTGGATGGGGGATATTCCGGGAGCAATATCCAAAGGCCGAACATACAAAAACTTCTGGAGGATGCAGAAGCCGGAGAAATACAGGCAGTATACATCTATAAGCTTGATAGAATGAGCCGTGATGTTGTAGATACTCTTACGCTTGTGAGTAAGCTCTTGCCAAAATACAATGTAGAGGTGGTATCGGCCACAGAGGATTTGCGGAACGAAACACCGATGGATCGTGTGATGTTGGGCGTTAATGCAGTCATGGGGCAGTATGAGCGTGAGGTTATCTATATGCGTACAAGAGCTGGTATGGTGGAACGTGTAAAGCGTGGACTGTGGATGGGTGGCGGTACGATACCTTACGGATATAGGTACGACAGGAACGATGGGATATTACATATCATCCCGGAAGAAGCGGAAAAGGTAAAAGCTGTCTTTCAGATGTTCCGTGATGGGTATTCGTGCGACAGGATTCAAAAAATTCTCGGGATGCATTCGGAAAAACTGGTATCGAATATTATTAGGAGAATAACCTATGTAGGTAAGATCCAGTATAAAGGAAGAGTATACCAAGGTTTACACGAACCGATCATAGACGAAAAACTATTCTATGAAGTACAGGAAGAGATAAAAAAGAGATCCACAAATGCTTATATAAGCAACAAGCATATGCTTACCGGGTTGTGCTACTGTGGAAAATGTGGTACCAAAATGCGTATGCAAAAGTGGGGAAAGTACACCAAGATAGTATGTTACTCGCAGTACAAGGAAAAAGAGCATATATCTAAGACAGGGAACCCTTGCAAGAATAAAAAGGTGCGGGCAGATGTGGTAGAAAAAGAAGTAGAGGACTGTTTCAAACGATTCATCGTTAATGTCGAAGAGAAAGAGAATGAATCTGAAAGCACTCGGAAGATGATAGAAAAAGAGATATCACTAAGCGAAGCAAAGCTGAAACGCCTATACACATTGTATGCAAGCGGTAACTCCGGTACAGATACGCTTTTTGATGTTATCCAGGCAGAAGAAAAAACACTGAAAAATCTACAGGAAGAGCTAAAGGCAGAAGACATCCGGGAGAAAGCCGGACGGGGAGAGAAGATAGAGAAAATAAAAGAGATGTCCAACGTGTGGGATACACTGACGGATTCCGAGAAAAACAAGGTGCTAAAAGAGTGTGTTGAAAAGGTGGTTATCACAGGAGATGACATAGACATACATTTTAGCATATATTAAATAGGTACTTTCTCGTGTTCCAACCATCATCCCAACAACGGTAGGAAATGGAGAAAAGGAAGAAAAGACCAAGATTCTATTATATGATTAAGAAAAACAAAGACGGGAGCCGGAAATATAAATATATAGATTAATAGAAAAAGATTTTGAAAATAATTGAAATCTTTTATTTTTTTGCCTAACTAGTAGACGATATAAAAAACTTATATACAGTCTAATTCTGTAAAAGTTGAAAAACCACACGTTTTATGATAAAATATAAGTATCAAAATAGAAATAAAACTAAATAACGGGGACAATGAAATAGCACTTCTGACGGTAAGATGTAATTATCGTGGGAGGTGCTATTTTTATGTATAGAGAAAATATGAATTATGAAAATCAGCAACGAATGATATTTGACATGGCGAATGAGTTCGGGATACCAGAGATAGAGCTTACAAAGTATGAACCGTGTGAGTTCATTGGTTTTAACCAAGCCAAGACATGCAAGGACAGAGCCGGAAAAGGTGTGCATTTCTTTCTGGATGATTACCAGTTCCAAAGATTGTGGAATAGTCCAGACACTTATATTAACATGCTTTCACAGTTTCGATTCGTCTTGTCTCCAGATTTCAGTACCTATACTGATTTTCCGAAAGCATTACAGATTTATAATCACTTCCGTAAACACTGGGTAGGTGCATACATGCAGATGTACGGTATTGACGTGATACCTACAATCAGTTGGAGTGATAGAGAATCGTTTAAGTGGTGCTTCGATGGAGAGCCAGTAGGCGGTGTGGTGGCTGTATCCAGTGTCGGAGTGATGAACAGCAAGGATAGAAAAGCATTATTCTTGGATGGATATAATGAGATGCTGAAAAGATTGAAACCAGAGACTGTGTTATTTTACGGACAGGTGCCGGAGAAATGCACGGGGAACATTGTAAAGATTAAGTCATTCGGTGAAGAATTGACAGAAAGGAAAAGAGGTAAATAAAATGGGTTGGCGTGGAAGCACCAGTAATTTTCGAAACAAGAAAGCCGATATAATATCTTTCCCTACAAAGAATTCTACTAAAAAAACGGATTCTTGGAATTATCCGGGAATAAGAGAAAGAACTGAGCAACTTGAACAAGCGGTTGAGAAAGCAAATACCAGAACAAAAGTAAGTAATGCATACAGAGGACTGAAAACGCACGAAAATACTCTAACGGCAACAATTAATAATCCGAAAGAGGACGGCAACAAGAATGTGTTAATGACGGAACTTAGAAAGACAAGACAACTTTTGCGAAAACTGACAGACAAAAAGATTTTGTAATGATGGAAATGTAGGTGATTAAATGGGCGGTAGAGGTAGCGCAAGTTCATTGAATTCTGGGACACCATACGACCAATTCAAAAAAAACGGAGTACTTATCCATGAAGAAGATTTAAAAGGATTGAATATGACGCTTGTTAACAAAACGCTAAAGGGAATGCAAGATACTTTAAAAGAATTTGGACTTCCGATATCTACTATACATGGTATAGGAATAGCAATGGCAAAAGATGCACTGGCAAGCGTTAACGGATTTCGAGATTTGAATTTTGGAAGAAAAAGCTATTCGCAAAAGGAAAATGAATTTAAGAAGAGGGATGATATTGCAGACAGTACGGCATATGGAGCTGGAACGCATGAAGCTGGACATGCGATTGTAGATTACGCAATGCATAAGCATAACCAAGGAATGTCAGTGCTTGAATTATCAAATTTGAGGAGATCAAGAAAATTTGATAGAGAGATACTGAAAAAGGCGAAAAAGATAAATGGTGGTCATTTAAATGCTATTTCGAAGTACGGGAGTAGTTCGAGAGGAAAAGCTTCAGCGGAATTAATAGCTGAGGGTGTTTCAGAATATATGAGGAAAAAAGGAAAAGCGAGTGCATCCAGCAAAGCTATAGTAAAAGCACTTAAAACGTATTTGTAAGGTGATTATATGGCAAATCTAAATAGCATTGTTAAAAAGTTACAGAAAGCAATACTACAAAAAGGATTAGTTATAAAGATGGGGACAAGTCAGTTTTATTCCGTAGAGCAAAATAGACTTATCACCATGTACAACCTATCTACCAGAGTATTAGAGAGAAAGAAAAACGGGGAATGGAAATATTATGATTATGATATTATCCGAACAGCATCACAGATAGAGATTGTAAATTGTTTAAATGATATATGGAGGGCGGTGAAAGAATGATTGAGACTTATGCGGAAACAACAGAAAACATGATTAAAGAAGAAATGCAGAAGAAACTCAGTGACATGATTACAAAGAATGAGTATTTGCAAAAAGAGGTAGAAGACGCAAAGACTGTCGGAGAACGGGCACTGTGTGAAGTACAGGAACTTATTGCAAAGAATAAGAGACTGGTAGAAGAACACAACAGACAGAACGGAACGATACAAGCACTTAACATTGCACTGGATGTCATTACAGACAGGTACAGTAACCTCAGAAAGAGACTGTGTAGAACGGGCAAGGGCGGTGAGTAGCATGAATGGATATATGGAAGAGGGTGGGTAGATGCCGAAAAAAAAAGAACTCACTCCGAAGCAGAAAGCGTTTTGCGATGAATACCTTATCGACTTAAACGGTGCAAGGGCATACAAAAAAATATACAAAAATATTAAAAATGATGCAACGGCTAGGGCAAATGCAAGCAGAATGCTAACAAAAGCTAACATAAAAGCCTATATTGCTGAACGAATGAAAGAGATCCAGAACGAAAAAACTGCCGACCTTGAAGAAGTGATCCGGTTCTTTTCTTCCGTCATGCGTGGAGAAGTAAAAGATCGGTTCGATCTCGACGCTACTATATCCGACCGCTTGTCTGCCGGACGTGAACTCATGAGATGGTATGAGAAAGCCGATGGAGAAGAAAAAGATACTGGTGGAATAACAATCATAAATAACATTCCGAAACCGGAGGGCGCAGATGGGGGAGATTAAGCTTACAGATGTGATAGCTCCGGCTTTTTACGGCGTACATTGGGACATCATAGATGGAAAACATACGTATTATGATTTGTCCGGTGGACGAGGTTCGACTAAATCTTCGTTTGTTGGTACAGAGATACCACTTGGAATGATGCAAGACGCAGTTAATGGCATACACTCAAATGCGGTTGTATTCCGAAAAGTCGGGAATACATTAAGAGAATCGGTATTCGAACAGATCGCATGGGGAATAGATGCACTTGGAGCATCGGACAAATGGACATCAAGTTTAAGCCCTATGCAATATGTGTATAAGCCAACAGGACAGAAGATAATCTTCCGTGGATTAGATAAGGCGAAAAAGACGAAATCCATAAAGATTAGCAAAGGATATTTTAAGTACCTATGGTTTGAGGAATTGGACGAATTTGCCGGAATGGAAGAGGTACGAATGACACAACAGTCTGTTCTCCGTGGTGGTGAAAAATTCGTTGTTTTTAAATCGTTCAATCCGCCAATCAGCAACAGCAACTGGGCGAATAAGTACGTAGCAGAGCCGAGAACGGACAGCTTAAGGCATAAGAGTGACTATAGATCTGTTCCGGTAGAATGGCTAGGGCAACAATTCATCGATGATGCTGAGTATCTGAAAGAAACAAACCCGAGAGCTTATGAGCATGAGTATCTTGGAATTCCTGTAGGACTTGGCACAAATATTTTTGAACTTTTAGAAATCAGGGAAATTACTGATGAAGAAATAAGTAAGATGCAATCTATCTACCAGGGCGAGGACTGGGGATGGTTCCCGGACCCGAAAGCGTTCTTGCGTGTTGCTTATGTACCGAACCAGCAGAAAGTATACGCACTCGATGAATTGGGCGGATGCAAGATAAGAAACAGTGATATGGCAAAGCAAATCAAAATGAAAGGCTATGATGATTGTGCAATATACTGTGGAGTGGATGAAGAAGAGAGTATTGTTGACTTCCGTGATGCTGGACTTCCGGCACGTAAAGCAATTGTGACACCGGGTAGCAGAAAGTATACGTTCGAGTGGTTACAATGCCGTACATTGGTGATTGACCCAAGACGGACACCAAGACTGTACAAAGAGGTTATAGAGTATGAGCATGAGCGAGATGGCAATGGTGAAGTGATAGCAGATTATCCGGACGGGAACGACCACTGGATTGATGCATTGAGATATGCTACTAGTCCGATATCTATGAGACGTGGACAGAGTGCGTAGGAAAAGGTGAGCAGATGGGAATTATAGACAAGATAAAGGCGGTGTGGGATAAAGTGTTTAAAGTAAATGATACAAAAAAAATATTCGGAATAGAAACAGGGCGGTCATCTTATATGGATACTGCCCTGTCGAAGTACAAAGACATGCGATCTGGTATTCCGTATTGGTGTACCGGGAGGATAAAGCCGACAAGGTTTTCAAACGTGATTTGTCGTGAGATAGCGAACCTCACACTGTTCAATGCAGATATACAGATTACAGGGAATGATGAACTGCAAAAAAGATTTGACAGTGTAATGAACACATTACAGGAGAAACAAGAGGAAAGCTGTGCGACCTGTGGGATGATGGTCAAGAGCAACGGTGACGATGTGGAATTTTTAGACCCGGATTACTTTTTGATTACGGACACAAACACGGACGGGGATGCGTTAGCAGCTATCTTCTTCTCATACCTTAAGAAAAATGGCAAATACTACACAAAAGCAGAGTATCACAGATTTGAAGATGTCGGACTGGAACGTGTATACCATATATCAAGTAAAGCTTTTAAATCGGATAATAAAGATATGATCGGGACAGAGATCACGCTTGACAGGGTGGATGAATGGAAAGACATTGAGCCGGAAGTGTACGTACATGGACTGGAATATCCGCTGTTTGTGTATTGGCGTAATCCTTATGCAAATGCGATTGACAAGGAATCTCCGTTGACTGTCCCGGCATTTTCAGAATGTATCGAGGAATTGAGATGGCTTGACACTGCGTTAAACATGATGGGGGATGAAACGGAAGATAGTAGACATATTACTTACGTACCGCAGACAGCTATTGAATATGCAGACAAACGCTCTATTGAATTGCCAAGATTCATTCAGGGGATCGAAATGGGAGCAAACGAAGACAGCATCAAAGAGCACGTTCCAACGTTATTAGTAACTGAGCGTGTGGCTGGGATAAACTTCATGTTGTCCATCATCGGATATAAATGCGGATTCTCAAACGGATATTTCTCTTTCGACCAGAATCAAGGCATACAGACAGCAACACAGGTGGAATCTGACGACAGACGTACACTGCATACTATCCAGGCATTCCGAAACATTCTGGACGGAAAGAACCATGATGGAGTACTACACAGAATCATCTATATCCTGTATGCAGTCGGCACAGCAAACGGAACCATCCCGGCAACGAACTACCAAACTGCATGCGATTTTGAAGACCTCGTATATAACTTAGAAGATGATCGTGCACGGTGGTGGAACTATGTTTTACAGGGCAAGGTTCCAGCATGGATGTATTTTGTGAAATTCGAGGGAATGACCGAAAGTGAAGCGAAAGCAATGATTGAAGAAGCACAGGAACAGAATAAGCCGGACAGTGGATTGTACGAAGAATAGGAAAGAGGTGAACCAAAATGGAATATCTTATCATAGACCCATCAACAAGAAAAATTACAATCCCCAAAAGCGAACAACTTTTTGGAGTGTACGGAGAGAGCAATATTGAAAGAAAGTATTTCAAGTGTCCGAAAATCGTAGGAGATAATGTCGATCTGTCTGACTGTTACATTTTCGTAAATTACTATACTGCAAAAGGACTGCCAGGAAAATATACCGTAAAAGACGTAAATGTAGACGGGGAGAATATCACTTTTTCATGGGAGCTAAAACAAGATATCTTTGACGCAAACGAGGATACATCTATATATTTTGCGGTAGAAGCGAAAAACAAAGATAAAGTAGAAGTGTTCAGAACCAGTCCAGCTACCGGAAAGGCCAAAGAGACAATAGACACGGATAAAGAGATCGAAGAGACTCACGCCGATGTCATTCTTGACCTTATATCCAGAGTAGACACATTGGAGAAAGAGCCTATTTCCGAAGAGCAGATTGAGAAATCTGTAAAAAGCTATCTGGAAAAGAATCCTATAGAAGAAACGGATCCAACGGTACCAGAATGGGCAAAAGCGGAAGAAAAGCCAACTTATACCGCAGAAGAAGTCGGAGCACTTCCGAGTACAACCGTGATTCCATCGAAACTTTCAGAATTGACAGCGGACGATGAACACGAAACTGTGACAAAGGAAGAAAAACAAGCTTGGAATGCAAAGAGTGACTTTTCAGGAGAATATAAAGATTTACAGGGAAAACCAGAACTTGCGGAATGGGCGTTGCAAAGCGAGAAGCCGACATATACAGCAAGCGAAGTAGGAGCACTGCCGGATACAACGGAAATTCCGAAGAATCTGTCCGATTTACAGGATGATGCAGAACACCGTACTGTTACAGACACAGAAAAACAGAGTTGGAATGACAAGAGTGATTTTTCCGGCAACTATGAAGATTTACAAGGAAAGCCAACAATCCCAACAGTGCCAACAAATCTTCCAAACCCACAATCCTTAACCATCACCTATGATGGTCAAACCCACACCTATGATGGCAGTGAAGCTGTTGCAATCACAATCGAGACAGGCGGTATAGAGCGTATCGAAAAACTTGCTACAGACACCACAGTAACCTTAGAACCTAACAAGCTCTATGTATTCCCAGAGATGGAGTCGCTTACATATACCATCGGCGAGGGTACAGGAGAGGTGCATTTCATTTTTCGAAGTGGCGCAACAGCTACAAGGGTAGTACATCCATCCAATGTCAATATCGGTAGCTTTAGCGTGGATGCGAACAAGGTATATGAGGTGTCAATCTTAGAGGGGCTGTTGACTAGCCAGAATTGGAGTGTGAGCTGATGGAGAGAAGAAGAACATTAGGAAGTGAGGTGGCAGAAATGGGAAAAGAATGGAAACTGGTAAAAGAAGAAACTATATCCGAAGAACAGCGAACTATATCTGTTGAGCTTGCAGAAGAATATGAAGAACTGGACATTCTTATATTGTCATGTGCGGCTAAATCAGCAAATAACAACCTTGCGAACACGAATGCTATTGTTCGCATAGATTCAACAACACAGAAAAATTTTATTGGTGTGATTCCAAAAATTATGTTTAAAAGCGCACTAAATAGAATTGCACATATACAAATTGGACGTAAACCATATTTGGAATATGAATATAAAGTACTGAATGTAAGTGATATTAATACATCGTTTGTTGAAGGATACGTAACTGGGCCAGGAATGGGATTTGACAGGAAATTTGACGGACAAATAAAATCAATGCAAATATACGGGCAAGCACAAGGTGCAATGTTCGGAGTTGGAACTACAATAATAATCTACGGGAGGTAGTTGACATGAAACGTAAATTAACACACAATCTTGTCAGTCAGTCAGTCAGTCAGTCGATGATACTGTAGCTGATTCGCTCCTGTCAAGTTGGGCGGTGACGATATGAATCGCCGGAGAATGATGCTTATGAATGGACAGGAGGAAGATGAAATGAAAGAATGGGTTGAATTGCTGAATGAAAGCGAGAAGATAGTAACCGATTCACAAAATGTGGAATTTGATTTGGCAACAAATGAAAGCCATAGTGAATATTGGATATTTTTCATGATAAAAAAACACACAGGTGAAAATACTGTAAATGGTCAAGTCGAAATAAAGCTTAATGGTGCACAAATAGGATATTATATGATAGCACAGGATTATTCAAAAGCTATTATAGATGTAAGCATACACGCATATATGCAACCAGTAGGAGTGCTTGATTACACCCGTTCATCGGTTGGCTTAGATTCAAACAGTATACAGGTTGTACGAAATGCATTGGTTGGAGAAGAGACTGGAACAGGGAAACTGACGCTTCGCTTTCCGGCAAATTACACAGGGAAGATTAATAACGTAAGGGTTTATGCGAAATAGGAGGTTGAAATAAAAATGAAAGAGAATAAAATCCTAACAGACAGACAGACAGACAGACACAGCTTAGTTGATTCTAAATCCTGTGTCAAGTCTGAGATTGCCGTGGAGCTATGCTAAGACGGCGAATGATGATGGCAAAGGCACAGGAGGTAGAGGATATGAAAGAATGGCGACTAATAACAAAAAGAACAATACCGGAAGAAACGAGTCGTATTGATATTACTACAGATGATGATGGAAAACCATTTTCGTGCAATGAATTGGTAGTGATGGCTGAATTGCAAGGAAATCAAAATGGAGTAAGACCTGTATTCCTCCTAAACAAAGGATGGAGTTCAAGCGACCCGTATATAACAGGTGAACAGTTGAATTCAGGATGGAAAAGCCAATATACAGTGAAAGCTTATGTACAATGTGGCTTAAAAAGACATGAGTATAATGCAAAAACGAGCTGGCGTGCAACACAAGAAGAATCTATATCTTCATATTCTATTGTTGCGCAAAATGGAAATTTCGCAGAAGGAACAATCTATATTATTGGCAGATAGGAAAGCGAGGTGATTAAAAAAATGTACGCAAAATTAGAAAACGGCTATCTTAGAAGTGCGCCTAAAACGATAACTTTGGATGGCAAAACAATCAACAATCCACTGCCCGAAGAACTGGAACAGCTAGGCTACAAGCCTGTGGTATACACAGATATGCCTACTGCGGTAACAGAGGGCAAGCACTGGGAATCTGAGTGGGAGAAGGGAGAGACAGAGATTAGGCAGGTGTGGAAGCTTGTGGAAGACCCAGTCTATCCAGAGCCAGAGCCAGAGCCAACGCCGGAGGAAAGAATCAGTAACCTAGAAACAACAACAGACGAACTAAAGTCCACGTCAGACGATATTATACTGATGATGGCAGATATTATAGGAGGACAAGAATAATGAAAACTTTAAACAATTTAAAAATGAAAATCATGGTAAGAGCATTTAGAATCCGAATCAAAAATGGAGAAAACATTGAGGACATTGCGGCAGATTATCCGGCGTTGACAATCGATGACCTCGAAGCAATCAAAGCGGAGTTAGAAAAATAAATATGATTTTACATAAACTACCTCCAGCAAAAACAGGCGGTAGTTTATGTAAAAAGTAAGGGTACACGGCACTGTGTCAAATAGGGTATCGTACATATAAAGGAGGGCTGAAAATGGAACAAATTATTAGTTATGTAAAGCCGGAGTTAATGGTGGTTTCTTTTGCCTTGTATTTTCTCGGGAAATGGATGAAAGGTTCGAAGAGGATTAAGGATAAAGATATTCCACTTTCTCTCGGAGGTATTGGAATTATTATTTGCGGAATGTATGTAACGGCAACTTGCGATTTGGACAGTATGAAAAACGTTTTTATGGCATTGTTCACGTCTATAGTACAAGGCATTATGGTAGCCGGACTGAGTACATACGTTAATCAGATCATCAAACAGATTGGAAAGGATGAATAAGCATGGCAACAAGTACTATTAATATCATTGTTATTTGCGCTTTTATTCTTTTGGTTGGAATAATTCAGGGAGGAAAAAAGTAAGTAATGCTTACACCGGAATATCTCTTTCATGTGACCGAGGGTGCGGAAAAGATAACGTCAGACATGCATAAAAACATCATGGACATGATTGTTGAGCGCATAATGGTGCGTATAGGTCGTGGGGAAGATTATCTACTTACAGCTACGGACAGATGGCAGATACAGGTGTTACAAGAATCCGGGTACTTATTGGAAGACATACAAAAAGAGATTGCTGACAAAACGAAGAAGCAAGAGCGAGAGCTTAAAAGCGCATTCGAGGAAGCCGGTATAAAAGCTATCGAAAGAGACGATGCGATATATAGGGCGGTAGGACTATCACCTACGCCCTTATTGCAATCTCCGGCATTGTTAAGAATACTTGAAAGAGATTATAGCGCTACGTGCGGAGAATGGAGAAACCTTACACGAACAACGGCAGATGAAGCACAGAAGTTGTTTCTGAAAGAAATGGACAATGCTTACCGCATGGCGTCAAGCGGTGCCGTATCATATACACAAGCTGTCAGAAATGCTGTTGACAGGATGGTAAAGCAAGGTGTTAAAGTATCGTATCCGTCCGGCAGAGAAATGAGCATTGAATCAGCCACAATGATGACTGTCCGCACAGGGATAAGCCAGTGTGCCGGAGCAATCGCACTAAAACGAATGGAAGAATTGGAATGGGACACCATCTTAGTATCTGCACATGTGGGTGCACGAATTGGTGATGGCGGTAACAATCCAACGAACCACTTTTGGTGGCAAGGAAAATTCTATTCCCGGACAGGCAAAGACAAGAGGTTCCCGGACTTCCGAACATCGACAGGCTACGGAACGGTGACAGGGTTGTGTGGTGTGAACTGCCGACACTCTTTCGGATCTGGTGACGGTGAAAACAATCCGTATGCAGATATCAACCTGTCGAGCGAAGACAATATCAAAGCGGAAGAGCGTGCAAAAAAGCAACGGCTTATGGAAAGACGCATTCGCAACAGCAAGAGAGAGATTCAGAATTTGCAGACTGCTATAGATGCAAGCGGAGATGATAAGCTTAAATTCGAATTGCAACAGATGTATGACCGCAAATCAGCGGTACTCAGACGACAGAATAAGCAATACCGTGAGTTCTGCAAAGAAAATGGACTTAAAGAATATTCGGAACGTCTACGGGTAGCACAGTGGGATAGGTCACAGGCTGTGAAATCAGCAAAAGCAGCACAAAGATATCTTAATGCGAAAGGTGATGTAAAATGAGTGGATTGACAAGAATGGCAAAAATGTGCAGAGAGTGTCCATTTAAGGACAAGTGCAAGAATAAGCGGTTGGAGAAAGAAGCGTATCTTACGCCTAATATCTCACCGATTATTGAAGATATGGCATCACCTGTATTAAAGGCTCATGATTACAGAAATGTAAAGGTCGCAGAAAACACTACAGTCACTATTGATGTAGAGGAACTGAAAGAGAGAATGCGAAAAGAGATATACAGGCAAGCCGGAATCGGATTGAATTATGGAGCGTAACACATGGAACTAATAACACAGATACTTGCTATATGCGGTGCTATATCTGTTGTCGGCGGTGCTGTTGCGGTTCTTTCCGGGTGGTACAAATCATGGAAAGCACCAAAAGAAAAACAGGACAACCGTATAGAGCAGATTGAAAAGCGAATAACGAACATCGAAACATCTATCACAGGGATTAATCAGAAACTTGATAACGATTATAAGAACATAAGGAATACGAGGGATGATATGAATCTATTAATGAGAAGTATGTTTAATTTGATCGAAAACAAAATCACAGGAAATAACATTGAGGGTTTAAAAAAAACTCGGGAAGAGCTTGTAAATGCTATGACGGACAAGAAACCAAAGGAATTATGAAAATATACTCTTTTACACGACCAGAACTTGACTATTTTGAGTTAGAATGCAACTTTACATCGGATGAATTAAAACTGTTCCGGCTCCGTGCTAAAGCTATGCCTTTAGAGGACTGTGCGGAAGAAATGAATGTGAGTGTGTCTACGGTCAAGAGATTGAGTAGAAGAGTGAATGATAAGATTGAAAGGGTGGTATAGGTATGTGGCTTGAAGATGTAAAACCTTGTAAAGCACACATCGAAGCAACTGGTCAAGAAGTATCTGGCGTACTTGGGTTCGGTGAAATAAGTTTTAACGCTGGTTTGATTATTGACGAAAAAGGAAGAAAGAAATATAAGCATGGACATATAGCGTATATTCCTGTTTTTGAAACTGCTGAATTTGTAAAACCTTTTGAGCACTTTACAAATGTCCATACAGAAAAAATAGATTTCAAAGCATATTACGGATCACAAGCATATTACGGATCAAGCGCTGAAACTAATACATTTTACTTAGTTGGAGTAAATCCAATATCTGAAGAAGAGCACAACAAAATAACAGGTGCAAAGAGGTGATTATATGATTGAAAGGGGGATAAAGATATGAACTTCGGAGAAGCCATAAAATGCATGAAAAAAGGAAAGAAAGTTACACGTAATGTATGGAAAGAAAACTTTTTTAATGGGAGAAAACAGTTTATTTTTATTGGAAAAAACAAAGGTTTAACAACAAAAACGTTTCTTGCAATTCTACCAGAAGAAGAATGTTTTTCGGACTGCATTATGGGTTATACGCGAAAAGGAGTCTTTCAGCCAAACTGGGCACCAACACAAGAAGATATGCTTGCTGAGGATTGGGAAATGTATCCGGCAGAGGAAACGGTAGTCGATGAAACGCCGAACATTACGGCAGATGAAATGATTGATCTCAAAAACCGTATTGGGTGGAATATTAAATTTTATGAAACTGGGGAAACAATTATTTCTGAGCACATGGATTATCAAAAGCTCTTAACCGGTGCAGAAAGTACATATACGCTGTCGTTTGCTGTCCCTAAAAAAAGTCTTGATGGTTTGTCAATGACAAATAAATGCCAAAATGTTATTGTTTCTGGACTTTTATTCAAAGTATATGCTTCTAGGAATATTGCTGACGATAGCCTTTGGCTCGTGACTGAAAGTGCCTTATCTGAAAAAGAATTTCACACAATTATAAGATTGGAGAGGTGATTTATGATACCTAAGATTTTTAAAATAAGTGGATATCTCATAGACCCGACAGGCAGACTTGAACCGCACCACATTAAGGCGAAAATGCTTTATGGCTGTGGATTTCCACTTGTAGGACAGCACATTCACGTGCAGAAAGCAGAGATTAAGAAGTTGGATGAAAAGCATCCGCTCATGCAAGAGAACTGTGATTTGGCAGAATGCGAGAAGTATTTCAACAATGAACCGCCGACAGTGAGCAATAGAAAAGTTAAACCCGGACAGGTGTACAGGCACTTCAAGGGCGAGACAGTAAAAGTTCTGTATATTGCACAAGATAGCGAAATGCCGGGACAGTTCAAGGTAGTTTACGAATGCTCTAATGGCGTGTGGTGCAGACCTTACGGAATGTTCGTAAGCAAAGTAGACAGGAAGAAATACCCGAATGTGAAGCAGAAGTACAGATTTGAATTAGTGGAGGAATAAATATGATTTTTAAAGAAGCGTTTGAATTAATGAAACAAGGTGCGAAAGTGAAATTGCCTGGATGGAATGGTTACTGGTGTTGGGATGATGATAAAAAGACGATTATGATTCATTGCAGACCAAAGGATTCCGACAAAGGACAGGGAGATGTTCTTGATATTCGTGAAACGCAGAGAGTGGAATATACTTTCATGCACACGCAGAGGGATGACTGGATGATTGCAGATAAAGAGAATTGCGGTATTCTCGGCGGTCAGTCAACATTTGGATTCGGTGATGCTATCCGTTATCTAAAAAGAGGACTTAAGGTAGCTCGTAAAGGTTGGAATGGTAAAGGAATCTATCTGGAAATGTATTCGCCAGAAGTCAATCTTGAAACTATTGCAGAAGCAGTGCATAACGCATGGTGGGAAGAAAAGAAAAAACAAGGAGTTACAGATCACCCGGATATGATTCCGTATTCTGAACTAAGTGAAGAAGTGAAAGAATACGACAGAGTTACAGCAAGAACAACTATTGAAGCATTCAATTATATGACGCATTCGTTCATATATATCAACACTACTGGATTACAGACAGAAAATCCTTATTCGCCTAAAAATAAAGTGCCGTGGGCACCGTCTCAGACAGATATGCTTGCGGAAGATTGGGTATTTGCAGAATGATACCGAAAGCACAAAATAATAAGTGATACTTTTTAGAGACTTTAACGAACTGTTAAGGTCTCTTTTTTATGCGTAAAATGAAAGCATAGAGAACAAGAAATACTAATTTACAGGAGGTATGAGTATGAATCCATATATGTCATATACACAGTACATGCCACAGGATGCTTATATGCAAGATCAGATGGCATTACGGCAACGGATAGACAACTTATCACAGGCTCAACAGCAATACAAGGCACAGCCACAGCCGAATGTGAACTGGATACAGGTGGCCGGAATTGACGGGGCAAGGAATCAGATTGTACAGCCGGGAACTACGGCTTGGATGATGGATAACAATGCGCCATACTTTTATGTTAAATCTGTTGACGGTGTGGGAAGTGTTACGTTTAAAGCTTTTGAATTTCATGAGGTACAGGCGAACAATCCACAACCTGTAGTGGAAAATATGGACGCTAAATACGTAACAAGAGAAGAATTCAACAAATTACTGGATACATTGAGACCTCAGTCGGAAGAACAGAAAGGGGAGCTGACACATGAGTAATCCATTAATGGGAATGATGGGCGGTATGCCGGGTGGCAACGGTCCATTCGGAATGATTCAAAGAATGATGGGGATGATGCAAAATACACAGAATCCTGGAGCAATGTTGCAGAATATGGCACAGAGCAATCCGAACATCAAAAAAGCTATGGATATGTGCCAAGGAAGAAACCCGAAAGATGTATTTATGGAGATGTGCCAGCAAAATGGCATGAATCCAAACGACATTATCAATAAAATAAAGTGATATCCGGACGGAGTGCACACGTCTTGATAAATAAAAGAAAAGGAGAACCAACATGAACGAGGGATTAAACACACTTAGTGCTGCCGATGTAGCAGCAGTCACAAGAAACAACGATGGCAACATGTGGGGTGACGGTGGATGGTTCTGGATCATCATTCTTGCTTTCCTGTTTTGCGGTAACGGATGGGGAAACAACAACGGAGCACATGACGCTTTTGTCTCTGACGAATTCGTGAAAAGAGATATCTTTAACACAAATCAGAATGTGTCTAACACAGCTTGCGAGACACAGAGAGACGTATTAGAGAACCGCTATACCACACAGCTTGGCTTGCAGAACTTACAGGCTCAGCAGGCTCAGTGTTGCTGCAACACACAGAAAGAGATCTTACAGAGTAGATATGATGCTGCATTACAGGCACAGAACATGCAGGCACAGATGGCACAGTGTTGCTGTGATATAAAAGAAAGCATCTTAGCAGATGGACAGGCTACACGCCAGTTAATCCAGGATAACACGATTCAGAACTTGAGAGACAAGCTTGCTGATCGTGACAGAGATTTGCAGACAGCATATTGGCAGATCTCACAGGTATCACAGACCAATAACATTATTGATGCAGTGAGACCGACACCAAAACCGGCTTATATGTCTTGCAGTCCATACTTTGCGTATAACGCATTTGGTAATGGTTGCTGTGCAAGTGGGAATGTGATGTAAGTGAATGATATATCACTACTTGACTTTCTTACAGTGTACGGAGTTGCTTTGCAGATAGCGAATTTTAACAGTGATCTATCACAGGCGAGCAATTCTGACATCGAAAAACACTTGCATGAGCAAGACAGTAAGTATTTTTTAAAAATAATTGAAAACCAAAACAAAATCATAAGCATGTTGGAAGAATCCATATCTACGAAAAAGTAGTCTTGCGAACATAAAAGAGAGTAGGCATGCGCTTGCTCTCTTTTTTAGAAAGGAGAAAAAAATATGTTAAATTCTATTGCTAAAAATGCTCAGACAGTAGCAACAAATCAGAATGTATTATTTACGGAAACAAGAGTGAAAAGCCGTAGATGTGCTTGTAACACAGGGTGGCTTGCACATGACAACGGCAGTGGACTTTTTGAAATCACAAACCGTGGAAATCTGCCAATGGCGGTCGAAGTTGAGTTTAACGGAAATGTAACGTTATCAGCAACAGGCGCAGTAGCGTTATCTATCAAACAGAACGGAGAACCGATTTCCGGTACGGAAATGGATTATACAGTAGCAACGGCAAATGTGTATCAGAATGTCGGTGCAGCTACATTGATTGCAGTTCCGGCCGGAAGTAGCGTCACTATATCGGTTGGCAACGTTGGCACAGTCGAAACATTGGTTAAGGATGCGAATATCATCATTAAAAAGCTCTCATAGAAAAGGGGTGAGTTTCTATGATTGATTTTAAAAGCAACCTAGATGTTAAAACTCCGAAAGAAATTTTTGCCGAAATCAATGAACGGTTTATCGGAGCAGTCATGATGCACGGACAGTTTGCGGACTACTTTGATTTCCTTGGCTTAAAAGGCTTTAAGCGGATGCATGAGTACCAGCACATTGCGGAAAGCTTGGAACGTAGGAAAGTGTGCCGATATTTTATAAGCCATCACAATCAGCTTATTGATGATGCATTTAAGGGAAAAGTGAATGTTATCCCGGATGCGTGGCGAACGGCCAAACGGTTAAGCGTTGGGAAAAGCACAAAGCAGAAAGCCGTAGAAGATGGATTTGTTGAGTATCACAATTGGGAATCTGAAACCAAGGAAGTGTACGAACAGTACGCACACACGCTAAGAGAAAACGGTCATGTGTCTGATGCTATGTTCGTGGAATGTTTGGTAGCGGATGTAAGCGAAGAATTAAAAACTGTAGAATGTATGATTAACGACTTCATATCTACCGGATACGACATGGTATACATCACAGAAATTCAATCGGAGATTCACGACAAATACAAAAAGAAAATGAAAGGAATCGAGGTGTAATAAATGAGCGAAATCAAAAAGATTTTGGAAGAACAGCTTGAACGGGAAAAAGCATCTGCAAAGAAAGACTTAAATATGTCTAACTTACAGGCAATGTACATGATTACATCTACATTGTGCAACATGAAATCTTTGGAATGTGAAAGCGTACCGGGAATGATTGCAGATGCATCGGAAAACCTTATCAAGAAGTACAGTAACGGAAAGTACGATAAAAACATTGATGCACTATATGACCAGTATATTATGGCGAAAGAGATGTATCAACAGAACGGAGATCAAGCACACAGAGACAAACTGATGGAAAGTGTCGGGAAACTCATGGTAGAAGTGTACGACATGCTTTCCTCTATGGTGATGGATTCAGATTTTGCAGAAGAACGGAAAGAGATTCAAAGACAAATCAAGAAGCTTGCGGAAATGTAAAAACATGGGTACGGAGTACTATATATATTAATGTTACGATATATACGGTGAATCACATAGGACATTTTCTTTTCTTGCTTGATACACCTCCTTTCAATAAAGCCTAATAGCGGAATGCTGATTAAAGGGCGGTCAAACGCTCGTTAGGCTTTCCCCTAAGGTTGCGGACTTGGGGAACCGTCATCTTATGTTACCTCCTAAAAATATAAAATGATAAATTTTTATTCCGCAAAGGATAGTGCACAGTATGGTGCTTGGATTCATGTCCGGCTATCCTTTTTCTGTATAGAGTTAGTTACGGAACAATATGCAGATTGACCGTCAAATAGCCGTAACAGTGGTTGGAACTGTATAGAGGGAACACTTACACCAACCACTAACGGGATATAGTTCAATGGTAGAACAAAAGTCACAATCATCTCTTTTAAAAAAAGACTTATGTCCACGGTTCGATTCCGTGTGTCCCGATTACCCCGACAGAGGTTCATCTGTCTGAATCCCTACCGCAGACGAAGCGGTTAATAAGAGACGTTGAGGAGGATATGCAACATGAAAAATATTATTCAGATTATCAAGGATGCTGGTCTTGAAATTACAGATGAGCAGAAAAAGACAATCGAAGATGCAGTGAAAGAGAATTACAAAAGCGTATCTGACTATGATAAGCAGACACGAAAAGTAGAAACTCTGACACAGGAACGTGACAACTTTAAAACACAGTATGAAACAGCGAAAGAGACTTTGGACGGGTTCGAGGGAAAAGACTTCGATGCGATTACAAGAGAACGTGATGAGTGGAAGACGAAAGCCGAGAACGCAGAAAAAGAATGGAAAGACAAGCTTGAAGCCAGCGAAAAAGAGTACAACCAGAAGATTGAAGAAAGAGACTTCAATGACGTTCTGACAAAGGCTCTTGCGGGCGAGAAATTCAGTTCTGATTTTGCCAAAACAGGAATCATTAACATGATTAAAGACAAGGGTTTGAAACGTGAGGGCGAAAAGATTCTCGGCCTTGATGATTACATGAAAGAACTGAAAGAATCTCAGAAAGATGCTTTTGTGACGGATGGTAAGACACCACCGGTATTTACGACACCTACAGAAAAAGGTGGAAGTGAACAGAAAGCAGAGCCGTTTGTTCCTGGAACTGTTTGGTAAAACCATACTGTAAACCGGCTATCGATAGAGGATAGTCGTTGACCTTAAAGAATTAAAGGAGAACAAAAATGGCAGAAACAAGAATTACATCGTTAAACATGTTACTTGACCCAACCGGAAAAATGCTTCTTGCAGAAGAGTACGGAAAGGTCATTGAAAACGTCCAGAAGAACACTATTTCTGGGAAAATGAAGAATACCGAACTTTCCGGTGATCCGTCAGCTGGAACCGTAGAAGCAAAAAGATTTGCAAATGCGACATCTAAGAATTACGGAACTGCCAGAGGTGCAGCTAAAGGTGATGGAGTAAAAGGAAAGCCAGTTACGATTCCGATTAATGTAGATAAGGAAATTGTAGAAGAGGTTGAACAGAAAGACGTATCTCTTCTCGGAGTAGAGGGACTTATCGCAAAAAGAACAGCAAACCATGCACTTAGAATGATTGCAGAACTCGACACTGAGTTCTTCAAAGTTGCCGGAACAGATGCGACAGAAGTTGATTTGACAGGTATTACAGCTATTGAGGAACAGGCTGAAACAATGATTCAGCAGTGCGAAACAACTAAGAATGAGTATGTGGACGGAGTACCTCGTTCTATGATGAACATGATCTGTACACCAAAATTCTACGGAAAAATCCGCACATATCTGGACAAAGTTACAGTGCCGGGTGTTGGCGTGGCTGACGAAGAGTTCTACGCTTATCATGGCGTAAAAACATTTTCATGCGTGCACATGCCGACAGACGTTGATGTGATCGTGATGGTGGATGGAGCTATCGCGCAGCCTGTTAAATCCACACCATACAGTGCTGAGAAGATTCCTCTTTCAGAAGCATATGGCATCGAACTCTTCTACCATTACGGAACAAAATCTGTAATGCCTGACCTTATCTTTAAAAATAAGAAAGGTGAGTAAGCATGAGACGGTTTGAAGACTTGGAAACAGGAAGAATCTTATCAACTGAGCATGAAATGAGTGCTCAGTTGATGGAGAACAATCCACAAAAATATAAAGAAATTTCAGCTGGAAAAACTAAAGCCAGATCAAATTCTAGTAAACAGGAAAATTAGGTGAAACACTATGGCGTACACAGATTATAAGTTTTATACAAAAAAATTTTTTGGAAAAACAATTCCAGAAAGCGAATTTCGTGAATATGTAGAGCGAGCCAGTGACTGCGTAGACAACTACACGATGAATCGTCTTGTCGATGGACTTCCAGAAAATGAGCGAGCAGAAACAAAAGTTCAAAAAGCTGTATGTGCAGTAGCTGATGTAATGTATAAGATAGAGCAAGCTAAAAAAGCTTCTATGGATGCCATAGGAACCATACAGAGAGAAGATGGGACGGTCGTAAACAAGGCCGTCTCTTCTGTTTCTTCGGGGAACGAAAGCATATCTTACGCTAATGGGAATAGTCAGAACAATCGGTATACTATAGCAGCTACAAATGTGCAAGAAGAGAAAAAACAGCTTCTCGAAGCAGCGGTTAGCTATCTTTTTAACGTTACTGATGATAACGGAGTGTACTTGCTATATAGAGGGATTTGAACAATGAGAATTATTAAAAGATTATTTTGCAAACATAAAAAGAAAATCCATGCCGGAACGTATCTGGAAGATATCGGAAACGGGATAAAAGAAACAAGGCACATATGGAAGTGCGAAAAATGCGGTAAGAAGTTTTATTAACGAGAGGTGATACCAATGTATGACAAAACCATAACTGTATTCAACAAATATGTGAATCAAAAGGACGAAATATTTTGGTATCCGACCGTAATTAAAGGTGTTCAACTCATTGTTGATAAATCCGCAAACATCGAAAAGACAGGACTTGATACGGCTGACACGGCAACGCTCCATGTTTTGTATCGCATGGCATCCGATGAAAAAGTAGTAGCTGGCAAAAAGTATCTTGAGCCTAAAAAATGGGCGAAACAAATTAACAATACACTTGGACATACCGTCACATTTGCAAGCGGTGACTTTTTTATTGAGGGCGAACATGATGAAAAGATGATAGCAGACGAAGACTATCAGAGCCGGAGAGACGGTGGCTTTTATGATTATATGAACAAAAATCACGACAATGTATTCTTAATCACCAATGTCGGAACATACACACTTATCCCACATTTTGAGATAGGGGGGAAGTAAATGGCACGTAGCAGAATGTTCCATTTTCCGAACATCTCGATAGTTGAAGCTGACATCAAAGTGAATGTGAACTTTGACCGATTCGAAAAGCAATTCCAAGATGCTCAACTTTGGTTAGATGAACAGGTATGGACAGGCACAAAAAAGTATATTCCGCAAAGAGACGGAATGTTGATTAATACTACTAGTGTGCAGAATGAATCCCTGAAAGGTAGTGGAAAGGTTTATGCCGGATATGGTCCTTACGCAAGATTTTTGTACATGGGAAAAGTCATGGTAGACCCGGAAACTGGTTCGCCGTGGGCAAGACCAAAAGCAAAAAAAGTAGTGACAGATCGTGATATTCAGTTTTCGAAAGAGCCAAACCCTTTTGCGACAGATCACTGGTTTGATTCTGCCAAAGATGAATTTGGTGATACATGGGTAAAAGGAGTGAAGAAACGTGCAGGCGGTGGATAGTAAAAAAACAGTGAAATACGATGTTGACGGATACGACATTGTAACAAATGCACTTAAAGATTTGTTGAATCAGTATCCGGGATTGGAAACCGGAGAAGTGTTTAAATTCTCCACTATGAAAGAAGATGATGGAATAGCATTTTATCCGGTATCCGGTGCAGTAATTGCACAGGAGAAAAAATCGGTAACAGGAAAGGTGAATCAGCTTTGCAACTACCCATTCTATATCGTGTACAGGACATCCCGTGATTCTCCGAATATGAAAGCGGATATCAAGGAATTTCTTGATAGTGTAGGTAAATGGCTGGAACGACAAACAGTCGTGATTGATGGTGAAAAGCATAGGCTTACATCTTACCCAACACTTACAGAGGAACGAAAAATAGAAGAGATTACAAGAATCACACCATCATACCTTGACAAAACTTACGAAAACAATGTGCAAGACTGGGTGATTAGTATGTCTCTCAAATACAGAAATGTATTCATAAGAACTAATTAACCGGACATCAATTGGAGATGTTCGCTGACCGTAAAAAGTTAACGGTAGAAAGGACTATAATATGGGAAATCTTAGTAGAGAAGCACTTGCACATTATCTGGACTATAGTTTCAAACAGGCAGTAGCAAGTGCTACGTGGGAAATCCTTGGTGATGACATTGACGATATGTCGGTTGATCTGAACCCGGATACAGAGACAAAGAAGAACATTCTTGGTCAGACAAAAACAACAGATAATGGATATGAGCCGTCTATGGATGCAGATACATACTATGCGAACCCAGACAAAAAGCTGTATCCGAAGATTAGGGATATTGCTATGAAACGATTGAAAGGAGCGGACTGCAAAACACTTATGTTGGAAGTCCTTGTGGAAGATACAAGTGCGGAAAACCATCTTGCATATGTCGAAGAGGTTATGGTAAAACCTCAGTCTTATGGTGGCGATACATCTGGTGTAAACATTCCGTTTAAAGTATCTTCTGACGGCAAGAGAACAGAGGGATATGTAAGTGCTACTTCGCTTGCTTCTGGCAATCCAGAATTTACAGCCGGAACAATCCCACATAGTCTTTCTACAGGAAAAGAAGTACTGTAACGCTTTATTAACAGGAGGAATAATATGAGCAACAAGTTACCAAAAAAAAGAAATGATAGCGAACTGGTTATTAAGATAAATGATGGCCGAGTCAAAATTCCGATCAAAAACCAGTTTGGTGAAACTATTGGAAATATAGTGTTCGCACCGACTGACACTAACATTGTTGACAGATACGAAGAAGTCGTTCGATTTTGGAAAAATTACAAGATGCCGGAAGATGACAGCATTGAAGCTGCCAGAAAAGCAGAAAAGGAAATTGCAGAGAAAATGTCTTATCTGATTAATGGAGATGCAGAAAAAGCGTTTTTCCAGGTTCTCGGACCGTTTTCGCCAATGGATGATGGAAGAATCTTCCTCGAAATTGTAATTGATAGTGTTGCAAAAATCATTGAAACAAAACTGAACACAAACGTAACGAAGGTACAGCGCCGTGTAAATAAGTATGTGGCCAAGTACCACAACTAATGGATGTCTGGAAACTCCCCAAATCCGTTAACGTAAACGGCAAAGAATATCGAATACGCTCAGATTACAGAGCCGTGTTAGATATTCTTTGTGCTATTAATGATCCCGATATAGTAGCCGGAATGTCAGAGGAAGAAAAAAACTTGGAGATATACACTACGATTCTGGCTATATTCTACGAAGACTTTGATAATCTTCCAACGGAAGACTGGGAAGAGGCTTTAAAGACAGCGAAAGAGTTTATCGACTGCGGATTTAAGGGAGATAAGAAAAAACCGCAACTTATGGATTGGAAAAAAGATGCAAAGATTCTGATTCCGGCCATTAATAAAGTGGCACATGAGGATATTCGTGAGAAAGAGTACTTGCATTGGTGGACGTTCATGGGACTTTTCATGGAGATTGGAGAATCTATATTCAGCACAATAACTAACATTCGTGAAAAAGTCTCGAAAGGGAAGAAATTGGATAGTTGGGAAAAAGAATTCTATTCTAGCAACAAAGAACTTGTTGACCTTAAAGTGACACCAGAGCGAAGCGAAGAAGAAAAAGAAGAATTAAGAAGAGTATTCGGACTCGTAAATAATTAACCGGGTATCATGTGGAGATACCCGCTGACCGCAAATATTTAGCGGTAGAAAGGACAATACATGACAGAAGATGGAAGTATTGTTATTAACACAAAAATCAGAACTGATGGCGTAAAGGCGGGCACACAAGAAATTGAAGCTGGATTGCGAAGAGCAGCAGACAGGGTAAATAATTTGGGAGTGTCTGCAAAAAACGCCATCAACAAGCAAATAGATGCTTTTGCAAAACTGAATAACGAATACAGCGCACAAGAACAAAAGGTAGAATCGTTACGGCAAAAGGTAGCATCCTATGCAAATCAGCGCATCCCAACCACGGAATATAAGGAAATATCCGACCAAATTTCAAAAGCAGAAGCAAAACTTAATCAGCTTATGTCATCACAGGAACGTTTTGTGGCAAACGGAGGGAAAAAGAACACTTCGACTTATAAAAAAATGCAGTATGACATAGATGAACTTGCGAACACTATTAAATACGCACGGTCGGAACTTATTGACCTGGAAGTTTCTGGAAAAGCCTTTTCGACTGGCGTGAACACCAAAGAAGCACAGGCAGACATGGAAAGACTTGCAAGTGCAGAAAGAAGACTTGCAGATATGCAGAACCGATTAAACACATCGTATTCTGGCATTAAAAGTAAACTTGCAAGTTACGGTACTGGTTTGGTTTCCTTGAAAGAAAAACTTTTTGGAGTAAACAGTGCGAATAACAAAACTGCAAATTCCAATTCAAAACTGAGTAGGTCATTTAAAGACGCTAGTAAATCAGCCGGATCAGCAAGAATGAGTATCGGAAGAATGCTTACGATGTCTCTATTGTTTAGCGGTGTTTTTCGAATTCTTAGTGCTCTTACACAAGGAATAATAGGTGGATTCAATAATCTTGCTCAATACTCCAAAACCACAAACGCAAATATATCTACTTTGTGGGGGAGCCTTATCAGATTGCAAAATGCATTTGCTACAGCTTTCAGTCCGATTCTGACAGTTGTGACACCGATACTGTCACGATTCATTGACCTTATCAGCACAGCCATAACTTATGTAGGAATGTTCTTCAGTTATCTTGCCGGGAACAAGACGTACACAAAGGCGTTGGCAGTGCAAAAAGATTATGCTGCCAGTCTGGACAAGACCACAAAGTCTACGAAGAAAGCCACAAAAGCAGCGAAAGACTACCTGTCACCATTGGATGAAATTAATCGGTACACAACAAATAAGGATACCGACACAACACCGTCTGGATCCGGTGCAAACGGAACACCGATCAGCAAAATGTTTGAAGAAGTTCCAATAGATGCACCACCGATTTTCGAAAAAATCAAGGATGTACTGGGGCAGATATTCCAACCATTTAAAGAAGCGTGGGAACGTGAGGGAAAGAACACAATTGATGCTGCTAAGTATGCATTATCGGAACTTGGAGCACTGGCAAAGAGTGTCGGCAGTAGTATGTTGGAAGTCTGGACGAATGGTACAGGCACACAGATACTGTCTACCATGTTGCAGATCGCACAGGGACTGCTTACAACGGTCGGGAATATCGCAAGGCAATTAGATATAGCTTGGAATAAAAACGCCGTAGGAACGGCCATTATACAGGCTATAGCAGATGCTTTCCAAAAGGTACTTGATATCATCAATCGTCTTGTGTTGGATACGGCTCAGTGGGCGGGATCATTGAACTTTTACCCGTTACTTAATTCGATTAAGAATCTGTTTGAATCCATGTCACCGCTGATAGAAGCTATTGGAAGTTTCTTAGAAAGACTGTATACGAATATCATTTTACCAATGCTTAAGTTCTTGATAGAAAATGGACTTCCGTTTCTTATTAATCTACTTGCGGGTTTGTTTGATTTTCTCGGAGAGCATCAATGGATTATAGATGCAATTGGAGCTTCATTACTTGGAGCCTTTGCATCATCGAAGATATCACCTCTTGTACTTGGAATAAAAAGTGCCATTACAAGCCTTATAGGCGTATTCACTGGTGCCGGGGGATTATCTGGAGCAATTTCTATGATCGTTACGGCTTTCAAAGGATTTGCAGTGGCTTCAAATGTAATACCTATTGCCATTGCGTTAGCCGTTGCAGCTATTGTATTAATTATCACTCACTGGGATCAGCTTAAAGCTGTAATGTCAAAGCTTATGGACTGGATAAAAGGAGTATTTGCCACTGATTGGCACGCTCAATTCGGAGTAATTGGAGATGTAGTGGAAGTTTTTCTTAACAGCTTTAAAGGGATTTTTAACAGCATTAAACAGATATGCTCTGGGTTTGTCACATTTTTAAAAGGAGTATTTTCAGGGAACGTAGATATGGCACTAAAAGGAATACTAAACATACTCCGTGGAGCTGCTAACTTAATCTACTCAATTTTTAAAGCACCTGTAAATATGGTTATCGCCCTATTTAATGGATTGAATCGAGCGATTATTAATGCAATTAACGGATTAGTGGACGGACTGAATCACATTAAAGTACCGGATTGGGTTCCAGGTATTGGCGGTAAAGGAATTAATCTTTCCCATGCAAATTACACCAGAATTCCATATCTTGCACAAGGGGCAGTTATTCCAGCCGGAAATCCGTTTTTAGCGGTGCTTGGTGACCAGGCAAAGGGAAACAACTTGGAGATGCCGGAAAATCTGTTAAGAAAAATCGTAAGCGAAGAAAGTGGCAAAGGTACAGGAATGATAAAACTTGTGGTAAATCTGGACAGCAGAACGGTACTTGAACAGCTTATTAATACAGCAAAAGAGATGCAGATGTCCAATGGACAAAATGTATTCGAACTTGGGAGGTAGGTAAATGGCACAGCAAGTGATTAAGATTAATGGTCGGACTATTCATCAGCCAGACACATTCAAATTCAGCTTTGCCACTACTTCTACAGAGGGAACAGAGCGATTAATGAGTGGCGTTATGTGCAATGAACCGATGTTCACGGTAGAATCTTACGCTTATGAGGGAAGTGACATAAGCATATCAGAAATGGCAAGCCTTTTGCAGATGATTGTAAATCAGAGACAGGTGCAACTATATTATTTTTCCGTGTATTACGGAAGATGGAGAGAAGCACCGTTTTACGTCACACAAGGAAGTGTAGATATCGGGACATTAAAAGAGGGAGAAGAAAAGTACAAATCCCTTAGTTTTAACATAATCGGGGTGAATCCACTATGATACACATTAGCAATGCATATAAGAAAGCTATATACGGACGTAGTGACTGGTATCCATCTGCAAGGGTTACTTTCTTGGATGGAACAGTGTTAAATCTTGGCCGATCCGAATTCTTAATATCTGGCAACAACATTGTTGATGGTGCCGGAACACAAAGCTTGCCACTCGGTAATGTTGTGTCTAGAAAAATTACAGTAAAACTGTACAACGCAGATGACAGATATAAAGTTCATAGCTTTCTCGGTGCAAAGATAACATTGTATAAGTCAATTAGCACGGATATAGGTGATCTGACTATAAAAAGCGGTACATATACCGTTATTGATCCAGAAAGCTATGGAGATACCGTAAGCTTCTCTGCTTACGATGATGCATATAAGCTTGATCGTGATTATACAACGCATTTAAAATATCCCCTCAAACTGTCTGAAATATTGATAGATTCTTGCAGAACGTGCGGAGTACAGTTAGACACAGTACATTTTAACGGAGAAGATATAACCGTAAAAGAAGCACCGACAAACACTACTCACAGACAGGTTATTGGATTAATATCCATGATCGCTGGTGGAAATGCATGGATGAATGCAGACAACCATTTACAGATTACAGATTACGACATGACACTTTTTGATGGAATGACCGATCTTGATGGTGGGTGGTTCGATGATCCAAGGCAAAACTATGACGGCGGTCAATTTGAGACAGATGTCATCACGGAAAAGTATGTGACATATTCCGATTTGTCTGGTGGAAGTTTTGGTGATGATATTAATGAATTTTTTTACGATGATCTTGACTGGAACAAAGAGTTGTACGCAAGTGGTTCCAACATGGACGGTGGCTATTTTGACAATGGATTAGAACTTTTAACGGATGATTCTTACGGGATTATGTATCGTTCGGTAGAACGCAAACAGAGAAATCCTTATCACTTAATCTCAAAGCAATATGATGGATTCCGGCTCAGAGACGGGCGTACATTAGGTGTTCATTCGGTAGATACAGAAGAAGCAAGCGGATATATTCTTTCTGATGCCACTGCTTACTACGCAAGCGGAAACAATGCCGATGATGGAACATTTGAGTTAGCTGATAATTTCCACTTTTTAACACAGTGGAAGATCGGGTTAACAACAGGAGTTGAAAACATAAAGATTACTGGCGTGCAAACAACGGATAATGAGAACGCATATACTTACGGCACTGATGGGTACATTTTGGCAATAGAAAATTCGCTTATTGAAGATAAAAATCTTCTCGTAAATACAGTGGGGGCAAAGCTTGTAGGATTAACATTTATGAATTTTTCCGGTGAACATTTATCTTATCCTTTGGCAGAGTTTATGGATCTTGCCTATGTGATTGATCGTGCCGGAAAGACGAATAGAACAATTCTTACAGACATTACATTTAACTTTCTTGGATTTACTCAGTTGAAATGTTCGGCTGAGAATTCAGTAAGGAACAGTAGTAAATATGTAAATTCAGAGACTAAAGCTATTCAAAAATCTTCGGCAATCACAGAAAAGAAAATCGGCAAATACGATGAAGCTGTGCAGTCTCTTACGGCTTTAATGACACAGGGAATGGGATTTTTTAAGACCGAAGAAATCAAAGAGGATAAATCGGTTGTATTTTATCTTCACAACAAAGAACGTTTGGAAGATTCGAACATCATCTGGAAAATGGTTGGTGATGCATTTGCAGTGTCTACAGATGGCGGTAAGACATGGAACGCAGGGTTGGATTCTAATGGTAATGCAGTAGTTAATGTACTTTCCGCTGTAGGTATTAACTGTGACTGGATACATTCTGGAACTCTGACGCTTGGTGGTTACAACAACACAAACGGGCATTGCGCTATCGAAAATGCGAGCGGGAAAGTTGTCGGAACATTAGGGGTAAACGGATATTACTCAAATGACCCTAAAGATCAATATGCTATCAGAATAAACAATGGTCATGTTGAAATATATGGAAGCAAAGGTACATTAGTCGGAATTGTAGAATATGTAAGAGGTTCAAGTGATGGATCTGAGGGATTGAGCTTGTATACATATGGTGGTAGCGGTCATTCTTCGATCATACTCAAGAATAATGGTTCCACTGAAATATTTGGAAATTCTATTAATATTGCAACCGACAAACTCTTAACAGGAGGGATACAAACAAAAACCGGACGCGCAGTATTTTCTGACGGAAGTTACTTAGATTACAAAAACGGGAAATTGGTCAGTGGAAGAACAGCAAGCGGTACAACATTTTAAGGAGACAGGCATATGACAAAAACGGAAAGTGCGGTTCAGTGGGCGATAAATATTGCGAACGACAACAGGCATGGGTACAGTCAAGCGAATCGCTGGGGAAATCCAGATTATGATTGCTCTTCACTCGTCATATCTGCATGGCAACAGGCTGGAGTCCCGGTTAAATCAAATGGAGCTACATATACAGGAAATATGTACAATGTTTTTCGCGCTTGCGGATTCACGGATGTAACGGCAAGCTGCAACAGAGCCACTGGTGCTGGAATGCAAAGAGGGGATGTACTGCTAAATGTTAAATATCACACTGCAATGTACATCGGTAATGGTCAGATGGTGCAAGCATCATCTACAAGAGGACATCCAGAAGCCGGGGATCAGACGGGAACAGAGATATGGGTGTGCAGATATTATAATTATTCGAGAGGATGGAATTATGTACTACGTTATACTGCCGGTGGAGATTCGGGTAGCAGTGGAGGACAGGGACCAATACAACCGCCATCCGGAGTTTCGCTTGTACAGTGGATTCCTGGATAGAAAGGAGAATATATATGGCAATTCAAATGCGTAGGGGGCAATTAAAAGATTTTGATGCAAACAAGATGCTCCCCGGAGAATTTGCAGTTACTATAGACGAAGCGGTAGAAGACCAAAAAGTTTTTATATGCTTTTCAGCAGGAACAGTAAAAGAATTGGCTACGAAAGAAGATTTTGAAGCTGATTTAAAAAGCATACAGCAAGCCATAGAAGATGCGAATAATGCATCAAAAAAGGCACAGGATGCTATAGATAAAGCTAATCAAATTGTGGCCGGGAAAGTCGGTATCGATGACACACAGATCAGTGCATCAACTGTATATTCTTCACAGAAAAGTGATGAAATATATGTAAAGAAAACAGATTACGATAATCTTGTGAAAAAAGTAGAGACGCTGGTAGACAATTTGACGGACGCAATAGTAAGTAGGTGATAAAATGGCAGATGCTTATATAGAAGAATTGAATAAAGCGGATAGTCTTTCGGATGATGATATTGTCTTGCTCCACACAAAAACGGAAGATTTGCAACTAACTATCGGAATGCTGAAAACATTAATGACAGTAGAAAAAGCCATAAAGCTTGCTGCTCCGTTTTCAGTATCTATAACAGGAGATGCGATCGGGGACGGAAACACAGATGGTAGAGAGACACTCTCGATTGAATTATCAAATATAAAAGCTTCGAGTTTGAAGAATAACGTTAAAATTAATGGCACAAATTTTGACGGAACAGAGGGAATTACTACAGAACGATGGGGAACAGAAAGAACTGTAACGATCGGTGGATGTGAAAGGAAAGTGAGTGGAGAAACAGATGTTGACTTTCCAGCAAATGAAGTTTTCTCCGGATCCGGACAACCTTATGTCCCTACAGCCGGAGGTGCTATGACAGGCAACCTAAAAAGGGAAATAAATGAATCAAGTTATAATTTGTTTGAAGCAACTACAGAAAACGAAGAATCCGGCGTTTCTGTAAAATTAAAAGTTGGTGATATTAATGCAAATGTTGTTATTCAAAGTCTTTCACAACCTTATTGGCATAATGGAGTAAATTTAAAAAAACTACTTACAGAAGATGATATCTATGAACTCGAACGAAGAATTTCAGAACTTGAAAGCATGGCTACACAAACATTAGCGGTAGCAAAGGAGGATGATGCAAATGGCTAATGAAAATTTAAAAGCGCAGAAAATATACGGAAAATACATAAAAGATCTTCCACAAGTCACAGAAGTGAACGATACGGACGATATTATCATAGAAGATTCTACTCCGGTAACAAACAGAGCGAAGCTAGGAGTACTGTTTGATTCCATTAAAAAAAGAATTGCATCTAATTGGAGATTTACAGAACTAAACAACCAAACTATCGTGGAATATGCTAGTGAGTTAAATAAAAAAATTGATTATGATCCAACCGAAAAAACGTATTCCGAAAACGGGTGGACCATGAAATACCGTTATATAAGCCATAACCAGGTGTATGTAACTCTGCAAAACACAAACACTGGCGCAACAGAAGCTGTTCCTAATAACCTTATTATGGCCGGTGTCCCGCTTCAGATATTATTTGAGCAATACATTCCGGTAAAAATGGTAGTCGGCAGAGCCATAGTTGGTTACGGAAGTATCACGTTTTCCGGAAAAGGCGCATACCTGCAGTCTGTAGCTTACGGGAATTCCGTAAGCTGGGTTGGATACGGGGTGGTAACAGTTGAGTAGAAATGTTATCCATAGAAATATTCTAACTTATAGTTAACACGCATTTTTCCCTCTCGATTCGTAGGGTAAAAATACTGGAATATTTCACCTTTCCAGATTTCCGGCGCATAAAAACGCACTTCTTGCGCAACATCGTCTCCGTTATATGTTTTTACGCTAAGCCGTGTTGGAGTATAGTCAGTTCCAAACCAGTTTTTTAATTGCTCGACAGAAAACAGTTTCGCATACCCAATGTTCATGGATATATCAACTACCACCGAACCCGATACTACCTTAAACAATCCACCGTATAGAGTGTATATTTGCTGTTCGTCTGTATTTTTAATTATATTTTTATTTAACTCAGAAATCCATCTGTTACACTAGAGGGAAAAAGGGGTGTAGCAGATGGAAAGAAAAATTATGGAAATATTAAGAAAGATGCAAGACATTTTGGATGATCATCAGTTGGATGAGTTAAAATCCGTTCTCCACATCGTAATGTGTGATAATGAGCTGATGGTACAAAATGACAGTTGGCGTATCGACATGGAAGATTTTCTTATGTCCAAAGCATTGGAGGGACGAACGCCGGATACAATAAATCAATATCGATATGAATTAAATCGGTTGCTATCATATGTAAATAAGCCGGTACAAAATATTGACAGTTCTGACATATCCAGCTATATGCGAGCGTATAAAATTACAAGAAGTATTAAAAACAGTACTTTGAAAGGTATTCGAGCAATATACAGTAGTTTCTTCGGGTGGCTTCGTAACAGAAACAGGATACAGAAAAATCCTATCGTTCTGGTTGAAAATATAAAGACTGAAAAGCGTGTGAAACGTCCGTTTTCAGATACCGAAAGAGAGCAATTGCTAAGAGGATGCAAAACCTTACGGGATAAGGCTATGATGGAATTCCTGTATTCTACAGCGGTCAGAGTATCCGAACTTGCACGGCTTAACATAGAAGATATACGATGGTCTACAAAAGATTTGATAGTGTATGGAAAAGGTAGAAAAGAAAGGACGGTATATATTAATGAGCGGACGAATATGTATTTACAAGAATACTTGCAGAGCAGAACCGACAGTAACCCGGCACTGTTTGTCGGTCTTCGGAAACCATATAATAGATTATCAAAGTCTGGAATAGAAGATATGATTCGGCGTACCGGCAGACAATTTGGAATTCGAGCGTTTCCACACAGATTCCGTGGAACATCATTGACCAATGCACTTAACAGAGGGATGCCACTACAAGAAGCATCATTGTTGGCCGGACATTCGAATACAGAAACAACGATGATGTACTGCCTTGTAGACCAGGAAAGTGTACAGCATCATCACAAAAAATATTTAAGCGCATAAGCGCACGATAATATAATTTTGGAACACATCCGGCTACTGGTCGGGTGCTTTTGTTATATAAAAAATAATATTAAAAAAGAGGATTTTATTCATTTAAATAAAAACATACCTCGTTTTTACAGTAAGGAAGCCACCTTGGCTTATAGCAATTCAAAATGTATGAAAGGAAAAACATATGTTGGTGAGCAGTTTTCTGGATGTATTCCGCAACTCACACTTCTGGCTAAGACTCAGCAACCATATACACAGACTAATGCGGTAATATCGGATCGAGTTGATTCCGAAGGAAACGTAAACATATTGGCGTATGGTAGCGGATACGTAAACGGGCATGTATTAACAGTAACTGTATTTGTCTGCAAATAATTATGCACGCACAATGATATAGTTAATCCGAACAGATGTTGAGCCTGAGAATGTTTTTGAGTATGTAGCATACCATTTGTTGCTAAGATATGATGTTCCGTCAAGGTGTATTGATTGAGTTGCGTTGGAATCCGCATCAGAAAAAACAACTGCGGTATTTTCGTTTGTAGAGCCGGACGTTCCGAACATTTTATTAATATCATCATCGGTAAACACAGCTACAGAATCATTTTTAGCAGCTACTGTTTTTATTATAGATCCAGCCTTAATATTCGGTATATTTTTATTTAACTCAGAAAAATACGTGGACGACACTTTCTCTGAACTTTCCCATAATTATGTTATATTACAGAAAGGAAATTAAGTGATTATGGGAACAATGAGTGAAGAGACTATTTGCGAAGTGGTCAAAAGCTGTGCCTACGGTTACACTGTAGACGAATTGGCAGAACACTACGGCATGGAAAAAGCAGATGCAGAAAAGTTTGTGAAAGAGCATGCAGCTGAGATTGCAGAAACGAAAGAGCACTTAAAACAGGAGGGATATATTGAATAGGATAGTCGATGTTTCCGAGCATAACGGAAACATCGACTGGACAAAAGCAAAAGCATCCGGCATTTTAGGTGCTATCCTCAGATGCGGATATGGACAAGATCAGACCGGACAGGATGATAAAAAATGGCTAAGAAATGTATCTGAATGTGAGCGTCTTTGCATTCCTTACGGTATATATCTGTATTCTTACGCAAAGACTACAGGAGCAATACAGGGAGAAATCAACCATGCATTAAGACTTCTGAAAGATCATTCTCCGGCATGGCCTGTATATTTTGACAGCGAACAGCCGGGAACACAGGGTGTAGCGAGAGCCAATGCAAAAGCGTTTTGCGATGCAATGGTGGCACATGGCTATAAAGCCGGAATCTATGCATCTACATCTTGGTATAAGAACTATATCGGCCAGACATGGGGATATTCTCTGTGGATTGCATCTTATGGCTCTAAATCTGCCGGAGTAGACGGAATTGATCTGTGGCAGTACACATCGAAAGGCTCTATTCCTGGAATCCCTGGAAATGTAGATGTGAACTATGTCTATAAGGATTTGGGCGGTACGGTAACTCCGGTACAGAAACCGACTGTAGCACCGGCACCTAAACCGGTAGATGAAGCTTGGAAAGGTGACAAGAGATATTATCTTAACAATTCCCGTGTTGGAGAATGGCAGAAAGCCATGAACAAAGGGTTTGATACCAACGCACTGTCTGTTGATGACAAATTCGGTGTCGGCTCACAGAATTTTGCTAAAACGCATATCTTATGGTCTGGCCAGACACACAACTGTATCACGGCTATCAGATGGCTGAGACGCACCCTCAGAGACGTATACGGCTTTACTAAGCTGTCTTACGATGGGGGATGGACAGATTATCTCGGAAAGTGCGTAGAAGTATTCCAGAGGAACAGAGGACTTACACCGGATAGAAAAGTAGGACTTATCACAACCTACTGGCTCTTATCCGGCGTTGTGAAATAAGATAAGAGCATTACACTTTACATACAATACTTAAACACCCACTACCGATTGCTCGATGTAGTGGGTGTTTAAATTATTTATTAATTACATACTTTATATCTTTTGTTGACCAGAAATCTGGTGCAACATTAATTTCGAAACTCTTATAGTCTGTAGGCACTTGATATACGATGATTCCGTTCATCTTCTTTCCAGAAGCAACTGATCCATCTAATTGCGTCTTTCCCTCTGCTTCTGGTGCTTGCTGTCCAAGAATGTCTTGATTCAACGAATAATCATCGCAATAAGCTTCAAAGTTCGCTACAGAACTAATATTGATATCTTTTGAAGAATTGTTTTCAATGTTAAATTCAAGTATCAAAAACTCTTTTCCATCATCCGGCTTCACATATTCACTTCCGGCTGATTCTGTGGAACTTACCAATGTTACATTAACGTCTTTAAGAGATACTGTTTCACCGACCTGAAATTCTTTTTTCTCATTCACTGTTCCAGATTGAGAACTTTTATCGTTTTGACCAGAAGAAGTGTTTACTTTTTTTGGTTCACTTTTGTCTCCTCCTGCCAACGATCCTAGAGCTCCAATTACTACGAATACTCCGAACACTATAAGTATAGTTTTGAGACATCCACCTTTTTTCTTTTTCACTTTATTTCCTCCCTCATTATATAGTATGCTATGATTATATTCTATTAAGTATTTTTCTTTTCTTTTCTTCGAATTCTTGCTTATTGATTGCTCCACAGTCAAGAAGTTCTTTCAATGTTTTTAACTGATTTAGATCATTTACAATTTCTGTGGTAGATTCTGGTTTTTCACTTATCTTTTTGTTTAGAAAATCCA
>ERZ1034882.94-NODE-94-length-53259-cov-11.428276_pt1 | contig 53259 bp, 41 predicted proteins | sample MGYA00520606_ERZ1034882 | MGnify/ENA primary metagenome ERZ1034882 (study PRJEB33766, sample SAMN09781726) | gut metagenome | biome: gut microbiome | host: Homo sapiens | place: Madagascar | study: EMG produced TPA metagenomics assembly of the PRJNA485056 data set...
TTTGAAGGACAAATTTGCAACTGCTTCACCGTTCCATTGTCTATCGATAATAGCGTATATCTCAGCCAACTATCCAAAATCGCTGGTGAAGTTAACTTGCAAATTTTCCTGAACAAAATAAATGTATGGTTCGATGCCGTAACTTTCAAAAACTCTAGTCATTGAAATTATTCCAAGTCCGTCGACCATGGACAAAATTACTGCTAATTTTCGTAGAATATCTTATATCCGATATCGTCAGTGTGAATTCAAATCTGAGCGCGTTAAACCCGAATTTGCCACAATTTAGATATAGTCGGAGATGTAAGGTGACTCATGCAGCAGCACATCATCCAGCCGGTCGATCGCCTGTGCATTTCCGGTGATGCGTCCCATGCGGTGCAGCTTGGCGGCGGTCTTGTAGCCGAGAAGCAACGTGGTCAGCGTCGCAATCGACATCTTGACGCGGTATTCGCCCGGTTCGTCGGTCACGGTGCAGCGTCCGGCATGGAAGCGGACAGTCAGCGTGCGCTCGTTCCAAGGAAGCAGTTCGTCGCTGATCTTGAAGGTGATCGTTGTGTCTTTCTCATCCGGATCACAGTGATACTGTTCAAAGAACTGCTCCACATCGACGATACGTCCCATAATATACGGGCGGATCATCTCACGGATATCTCCGTCGTCCATCTCAAAAGCAATCGGTTCATTAAAATAGGAATTGCCATGGATCTCGTGGATCATGGAATCATGCGCGTGAATGTATTCCCACAGACCTTCCTGTGCCTCGCGGTTCAGATAGATCATTTCCTTGATGTGCATGATATTGTCCTTGATCAGATAGACCATGTAACCCTGCGGTGCGGATTTGCGGTTGTAATAGACGGCAACCATCGTGTCATCCTCATCCCAACGCCAGTATTCTTCCCAGGCAAGGCTGTTGCGGAACAGGCAGCCGTGCGTCATATTGGCAAAGCTTGTGTGCAGATTCTTGAAGTCGGCGCTCTCATAGTCGACGCGGCGGACGTAGCCGGGCGCAGTCGCCTTGGACGGAAATTGTCTCGTCTTCACCGTGTAGGAAATCTTGTTGGAGATAATCTCCCAGCCGAGTCTGCGGTACAGTGGAATCGAGTAAGGATATAATAAGGCAAAAGGCTGATGCTTTTCGCGCATGTGCGACAGACTCTTGAACATCAGCTTTTTCATGATGCCGCGCCCTGTAAACTCCGGGTAGGTACACACAGATGTGACAAAGGCGACCGGATACGATGTCCCGTAAATGTTCATTTTCAGCGGATAAGCTGCAAACTGCGATACGAGATCTTCACCGGCGAAGCATCCCATGACATCGGCGCGCTCCAATACGGGGAACTTGGACTGCTTGATCTCATCGTCCTGCCAGCCGGTCTCAAGAAGCTCCTGCTCTGTGATCTGGAATGCGTAGCGAAGCAGCGCGTTGTACTGATCCAGATCGTCCGTTGTCAGATAGCGGATCGTAAAATCCGGATCCAGCGGCGAATTACTTGTATTTTGTTTCATACGATTTCTCCTTCGTAATTTATAGTATGTAGGCGATTGCTTGTTTCCTGAAATAGTGAAAAATAAAAACGATTTATTTGATAAGAGGCTGCCTGATATAAATTTCATAAATCTCTGGTTTGCATTATAGCAGAAGTTGTGAATGTATGGAATGCCTTATTTTGTGGTACTGCAAATGCCTTTGGAATTCCTTGCACTGCAAAAGCAGGCGCACACATTTTTAACGGTAAGGCAGATATTCGAGGAAACGCTTGACCGCGAGGGAGGCACTCTTTTTGTCGCGGAGCGCGAGTGCAATATTACGGTAAGCCGGGACATCGAGTTCCTTCTGCACAATGTGGTATGGCGTCTTTTTGAGGATGAGTTCCGGCACGATACTGACGCCGAGCCCACTCTCTACCATCGACATGATCGCATAGTCGTCCCATGTTGTAAAATGCACATTCGGTACAAGTCCGTTACGCTCGAAGATTTCCGATACTTCGGCCTTCGCTCCTACCTTTTCAAGAAGCATGAATGGCTCGTCGCAGAGCGCGGCGATCGGAACCTTATCATAGGAGGCAAGCCGGTGTCCTTCCGGTAATATGGCAAAAAGCCGATCCTCCTCAAGCTCGATCGTCTCGAAATCCGGATTGGTCGGGAGACGTAAGAAGCCGCAGTCAATGCGTCCGGTGCTGATCCATTCTTCAATCTCGGAGTAATCGCCGAGCAGAAGTTCGTAGTCGATGCCCGGATAGTCCTTCTGGAATTCCTTGATGATGTTCGGAAGCCAATGCGTAGCCACACTCGAGAATGTTCCGATGCGGATGATACCGGATTCCAGACCAACCAATTCGTCAACATGCATCTGCAGCTTCTCGAATTCCTTGCAGACTGCGGAAGCGTAGGGCAGAAGCGTCATGCCGTCACTGGTCAGTTTTACACCGGTTTTGTTGCGCTCAAGGAGTGTGATATGCCACTCTTTTTCCAGGTCATTGATCATGCGGCTGATGCCGGACTGGGAGTAGTTTAAAAGCTTTGCAGCTTTGGTAAAGCTTCCGAGTTCTACGGTTTTGACGAACGCCATATATTTTTGTAAATTTTTATCCATATCGAAATCCTTTCTGCGCGTTTCCACTATGTGTACAAATACACACGTTACCACGTTAATTCTTTATCTATGCGAAAATCTCATAATAAATATGATAAATATTCGCTTTTTATATACATATACTTATGATATAATTCCGGTTAGAATTTGGCAAGCAGTTTTTCGATGGGTTAATAGAACTTTCTTGCATACACATAGGAGGAATTTTGTTATGTTGAACACATCAATCATCTGTATTCTGGTGACGATCGTAGCATATCTTCTGATCGTTCTTCTGATCGGTTTCCATTATGCAAAGGTAAATGAGTCCGCATCCGATTTCTATCTCGGCGGACGTAAGCTTGGACCGCTTGTGACCGCGATGAGTGCGGAAGCGTCTGATATGTCAAGTTATCTGCTTATGGGACTTCCGGGACTGGCTTATCTGTCTGGTCTTGCGGATGTCGGCTGGACCGCGATCGGACTGGCAATCGGAACTTATTTAAACTGGCTTTTTACAGCAAAACGCCTGCGCCGTTATACGCACGCGACCAAGTCGTTTACGCTGCCACAGTTTTTCTCGAATCGTTATCGTGACAAGAAGAATATTTTATCTTTGATCGCAGCCGTGATCATTATTATCTTCTTCGTTCCGTATACAGCCAGCGGATTTGCCGCATGCGGTAAGCTTTTTGCTTCCCTTTTTGGTGCTAATTATATCGTAGCGATGCTGATTTCAGCCGTTGTCATCGTGGCTTACACGACAGCCGGCGGATTCCTTGCAGCATCCACCACAGACTTTATTCAGAGTATCATTATGACGATCGCAATCTTCTTCGTACTGATCTATTCTACTATTCAGGTTGGTGGAATTGGTGTGGTCGTTGACAATGCGCGTCAGCTGCCGGGTTACTTCTCCTTTACAACATCTTATGTAGTGGAGACCAAAACCTCGCAGCCGTACAGTCTGCTTACCATTGTTTCGACACTGGCATGGGGACTCGGATATTTTGGTATGCCGCATATTCTTCTTCGTTTTATGGCAATTGAGGATGAGCACAAGCTTAAGATTTCAAGACGTGTCGCTTCCGTATGGGTTACGATCGCGATGGCCGTCGCAGTCATGATCGGTGTGGTAGGTCGTGAGATGAGCTCTCAGGGATTGGTGGAATCCCTCTCCGGCACACAGACGGAGACTATCATTGTAAAAGTCGCAGATCTGCTCTCTAAGCATGGTATCTTCCCGGCTCTGATGGCTGGACTGATCCTTGCGGGAATTCTTGCAAGTACAATGTCAACTGCAGATTCACAGCTTCTTGCAGCATCTTCGAGTGTGTCACAGAACATCTTACAGGAGGCATTTCATCTGAATCTGTCCAAGAAAGCAAGCATGATTGCTGCCAGAGTGACCGTTCTTGTTGTTGCCGTACTTGGCATTATCATTGCAAGAGACCCGAACAGTTCGGTATTCGGAATTGTATCGTTTGCGTGGGCAGGATTTGGTGCAGCGTTTGGTCCGCTTGTTATCTGTTCTCTCTTTTGGAGAAGAACGAACTTCCCGGGCGCTTTGGCAGGAATGATCTCCGGTGGAGCGATGGTCTTCATCTGGAAATATCTTGTGAAGCCGATGGGAGGCGTGTTCGGAATCTACGAGCTGCTTCCGGCATTCTTAGTCGGACTGATCGTTATCGTTGTGGTAAGCTTACTTACCCCGGCTCCGAGTAAGGAAATCGTTGATGAATTTGATCATGTAAAGTCCGGTAATGAGATTGCAGATTAATGGAGATAGACAGTCGAATTAAATATTTGAATACAAAGCGATTGATGAATAGAAAGGTTGGTGCATGAGTGAAAAACGTGTACCAACTTTTTATGTATATAATAAAAAATAACAAAAAGAAGAAGCACAAAAGATAAATGTGTTGTGCATATTTCCTTGACAGAAGATTATAAAACAAGGTAAGATGTATAAATAGTACAAAAACAAAGGAGAAGGGTTTTTATTATGTTGGCTGCGCAGATTGTAGCGGTACTGATCTTCGTCGTGATGTTTGTGTTGATCATTACCGAGAAAATTGAGCGGCAGTGGGTGACTTTGGGGTGTGCACTTGCTGTCCTTGTCATTGTATTTGGAGTGTGCATGCACAGTATGACCGCTGTCATGGATACCCTCAATGTGAAGAGCATCTTTTCGCTGAAATTCTGGTATGAAGCGGGCGCAATCGAGGAGGAGAGTGCCGGTATCAACTGGGCAACGATCCTGTTTATTGCCGGAATGATGGTGATGGTCGAGGGAATGGCAAAGTCAGGCTTTTTTCACTGGCTTTGTATCACGATCGCAAAGCTGGTGCATTTTCAGGTGATTCCGATTTTTATCACATTCATGGTAATGTCTGCGGTACTTGCGATGTTCATCGACAGTATTACAGTCATTCTGTTTCTGGCGGCGGTCACGGTCGAGCTTGCGAAGCTGCTTGGATTCAATCCGGTGCCGATGATCCTGACAGAAATCTTCTGTGCGAACCTTGGCGGTTCATCTACAATGTGTGGAGATCCGCCGAACATCATTATCGGTACGGCACTGAAATATTCGTTCTTCGATTTTGTGACGAATACCGGTGTGATTGCGCTGCTTTCCCTGATCGTGGTGGTCATCTATTTCTACTTCTGCTTCCGCAAGGAATTAAAGAAAAAGCCGGAAGGATATGTGAAGAAGGATGTGAATATTGATCCGTGGGACGGCGTGCCGAGTAAGAAGGAATTTGTGATCAGCTGCCTGATCTTTGCGTGTGCCGTCATTCTTCTTGTGACACATGCCAACACAGGACTGACCGTAGCGTTCATCGGCGTATTTATTGCGGCGCTCACGCTCATTACGGCAGGTAAGCATCGCATGCATATCATCAAAAGCGTGGATTACAAGACACTGTTATTCTTTATCGGATTGTTTGTTGTAGTTGGGGGACTGGAACAGACGGAGATCTTAAATCTGATCGCGCTGATGATCGAGAAGTGGAGCAAAGGCAATCTCTATCTCATGGTTGCCATCATTCTGTGGATTTCTGCAGTGGCAAGCGCTTTTGTCGACAATATTCCGTTTGCGGCAACGATGGTTCCAATCATCAAGACACTTGCTGCATCGAGTGGGGCGAACCTGCCGATGCTTGCATGGACGCTTTCTATGGGAACGGATATCGGAGGCAGCGCGACACCAATCGGTGCTTCTGCCAATGTCGTCGGAATCTCGGTGGCAACGAAGGAAGGTCATCCGATCGGATGGGGTGAGTATTGTAAGTCGGCGATTCCTGCCACAATTCTTGTACTTGTCATTTCGATGCTGACCATTTGGGTGCGTTATATTTAGGAGAAGAAAATATGGGAGAAAAGCAGAAAATTATATCAGTAAGCCGCGAGTTCGGAAGCGGGGGGCATGAGATCGCAAGACAGATCGCAGAAGCGATGCAGCTGGAATTTGTGGATCGCAGCATCATTGAGATGATTGCAAAAGAGAAGCTTGTGGATGCGGATAAGCTGCATCCTTATGACGAAGCAACGCGGTTCGTTCCGCGCCGTACCGTCAGAGGACATAGTAGTTCGCCGGAGGAGACAATCGCACAGATGCAGTTCGAGTATTTGAAGAAGAAGGCAGCAGCCGGGGACTCCTTTGTGGTTGTCGGACGATGTGCGGAGACCGTGTTAAAAGATTTTGAAGGTCTGACCTCGATTTTCGTGCTGGGTGATTACGATAAGAAGCTTGCTCGTGTCATGGAAGTATACGGACTGAACGAGAGGGATGCCAAGGTGAAGATGACGCGCCACGACCGGAACCGTAAGGCGTACCACAACCGTCACAGTGAAGGCAAGTGGGGGGATTCGAGACTGTATGATCTGTGCATCAACAGTTCGACGCTCGGTATGGACAAGACCGTGGAGGTGCTGGAACAGTATTTGCAGAAACGGTATGAGTAGGCGATTGCGATAAAAGATAAAGGAGCAGCACATGTTAAATCAGTTTTCAAGAACACAGTTACTTCTCGGCAAAGAAGCAATGGATAAATTACAGAACTCGCGCGTGGCGGTATTCGGTATCGGCGGCGTGGGCGGATACGTCTGCGAGGCTTTAGTTCGAAGCGGTGTGGGTGAATTCGATCTGGTCGATGATGATAAGGTATGTCTGACGAATCTGAACCGACAGATCATTGCGACGAGAAAGACCGTTGGAAAATATAAGACCGAAGTCATGAAGGAACGTATCTTAGAGATCAACCCGGATGCGAAGGTGAATATTCACAATTGCTTCTTCCTGCCGGAAAATGCGGATGATTTTCCATTTGAAGAGTATGATTATGTTGTAGATGCAGTAGATACTGTGACAGCAAAGATTGCTTTGGTCATGAAGGCGAAGGAGAAGAATGTGCCAATCATCAGCAGCATGGGCGCGGGAAATAAGCTTGACGGAAGTCAGTTCAAGGTCGCAGATATCTATAAGACGAAGGTGTGTCCGCTTGCGAAGGTTATGCGCCGCGAGCTTAAGAAGCGCGGTGTGCGCAAGCTGAAAGTTGTATACTCCGAGGAGATTCCGACACGTCCGCTTGAGGATATGTCGATCAGCTGCAGAACCAACTGCATCTGCCCGCCGGGAGCTGAACACAAATGCACTGAGAGAAGAGATATTCCGGGAAGTGTGGCGTTCGTGCCATCTGTTGCGGGACTTATTATTGCGGGCGAAGTTGTGAAGGATCTGTGCAAAAACGCTTAACCATAATACGAAAGATCTTATAGAACAGAAAGTAGTTTTTATAAGATCTTTTTTGTATTGTGTTTAACCAAGATTACATTATATAATGTTATGGAGATAAGGAGGAATGACTAATGCCAATATTTGACTTTAGCAATACACCGGATGCAAACAAGGATCCGGTTTGTACCTATACAACATTTCGTTCGAATGAATCAGTGCCAAGCGCCGAGCATCCGATCATGCTTCTCGACAACAGAGCGCATAAGTGGAACCACCATTCATCCGGTGTGTTCACGAATCCGATTAAGCGTACTTCGTTTGAATTTCAGGAGGAAGAGGGCACGATCAGTGCAGATATCTTAGAGATTGATGCGCGTTTTGTCAGCCTTCTGCGCTGGCTCGGAGAGAACCACATCAATGTGCGTCTGTCCGGTGAGAATACGGATCAGGGATATGCGGTATATAAGATCCGTGAGATCGCATTCGGTGGCGGAACGAAGCTTTCTGCGGAAGATGGATTCTTACAGTTTATGATCGATCGTCTGCTCGCGAGCAGTGCCCCTGCGGATGAAATTGAAGATGAGGATCAGGATGAAGACGGCGACGATATGAAGCTGACTAGTCTGCAGAGTATCACAGATTTCATGAACTGTGCGGGAAGAACGCTGCCGGATAATATCCGTCTGTGGGCAAGACGTAACCTTGCGGTAGCCCGTTCCAACGAGGTATCACCGGAGGAACGCAGACACGCGCAGAGAGCGCTGTCTATCATGATGAATATTCAGTGGAAGAGTAACTATTTTGAAGCAATCGACCCGAACGAAGCGCGCCGTATCCTCGATGAGGAACTCTATGGAATGGAGCGCGTAAAGCAGAGAATCATCGAGACGATCATCCAGATTAACCGTACCCATACACTTCCGGCATACGGACTTCTTCTGGTCGGACCGGCGGGAACCGGTAAATCACAGATCGCCTACGCGGTAGCAAGAATCTTAAAGCTTCCGTGGACAACACTCGATATGAGTTCCATCAATGATCCGGAGCAGCTGACGGGAAGCTCCCGTGTCTATGCGAATGCCAAGCCGGGAATCATTATGGATGCGTTCTCGATGGCCGGGGAGTCAAGCCTTGTATTTATCATCAACGAGCTCGATAAAGCTGCCGCAGGCAAAGGCAACGGAAATCCTGCAGATGTACTTCTGACGCTTCTTGATAATCTTGGATTCACGGACAACTATATGGAGTGTATGATTCCGACCGTCGGAGTCTATCCGATCGCTACGGCCAACGATAAATCACAGATCAGCGCGCCGCTGATGTCGCGTTTTGCAGTCATCGATATTCCGGATTATACAACGGAAGAGAAGAAGGTAATCTTCTCGAAATTTGCTTTGCCGAAGGTGCTTAAGAGAATGAGCCTTAAGGAAGAGGAGTGTGTGATCACGGACGAAGCACTCGACGCGATCGTGGAGCAGTATAAGAATACATCCGGAATCCGTGATCTCGAGCAGGCAGCAGAGCACATCGCAGCCAACGCATTGTACCGCATCGAAGTCGATCATGTGGATCATGTTGCATTTGATGCAGCGATGGTTCGCGAATTGTTAGCGTAATCATATTTGGAGGATATATGTTAGATCAGAGTTTATTTACAGAAACGATCCATGAGGTATCTGAGATTATTCGTGTGTCACAGGGAAATATGACACGTGAGGAAATCTTAGGATACTTCAAAGACATGGATCTTAATGAAGAACAGCAGCAGATGGTGCTGGATTTCTTATTGAAGCCTCATCCGGAGGATGAGCAGATTGCAGAAAATGCAGAAGATGCGCAGGAGAATAATTCAGAATCCGGTGAAGATGAGACGGATTCTGAGAAAAAAGCGACCTATCAGACCGAAACGTTGGATGCAGCGGATACAGAGAAGAACAATGAAGCCGCCCACACCGACGTCTTTCAGATGTACCTCGACGAATTAAACGAACTCTCCACCTATTCTAAGGAAAAGCAGGAGGAAATGTATAAGGCTCTCCTTGCCGGAGATGAGAGCGTGATCAACGATATCACGAACTGCTGGCTTCCGGTCGTGCTAGAGAATGCAAAGAAGCTTACGGAATCGAATGATTCTGACAGTTTGCAGGATGTTGTGCAGGAAGGCAATATGGCACTTTTCATGCGTCTTATGGAACTTTGTGGATCGGAGGAGAAGGTTGATGTTGAATCAAAACTTGCACAGGAGATTGAGGATGCAATGAAATCCTGCATTATCGAGGAAGAAGGAGAGGGCGAAAGTGAGGATGCGATGGTCGGCAGGATCGCTTTGGTCAATGAGGCGGTCAAGTATCTCGAGAAAGAGAAGGGAATGAAGCCTAGCGTCGCAGAACTTGCAGAATACACGAAAGTACCGGCTTCGGAACTCGATGAGATCCTACTATATATAGAGAAAGCAAATCAAAAGAAAAAATGATAAATTTTTAACAAAATATTTTGCAAGCATATTGATTTTGCAAATCAATCATGTATAATATATGCGAAGAAGTTGGAAAAAGAATAACAAAAGAAAGCTTCTGTAATTATTAAAGAAAAGGAGTCAGGGCAAGATGGCAACAATTGATTTAAGCAAGTATGGAATTACCGGAACTACAGAAATCGTTTATAATCCTTCTTATGATGTATTATTTGAGGAGGAGACAAAGGCTGGTCTCGAGGGATACGAAGTTGGTAAAGAGACAGAGCTTGGCGCTGTCAACGTAATGACAGGTATCTACACAGGACGTTCACCAAAAGACAAATACATCGTTATGGATGAGAACTCTAAGGACACTGTATGGTGGACAACAGATGAGTACAAGAATGACAACCATCCAATGACAGAGGATACATGGAATGTTGTTAAGGATATCGCTAAGAAGGAGCTTTGCAACAAGAGACTTTTCGTTGTAGATGCTTTCTGTGGAGCAAACAAAGATACACGTATGGCTATCCGTTTTATCGTAGAGGTAGCCTGGCAGGCACATTTTGTAACCAATATGTTCATTCAGCCAACTGCTGAGGAACTTGAGAGCTTCGAGCCTGACTTTGTTGTATATAATGCTTCTAAGGCTAAGGTTGAGGACTACAAGGCATTAGGATTAAACTCTGAGACCTGTGTAGCTTTCAATATCACAAGCAAGGAACAGGTTATCATCAATACATGGTACGGCGGAGAGATGAAGAAGGGTATGTTCTCTATGATGAACTACTTCCTTCCACTTAAGGGTATCGCTGCTATGCACTGTTCTGCAAATACAGACTTAAATGGTGAGAATACAGCAGTATTCTTCGGTCTTTCAGGAACAGGTAAGACAACATTATCTACAGATCCTAAGCGTCTTCTCATCGGTGATGATGAGCACGGCTGGGATGACAACGGAGTATTCAACTTCGAGGGTGGATGCTACGCTAAGGTTATCGATCTTGACAAGGATTCTGAGCCTGATATCTACAACGCAATCAGAAGAGATGCTCTTCTTGAGAACGTAACTGTAGATGCAAACGGTAAGATCGACTTCACAGACAAGAGTGTTACAGAGAATACTCGTGTATCTTACCCAATCAATCATATTGAGAATATCGTACGTCCAATCTCTTCTGCACCAGCTGCAAAGAACGTAATCTTCTTATCAGCAGATGCATTTGGAGTACTTCCACCAGTATCTATCCTTACACCGGAGCAGACACAGTACTACTTCCTGTCAGGATTTACTGCTAAGCTTGCTGGTACAGAGCGTGGAATCACTGAGCCTACACCTACATTCTCTGCTTGCTTCGGACAGGCATTCCTCGAGTTACATCCTACAAAGTACGCTGAGGAGCTCGTTAAGAAGATGGAGAAGAGCGGAGCTAAGGCTTACCTCGTAAATACAGGATGGAACGGAACTGGAAAGAGAATCTCTATTAAGGATACTCGTGGAATCATCGATGCAATCCTTAGCGGAGCAATCAATGAAGTTCCTACAAAGAAGATCCCAATGTTCAACTTCGAAGTTCCTACAGAGCTTCCAGGAGTAGATACAGGAATCCTTGATCCTCGTGATACTTACGCTGATGCTTCTGAGTGGGAGACAAAGGCTAAGGATCTTGCAGCAAGATTCAATAAGAACTTTGCTAAGTATGAGGGAAATGAGGCTGGTAAGGCACTTGTTTCAGCTGGTCCTCAGTTATAATTCGAGAAAATTCGAACCGTATATATGAGATTTACAAGAATCCTCGTCCACATTGTGGGCGGGGATTTTTGAGTTGGGAAAAGCAGTTGATTTCGTATCGAGGCCTGTTTATAATGAAATAGGTAATTGAAAAATAAAAAGGGAGAAAGCGACTCCGGAGGAGAATACCGATGATAAGGGAAGCAGCAGCTTCAATAAAAAGAGTATGGAATTATGAGAAAACAATCAATGTAGATATCCGTGCATTGCAGAACATGCTTGTTATTTTTGCAATTGTTATGCTTTTGATCGATGTGGAAAATTTTAAGCTTGGGAAATATGTGATAGGGGGAGCAACACTGTTCGCCGCAGTGGTGTGTATTTTGTGTGCGGCAGTACTGAACCGGTACCAAAGGGAAGTATACAGGATTGGCAGGCTTGTGGTGATCGTGTTGCTGGCATTGGCACTGCCGCTTGCAGTAGGCGGTGCCAATGACGGTTTTTCGCTGCTTTGGTATATGCTGATTCCGATTTTTACACTTGTGTTGTTTGGAATGCCATTTGGGGTACCGGCATGTATCGGATTCGGGTTGGGAATCATGCTGCTTTTCTGGACACCGGTACGAGGGGGACTGCTCTATTCTTATCCGAGAGAGTATTTGTATTATTATCCGATTTTTTACTGGGGTTTTTGTCTGCTCACCGTTGTGATGGACATATTCTATAAGCTTTACCAGATTCTTCAGGTGGAAAATGAGAAGAAGCTGGAGGAGGAAGTACAGCATGCGGTGGATGATACAAAGAAGCTGATGGTAAATTCGGTAGCAACGATCAGCCGGATGCTTGATGAGAAGGATTCCTATACACAGGAACATTCCCAGCGTGTGGCGGAGTATTCGGCGTTGATCGCACAGAACCTGAAGACGGTTTCCTATACGGAGAGGGAGATATCCCTGATTTACCGGAGTGCACTGCTTCATGACATTGGAAAGATTGCAATACCGGATGCAGTGCTCAATAAGCCGGCACGTTTGACGGATGAAGAATTTGAGATTATGAAGAAGCACACCATCTGGGGACGGGAAATCCTCTCCGAACTTAAGTTTCTGCCGCAGGCGGATCTGGGTGCAAGCTATCATCATGAGCATTATGACGGAACCGGTTATCCGTTTGGACTGAAAGGGGACGAACTCCCTCTGATCACGCGTATTATCAGTGCCGCAGACGCGCTCGATGCAATGAATTCCAATCGCTGCTACAGAAAGCATTGTGATAAGGATTATATTATCGGTGAGTTTGAAAAAGGGGCAGGAACGCAGTTTGACCCGCAGGTGGCGCAAACGGTGATTCAATTAATTCGGGAAGAAAAGATTGTTGTTTTATAAAAGGTGTTGTGTATGGAGAAGTTTGTACATTTGATGAAGAAAAAGCTGCAGAATTTCCGGGATATTGTTCTGTGCCCATATGAGGATGAGCAGCTGGCGGCATGGATCAAGCTGGTATTTGGAATGATCTGGGCGATCAGTATTCCAAATGGACTGATCTATGGTGCCGCAATGGAATACCAGATTGCACTGATGATCATGGTAGGGGTATTGGCTTTGGATATGTGGATTGGGAGAAAGCATCGCAGCATGTGGCTGGATACCGTTGTGTTCATGCTGCTCTGTCTGCCGGTATTTTTCGTTTACTATCATGCATTGATCGGATCCTTTAGCGTGATGTTTCTGTTGATTTATGCCTGTGGTATTGTGTTTGTGCTTGGAATCGGAAGAAGTATCGTGATCAATCTTGCGTATCTGCTTGCAATCTTCAGCGGTTTTCGGTGGAATGCAGATTCGCCGGTCCGTGGGCTCTATGGTGAAAATATAGCGCTGAGATTTCCGTATCTGTTCGTCTGCATGGTGCTTATGGCATATTCTCTGATGTATACGATCCAGAAATATTGGGTGAATAAGCGCAGACGTACCCAGATCCTGGAGAAACGCATCGCGGAGGAGAGGCAGCAGCTGGATACCATATCGGTGAAGGTGATGGATTCGATGGTGCATGCTTTGGGCGCGAAGATACCGGGAGAGGAGGAGCATTATCTCGGTGTGGCAGCATTTGCCCGTGAGATCGCCTTAAGAGAAGGCATGGATGAGCAGCAGTGCGCAGATGCCTACAGCGCAGGATTACTGCACGAAATCGGAATGATTGGCATTCCGGATGCGCTGATCCGCAGGGAAGACCTCTCGGATGAAGAATATAAAGTATTTCAGACTTATGTGCAGAAAGGCTACCAGATCATCACGACATTGCATTCTACCGGAAGATCCGAGATTGCGGATGCGGTGCATTATCACAGGGAGGCGTATGATGGAAACGGATTTCTGGAGGGGCTGGCAGGAGAAGAAATCCCGAAGCTTGCCCGTGTTCTTGCGGTAGCGGATTATGCGGATCGGCATTTGCGAAGAGGTGAATCTCCGATGCTAGTTGCGAGGTTGATTCTGGAGCAGCAGAACAGACTGTTTGAGCCACAGAGCGCGAGGATTATGGCACAGATGCTGCAGGAGCATGAGATCTCAATTGTGCATAAATAATTAGAGAGGATTATAAAATTTTTGTAAAAAACTTATAATTGGATTGGCTTATTGACGAAAATATTGTATAATATAACAAAGTGTTGCTAAACACGATGACAAATTATTAAGGAGGTTTATTACGATGGCAAGATTCACACTACCTAGAGATTTGTATCATGGAAAGGGTGCATTAGAGGCACTTAAAACTTTTAAGGGAAAGAGAGCTATGATCTGTGTTGGTGGCGGATCTATGAAGCGTTTTGGTTTCCTGCAGAAAGCAGAGGACTATTTAAAAGAAGCCGGTATGGAGGTTCAGTTATTTGAAGGAATTGAGCCGGATCCATCGGTTGAGACGGTTATGAAGGGTGCTGCAGCGATGCAGGAGTTTGAGCCTGACTGGATTATTGCGATGGGCGGAGGTTCTCCGATCGACGCTGCGAAGGCTATGTGGATCAAGTACGAGTATCCGGATATTACATTCGAGGATATGTGCAAGGTGTTCGGTATTCCGGCGCTTCGTAATAAGGCTCATTTCTGCGCAATCTCTTCAACTTCCGGTACAGCAACGGAGGTTACCGCATTCTCTATCATTACAGATTATGAGAAGGGTATCAAGTATCCGATCGCTGATTTTGAGATTACGCCGGACGTAGCGATCGTTGATCCGGATCTGGCTGAGACGATGCCGCAGAAGCTGGTTGCACATACCGGTATGGATGCGATGACACATGCGATCGAGGCTTATGTTTCGACTGCAAACTGTGATTTTACCGATCCGCTTGCATTACATGCGATCAAGATGATCCAGAGAGATCTGGTTGGTTCTTACAACGGAGATATGGATAAGAGAGATTCGATGCATAACGCACAGTGTCTGGCTGGTATGGCTTTCTCCAATGCGTTACTCGGCATTGTCCATTCTATGGCGCACAAGACCGGTGCCGCATTTGCGGATTACGGCGCACATATCATCCACGGAGCAGCGAACGCAATGTATCTTCCGAAGGTTATTGCTTTCAATGCGAAGGATGAGACGGCGAAGAAGCGTTACGGCGAGATTGCTGATTTTATGGGACTTGGCGGAGACAGCTTAGATGAGAAAGTTGCACTTCTGATCGCTTATCTGCGCAAGATGAATGATGATCTCAACATTCCGCACTGCATCAAGAACTATGGTCCGGACAGTTATCCGGCTGAGCAGGGATTCGTTCCGGAAGAGGTATTCCTTGAGAGATTACCGGAGATTGCTGCAAATGCTATTTTAGATGCATGTACAGGTTCAAATCCAAGACAGCCTAGCCAGGAGGAGATGGAGAAGCTTTTGAAGTGCTGCTACTATGATACAGAGGTAGATTTCTAAATCAAAGAATAAAGTGTTAAGTAAAGGCTCCGAGAAACCTATGGTTTCTCGGAGTTTTTTTATTCACAAAAAGCATGATTGCTAAAAAGAAAAGCATATATAATATATAATTAAACAAAAATATTGTAGACAAATTAGTAAAAAAAGCGAAATTGTTAAGTGTCTATCAAAATCTTGTTGAAAGTGACGAACAGGAAGCATATACTCGGAATTGGCATATTGCATTTGCATAGGATATGATAGGGGAGGGTCATAAAGGGTGTGCAATATGACTAAAACGTGATTTAAGAGGATCACATGGGGAGAGTAGAATGAACAATAAAAGAGAGGTAGTAACATTAGGCAAGCGATTGCTTAGTTTATTTCTTGCACTCATAATGGTGGTTACCATGTTTCAGATGCAGGGAATGGAGCAGGTGTTTGCCGCAGAGAATGAAAGTGTAAAGCTGTATTTTGAGCTTCCGGAGGGAACTTCGGCAACCGATTGGTGCGTAAATGTCTGGAGCAATGCAACAGTAACAGAGGGAGATACGGCGAATCGTTTCAGACCTAAAACATGGGGAGAAAAAGGAGATACTTATCCGGCTCTGTTGAAAGATGAGGCAAAGAGCGGATGGGGATATGTCGTTATATCCGGTGCAATTGCAGGATTACAGTTTGTTAATAAGGATGGAACAAAAGAATATAACTGTTGGAATGCAGAGATTGCAAAAAAGAACCATAAGGATGCGTATTTTGCACCATCTGATGAGACATGGTATACAGCAGCGGATAAGGCTACAGAGATTAAGGCAGCGGAAATCCGTAATATTTTTATTCTGGCGGGCGACAGCGGACTTGCCGGAAGCCAGTGGAAAGAAACTGATACGAATAATGAGCTGAAGCCGAATACAGTTGATACAAATAAATATAGTATCACTTATCGAAACGTAGCAGCCGGAACTTATTCTTATAAGATTTTGCAGGATCCGGAAAATAAAGGCTGGGACAAGCCATGGGGATACGGTGCAGGATCCGGCGGAAATCGTTCTGTGACGGTAGAGGCACCGGCGGATGTGACGCTTACCATTGACCTTACGGATACTACTGAGGCTAAAAAGGTAGAGGTTACATATCAGTATTTACAGAAGCTTGTGGCAGACAATGGTCAAATTACTGCCGGAAAGCCGAAGGAGCTTGTGACCTCTGCAAAATATTACAATGGAAAAGATGTGAAAGCAGAGCAGGTAAAGGTTTCCTATCAATTAAAGGATGCGCCGGAAGGGGTTACTTTAGCGGACAATACGATTACGGTTCCTGAGGGCTCCAAGCTTACAGAGGTAACGGTTGTTGCGAAATATAATGGTTTTGAACAGGAGATGACAATTCCGGTTGTAGCCAAACAATACAAGGTAACAATCAATATGTATTCACCGGATCTGGTGATGGAGCCGGGCAAGTCGGATATTTATATCTTTGAGAATGGCGGCAAAGATGACAAAAAGGCAGTTGTTACGTTGGATAAAATGGTGAAGGATGAAAATAATCATATAACCTGGGTACAGGGAACGACGGAACTGTCATTTAACAACCTTGGAATTATTGCAAGATATGTGGCAGGATCATGGGATGATGGACAGGATGCAAACCAATATTATGTCATTGATGAGAATGCTTCTGAAATTACCTTGTGGTATGTTGTTGGAAAGACTCCGGTAAAAGACAAACCTACCGTTACGAAGGCAGATCCAAGGTACTTATATCTGGAGTATGAGAATCCGGATTTGGGTGCTACAACCCCTCAATTTTATTCGTGGACAACCGGTATTAATAATAAGAAAGAACTTCCTTTTACATCGGTTGGAGACGGAAAGTGGAAGATTAAGGCACAGGTATCGGCAAGCTGCACAAAGGTTGACTTTGTTGTGGTGCTTGATGATTCCGATTCGAAGAACTGGATTAAGGACGGTGGAGACCATACGGTCGCTTTCCCGGAGAACCAGAATGTGGTATGCGCAAGCATTAAAAAGGGTGAAGAGCCAAAATTAAGTGCCCCATATAATAAGGGATATGAGGTGGATGTCAAGGCGGGTAAGATTCATTTCTATTATCGCGATGATAAGGCATTGCTTGAAGGTGACCTGGCTAAGCAGCAGGTTTCTGTGGAAATTGATGATAAAATCTATGCAATGAACTATGATGAAAAGAATCTGCGTTTTGAGTATGTATATGATACGTTAAAAAATGGAAACACATATTACCGCTACAAAGTCGGCGACAAATTTGTGACGGATAAATATAATGAGAAACAGGAGACAAAAGAGCAGAAGGAGTATTCTTATGTAGAATACTATAAGCTGACTGCTTCCGTGCAGGCGAAGGTTATGAAGTCCTCCTTTAACTACAATGAAAATAATGTAGTGAAGTTTGAGATTCAGCAGGATAATGATGAGAAGAAGCTTGAAGTGGTAGAGGCTAGTATTGATGTGTCTTCTCTGGGCGGCAGCAAGGCGCTTGCCATCGTACCGGATCTTCAGGCGGTAACCATATCGGTTACACAGGATACGCCACTTGGAACGAAAACCCTTCCGATTACCGTGAAGGATCAGTATGGAAATCTGTATACGACCAGTGTGCAGGTTGAGGTAGCTGCCCGCACCAAGAAGGATGCGAAGGATTTCGACTGGGATGAGTCAGTTATCTATTTTATGGTGACGGATCGTTTCTTTGATGGAAATGCGTCAAACAATACTGCAAATGGCGATGATACTTATGGCACGAATGAAGGTCTGTACCATGGCGGTGATTTCGCAGGAGTGACACAAAAGCTTGACTATTTAGAGCAGCTTGGCATCAATACCATCTGGATCACACCAATTGTGAAAAACATTAAGGGTGTTACAGTGACTGATAAGGGCGCAGATAAAGTGCCATATAATGCAGCGTACCATGGTTATTGGGCAAGTGATTTTACAAAACTTAACCCGGCTCTTGGAACCGAGGAGGAATTTAAGACTCTGATAGCACAGGCACATGAGCGTGGTATCCGTATCATGGTGGATATCGTGGTAAATCATGCAGGATACGGTACGGAATCGACTTTTGGAGATAAGCTTCGAAGCGGTGATGATGTTGTTGCCGGAAGTGACTAGAAGGATTCTCTATCCAATTTACCGGATTTTAAAACGGAAGATCCAGCTGTCAGTGCGCAGCTTGTAAAGTGGCAGACTCAGTGGGTAGAAAAATACGGAATTGATTATTTCCGTGTGGATACCGTAAAGCATGTCGAGAATGATACCTGGGCAGAATTAAAGAATGCATTAACCGAGGTGGATCCGTCCTTCAAGATGATCGGAGAATACGCCGGAGGCGGATATGCTTCCAATGGAAATACGCTTGGAACCGGAACGATGGATTCGGATCTTGACTTCGATTTCAACGATCAGGCAAGCAGCTTTGTAAATGGTAATATCGCAGCTGTTGAGAGTTTCCTTGCAGCAAGAAACGCTTCACTGAACAATACCTATATGACAGGACAGTTCTTAGGCAGCCATGATGAAGATGGATTTAAGCAGAAGCTTCTCGATGCAAAAGTTGCAAAGGAAGATGCCGATGCGATGGCACTAGTTGCAGCTACGCTGCAGATTACGGCAAAAGGACAGCCGGTTATTTATTACGGCGAGGAGATTGGACTGACAGGTCTTAATAATTATCCGTATCAGACCAACCGTTATAATTTTGACTGGTCACTGGCAAATGATAGCAACAAGACCTATAGCCATTATAAGAAGCTCCTTTCTATTCGAAATGCATACACCGATGTGTTTGCAAGAGGAACCAGAAAGGTGGTTGCCTCTTCCGATAAAGACAAGTATGATGTTGCAGCAAGAGAATATCAGGGAACAAAATTGTATGTTGGAATGAATGTAAATACAAAAGAATTGCAGCTTCCGATTCAGGTTACCGAGGGAGATGCTTCGGTTATGACCGACCTGTATTCAGGAAAAACATACGTTGTAAATGGCGGAAAAGTAACGGTTACGATCCCTTCTGCAGCAGACGGAGGAACGGTGATCTTAAAGAGAACCGGAAGCGTAAGCAGCGGTTCCTCATCAGCATCGACCTCAGAGCCTAAGAAGGATCAGACCTCAGAGGTAAAGAAGGATACCATCGTATCGGCAGATGGCAGCAAATCAGAAGTAACAGTGACGACGCAAAAGAATGAGGACGGCACAGTTTCCGGTGTGACAGCAGAGGTGCAGACAGCCGGAAAAGAAAGCAAAAAGAAGGTGACCGGAACGATTTCATCCGAGGTGGTATCACATATCAGTGACGCAGCAAAGACAGAGGATGTAGATGTCGTTGTCACGGTTGCAGCCGGAGAGAAATCCTTTGTGGTAAAGACCGAAGCCGAAAATCTGACAGCTGGAACGAAGCTGAAAGCCATGGCGATCGACATTAAGACAAATAAGTATGTCATGGTAGACTGCAAAACGTTCAAGGTCGACAAGGATGGAAACTTAAAGGTTTCGCTCCCGGCAGGTAAAACCTATCAGCTGATGCCGGTTGAGGAAGCAGAACAGATTGAAAAGGAAATCCTTAAGACGGTACAGGCAAAGAAACCTGTTGTTGAGGTAAAGAAGGGAAAGAAAGCAAAGGTTCAGTTTAGCAGCAAGCTTGATATGAACAATGTTGCAAAGATTACCTACAAATCAGAAAAGAAATCGGTTGCCAAGGTAGACGCTAAGGGAAATGTTATTGCCAAAAAGAAAGGAACTGCAGTCATTAAGGCAGTGGTTACTTTAAAGAATGGTAAGAAAAAGATATTGAAAATCAAATATAAAGTAAAGTAAAATCACAGATATGAGAACCTCCGGGAGCAGCAGCGCTCCCGGAGGTCTTGCTATTTGAGAGAGCAAATGATAGAATCAAATTACATTTATGTTGATAAAACAAAATCGATCGAGCAGCTTCTTGAAAATTTGGGAAAAGTAAATCTCTTTACCAGACCGCGCCGCTTTGGAAAAACTTTGAATATGAGTATGCTACACCACTTTTTTGAGATCGGATCGGATCAGACGCTTTTTGACGGATTATATATTTCGGATTGTGTGAAATTATGCGAAGCATATATGGGTAAATTCCCGGTTATATTCCTTTCGTTATCGAACTAAAATATGTGAAGGAAGTTGCAGGATTGGAGAATGCCTGTGAGAAGGCAATTGCGCAGATCAGGGATCGCAGATATGAGGAGTATCTGCAGAATGATGACAGACATGAGATTTTGCTGTATGGTATGGCATTTTGCAAGAAACGATGCAAAGTGGTTGTGGAAAAAATAACAAAATAATGGTGGTTGGAAGCCTGTCGGCATACCTTTTTGGGGGATGTCGACAGGCTTTTTTTGATGCTTTCATACGTAAATATGACGAATTTAATTTTAAAGGCTAAAAATTTATTAAGTAAATGTTAACATAATTTTGAAAATAATATTAGCTAAAAAGCGAATAGAAACAAAACTGCTAATAAGATAAAATTAATCGGTGTAAAGACTTTAATGTATATTAATGGAGGAAGGTATTGTGAAAAACAAAATTGTAACAAAAATGCTGGCATGCCTTATGGTGGCAACAATGGTGACATCATTGGTGCCACAGATAGGCGCATTTCAGCAGGGGATGGTTGTCTATGCTGCGGAGCAGGAGGATGCGAGTGCAGTTACTAAAAATCTGACAATTGAGAATGTCAAATTTGATTCTTCGAAAGAATGGAGTGAGTTTAATTCCGAAGGACATAATTTGGGGGTGTCAACAGATTCAGAATGTAAGAAGGGGATGAGGATTTCTTACGATGTATTGATTCCGGAAGAAAAGAGTACATTTGAAGGAACAATCAAGGCCCAGACGGTTTTTAGAATTGGAAAGACATGGACGTGGACCGAGATTGGAACAACGGATCTTACATTTGATAGTGAAGTATCCGTTGATGGTGCCGCATACAAGAAAGCAACGGTTGACCTGACTATGAAGGACGCTCCATCCGTAGCAGGTAACTTAGCAGATGTCACACTTAAGATTGCTGGCTATCAATGTACTTATGAAGGTGATATCATTATCGCCAATGCAAAGTTAGAGCAGACAGAGGTGTCTGATTCTAAAGAGACACTTGTATATGATGGTAGTAAAAAATCGGTAAATTCAGACTTTGATTTTTCATCGGTTACAGGTGCGGACGAAGACTGGTCTACTACAATTCGTCGACTGACAGTAGATGATGCTGTGTCTGGAGTGTCTGTTTCCAACGGTTCTGTTTTTCGCGGAAAGATTACAATTGATAAGGATGCTTATGATTCTCTTACGACAGAGGGCAGTTACATTAAGTTACAGTCTGTTATGAAGATTGGGGATAAATCAGAGTGGAATCAGGGAGTAAAATATCCGTATCTCGATAAAAATTCTTTCACGGATAATGAAAATGGTACATATTCTGCAGATTTCGAGGATAGGTTTGATGAAGTCAAAGGTGGAACGGAGCTGAAGGAAGTAATTGTCTGTGCTGTCGGAAAGCATGCAAAAGGAACCATGACGGTTTCGGATGTCAAGATTTACAATGTTACATCAACCGATGCACCACTTCCGGAGAAGGAAGCAACGGTTGTTGATGATTTTGAGAGCGCAACAGAAGGAGATGCCGCAGGATGGGCAAATGAGGATGGATGGCAGTATACTGGTACTGTTAATCCGGTTGTTGCATCTGCAAATGATTCAAAAGCTTTAAAACTGAATCTCGATTATACAGGATGCGAAAATTACTCGTGGAGTGAAGCAAAAGTCACAAAGACTTTTTCGACAGGATATGATGTGTCGGCATATAACCTTCTTACCTACGATATCATCTATCCGGAAGCGTTTGATGGATTTAAGGCAAAAGTCTTTGCTAAGAATGCAGCATCTGACACAATCGTTATTAACAAAGAGGGAGCCATTGATAACAAAGAAAAGTTATCAGATGGATTGATGAAAGCGACAGTGTCTGTCCGTTTTACCCCGAACGAGAATGCAATCGATCAGTTGACGATTGGAACAATCGGCGTTAACGCTTCATTTGCTGGAAATGTTTTCATCGATAATATTAAACTGGCGCAGTATGATGAATCTGGAAATTATGTAAAGATTACAGAAGACGTACAGGCGACAGGTGACCAGGCAGGTCTGGATCATATGGCAACATCTGTAAAACTCGTTGACAGTAATGCAACCGCTTCCACCAAGGCATTAGCTGCTTATCTCACTGGTCTACGAAAAGATGATAAAGTATTATTCGGACACCAGAATTCAACGTTCCGTTCGGTAAGAGACAATGGAAAGACCTCGGATATCAAAGACATTACCAAGTCGGAAGCAGGTTTATTCGGAATCGATACCTTAGCGCTTGCAGGAACGGAGTGTGCATCGGAGAATCCGCTTAAAGCTTCGATTGCGGCATCCATGAAAGCTTATGAAGGTGGTTCTATCATCTCGCTTTCCTGCCATATGCCGAATTTTACAAATGCAAAGATTACAGCTACGGAAGATGCCAAGCATCCATATGATTTCTCAAAGTGTGATTTCTCTGAGTCCAAGGATCTGACGCCTTGTGCAGATTACATCTTAGAGGGAGGAGAGTACAACCCACAGTACAATGCATACCTGGATATCATTGCAGAATATGCGTTGGCATTACAGGACGAGAAGGTGCCGATCCTCTTCCGTCCGTTCCATGAGAACAGTGGCGGATGGTTCTGGTGGGGAACATCAACCAGTGCAGATTCCTACCGTGCCATCTGGAGATACATGGTAAATTATCTGCAGGCCAAAGGCGTACACAATCTGTTATACGTATACTCACCGAATGGTCCGATCGACAATGAGAGCGATTATCTGTCACGCTATCCGGGCGATGCCTATGTCGATGTACTCGGCTTTGATTACTATGATGACTATGCGGATGCGAGCAAATATACCGGTGATACCTACTTTGACGCGTTGGATAAGAGTTGTAAAGTTGTCTCAAATCTGGCGAATGAAAAAAATAAGATTCCTGCAATTGCAGAGACCGGTATCCGTATCACAGGCGCTGGCAAGGACAGCCTGATGGTAAGCGGAAATCCGACCAAGGATAAGGACTGGTACAATCAGGTGGTTGATACGGCTGCTAAAAATGATATCCCTTATTTCCTTCTGTGGGCGAACTTTGACAGTGAGAATTTCTTCGTCCCATACAAGTACAGTGATACGATGGGACAGGAGATGATCAATGATTTTATCTCCGCTTACAACAATGATCATTCCATCTTTGGAAACGGAACGAATTTCTATGGAGACAATGGTGCAATCAGTAAGGCAGGAGAGATTACCTTGACCGGATACAGCAGCAATGTTGGCGGCTATCTGATCTCCCCGAAGAATTATGCGGTTATCAAGGACGCATGCGAACTGAAGGCATCCGTAAAGAACGCAGCGAAGGTGACATTTGAGATTAGAACCAGCGAGACGGATGACAAGCCGCTGGTCATTGAAGGAACGAAGTCAGAAAACAGTGACGTCTATACGGCGCAGCTGACAGCCGTTAAGCTGGCAGCAATTCCGAAGACCGGAACCGGTGTGATCACTGTGGTTGCATATGGCGAGAACGATACAACAGGAACCAGCCTTGGAACCGCTAAGTTCATCAACTTTAATCAGGATGCAGCCGTTATGCCGTCTCGTGTATTTGACAATTTTGAGTATTATTACGGCAATGATGGTCTGATGCAGACGAAGTACGGAACCCATAATTCGGCAGCCGGATGCAGCGCATCGGTATCACTGGATGCAGTCAACAAAGTGGAAGGAAGCTACGGATGCGCATTCAACTACACGTTGTCCTATAAGGGAAGTGAAGCATGGACCGGTGGCTTGGGAAGAACGTTTGATAACAAAGACTTCTCTGCTTACAATGCACTCAGTATGTGGGTGAAGCCGGATGGAAACGGACAGAAGATGGTCATCCAGCTGAAAGATTCCAATGGTAAAGAGTATGAGGCATATCTTACCGAATTTGTAAAAGGAACCGGGGCGCAGTATGTGACAATCCCATTTGCAAGCTTTAAGGCAAAAGGCGGTACAGATTCGATCTCTGCGTCCGATATTGCAGCATATTACTTATGGTGCAACACCATTCCAGAGAATTTTGCCGAGAAGGATGCAGACGGAAATTATACCGTAAGTGGAAGCATTGTATTTGATGATATTAAGGCGGTAAAGGTAAGCGATGCAGATCTTGCGAAGATTGGAGAGGGCAAGACCTTCCTTACCACCGACGCACCACTGACAGATTTAAGCAGCGCTTCACAGGGTGGCAGCACTTCCGGCTCCGGTTCGTCATCGGTATCCGGCGGCAGCAGTGCAGCGGATACAACCGTAACGAATCCGGACGGAAGTAAGACCGAGACAACCGTCAGCACAAACCCGGACGGAAGCAAGACCGAGACAACAGTTACAACAAAGCCGGATGGCAGCAAGGTGAAGACGGTTGCCACAGCAAACAAGGACGGTTCAACAGTTACGGTTACCACAACCACAGATAGCAAGGGAAGCACATCCGTGAAAGCTGAAGTTGTTAAAACTGGCACAAAGTCTGCAGCAGGAACGAAGGGAACGATTTCTTCCGATGTGGTTGCACAGATTACAGAAGCAGCAGGAACGAACGATGTTGTAATCACACAGAAGGTTGTTGATAAGACCGGAAAGACAGCATATACCGTAAGTGTGAATGCAAAGGATCTTAGCGCTGGTAAGAAACTCACTTTAGTGAAGTATAATAAGAAGACCGGAAAGTACACTCTTTATAATAAGAAGACTTACAAAGCAACGGATGCAGGAGTGAGTCAGACAATTAAGGATTCGGGTTCTTATCAGCTCATCAGTGAGGCAGATGCGGCCAAGCTTGTGAAGGAGATTCTTGCTACCGTGAAACCAGCAAAGAAATCCAAAACGGTAAAGGAAGGAAATGCAGCAAGCTTCGCATGGAGTAAGGAACTTGATATCGCGAATGTTTCCAAGATTACTTATTCCTCTACCGATAATTCGATTGCGAAGATTGGCAAGAATGGTAAGATTACTGCAAAGAAGGCAGGTAAGGTTACGCTGAAAGCGACTGTGACACTTAAGAATGGCAAGAAGAAAGTTGTCAGCATGAAGCTTAGTGTTCGCTCAAAGTAACCGGCGAAATAGAACAATTACTGTAGACAAAGCGCTCCGAGAAATCATGTTTCTCGAAGCGCTTGTTTTTTACCTGTTGAGATCGTATAGTTACTGCATATTTTCGGCAATATGTCGTGCGACGTATACTCCGGAAGCAGAAGCGTGGGAAAGAGAATGTGTCACACCGCTTCCGTCACCGATGATATAGAGTCCATCGTATTTGCTCTGTAAGTGCTCGTCGATCTCTACTTCCATGTTGTAGAATTTGACTTCTACACCATAGAGCAGCGTATCATCGTTGGCCGTGCCCGGAGCAATTTTATCGAGTGCATAGATCATCTCGATGATTCCGTCTAAGATACGTTTCGGAAGAACCAGGCTTAAGTCGCCGGGAGTTGCTGCGAGGGTAGGAGTAACAAGTCCTTCCTCGATACGTTTCGTGTTACTTCTACGTCCACGGACGAGATCGCCGAAACGCTGTACGATAACACCGCCGCCTAACATATTGGAGAGACGGGCGATGCTTTCACCATATCCGTTACTGTCCTTGAACGGCTCGGAGAAATGCTTGGCAACGAGAAGTGCGAAGTTCGTATTCTCGGTGCGCAGATCTGCGCTCTCATAGCTGTGTCCGTTAACCGTTACGATTCCGTTGGTATTCTCATTTACGACGATTCCGTATGGATTCATACAGAAAGTACGTACGTTATCCTCGAACTTTTCGGTGCGGTATACGATCTTGCTCTCATAGAGTTCATCGGTCAGATGAGAGAAGATGACAGCCGGAAGCTCGACACGCACTCCGATATCCACACGGTTGGACTTTGTAGGAATATCAAGATCGTCACAGACGGTCTCCATCCACTTGCTTCCGCTTCGACCTACGGAGATCACACATTTCTTACAGTCGTAAGATTCGTCCTTCGCATAAACACGGTATCCGTCTTCAAGGACTTCGATTTTTTCGATTGGTGTATCGAAGAAGAAATCCATGTGATCCTTCATCTCATTGTACAGATTCTCCAAAACAACATAATTGATATCTGTTCCAAGGTGACGGACAGAAGCATCTAGAAGCTTCAATTTATTCTGCAGACAGATCTTCTTCAAATTGGTTCCGGCAGTCGAGTACATCTTAGTGCCTTCACCACCGTGGGTCATATTGATATGATCCACATATTCCATGAGGTCAAACGCCTGCTTGCGTCCGATATATTCATATAAAGTTCCGCCGAAATCATTTGTGATATTGTATTTTCCGTCGGAAAAAGCGCCTGCTCCGCCGAATCCGTTCATGATCGCGCAGGTCTTACACTTGATACAGCTTTTGACTTTGTCACCGTCGATCGGGCAGTGGCGCTGCTCGAGAGAGTGACCGGCATCAAATACTGCAATCTTTAGATCACTTTTCTTCTGTAGTAACTCGTATGCCGAAAAAATTCCACCCGGTCCGGCACCGATAATGATCACATCATACATTGTATTACCCTCCTGTTAGACATCATTTCTTATCTACTTGTTATCTCAATTGAGTGTTTCGCTCACAAACCGATTAATTATAGCACAAACTTATATTATTGAAAAGTAAAACTTATAGATAAATGCAAAAAAATTTTTTGTGGCATGAAAAAAGCGCCCGAAGGCGCCTTTTAATCGGTTGTATATGGATTTACATGAACCATCACGTGCTTTACTTTCGAAAAATGAAATTCGATATGGTCATGTACGCGTTCTGCAATCTCGTGCGCTTCCGTGAGGGTGCAGTTTGGATCACAGGCAATCTCTACGTCTACATAGATTTTGTTTCCGAACTCGCGGGTGCGGAGCTCATCAACACGAAGGACGCCTTCCTCAGCTTTAATACAGTCACGGATCATTTCTTCATCACTATCGTCACAGGCGTGATCGACCATTTTATCCACTGCATCGTGGAAGATGTCGTAAGCGGCTTTTACAATAAAGAAGCAGATCACAAGGCTGGCAACGGAATCGGCGATCGGGAAGCCAAGACGCGCACCGGCGATACCGATGAGAGCGCCGATGGAAGAGAGTGCATCGGACCGGTGATGCCATGCATCTGCCATCAGCGCGGCGGAATCAATTTTCTGTGCGTTCACTTTGGTATACCAGAACATTGCTTCTTTGGCAACGATGGAAACAAGTGCTGCGACGAGCGCAAGAATGCCGGGTACGGCTAAATCCTTATAATCTCCGGCAAGTATTGTGCGTACGGCAGAGTAACCGATCGACAGACCGGTGATACACAGGATCGTTGCAAGAATGATCGCTGCAACACACTCTAAGCGTTCGTGTCCGTATGGATGTTCTTTATCGGAATCTTTGCTTGATACGTGGATGCCGATGATGACGACGATGCTGCTGAATACATCCGAAGCGGAGTGTACGGCATCGGAGATCATCGCACCGGAATGTGCAACGACTCCGGCGATAAATTTGAATGCAGATAGTATGAGATTACCGATGATGCTGACCGAGGTCACCCGGTTCGCGGTCTTCTGAAAATCCTGTTCCATAGAAAGTTCCCCCTTTTGGATAAACGAAAGTTCATCCGCGCGATGGGATGAACTTTCTGTTGCGTCGCATTTCTTGTGTATGTTTATGCTTTCTCCTATGCAAAAACTTACATTCGATTTTATTTCTACATCATACACCATAATATGCAGAAAAATCAACAAAATTGCACATTGCACAGTATTTAGTGCAAATTAGCATGCACTTACAAAACTTAGAAAAATGAATAAAAATTAATCAATAACTAATTGAAGTTATATGCAACAAAAGTACAAAATATAAGGCTGATGACAGTTAGAATTATACAAAGATAAATATACATTTCTAACGATGATTAGTGGTATGCTATGCAGGGGATGCAATACTAATTTAGGTTAGGAAAATATTGACAAACACCTTGACAACTAATAACGGTTAGAGTATACTAACGTCCGTGAGAACCGATAAACTTTATCAGAAAGAAATTGTAAAAAGACAAATTTATCAGTGGAAAGAAGGTAAACATGATGCCACTTACAATGTCACCGAAAGGACAGGAAGTAAAGATTGTGCGAATCGGAGGAAAGGATGAAGTGCGCAGACACTTGGAAGAACTCGGATTTGTAACAGGTGGTCTGGTTACAGTTGTATCAGAAGCCGCCGGAAATATGATTGTTAATGTGAAGGGTGCACGTATCGCGATCGGTCGCGAGATGGCAAACCACATATTTGTTTAACAGAGTGCCTATTTGAGCTCTTAGGAGTTCATAAAAATAGAAATAAAAAGAAAAGAGGAGTAAGATCATGACTTTAAGAGAAGCCAAAATTGGTCAGACAGTCACGGTAAAAAAACTTACCGGTGAAGGTGCTGTCAAGAGAAGAATCATGGACATGGGTATCACCAAGGGCGTAGAAGTATACATCCGCAAGGTTGCACCGCTCGGCGATCCGGTCGAAGTAACCGTAAGAGGATATGAGCTTTCACTTCGTAAAGCAGATGCTGAGATGATCGAAGTTGAGTAGGCAAAGCAAGTAGTTCAACCAGAGAATAAGAATAAAGGAGAATGACAATGGCAATTAAAATTGCACTCGCAGGTAACCCGAACTGCGGTAAAACAACGCTTTTTAATGCCTTGACCGGTGCAAACCAGTTTGTTGGTAACTGGCCAGGTGTAACAGTCGAGAAGAAGGAAGGAAAGCTGAAAGGTCACAAGGATGTTGTGATCATGGACCTTCCGGGTATCTATTCTTTATCTCCATATACATTGGAGGAAGTCGTAGCAAGAAATTATCTCATCGGTGAGAAGCCGGATGCGATCATTAACATCATCGACGGAACCAACATCGAGCGTAACTTATATCTGACAACACAGATCATCGAGCTTGGTATCCCGGTTGTTATGGCTGTCAATATGATGGATCTTGTTGTAAAGAATGGTGACACCATCAATATTAAGGCTTTGGGCGATGCATTAGGATGCGAGGTTGTTGAGATCTCCGCACTTAAGGGAACCGGAGTTAAGAAGGCAGCTGAGAAGGCTATAGCAGCCGCACAGCAGAAGAAGGCGGTTGACCGTGTTCATGCTTTTGCTGCAGATGTTGAGAATGCAATCGCTACGGTTGAGGATAAGCTTGGAAGCGCTGTCGCAGAAGAGCAGAAGAGATTCTTCGCGATCAAGCTTCTTGAGAAGGATTCCAAGATCTCTGAGCAGCTTACGACCACACCGGATGTAAGCGCCGAAATTAAGACTTTGGAAGACAAGTTTGATGATGATACGGAGAGTATTATCACAAACGAGCGTTATACATACATTACATCCATTATCGGAAAATGCGTAAAGAAAGCACAGGGCAAAGAGAAACTTACAATCTCTGATAAGATCGACCGTGTTGTAACGAACCGAATTTTAGCGCTGCCGATCTTCGCAGCTGTTATGTTTGTTGTATACTATGTATCCATCACAACGGTTGGTGGATTCTTAACAGACTGGACCAATGATACGCTTTTTGGCGAGTGGATCATTCCTGGTGCACAGTCATTCTTTGAGAGCATCGGATGTGCAGACTGGCTGACAGGCCTGATCGTAGATGGTGTGATCTCCGGTGTCGGTGCCGTACTTGGTTTCGTACCGCAGATGCTTGTATTATTCATCTTCCTTGCATTCCTTGAGGGATGTGGATACATGGCACGTGTCGCTTTCATCATGGACCGAATCTTCCGTAAGTTCGGTCTCTCAGGAAAGTCCTTCATCCCTATGCTGATCGGTACAGGATGTGGTGTTCCTGGAATTATGGCGAGCCGTACGATCGAGAACGAGCGTGACCGCCGTATGACAATCATGACAACAACTTTCATCCCATGTGGTGCAAAGCTTCCGATTATCGCTTTGATCGCAGGTGCATTCTTCGGTAATGCAGGATGGGTTTCATGGTCTGCTTACTTTGTTGGTGTTGCAGCTATCATCTGTTCCGGTATCATCTTAAAGAAGACGAAGATGTTCTCCGGAGATCCGGCACCATTCGTAATGGAGCTTCCGGCTTACCATCTTCCAACTGTAGGAAGCGTTCTCCGCAGCATGTGGGAGCGTGGATGGTCCTTCATCAAGAAGGCAGGAACCATCATTCTTTTATCAACAATCGTTGTATGGTTCACAACTTACTTCGGAGTTGTAGACGGAACCTTCCGTATGCTTTCCGATGAGGAAATTGATTACAGTATCCTTGCTGCAATCGGTAGATGTATTTCATGGATCTTCATTCCACTCGGATGGGGAGACTGGAAGTCCGCAGTGGCAGCTGTTACAGGTTTAGTTGCAAAAGAGAACGTAATTAGTACATTCGGTATCTTATTCCACTATGGTGAAGTCGGAGAAGCCGGAGAAGAGATCTGGGGCAACCTGGCAGCCAATATGTCAGCAATCGCTGCTTACTCTTACTTAGTATTCAACCTTCTCTGCGCACCTTGCTTCGCAGCAATGGGAGCAATCAAGCGTGAGATGAACAACGCGAAGTGGTTCTGGTTCGCAATCGGATACCAGTGTGGTCTTGCTTACTTAGTAGGCTTATGTATCTTCCAGATCGGCGGACTGTTCACAGGAGCAGCAACCTTCGGTTTCTGGACAATCGTTGCAATTGCAATCATCATTGGATTCATCTATATGCTTTTCCGTCCATACAAGGAGAGCGAGACTCTGAATGTTGGCGTTAAGATGGCAAAAGCAAAATAAGCAAAAGAGTTCATGTAAGGAGGCGGCTATGTCAGCAGAACAGTTAGAACAAAAGCAGATTATCATCAACCGGCTGAAAGAAGATGGCTGTCGTATTACCAAGCAGCGACTCATGCTTCTTGACATCATCCTTGAGGATGAGTGCAGCAGTTGTAAAGAAATTTATTACCGGGCAACGAAGAAGGATCCGACGATCGGAACCGCAACGGTGTACCGTATGATCAATACGCTGGAAGAAATCGGCGCAATCAGTCGTAAAAATATGTACAAGGTCAGCGTATAATGTTTCGAAGTATAAATCCGGCTCATGCAGTAGAAACTACTGTGTGGGCCGGATTTTTTTTCGCGAATTCCTAAGTTGCGCGTAACTGAGAATATATAATCAATAAAAGTATTGACTTTTGATTATAAATTAGTTATATTTAATTTACGTTAGAGATAACTAACCAACACATAAGGAGAACAATATGTGCCAGGAAATTTATCACATGATGAGAACGATGAATCAGGATGGCCTCGAGTTTCAGCTTGCCTTACAGTGTGCCCCACTTATTACCGGAATTAAGATTTCAAACTTACTCATGGTTTGCGGCAAGCGGGAGGATGCGGTGCAGGAACTTCTTGAAGGTTCCGACATTTCCTGTTTCTGTGTGATGAGCTCGCCGAAGAAGACCGCCTTCCTTCTGTATCGTGAAGAGGAACTGAGGCAGTACTTAGGTCGTACCGATGTGCGGCACCTGCTTAAGAAACTTGGATACAAGGATTCTTCTTTGGACAATGTATTACCTAAGTTTCGCAAACGCTATGAGGCGCATATGAACGGGGAGCAGCAGTTCCCACATGAGATGGGGCTGCTCCTTGGATATCCGATTGAGGATGTGGTTGGCTTCATGGAACATTCCGGCAAAGAGTATCTGTATTCCGGATACTGGAAGGTGTATGAGAATGTTTCCGCAAAGAAGCAGATCTTCGTGCGGTACGACGAGGCACGCGAGACGCTGATACGTCTGCTTGCCAATGATATTGGAATCCGCCTGATCTGCGAGATATACCGCAAGACACCGGCTGACAAGTACAGTCCGGTTGTTGCCAGAGTCTCTTAGCATAAGAGAAAATGCTTGAATACGAAGGCGGCAGGAAGAGATACAGTGAAAAGAGATCATACCGCAGACTTCATGAAGAAGGCTAGCGTAAAATATAGGAGGAATATAAGATGAGTAAAGTAAATGTTGTATATTGGTCACAGTCAGGAAATACACAGGCGATGGCAGAGGCAGTCGGCAAAGGTGCTGCAGATGCCGGCGCAGAGGTATCGGTTGTATATGTTGGAGATGCTTCTGTGAATGATTTAAAGGATTGTAAGGCTTTCGCACTCGGATGTCCGGCGATGGGCGCTGAGGTGCTTGAAGAGTCAGAGATGGATCCATTCGTAGCAGATGTGGAAAGCATCTGTGGAGGCAAGACAATCGGTCTGTTCGGTTCCTATGGATGGGGCGACGGACAGTGGATGCGCGATTGGGAAGATCGTATGAGAGGTGCCGGAGCAACGATCTCCGGTGGCGAAGGTGTCATCTGTCAGGAGACACCGGATGCAGATGCACTTGCAGCCTGTGAGGCGCTCGGCAAGGCACTTGCAGCAGTCTAGTAAAATGGTAGAACCGACGCGAGTCGTTTTCTATATAAAATCTCCGCAAAGGAAACTTTGCTCCTAGTGTAAATCCGGGCCACCGCGAAAGCGGTGGTCCGCTCTCTTTTTATTATCAGAGTTTTTGCAAAAGGCGTTTATCAAAGAATGCAGATATCGCAATTACTACGATTAAAGAAATTCTTTGAGAATATGCAGGACGCCGGATTCCCAGTACGGAGCGCAGGTGTATTTTGCAGCCTGTATCACTTCCGGTCTGGCGTTGGATACCGCGTAGCTGGTGCCGGCATTCGTAAGCATTTCGATATCATTTAAGTTGTCACCGAAGACGCACACTTCATCGGCATTCAGTCCGAAATATTCCATCAGATAGGAGATGGCGGTCCACTTGTTGGCACCGGCTGCATTACAGTCCACCCATTCTTTGCCGGCGGCTGCAACCTGTGCATGTTTTTTCCAATAAGGAATGAACTCCGGGGTACAGAGTTCCTCGCATTCGGTCGGATGGTAGACCGTAAATTTGATGATATCTTCATTCTCGATGGAAAGCACATCCGGCGTCTCACGGATATCGAATCCATAGGAGTCGCGGAGCCAGTGGAACATCCGGCTTCCGGCATCTTCTGCATATCCGTAATCCGGTGTGCCGACAAAGTAGTCGCAGCTTGGCAGCTTTTCACGCACCATCTGGCACATGCCTTTCCAGAGTTCTTCATCCATAGGAAAAGTTTTTAGGATTTTATCCGGTGTGCGGACGACGGTTCCGCCGTCAGAGATGTAATAAAGCTTGTCCGCGATCGGGGCAAAAAGCTTGCGCTCACTGACAAACTGCCGTCCCGAGCAGACAACGAAGATAAATCCCTTGTCCACGAGTGTATTGATTACGTTCATATATTCAGGGGTGATCATTAAGGTTCCGTCTTTGACGAGTGTTCCGTCAACATCGGATGCTATCAGTTTTATCATTTGTATACCTTTCTGTTTGTCTTGTTTCCGTTTAAATGTTATTGTAAAATATGCATGGTGTAGCGTCAAGGCAGGATTTGTCCTGATAAATGTTTTTTAAACAAGTAACGTATGAGGAGAACTGGAAAGCTGGCTGTATGGTAGGTGCTGTTGCAGTTGTTGTCGGGGCGCTGCTTTTGCAGGGAAAAGGATCATTTATATTAAGAAAATAGGAAAACAGAGGGAGTTATTTGATTACAATTTATTGTGCGCTGTATGTGGAGGCGCAGTATCTGATACAACATTATGAATTAAAAAAAGCGACAGAGAGCAGGCATTTTCAGATTTTCTTCAATGAGAAGTGGAAGATACGGCTGGTCATTACCGGTGTCGGAAAATTAAATGCAACGGTTGCAATGGCGGAGATTTCTACAATCTATCCGCCGGCGGAAGAAGATCTTATGGTTAATTACGGAAGCTGTGCGGCGGAAGGAATGCTTATGCCCGGAGAAGGTGAAGGAGGCGGAGGAGCATGTGTGCCCCTTGGAAGCATTATTATGGTGAACAAGCTGACCGATGCAGAGAGTGGGCGCACCTTTTACCCGGATATGATCTACCGACATCCGTTTGCAGAAGGGGAAGTCGTTACTTCGGCGCAGGTATATACAGCAGATGCAGGTGCGCGGGATGGCGGCACAACGAAGGTGGAAGATGTTGGTTTGAATGCGCATGCTGAAGGCTACGCAAAGGTGGAAACTGCTGGATTGAATGCGCAGAATGAAGAGGCGATGAAGGCAGAAGTTATCGCTCCGACCGTGCATGATATGGAAGCAGCAGCTTTCTATGAAGCCGGAAATTTCTACTATGGTCCGCACCAGATGATTTTCCTGAAAGTGGTTACGGATCATGGGATTGAGAAGGAGCGATTACAAAACGACTCGGGTCAGGGGAAGGACATTACAAATACGAAAAACATGACAAACAACGGTCTGACAATCAATCAGACGGCATCCGAGCGTGAGCGTTTTGCCATGATCATGCAGGAGGCTGGAGCAGAGGTCGCAATATTTATCGATGGATTACATTCTTTGTTTGCATCAGAACGTTATGATAAGAAATCTGGGGGAGAGAAAATGCATGCATCAGAAGTGCAGGATTCGCCTCTGGAGACTCTTTGTGAAGATCCGATATGCGAATGGAGTATCGACGAAAATCAGCTTGCAGAAGATCTGCATTGTTCCGTCACAATGAAAGCGGAGCTTCTGCAGCTTCTTAAGTACTGGCGTCTTACGGGATTTGATGCAGCGTCTTTGCTTCAGCGTTATTATGAACAGGAATTGCTGCCTTGTAAGGATAAGAAAGTGGGAAGGAGATTGCTCGATGAGTTGCAGAACAAGTGGTTATAACAATGCCTTTTCCCATATCTATGTGGAGTGGGGAGTGGAAAAACATCCGCGAACGAAGCAGATTCTTTCGAGGTTCCCGGACGCGCAGGTGATTGAGATCACACATTACAAGGATGTGTTTAACCGGCGCAGGCAGCAGTACGAGGCGCAGCATCGTTCGCAGAGTCTGATCCTTGCGGCGAAGACAGATCACTATTTTTATGAGGGAGCCGAGCCGTGTCAGAATTTTGGATATGATAATTTCTATTACTGCTCGACGATGATGAACTGTATTTATGATTGCAGCTACTGTTATCTGAAGGGCATGTATCCGTCGGGAAATCTGGTTGTCTTTGTCAATCTGGAGGACTATTTTGCTGAGTTGGACGTACTTCTTCAGAAGCAGTCTATGTATGTGTGCGTGTCGTACGATGCGGATCTGCTGGCGCTGGAATCATGGATGGGGTATGCATGTGCATGGGCAGAGTATGCCGGGAAACATCCGAATTTAACGCTTGAAATCCGGACGAAAAGTGCAAGATACGCAATGTGGGACGAACTTCCCCTTCTTTCCAATGTGGTGTATGCGTTTACTGTATCACCGCAGAAGATGATTGCGGCGAGCGAAAAGAATACGCCTTCTGCGCGGGCGAGGATCGAATGTGCAGCGGAAGGCATAAGACGAGGATTTCCGGTGAGACTCTGCTTTGACCCGATGCTGTATCTGCCGGGATGGGAAGTTTTGTATACGGAATTGTTTACACAGATTGATGAGGCATTCGAGAGCCGGAATTGTAACTGGAAGATGCTGGACGCAGTCAGCGTCGGAGGATTCCGTATCTCGAAGGAGTATATGAAGAAGATCAGGCGGGTGGAGAAGGAGTCGCCGGTTGTGCAGTTCCCGTATGTGAATGTGGGGGGCGTGTATCAGTATCCGCCGGAACTGCTCGCGCGGATGGAAGGCTGCGTGATGCGGGAGCTTGTGAAGCGGATGCCATCCGAACGCATTTTTTCAGAGCGGAATATTTTGTAGCGGGGCGAAAGAAGCGTAAAAGGACGAAAAAAGCCCCGCGAGGAAAAGTAAGCGGGCGGTAAGACGCGAAAAAGAAGATAAGGGTGATGAATATGGAGCGGAAGGAAAGCAAAAATCAGGAAAAACTGAAAATAGACACGCAGGCTGCAATCGTGACCGGGGCAAGCTCCGGCATCGGTCTGGCAATTGCAGGGACACTGTGTGAACTTGGGATTAAGGTGTATGGTTTTGGAAGAAACTTTGAGCGGGAGGAAGTCCGTAACCTGATTGCAGCGTATGAGGAGCAGTTGCAGCTGATCGAATGTGATCTTCTTGATACGGCAAAACTGTGTGATGCGGTCAATGCAATCCGTAAGAAGGAAACCATCAAAATTCTTGTGAATGCAGCCGGCGTGGGTTACTATGGGTTACATGAGGAACTGTCTGTGGGGCAGATCCAGACGCTGGTGCGAACAAATCTTGAGGTTCCGATGATCCTTACGAACCGGCTTCTTCGCGTGCTCAAGGAGAATCGCGGCTATATCATCAATGTATCCTCAATTACTGCAAAGAAGACGAACCCGCACGGATGTGCATACGGAGCGGTTAAGGCAGGTCTTACGAATTTCGGGGAGAGTCTGTTTGAGGAAGCAAGGAAATACGGCATCAAGGTGACAAATCTGCATCCGGATATGACGGATACGAATCTGTACCGGGATGCGGATTTTACATGCAGCAGTGACAACGGATGTGCACTATACAGTAAAGAAGTCGCAGATGCTATCCGTTATATTTTACAGCAGCGGGAAGGCATTGTTGTGCCGGATATTACGATACGTCCGCAATATCACAGAATTGCGCGAAAGGACAAGAAGTAACATGATGAATTATCTCTTAATTGTAACCATCGTAATCTTTGCATGCGTTTTCTTAAGCCGTGTTTCGAACCGGCTTGGTATTCCGACGCTTCTGTTTTTTATCCTGCTTGGTATGGTATTCGGATCGGACGGTATCTTAAAGATTCCGTTTGACAATTATGCGTTTGCGGAGCAGACGTGTTCGATTGCGCTTATTTTCATTATGTTCTATGGAGGATTTGGCACGAACTGGAATCAGGCGAAGTCGGTTGCCGTCAAATCCATTCTTCTCTCGACAGTCGGGGTTGTGGTTACTTCCGGGCTGACGGGAGCATTCTGTCACTTTGCATTACAGATCGACTGGACAGAGAGTCTGCTGATCGGAGCGCTGGTCGGTTCTACCGATGCTGCATCGGTCTTTTCTATATTAAGATCCAAGAAACTGAATTTAAAATATAATACAGCTTCGCTTCTTGAGGTGGAGAGCGGCAGTAACGATCCGTGTGCGTACATGTTGACAGCAACATTTATTGCCATCGCACAGGGGCAGGCGAGCGCGGGACAGATCAGTCTGTTGATCATAAAGCAGATTGTGTTTGGTCTCTTATTTGGAGCGCTGATCGCGGCAGTGACCATCTGGCTTCTTGGCAAAGTGAAATTTACGGTTGCTGGGTTTGATACAATTTTTGTAGTGGGAATCGCACTTCTTTCCTACACGCTGCCTTCGCTTATCGGTGGCAACGGCTTCTTAAGCGCTTATATTGTCGGTATTGTGCTTGGCAATACGCAGATTCCGAACAAGCGGAATCTGGTTAATTTCTTTGATGGACTGACGGGGCTTATGCAGATGCTGATCTTCTTCCTGCTTGGTTTATTGTCCTTCCCGTCAAGACTTCCGGGCGTGATCGTTCCGGCACTTCTGATCGCGGTATGGCTGACGTTTGTGGCACGTCCTGTTGCGGTTGCGGCAGTGCTTACGCCTTTTAAAAGCAAATGGACGCAGCAGCTTCTTGTTTCTTGGTCGGGACTCAGAGGTGCGGCATCCATCGTGTTTGCGATTATGGCGGGGATGGCGATCGAGACAGAGAATGACATTTTTCATATTGTATTCATGATCGTGCTTTTTTCGATTTTGTTACAGGGATCGCTTCTGCCGTTTGTTGCAAGAAAGCTTGACATGATCGATCAGAAAGCGGATGTCATGAAGACATTCAACGATTATTCGGATGAGGTGCCGGTTCAGTTTATTCAGCTGACGATTCCGGCAACACATGAGTGGTGCAACCAGTCGCTGAAGGATCTGACACTTCCACCGGAGACACTGATCGTGCTTCTCAAGAGAGCGGGAGAAAATATTATTCCAGACGGCAATACCGTGCTACAGGAAAAAGATGTGCTGATTCTCAGTGCAACGACGCCGGATCAGGTCGAGGGGGTTACGCTTGTTGAAATCCCGATTGCAGAGGAGAGTAAATATGCAGGTAAGCTTTTGTCGGAGATAAAAAAGAAGCAGAATGAATTGGTCATTATGATCCAGAGAGGAGAGCAGATTATTATTCCGAATGGAAATGTGCGACTGGAAGCAGGAGACCTGCTTGTGATCAATCGTTCTGTAAATTAAGAACGTTACATAGAAGAACAAAAAATACGGCGCCGCGAGGGTGCCGTATTTTTATGTAATTTGGAAAACGTAAATTGTATTGCTTACTTAATTTTAGTTAGCAGCTTCTGCTTTCTTGCCGAAGAGTTTCTTTAAGCAGCTGAATGCTACCATAACTCCAAGAACCATCAGAAGAATTGCTACGACAAACTGAAGTCCGTCAACCAATACAGTTGCGGTACCGTTTACGATGTTGGTAACCAGTGCGATGGTCTTCTGGATCAAAGCGGTAAATGTTACAACAAGCATGATGAACATTGGTGCGTAAAGTGTCCAGCCGGTTCTTCCGGTTGTCTTTAAGAATACAGATAAAGCGATCAGTACGAGTGCTGCAAGTAACTGGTTTGCAGATCCGAACAGAGGCCATACATTGTTGTATCCGCCGAGTGTCAGTAAGTATCCGAAGAACAGTGTGATCACAGTTGCAAAATACTTGTTGGTAAGAACTCTCTGCCAAGCAGGCATTTTCTCAGGATCGGTTGTGTCTCCGTAGAATAACTCCTGGAAAGACATACGTCCGATACGTGCAACAGAGTCAAGGGATGTAAGTGCAAGTGCAGATACACACATTGTCATGAATACGGTTGCAACGTGAACCGGTACACCAAGCTTCTCTAAGAATCCGGCAACACCAGAAGAGAAGATTGCGAATGGAGTTCCGTCTGGCTTTGTACCACCTACAGCAACTGCACCTACAACAACTAATGCTACGATACCGAGTAATGACTCAACAACCATTGCGCCGTAACCAACCATGGGCATATCTTTCTCATTGCTGATAGTCTTGGATGAAGTTCCGGAAGAAACCAGTGAATGGAATCCGGATACGGCACCACAGGCGATTGTTACGAACAGTGTCGGGAAGAGATAACTCTTAGCGCCTGCTGCATCGACAACGCTGAATCCGTTGAATGCATTTAACTGCATAGAAGGATGTGCAACAACGACACCGACAACGGCACCGATGATCATGCCGAGAAGCATGAAAGTTGTCATATAGTCACGAGGCTGCATAAGAAGCCACATTGGCATAACCGATGCAAGGAAGAGGTAAGCCATAATGATGTAGATCCATGCGCTCTTGGTTGCGTAGATCGGAAGCTTCATTCCGATTGCAAACATAACAACAAGAAGTGCGATTGCTACAACGGCACGAACGATTTCGTTCATCTTGCCGACTTTCTTCTGAATCAGACCGAAGATAACTGCCACTACGATAAAAAGCATTGAGATCGTAGCTGCGGTAGAATGTGCATAAGTTACAGCTGCGTCTAATCCTTCCACTTCAGCTCCCTTGCCTACGAAAGTACCGGCAACCATGTCGGTAAATGCGGCGATAACGAGAAGTGTGAATAACCAGCAGAATAACATAAATAATTTACGACCGGTTCTTCCGATGTACTTCTCAATGATCATACCCATTGATTTTCCTTCGTTTTTAACAGATGCATATAATGCACCGAAATCCTGTACAGCTCCGAAGAACAGACCACCGAGGATCAGCCACAGGAGTACCGGTACCCATCCGAATACGGATGCAAGGATTGGACCGGTGACAGGTCCTGCACCAGCAATTGATGAGAACTGGTGAGAGAATACAGTAAACTTGGAAGATGGTACGTAATCCTCTCCATCTTCATGTGTGTAGGCCGGTGTCTTTGCGTTTGGGTCGATTCCCCATTTGTTCGCAAGCCATCTTCCGTAGAACAGATAGCCGGCACCGAGTGCTACGATTCCGATTAATACAATAACTAAACCATTCATTGTAGTTCCGCCAATTGGCGGCTCCCTTCTTAAGATTTCAAAGAGCTGCATAAAATCAAAAGCCTTCGTCTTTATAACGAACGTTTCCGTTGTTATAAAGACGAAGGCTTTTGCTTCCGCGTTACCACTTTATTTGTCGTAGATACGACCTCTCAGTCTCATCTCAACCATCAGCCCATCACTTTGTGAAATCATAAAGTCATAACCATCAGGATGAAATAAGCTTCCAGATAACGGTGGAAAGCCGGTAGCACCTAGTGTCCAAATGGAATTCAGTGCACTGCTCGCAGAGGATGGTCTCTCGGAGGGATACACCGCTTTACACCAGCCAGCGGCTCTCTGTAGTACGACATCCGACAGATCGTATTCTGTTCTATGCATTTTGCTCTTTGTTAACAAAGAAAATAGCACCTTGATAAATATTTGTCAACTGTTTTGCTATGCAAAAAGGTTATGGTTTGTATAAATAGATAAATGAAAAGCGGAGCCTTTTCGACATGATTTGACAAGTGGAAAAGCGGAAATTGCTATAATGAATGCTAGTGAAAGGAGTCCTTATGATAAAGAAGAAAATACAAAGCTGGTTACTTATCATTGCTGGTATGATCGCATTGTTTACAGGGTGTACGGCCAAAGATTTCTTGTCAGAGATGTCGTCAAACAATGTTCATGAAGCAATTACCATACAATCGTCTTTCCGGAATATGAGTGCCTTCATTGATGCCGTCCATGAAAGATACCCGGAAATTAATCTGGAGGTAATTCCATATAGTGGAGCAAATTATACGGCTTATGTTAAGGCGCAGATTGCTGCAGGCGACATGCCGGATATTTATTGCACAACTTATTATACGCCGGGACACGATGATGTCAGTGACCGATTGATCGATATGTCCGGTTATGCATTTACCGATTGTTATGCGGAAGCACGCCTTCGCGATGTCACGGATGATGGGGCAATCTATATGCTGCCAATGTATTATAATTGCATCGGTATCACTTACAATAAGACGTTATTGGAAAAACACGGATGGAAACTCCCAGATTCGTTGCAGGAACTCGAAAAACTGGCACCGAAAGTGAGAAAAGCAGGATGTCAGCTTGCACTTGACCAGGTTCAGTTTCCGGAATATGGTTTTCAGTATTTTTGCAATATCATGAGCACGAATTATCTTAACACACCGGATGGCCGCAAGTGGCAGGAACGTTTTCTGGACGGGGATACAACGATGGCAGGTACGCAAGAGCTGGTAAAGAACATGGAAATCCTTGAAAAATGGAGAAAAATCGGAATGCTGAATGGTAGCGGCAATTCGAAGAGTGATGAAGAAACCCGCCGTAAGATGGCGGAGGGAAATACTCTTTTTATGCTTGGCAGTTCGAATCTATTTAAGGATGAAGAAACGGAGGACGAGTTTGGTCTGATGCCGTATTTGTCGGAGGATGGAACACAAAATGCTTTTATCATGAATGTGTCCCGCTACATCGGCTTGAACAAACATCTGGAGGATAAAGGAAACGAGCAGAAGCTTGAAGATGCACTCCATGTGATGGAAGTGCTGTCAACCGTGGAGGGAATGAAGGCACTCAACCAGTCTTATGCCAATACATCGCTTTTGCCACTCAAGGATTATGTGGTTGAAAGTGAAGGATATTATGCGGACATCGAGGACAAACTCAATGCCGGGGTAATGGCTCCGTTCATATATGACGGTTGGGAAAATCTTATTGTTGCAACCGGAAGAGGGATGCTTTCTTTTATCCGTGGGGATTCCGGACTGCGGGAGGTCGTGCAGACATTTGATGAAAATCAGCATTTGATCGTAGATAATTCAATGGCTGCTTACACAAAGGTCACGGAGAAACTGGACACGAGCGCATGTGCCAAAGCAATCGGAATCTGTTTTGCGAAAGCGAGTGGAGCAGATCTGGCTTTAATATCAAAAAATAAGTGGTATAAGCTGACAAAAGCCAAGGACCTGAATTTTGAAGGTGTCAGTGGAGCTCTTTATCCGCTTCCGGTGACGGATCAGGAAATCACATCGATTCTTCCGACAGGCTGGACCGGCAACATTGAAACCGTATCATTGAGTGGAAAACGGATACTGCAATTGGCTGAGACGGGATATGACCGTAATGGAGATGGAAAGACATTTCCGTATGAGCTGGTTACGCCGGAGAAACTGGCACTCGATGAGAAGGGCATATATACTGTGGCGATATGTGGAGTGACGGAAGAGGTCGCCGAAGAAGGAAAACTGACGGACACCGGAATACTTGGACTTACAGCTGCACAGGAATATTTTAGGCAATTCGACGCATTGGCATTAGAGGATATTGTTTGGGATTAGCAGGGAATGGATATGCAAAGTTTTTGGAAAGGAAAAATCGTAAATTCTCAAATCGTTAAAATCGTTTTTGTATTTGTCATCATTGTAGTTTTCAGCGTCTGGATTTTTTTTGAAGTCTACCATAAGTATATTGATCAGATTTTGTACGAGGAGCGGCTCAGCCAGATGAAAGTTGTAACTTCGCAGCTTTTTGAGGGAATTGAAGGCATGATGGATAATCGCTGGGAGACGGTTGCATCCCAAAGTAATCGATTGGATGATATCGAAGTCGCCAATATTGTGGAACTATCGGAGTTTATGATGAAGCAGAGCCGGATCAATGAGTTTAAGGAAAAAAGCCAGAGACTGATTGCGGTGGATGACCTGGGGCGGTATTATACGCAGCAGGGATTGCAGGGAAACTTAACCGAGATGGACGTATTGATTGCGCATCCGGAGCAGGTCAGTTTTGTATCCAATACCGTAACGACGAACAAGACAGAAATTGTTTTTCTGAAAAAAGTAAAGCAGCCAATTCATATCAATGATGGCAGTCGGATGGTTTTGATTGAATATTATGGACTTGCACAGGATATGCAGGTATTTAATCCTTATTTTGAATGTAATGCTTACAAAGGCAGCAATACGGTATACGTTGTGGATTACAATGGCCTGAAGATTTTTAATAGTCAGTCAGATGAAGTATTACATGGGTATAATACATTTACCGTACTTGAAAACATGAAGTATCTGCATGGGAGTTCGTTTGAGCAGGCAAAGCAGATACTTTCTGAAAACCGTATTTCCTATTCCAATGCAATACTAGATGGAGTCGAGTATTATTATTCTTTGTATCAGATGGAAGATTCCGAATGGACGTTGCTTTTTTTAGTGCCATCTTCTTATGTGGCACAAAATACAGTAAAGCTTGTGAATCTGACCGTGCAGATCGTTTTAATTTTTGCCATCATTCTTGTTACGATCAGTGCGATGGCGATTTTTGCAACGATGCGCCGCCTGCAAAAAGAAGCCGTGGAGGCGGAGCGAAGGACCAATGACAAATTGGCACTCATCAACGAACAGCTTGATCAGAAGAATGCGGACTTGTCCAAGGCGGTACAGGTTGCAGAGAACGCATTTGAGGTGGCTGAGAATGCAAACCATGCCAAAAGTGATTTCCTTGCAAATATGTCACACGATATCCGCACACCGATGAATGCGATCATGGGGATGACAACATTGATCGAGCACGATGCACAATTGCCGGACAAGGTACGTGAATATACAAAGAAGATTCAATGTTCCAGCCAGCATCTGCTGGGAATTATTAATGATGTCCTTGACATGAGCAAAATTGAGAGCGGCACAACCATCATAAATGTTGGAGAATTTTATCTGCCGGAACTCTTAGAACAGATGGATACAGCTTTCCGTCCGCAGACGGATGCAAAGAAACAGAAATTCGAAATCAAGATACAAAACCTGGAACACAAATGGCTTCTGGGGGACAGCATGCGTCTTCTCCAAATACTGAATAACCTGCTGTCGAATGCGTATAAATACACACCGGCCGGTGGAACCATTTGTATTGAGGTGCAGGAGATGGAGCAGTCCTCGTCATCCTATGCAAAGCTGTGTTTTAAGGTGATGGATAACGGAATTGGAATGAGCCGGGAATTTCTTGCCCGAATATATGACTCATTTACGCGGGAGGAATGTTCCGTTACGAATACGATTCAGGGGACGGGAATTGGTATGTCAATCGTCAAAAGTCTTGTAGATCTCATGGGTGGCAGTATTGATGTGGAAAGCATGCAGGGGAAGGGCACTTGTTTTGAGCTGATACTGGATTTCAGGATTTCCGAAAAGACTGTCACAGATTGCAGCAAGCAGAAGGAGGAGAAAGAAGAGACGGATACGTCTCAATTGAGAGGAATGCATTTTCTGTGTGCAGAGGATAATGAGCTGAATGCGGAAATCCTGAAAGAACTTTTACATATGGAAGGTGCGGAGTGTGTGCTCTGTCCGAATGGACGGGCGGTGGTGGAAAAATTTGAGAAGTCGGCTCCGGGCGACTATGATATGATTCTGATGGATGTGCAGATGCCGGTCATGAATGGTTATGAGGCGACCAAAGCGATACGTAGGGGCAATCATCCGTTAGCACTTACGATTCCAATTGTTGCAATGACCGCCAATGCGTTCTCCGAAGATGTGCAGAAATCTCTCAGCGCGGGGATGAATGCACATATTTCGAAACCGATGGATATGAAAAAGCTTGCGCGTGTGGTGAAGAAGGAACGCATGTAATGGATATAGGGGATCCTGCAGTACTCGACATCTAAAGGTTGAGACAATTCGGGTTTGCCGTGATCAGATTGGGAGTCAAATCCGGCATCGTCCGTTTTAGAAAGCCAATTTGATCACGGCAAACCCGAATTTGCAAGTCGTTCATGTTGAAATAGGTGTAATTCGCGCACATAAAGTCACAAAGAGTCGAAAGCGTGGTATCATTTTTATAAACAAATAAGGAGGTATTGCTTATGAAGATATGGAAGAAATTAGGTTGTGGTTTTGTTATGTTTGGATTGCTGCTTGTGATCGGTCTGTGGAGTACGGATACGGCTTATGCAATCGGCAAGGGATTTGAGATCAACAAAGATACAAACACGGCAACTTACACGGTTACCGATGCAAAGAAAGCTACAGTTAAATTTGGTGATACGTTTACAACAGGGGATATTACAGTTGGTGATGGATTGACTAATTTTACGGTAAAAAATGACACTGATACGGTTCTTCAGATTGGTATATCTGTTGTTGCGGAGAGTCCGGTCGTTATGACCTGGTCGGAATCAAGTACCGGTCCGCTGCTGATCAGCCAGACAATCAACAGTTATACGCAGCCTGTTTTTACCGGAAAGCTTGTGTATCCGGGAAAATCAGTTACGGTGGATTATTACTATGATGTTCGTGAAAATAGTAGTGTGACCAAGCTGCCAAGACTTAAAGTTATTTCATATATCACACCTCGTTCGGATGTTGCTGTATATGATTATACCATGAAGAAAGCTCCTAAGATTGAAGTAACCAAGATGTCAGCAGATCAGGTTGGTATTCAGGTAGATGTTAACAATGGTGGTGCCGGTGTTCGTGGTGTTTCTAAGATTTATGTCTACAAGGGCTCCAAGAAGATTAAGACATTTACAAGTAGTGCGAAGGATCTGTATACATTTACCTATAAGGCAAAAGGCGCCGGATCTGCAAAGTATAAGGCTAAGGTAGTAATGAAGGCCAATAAGAAAGATGCCAAGACCAGCAAGGAAGTTTCGCCGGTTAAGAATATCTGGAAGCAGAAGGTCAGCAAGAAACTCAGTGACTATGAAAGCGATGATATCGAGCTTGTGATCGAATCTCTTTCTTACAGTGGAAATACTTTGGTTGTCAAGGGATATACCGTAAATACCATGGGAGTAGACATGGCTTTCCCGACATTTGCAAGAGCCGGATATCCTGGAAAACAGTTGTTTGAGTATTACACACCGACGAACAAAGTGATCAAGAAGGGAATTCATAAGTACACATTCAAAGTTAAAAATGTACCTGTCGTAGATTTACGGCATTGCGGTATTACAACTGTATAAAACTGCTAATGTTTTTTGCCTGTTTCAGTGATGTCTCATATGTGGCATCACTGAAGCAGGTTTTTTTGTTGACTTTCGAGGGAAAAGTCCTCAATATGATATTAGAAAATACGTTTTGAAAGGAACCCGCACAACGGGATGAATAAGCGATGACAGATCATAAGAAAAATGCGATTTTAATTGTCAGCTTCGGAACAACCTATCCGAAGACGAGAGAAAAGAATATTTCTGCAATCCGGCGACTGGTCAGGAATGTGTATCCGGACTGGACGGTGACGGAGGCTTTTTCCAGTAAGATCGTGCGGGCGGCGATGAAGAAGAATGAGGGAATCGAGGCATGGAGTCCGCAGGAGGCACTTGCGCATCTGAAGGAGCAGGGATATACGCATGTGGCGGTACTCCCGACGCATATTATCGATGGAATAGAAAACCATAATTTAAAACTGGCTGTCGAGGAGCACCGGCCGGATTTTGTGCAGATCGAAGTGGCGGATGCGCTGCTTGGAAAGCCACAGGATTATGTTGATGTGGCGAATGCCTTGTGGATATCGCTCAAGGATGAGGTTGGCGATGCACCGCTGGTGTTGATGGGACACGGAACCGAGCATATGGCGGACAGCAGCTATGCCATTATGAAAAATGCGTTGCGTGCGTGTGCAAGCCATCCGATTTATATTGCCACAGTGGAAGGGCGGATCACGATCGAGGATGTGATTCGCCGGATGAAAGAAGAATTGAACCGGGTAGACGAAAAACAATATGGATCGGTGGGCACAGACGGAAAACCAGAATCTGATTGTAGAAATGAGATGGATCAAGGCGCAGACAGAAAGAATAAGCGCGTGGTCGTGACACCGTTTATGCTGGTTGCCGGCGATCATGCCAATCATGACATGGCGGGAGAGAGCGATTCTTTTTATAGCAAATTAAAAGAAGCCGGATATGAGCCGGAATGTATCATCCGGGGAATCGGGGAGTATCCTGCGGTGCGTGATGTGTATCTGGCGCATTTGCGTGATGTGATGGAACGTTTTGAAGAGGAACTATCACAACAGACCGGAGCATTGTACGGCATCGGTGTGGGACCGGGAGAGCCGGAACTTATAACGATCAAGGCGATTCAGATCGTTCGAACATGTGATGTGATCGTGCTTCCGGCAGCATCGAAGGAAGAATGTTATGCTTACCGGATCGTGCACGAGGTATGTCCGGAGGTTGAGGAGAAATCGTTGCTTTGCATGCCTTTCCCGATGATAAAGGATGCGCAGAAACTGGAGTTGGCGCATGAGAAAAGTTATCAGGCAATTGCGGATTATCTGAAGAGGGGAAGGAAAGTCGGGATGCTGACGATCGGTGATCCGAGTGTGTATTCGACTTATATGTATATGCATCATCGTGCGGTGGATGCGGGATGGGAAGCTTACATGATCAGTGGTGTGCCATCCTTTTGTGCGGCAGCAGGCAGGCTGGGTATTTCTCTTGGTGAGAAAAGCGAGGAAATTCATGTTATTCCTGCGTCTTATGATGTGCGAAAGACGTTTCAATACGATGGCACCTGTATCTATATGAAGTCCGGTAAGCGTCTGACAGAATTGCTGACAGCATTGCGGGAGCAGCAGAATGCGGGGCGAAATATTCAAGTGTATGGAGTGACAAATTGCGGAATGGAAAATGAGCGCGTGTATCGGGGGATTGATGAGCTGGAATCGGCTGAGGGGTATCTGACCACTGTGATTACGAAGGTCTCTTTTTTCGAAGAAAATTAAAACTTTTTGAGCAGGTTAGGACAATATATCTATGTAAGGGCAAATCCCTTAAATCGATTTAAGAGAAAAGGAAAGAGGATGAACAAGCAGGAATTTGAGCAGTTTGTCATGAGGGACGGAAAAGATATTCTGCGATTCTGCAGGATGAATGCCGGTGATACGGAACGTGGAAATGAGCTGTATCAGGATACAATGCTAATGCTGCTGGAAAAGAGAAATCAATTACATGCAGAGCAAAATGTAAAAAGTTATGCGTTGTATACCGCAATCCTATTGTGGAAAAACAAAAAGAAAAAATATGCAGTCCGCAACCGGATTCTTCCGATGAGTAGTTTGGAAGAACATGTGGAACAGGGAGAGCAGTTTCCGTCGGGTGAGGCTGAAAAATCGCCGGAGCAGCAGGTCTTAAATCAGGCAGAAATCGAGGAAATTCAAAGCGTAGTGGCGGCACTTCCGGAAAAGTACAAAGTGCCGGTCTATCTGAATTATTCTGCGGGAATGAAGATGCAGGAGATTGCTGAATGTCTGCATGTTCCACTTAGTACGGTAAAGACACGGATGCGGAAAGCAAAAGAAATATTAAAAGAACAATTGGAGGCCATCGGATATGACGGATAAAAAACTGGATCAAATCTTAAACCAGGCCCTTGCACCGGAAATTGCAGATACGGAGATTGCAGTGAAAAAGGCAAGGAGGAACTATCATATGAATAGAATTGTTAAAATCGGAGTTTCTGCGGTAGCATGCGCGGCACTTATCATTGTTGGAAATGCAACCGCAGGTCATTATATGACGCATACCAACTCAACCGAGCAAGGCGAAGTTAGCGTAGAGGAAAACCCGTTTATAATCTGTGCACAGGCTGCGGAGCTGACCAGGGACAATCCGGTTTACATTAAGGAAGCGGTGAGTGACACATTTGGATTTATGTATGGCGATCATGGGAAAAAAGCAGGATTTATCCTGGAGATGCCGCTTTCCGTAAAAGGTGACAAGATCAAGAGTGTAACGTACAGCATCAAGAATGGTTTTTTTGAGGTCGTTGACAAGGAAAAGGGTGATAGTACGATTATTGACTCCAGCGTGTATGAAGGCGCACCATCATCGTTTGTTACGGTCGAGGAAACCGAGGAAGGAAAGTCAGTGACGATTTATGCTGCCGGCGAAGCGACAGAAGAGAATCGTGAAGCGAGAGTAAACCAGAAGGCACTTTCTTCGTACACGGTTGCATACGATAAGCAGATAAGTGACAATACGGTGATTAATATCTGCGGGGATTCTGTTTTGACGGAGAAAGAGATGAAGGCGTTGTACCGAAGTGCGGATCCGCAGGAGACTGCTGATATGTACAATAAAATGTTTGGAGATACCGTGATCACATGTACGGTAACCTTTACTGACGGAAGCACACAGGAACAAGAGATCGGAATCGGCGGTGCAGTCCTGACATATGAGCAGATGGGGCAGTTGGCGGATCGACCGGCTGAGAGTCCGGAGGATACTTCGCAGGAGCAGGCATTCCTGAAGCTGCAGCTGAAATAAAAATGTGAAGACTGTGCGTGTGCAGACAGATTCCTACAGCAGCAAGGGCATTGAAATCGATCGTAAAAACGTGTAAAATGGATGCAAAAGATGATGCTTGCTGCGGAGGGAATCTTATGGGTATAACCGGTGTAAATAACAACTTTCAGATATATGGATACACAGATCAATTCAATATGGGAAAACCGGGCGTTTCCGATGATATACCAAATGGAATGAAGCCGAATGCGGACGCTGTCGATGGAAAAAATGATAGAACCGGAAAAAACGATGCAACCGGCAAAGGTGCGGATTCCGTCGATGAGAAAGATGGCGGGAAAAAGGAATGTCAGACCTGCAAGAACCGCAAATATATTGATGGTTCGGACGAGGCAAATGTATCGTTTAAGAATGCGGCGCATGTTTCGCCGGAAGCAGCAGGGGCAGCGGTGCGCGCGCATGAGGGTCAGCATGTATCCAATGCATACAGTAAAGCATCTGAGAAGGATGGAAAGGTCATTTTTGCTTCCGTCCGGATTCACACGGCAATCTGTCCGGAGTGCGGCCGTTCGTATGTGTCCGGCGGCGTGACCGATACACAGATTAAGTATTATAATGAGAGTAACCCGTATCAGCAGGATCTGAAAGCAACGGACGGAATGAAAGCCAGAGGCGAGCGAGTGGACTTAGGCGTGTAGACGCATGACCGAATTGACAGGTATAGGAACAAAAAAGGACTACGAGTATGCAATCAGAAAGAGAGTTAAGAGAACAATTAAGAAATATCGATCGCAAGAGTTATCCCCTCTATAAATCACTGAAGGGAAGTTATCGTTTTACCGGATACCTTCTGCATATCGATCATGTACAGGGCGATCCGTTTGCGGCACCATCGGAGGTGCGCATCGTGGTAGATGCAAAAGCAGCGGGATTCCCGGAATTTGCGCGGAAGAATCCGCTGACGAGAGAGGCATTGGCGGATGTATTGTTGCGAGAGTTTGAAAAGCAGATCCGTCAATTTACATTTAAAGCCAAAGGTTCGGGCAAAAGCGGCCTGATTTCTATATCCCATCCGGGGCAGGAAGTGTTAAGACGTACGGCCTGTGAGGTTGGCACAAAAGAGCTTACGGTGCGTTTTTCCATTGGATTTCCGGCAAACGGCAGAACAATTAATGCCAAGGAATTGGATAAAATTTTATTTGACTATCTTCCGGTGTGTGTAGAGCGTGCGTTATATTACCAGAATCTGGATGCAAAAAGCGTCCGGGCTGCGATTGATCTGGCGGAGGATCAGCAGGCAATCCGCGAGCATTTACAGGAGATGGGGCTTGTGGCATTTGTTGCAAATGGATCGGTCCTGCCGAGAGAGAGCGGAATCTCGTCCCGCCCGATGAAAGGCGCGAAGAAATTTGTCTCGCCGAAGTCTTTGGAGGTTACTATGGAGCTTCCACATAAGGGAGTAATCTGTGGCATGGGTATCCGAAAAGGAATTACGTTGATCGTCGGCGGCGGCTATCATGGCAAGTCCACGATCCTTACCGCTTTGGAGCTTGGTGTGTATCATCACATCGCCGGCGATGGCAGGGAGTATGTGATTGCTGATGAGACTGCGGTCAAGCTTCGTTCCGAGGATGGCCGATTCATCAAGAATGTGGATATCTCCATGTTTATCAATGACCTTCCGAGCAAAACAAATACGCATGATTTCTCAACGAAAGATGCCAGCGGAAGCACGTCGCAGGCGGCGGGAATCGTGGAGAGCATCGAAGCCGGAAGCCATCTGTTTCTGCTGGATGAAGATACTTCGGCGACCAATTTTATGGTGCGTGATGCTTTCATGCAGAAAGTAGTCAGCCCGGACAAAGAGCCGATTACGCCTTTTCTCTCACGGGCAAGGGATTTGTACGAGAATCTTGGAATTTCAACCATTCTCGTTGCCGGAAGTTCGGGAGCGTTCTTCCATATTGCAGACACCGTCATTCAGATGGACTGCTATGAACCGGTCGATATCACGGATAAGGCAAAGATGCTCTGTAAAGAATTCCCGATTATGGAGGAAAAAGCGAAACCGTTCGTAATACCGCAGAGTCAGCGTATTATGGAAAAGGACAGGGACGGTGCGACAAAACGCCGCGATTATCGCAGTGGAGCAGTAAAGACGAATGCGCCGGAGCAGCTGAAACTAAAGAGGCTGGGAGCGGACAGCTTCGCAATCGGAAAGCAGACAGTGGATCTGCGCTATCAGGAGCAGCTGATCGACGGTGAGCAGACAGCGGCGCTTGGCTTGCTGTTGAAATACGCTGTGGAGCATCTGGTGGATGGAAAAAGAACGATTGCAGAGATCGTAGAACTGCTGCAGAAGAAACTGGAGGAAGAGGGCATGCAGGCCGTGGCGGAACGCGGAGAAATCTCCGGAGGGTATGTTGTCCCGCGGAAGCAGGAAATCTATGCATGCTTTAACCGTTATCGGGTGTAGGAAGAACGAAGAGGATCAATTTGAAATCACGAAATTTGAATTGACATATTTTCATCTGACAAGTAATATCATATGAAAGACAGGCAACTTGAGTGTCTGCCAAGCGGCAAAGTAAGGTGTTGTGCCAGAGAGCAGTGCCTTATGAGCTTTATAAGGGTTTAACATTTACCACAATCTGGCTAGAGGTTTCATCCTCGAAAGAAAATGTTAGAAGGGCTCTGCTTTTGCAGAGCCTTTCTTAATCTAAAGAAGTAGTGGAGAACTGCAATGAGACATGTTATAGATTATATAAATGCAGCCGGGCAAGGAACTAAGTCAGGTGCAGCAGGATTATCTTGTAGATGTAATTATGACATGGATTCAAAAAGAAATCGAGAGGCAGGAAGGTAATGTGATAATGTCAGAGGGGCTTGTATTGCAGGATGTAGATGTATGGTATGATAGCACAAAAATGCATACAACTCCACATAACAATATGACAGAACTTTATTTTGAAGATAATGATATAGAAGGTATTATTGAAAAACTGGAGTCTGGCAAGTATGTTGTAAGTTATGTTACGGAATTAATGGAACTTGAAGGTGCTCAGAGTGGGACTATTTAAGAAAAAGACAGTTACAAAGACATATGATAAAGAAAATAAGAAACCAGTTATCAAGGCGAGCATATGTAATGGCGAGCAGGTTGCAGGCTTTAAGGACATTCATACAGGTAAGATAGAAGAGGTTATGCTGATTAAGAACCAGGCAGACCTTGATGCATTCAAGAAAATGTATGGAATAGATGGAGAGATAGAGAAGGAATATTGATATGAAAGAAAAGAGTAATCTTATGTGATTTGTTAAATAAAAGAAAACTATGAAAAATGCTGGTG